>Ga0169931_10007395_pt1 | contig 16287 bp, 6 predicted proteins | sample Kivu_15m_20L_FD_129675 | JGI IMG/M metagenome (GOLD analysis project Ga0169931, IMG submission 129675) | Freshwater microbial communities from Lake Kivu, Western Province, Rwanda to study Microbial Dark Matter (Phase II) - Kivu_15m_20L... | ecosystem: Environmental > Aquatic > Freshwater > Lake ...
CACCTATTGGAACATCTAATGTTTTTATTAATAATTTTCCAGTAGCACAGATAAAAGATAGAGTGACTCCACATCCGCCATGTTGTTGTGGACAAAGTTGTGGCTGTCAAGAGCACTGTACAGCATTTTTGGCTCAATCTTCACCAAATATTTTTGCAAATTTTAAAAATATAGTAAGAGAAGGTGATTTGGCATCATGCCAGCACCCAATTACTGGTTCTTTTAATGTAAGAGCAAATTAACAAATATACATAATTAAAATGATTAGCAAAGATATAGATTTAAATTTTAATATAAACCCATTAACTGGTGATTTAAATAAAAAAACCAATGTAGACGCAATAAAACAGTCTATTAGAACATTATTGTTATTAAATCTTTTCGAAAAACCTTTTAATTCGGATATTAATGCAAATATTAGAGGATTTTTATTTGAAAATTATTTAATTGGTGGTGATAAAGTTTTAGAAGGAAATATCAGAAAAATTTTAACAAAATATGAACCAAGAATAAGTTTAAAAAGTGTAATAGTAACAGGAATACCAGATAAAAATTCTATAGATATTACAATAGAGTATTATTACACAGGAAATAAAGAAGAAACTTTAAGTTTTTCAATAGAAAGAACAAGGTAATATGGAAGAAAAAAGAGGAGATATTTCAAACCTAGACTTTATTTCTATTAAGTCAAATCTTATAGATTTTTTAAATAAACAATCAGAATTTAATGGTTATTCTTTTGAAGGATCTGCATTTAATGTTCTAATGGATTTACTTTCATATAATACATATTACAATTCATTTTATAATAACATGGTTGTAAATGAAACTTTCATAGACACAGCATCTAAAAGATCTTCTGTAGTTTCACTTGCAAAAAATCTTGGTTATACTCCAAAATCAACAAAAGCAGCAACAGCAATGATCAATATAAAACTTGATCCTGAAAATTACACAAATGATATAATAAGAAGAAACACAAGAATAACAGCAACTGATTCTAATAATAATACATATGCTTTTGTTACGACAGCATCTTATACATTTGACCCTATAGAATTTGACGAAGATGGAGAAATAACAAAATATGGAATAGTAGATGTTCCAATTCTACAGGGAACATTTACCACATACACAGCAATTGTAAGTGAACCAAACACACCAATAGTATTACCATTTGAAGGTATAGATTTATCAACTATAAGAGCATTTGTTTCAACATCTATAACAAATCAAAATGGAATAAGCGATGAATGGTTAAGATCTACTGATATTACGCTGGCAACTCCAAATTCCAAAATATTTTTTGTACAAGAATCACCAAAAGGAGAATATGAAGTAACATTTGGTGATGGCATTTTTGGTAAGAATGTTGAAAGGGGTAATCTCATTATATTTGAGTTTTTACTTTCAGCAGGTTCAAGCGCAAATAATATAGGAATAAATGATTCCGCGGCATTTAGTTCTTTTTCCTTATCAGGTTATGAAATAGAAACTGTAGAAGCAGCATCCGGTGGATCTGATAAAGAAAATATAGAGAGCATAAGAATAAATGCTTTGAAGAATTATTCTAATGAGGAACGAGCAGTAACTGCATCTGATTATGAAAGCTTAATTCTTAAAAACTATAATAATATAGAATCAATAAGATGTTGGGGAGGGGAACAAAACAATCCCCCACAATATGGTAAAGTTTTTGCATCTATAAAACCCATAAATAGTTCTTTTTTAACTTTAACCGAGAAAAAACAAATAGTAGATTCAATAACAAGAAACAAATCAATGTTGGGAACTTCTCTTGAAATATTGGATCCCGACATTCTTTTTGTTAATCTTGCATTGAATATAAAGTACGATCCAACATCAAGTAGAGATTCTGAAAACAAAATAATAGAAATTATAAGAACAAGAGCAAGACAATATGCTATTGAAAATTTTAAAGGATATGATGATGATTTTTATACATCTGATATGATTCCAGAAATATTAAAATTCCATACAAGCATTGTTGGTGCTTCTGTTAATGCGACTATGGAAAAAAGAATATATCCAGAACAATTAATAAAGAAAACTTTTGTTATAGACTTTGGTAATAAATTATATCATCCAAGAAATTGCTATGAAGTTCCTGTAGTTGAAAGTTCATTTTTCAGAATGAGAGTATTGGAAAATAACATTTTAGTCGAAAAAATATGTTATTTTGATGACGATGGAAATGGTAAGTTGAGAATTTATACTTTAGATACAAATAACAATAAAATTTTTATAAACACAAATGCAGGATCTGTCAATTATGATACTGGTGTTATAACTGTAAAGGATTTTATTTTGTCTTCTTATATAAACAATCAAAATTATATTTATTTTGTTGCAGTACCAAGAGATCCAGATATTTTTACAGATTTTGATACTCTTTTATCATTTGACACTGCAACAACTAGAAATATATCAGTAACAATGACACAAGTGTTTAAAAACTCTCTGTCAAATGTATCATATGCAAACAGAAATAGCTCTAATAATATAATAAATTAAAATGATTAAAGTTAATATATTATACCCCCAACCAAATACTACTATCTACGGTAATGAATTAAAATTTCGTTACAAAGTTTTAAACAATCTAGATAAGTACAAAACAAGTAAAATTGTTTTATTTTTAAATGGAATAGAAATAACAACAGAAGTGACGGGATCTTATACATTTTCTTCATTAGAAAATGGTAATTATGAATTAACTGGTTATTTAATAAACACAATAAATAAAAAAATTGAAGGAACAGATTTTTTAGTTTCGTTTAATGTTATAACTCAAAAATATGAATCTAAAAATATAACTTGGTCTTTTCCTAAAACTAAGTTGCCTCAATTTATACAAGATGACTACAAAACTTTTACTAGATTTATAGAAGCATATTATGAATGGTTACATAAATCAAATAACCCAGTTTTTATGCCGTTTACTTCAGAATTTTTTGCTGATATTGATACAACACCTGAAGTATTTTTATCAAACTTTAGAATACAATATTTAAATGATTTCCCAGAAAACATTTTTAAACTCAGTGATACAAGAAATCTAAGAAATATAGTTAAAAATATAAAGCAGTTTTATAGAGCAAAAGGAACAGAAAAATCATTTAGATTTTTGTTTAGATTGTTGTATAACAGTTATGTTGATTTTTATTATCCCAAAAAAGATTTGATGAGATGTTCTGGAAATCTTTGGGTTGAAAATGTTGGTATGAAAATTAAAAACATAAATGTTTCAGATGCATTCTTATTGAAAAATGGCTTGATATATCAAAAAAATGAAATTTCTGTAACTGCATCTGCTAGGATATTACAAGTAAATGTAGAAAAGGAATTAAATCAAACAATTATTGAACTCTTTGTTGCGAATATTGTTGGTGAATTTGATGAATCATTGCCTGTTTATTGTGATGTGAATAAAAATGGCAAAATAGAAACTTTAGAAATGGATCTATTAACTGTAATAACTTCTATTACAATAACAAGTAAAGCATTAAAGCAAAATGATAAAATATATTTAAAACCTGCAGATAGCACAGGCGTGGATACTGGTTCTAGTTTTTTTGCAATAATAAGAGAAGTCGATTTATTGGGAAATGTTAAAAAATTTGATATAATAAATTCTGGATATAATTATTCAGGAACTCATGAATTATACAAAAAAAATATAGATAATACTTTTACAAAAATATCTGGTTTTTATGAAACTGGTGTTTTAACCAGATATCCTGGGTATTATAAAACAGTATCTTCTTCTCCGAGTTCTAGAGGGAAAATACAAGATAATAGATTATACCAAGATTTGTCATATTTACTAAAAGTTGAATCTAATATTTTTGAGTATGTGGATATAATTAAAAGATTAGTTCACCCTGCAGGTATGGGGTTATTTGGTAGTTATTTGATCAAAAGAGAAGAAAAATTTAATCTAAATGAAGAAATTAGAATAACTAGATTTTATTTTCCCTTTATTGGAAACTATTTACCATATACGTTTAATACTTTAAAGAATTTAAGAAATGATAATTATCCAAATGGAGACACCGAAACATATCCATCTGGATTAAAAGACCTTTATCCCAATGGTTTTGATCCCAGTCAACCTTTACCAGATGAAAATACGGCAATTTTTGAACATATACCTCAACCATATATGAGATTAAGTAATGGCGTTTCTGAAATAAATTTTTCCTTTATACCAAATGTATCAGATTCAAATAACGTAAATGATTATTGGGTAGTTTTCTCACATCCAAATTCTTTACTAAATACTATGGATTCTTTTAAAGATATAATTATTTCTGATTTTTTAAAAATAAAAATAAATACCGAAGTATAATAAAATGTTAAAAACTAATTTTAAAAATTCTATAACAAAATCTTTTTATGATAAGTTTTCTTCTTTTTCCGATACTAAAAACTATTTATTTATAGGTAAGGTAACTGAATGGGAAGACGATACAATTCCTCCTGTTTCTGTGGATTCTTTAAATGAAGAATTGAATGCATGGAAAAATATGTTAGCGTGTAAAAGAATAAATGCAGATGATGTTGCATTTGTTATAAAAAAAATAAATTGGAATTATAACACTGTTTATCAACAATATGATGATATTTTAGATTTATTTTCAGAAACAACTCCTTTACAATTTTATGTTCTAACATCTGAAAACAATGTCTATAAATGTATTTTTAATAATAATAGAGCACCGTCACAATACGAACCATATGGAACTGGTCTTGAAGAAATTATAACACAAGATGGTTATATATGGAAGTATATGTATTCTGTAAGACCAGAATTAGAAGATTTTGTGACAGAAGAATATATTCCTGTTGAATTTTTAGATGAATTGTCCTATACAGATCAAAGATATTTACAACTAGATGTACAACAAGATGCTAAAATAAATAAAAATGGATCAATATCAAATATAGTTGTAACACAAATTGGAGCACCTTATTCTTTTGCTATTGATTATGATACAATTGAAGTTGATGGTTCTATTGCTCATTTGGTACAATTAAATGTGGTTGCAGGAACATCCTCAATAAAATTCAATACAAACACAAATATAAGCAGAATGGATAATGTGTATAATGATAATTATGTGGTTTATATTTATTCTGGACCTGGTTCTGGTCAGGTTAGGACAATAATTTCTTATAACGGAACAACAGGAGTTGCAGTCGTAGATCAACCATTTACTGAAAATATAAGCACTTCAAGTTATTATAAAATATTACCAAAAATTGAAATAATTGGAAACGGAACAGGTGTAGTAGCGGTGCCTGTTATTAATCCTTTAACTAAACAAATAGATCATATAAGTGTGTTGAATGGTGGTTTGAATTATAAAGAAGCGATTGCTACAGTAAAAACAACAAAAACACTTAATTCAGAAAAAACTTTAGTTAGAGTTATAATTTCTCCGTTTAATGGTCATGGTTCTAATCCTCTGATAGAATTGGGTTGTAAGAATTTAATGATTAAAACTAAATTTATTAAAAATATTGAAAATTTAAATTTTTACAATGATTACAGACAAGTAGGACTTATACAAAATATATCAATTCTTGGAGAAGAAGAACAAGAACAAACCTATGCAATAGACATAGAAAATATAAATTCAACAACTTCTATGGTTTTACAAGGAAATTATCAACAATTTGTTGGTATTTTACAACAGAATCCAGATTTGATAGTAAAACAAGGATCGGATAATAATATCAGCCAAGCAAGAGGAAGTTTTTTAAGTTTTAATGAACAAACCAAGACTTTAATTTTAAGAACGATTAATGGTAAATTTTCAGCGTTTCCTGCATCTACAGTATATCCTATGGTGATAGAAAATTGGCCAATTGATGGATCTGACACAACATTTGATGATATTTCAATTATTAATACAAGTCCTTTAAATTATTATAATGATTTTACATTTTTACCAAATGAAACAATTTTAGGAGAAACGAGTAAATCAACTGCAGAAATTGTTAATTGGACTCCTAAATTTTTTGGAACTGATGGAACATTGGTTATAAAAAAATTAAAAGGAACTTTAATTGAATCATATTATAATGATTCCGGTCAATTGATAAATGGAGAAAATATAATATCATTCAGTTCTGTTAACACTAATTCTGGAATACAAGGATTCAGTAATAGTAAGGTAGGAGTAATTAAAAATTTATACAGAACTCAAGTGCAAGAGGGGTTAAATACTTTTAGAGCAACAACAGTTATAACAATAGTTCGTCCAGCCGGAATAGACACACCGTTTACAAAAACAGACTTCTCCGAAGACGATGGAATAAAACAATTGACAACAAATGCAGAAGCAACTGTAGTGGGTTGGAGTGTTTCTGATAATGGTACAATAGGAACTCTTATGGTATCTGGAACATTTAATTCTTTCCAAACAAATACAAACTTAGGTTATAAATTACAAAAATTAATAAATGGGGCATATTCAACTCAAGATGCAGTAATAACACAAATTATTTTACCACAAGTTATTAAATATTCGGGAAAAATCATATACATAAAAAATATAAGACCAGTTGTTCGTGGTGATGATCAAGAAGAAGAAATTAAACTAATAATAGGATTTTGAGGTAATTAAATGACATATAATCACTCTGATATTCTTTCAAGTTCGCCTTATTATGATGACTTTGATGATACTAAAAATTTTCTAAAAATATTATTTAAACCTGGTTATTCTATTCAAGCAAGAGAATTAACACAGTTACAAAGTTTACTTCAAAATCAATTATCTAAAATAGGTAGTCATATTTTTAAAAATGGTAGTTTGGTTTTTGGTGGAAATTCTACATTAACTAATTGTAAATTTTTAAGAATAAAACAAACAACAAATTCTCCTATCGATCATTTATTACTCAGAAATAAAATCATAAGTGATACAACAGCAGGAACAACAAAAGCAAGAATATTACACACTTTAGGTTCTCAAACAGGTGATAATTATATCATATTATTTTTACAATATTTAACCGGAACAGAATTTACTTCATCTCAAACTCAATTTTATAATCTACTAGGTACATCAGACTATGTTTCTTTAAATTTTAGAGCAAAACCTTCTACTGAAAATTCAACCATTCCATCTACAGGCAGTGCAACTTTAATATCGGTGGAAAAGGGAATATTTTATGTTGATGGTTTCTTTGTTAATAATATAACTCAAACTGTATCTCTTTTTAAATTAACAAATGGATATAGAGATTTTTCTTCACCAACAAACAGAGTTGGATTTACACTTAACAGAGTTACAGTAGATTCTGTTGAAGATGAAACACTTAAAGATCCTGCAAATGGTTCCTATAATTATAATGCACCAGGAGCAGATAGATATAAAATAAATCTAGAACTAACATCTTATACCTTTGACAATTTAGAAACCAAACCAGAAGAATATTCAACAGAAGATTTTATAGAACTTGCAAGAACAGTAAACGGTTCTTTAGATTTCATTCGTAGAATACCAACATATTCTGATTTAATAGAAATTTTTGCAAGAAGAACTTATGATGAATCTGGTTCTTATACAGTAAGACCTTTTGGGTTAGAAATAAAAAATCACAATAGAAATGATAGATATACATTTAATGCTGTGTATTACCAAGGAAATATACTTTTATCTCCAGATCAGCGAATTTCATTTAATTACACAAATTTAAATAATTTAGAAGATTTTCCTCCATTTGCAGGAGATTTATTAAAAATTTATGATAGCACTGGTAAATCCTCATTTTTAAATATAGTTTCAAGTGAACCTGGTGAAAATGGTGTAGTAAGATTGACAGTTTCTTATCAACAAACACCAACAAATGATTTTGTTCAAATGGTTAATGGTACAAAATTTTATATTTATAGAAAAGGAAATTCAATTCCAATAAATAATAGATTTTTGTCAATTGAAAGTGCTATAACAATAGATCAGGATCAAAACGGACAATATTTAATAAATGATACACCAAGAGGATCTGAAGATAAATTTTTATTATCAGTTCAGCCAGGAAAAGCATATGTTTTTGGTTATGAATTTGAAACAATAAATAATACTAATATTTCAGTAGATAAACCAAGAGATACTGTATTTTTAAATAATTATGAAATTAATGCAAATGTTGGAAACTATTTCATAGCAGTTCCTTCATTTAATACAAGTTCTTCTCTTTATAAATTTGAATCATATTCGAATAGTATTAATATAAATAATTTTCCTTCAATGGATTTGAAAGGAAAATTTGTAGAAATAAATATACCAAAAGCAGATGAAACCACATCAGATCTACCAGTAAAATATTGGTCACCACTTTTTGCTTCAGAGCATTCTTCTTTTTATGACAGTATTTTATTTTTAAATCCTCCAGTTGGACAAATTTTTGCTTTAGATAAAGAATTAGAGACAACAGGAACAGAAATAAGGGGAATTATACGACCAAATGATACAAATGATCAAACAAAAAAGAATATAGGACAACAAGTAACAACGACTACTAGCATTTCCTATCCTATGGATTTTGTTTCACCACAAACAGAAACAGATATCAGTAGATTAGTTTTTACAGAACCATATCATGGAGATTTTAAAACTGCATTCGGTAGAGATGGTGATCCAAATTATGATGAAAATTTTGATAATACCGACTTATATAACGATAAACTTGATAATTATGTTTATCAAATAGACTACAAAAATATTGATGATGCAATAAGTGATGCTCCCACTATTCCAGAATTGCAAGATAGATTAATAGTAAAAAGATTTAAAAGTAGAAGATGGGTTCCTGCTTCTAGAGTAGGTTCTACTAGTGGTAGTACTTTGTACGTTGAAATTGGAAATAATACAAAGGTATTTGGTAATGTAACAACATTTGATTTAGGTGCAACTCTTCCTGGAAAAAACGATAATATTTCAATTTTTCAAGAAGCAGGAGTAGTATTTAATCCTGAAATAGGTGGAGATATATCATATGGAAGTAGCGTACAATCTGTAACAATTCAAAATAATGTTGTTCAAATAGTATTGAAAGAAAAAACCAGTAATGATGATTGTTCAGAAACTTCCGAGGGTTCAGCTCCAAATCCTGGTCAAGGAAGATTTAAAATAGGTGATATTGTGAGACAAACATATGTTCTGGCTTCTAATGGTGTTAGAATTCAAGCACAGGGGGTAGTAATAGCAGTTACTGAATCATTTTTTGCACAAAATAGTTATACAATATATGTAGAAGTACAGGGTGATGAGGATTTTATCGAGTATTCAACTAGTAACACAACATTCAGTGATATTGGTTTATTATATGGTCCATGTGCTTGCTACACAATAAACACAGTAACTACTTTGGACAATAGTTCTTGTGGTGAATTTACTGTAATTAAATTTAGAGAAACTGGATCTTTTGGTGATTATCAAAATGGAGATACAGTTTATCAATTTGACATAGATTATGTACCAATAGACGATTCAAATACAAATTGGTCACAAAATCAGTGTGTTTCAAAGGGAACTGTAATTTCTTGGAATAATACTACAAGAACATTAATAGTTTTAACAACAAAAAATAAATTTAATGTCAAATCTGGTTGGGTATTTACAGTAGGAGATAATGTAAGATATGGTGGGCGTGGATGGGATCAGAATAAACACACAATAATTTCAAATAATGATATCAATGAAATTGAAAGAACTTCTGGTATTTTTGTTAATATAAATTCTGATTATTTTCCTGGTAGAGATTTTAATGAAAGAAATATATTTGGAAACGCAAAACAAATAGTAATTTCAGCAGAACAAAATTATACACCTCAAAAAGAATTATTTGTTGGTGACATATTAACACAACAATTGTCAAATAATAGAATATCAGCCGGTAGAGTTGTTTATTTTAAACCAGGAAATCTAACCAATCCTGCTTCAACAATTCAAGAAAATACAACAACAATTTTACTTGCAAGACCAATAGATACTCAATATTCACAATTTCCTTTTGAATTCAATATTGGTAATACAAATTCTAGCATTTTGAGAGTAGTCGGTAAACCATCTATTACTTATATTGTTAGTAATGCTACACCAAAAAGTACCAATGCAAAAGATATAGTCATTGGAACTGCTAAAATAAAACAACTACACAAAATTTCCGAAGATGAGTACAGCGTTCATTTGTTTGATATTTTAATGAAATCAATAGGTAATACTGAATCAAAATATCCGTTAAACAGTACAACAAACATAGCAGAATTTAATGGTGGAAAAAATATATTTACAATTAAAACTTTAAATAATCAATCAATAATAGAATCTCCTCAACAAAATACTTTGTTATTCGATTTGCCTGTGGGAGATACAATCCAAAATATATCTGATTTTAAATACAGACTACAAAGAGATATTTCTGTGGTTGTACTTAATGATCCAACTCTAACAATAAATTCTTCTGTTCCTTCTAATATAAGATTTATTGGTGGAGCATCAGGAACGGGTGATGAAACAGGTAAAATTGATACTGCGGATTTAATAGAACATTATATATTAGTTAATACAACAACTGGAATAATTTATAATTTATCTGATAAAAGATATTTTACTAAAGTTACTACAAATGTTTTAGATGGATCATCTGTTTCAACTTTAACTTTACATTTTACAAGAAGTGGTGTAAATAACATTTTACCAACTGGAAATTATAGATTAATTACTACTATGTCAGTTGGTGGAACTAGTGATTCAACGATCAGAACAAAAAATAAAAAGAGAGATGTAAAGAAATTAAAATTTAATAAAGATATATTAACAATTGCACAAGCAGATATTTTTTCAGTTGATAGTTTAACTACTACTACTGGTCAAATTTATAATTTAAACTTCTTTGAATTTAATAACGGTCAAAATGATAATACTTATGAATGGGGAACACTGAGATTAAAACCTGAATTTTTAAATGTTTATAATATAATAGATGAAGAAGTATTGGTCTCTTATACATATTTCGAACATACTGGTTTTGGACCTATTGTTGTAAATTCATATAGTTCTCAAAGTGAAATACCTATTTACATAAGTCCATCAACAAACAAAAAATATTATCTTGATACTTTGATTGATTTTAGACCTTTTAGAAATTCATCTGGTAATTTAGATGGAATTTATGGTATACCAGTTATAACAGAATCTTTTAGTGTGGATTATTCGTATTATCAGGCTAAAAACTATAAATTATTATTAACAAGAAATAAACAATTTAAAGTTATAGAAAGTCCTTCATCTTTAACTCCAGTAATTCCATCAGATGAACCAAATTCAATGACATTATTTACAATTGAATCTCCTGCTTATTTGAGAGATGTAAATGATTTAAAAATAACTCCTTATAATCATCAAAGATATACAATGAATGATATAAGACAATTAGAAAAACGAATAGAAAATTTAGAATACTTTACAAAATTAAATCTTTTAGAAAAATCAGCAGAAACTTTGACTATAAATGATAATTCTGGAAATTCTCTAGTTAAAACATCAATACTTGTTGACGGATTTACAGGACATGGTATTGGTGATACAGACAATCCAGATTATAATTGTTCAATTGACACGATCAACAATGTATTAAGACCACCATTTAAAACAAATGTTTTTGATTTTATCTATGATCAACAAAGTTCATATGTTGAAACAAATAATAATACAGGGTTAATAACTTTAAATTACACAGAATTGCCATTGATTATTCAATCACTATCAAGTAACACTATAAGAATAAATGAATTTGGTAATTCTGTTTGGTTAGGTAATATGAAATTGACACCAAGCAGCGATTCCTGGTTTGATACAATCAATAAACCATTATTGTTAACAAATATAGATGGTGAAAATGATAACTTTAAAAATATAATAACTAGTGTAAAAAATAATAATGTTGGTTCTTTTGGCACTAAATGGAATAATTGGCAAACAAATTGGCAAGGACTTCCTATAGAAGAAACAAAAGAAACTATAACAAAAAATGGTATAACTAGTATTTCTAGAGAAATAAAATCTAAGACTCCAGAAACAGGTAAAAATAAAATTGGTGATAAAACATTAGATACTGATATATTACCATTTATGAGAAATAAAACAATAACAGTAACTATTGAAGGATTGAAACCAAATACGTTAGTTTTCCCATATTTTGACGGAATAAGAATAGACAATTATTGTAAAACAGTAAACGATAATGATTTTGTAAATGGAACAAATAATAGAACAAATGTATATGGAAACATTTCCTTTATATTCAGATTACCAAATGGTAAATTTAGAGTAGGTGAAAAATTACTAGTTGTGATGGATAATCCTAGTGGTAATAGAAATTTAGCAACTACAATAGCAGAAACAAAATATGTAAGTTCCGGTATCAATAATTTTAAAAATAATTATTTCATATCATCAAGACCCGAAACAGTAAATACAATTGATAGAAAACAGAGTTTTACTGCTCAAACATTTTTTGTGGATTCGGATAAGTATCCACAAGGAGTTTTTATAAAGAGTGTAGATTTGTTTTTTGCAAGCAAAGACCCCCAAGGAATACCAATAAAATTAGAAATAAGACCAGTTTTATCTGGATTTCCGTCTGTAGGAGAGGGAGCAGTAACCTATCCAAATGCAACAAAACTATTATTACCTAATGAAATTGTTTTAGTCAATTCAAATGATGTACCAACTTCAGGTGATCAGAGTATAGCATCAAATGCTACAAAATTTGAATTTGATGCACCTATTCATTTATTACCGGGTGAACACTCTATAGTTCTTAGTACAAATAGTTTAGATTATGTTCTTTATCTTTCTGAAATCGGTAAAAATCAAATAAACACGGAAATACCAATTTCAAAACAACCATATTCTGGAAAATTGTTTAAAACGAATAATAATTCATTATGGTCAGAGTTACAATCTACTGATCTAACATTTTTAATTAATAGATGTAACTTTGAACCTAGTGGAACTTTAGTACTAAAGGAACCAAATATTGCCGGAAGAGAAAAACAAAATTTCTCTATTGCTAATTTAAATATGTCTTATATAGATTTTTCAGGGCTGATTCAAAGTATTAAATTGCAAACTTTAAATGAAAATAGTTCAACACCTGTAGAAGATTTTATTAAACCCAATACAAATATTAACTATGGATTGAATAAGAAAGCAATATATTCGGGAAATTCATTAAAATTAACAATAGATATGGTTTCTGATGGTATTTTAAGTCCAGTAATAGATTTAGAAAAACTTAATCTAATAACGATTAGAAATTTAGTTACATCTCAAAATTTTGAATTGGATGAAATAATACCAGTTGCAAGAACAACAAAAGCAAGATACATAACAAAAACTGTAACTCTTGAACCTGGATTAGAAGCAACTAATTGTTCTGTTTTCTTAAAAGCATATAAACCACAAGGAACATCAATTGATGTCTTTATAAAAAGACAAATACAAGGAAATGATTCCTCATTCTCTAGCGAATTTTATGATATACTAAAACCAGATTCTGAATTTTTAGTTTCTTCAAATGAATCGGATTATAAAGAAATTAAATATTCCTTAAGTCCTGAAAAAATAAACCAAAACTTTGGTAAATTTAGTATAAAAATAGTTCTATATAGTTTAAATGAAGCAATAGTTCCGCTTATCAAAGATCTAAGAATAATATCAACAGCATGACAAAAAAAATACAAGTTGAAGGAAATCCCAATCTTTATAGAGATAAATATTCAGGAGCAATATTAAATTGTAATATTGAAGAAATGAAATTAGCCAAGATAAAAAGAAGCGAAAAACAAAAAATACAAAGTCTGGAAGAAAAAATTTATAATTTAGAAACGAATATTCTGGAATTACAAGACTTAATCAAAAATATAGTTCAGGAAAATAAGAAATGACAAACAGTAGCGACTTAATTTCAGATATTACACCGCTAACATTGAGTGATAATTTTTATACTTGGTTTACTACAACCAATAATTTAATAGATGTAATCAATCCTTTGAATATTTATGATATCACTCCAAGAAAAGGTCTTTTAGAATCTCGTTCAAATGGAAATGTTATTATAGATTTTAATACAGGAAAAGGTCTTAAAGCCTATCCTAATGAGGCAACTGGTGCTATAACTTTTGATTTTGAATCTCTTCCAGAACAAACTTCTGTTTTAAATAATTATTTGTTTGTATTGGAAATACCTACTACTGGTGAAAGTAATGAACTTTATAAAGTTTCTGCAACAAATATTTTACCACCAAATATCACAGGAAATCATATTTTTAGTGGTACTATAAGAGTCAATGAACTTAATGTTCATGATAATGTTATTCGTTTACAATTTGGTGACACAACAACAGAAAATGATTCTGGGTTAATTTTAGACACAACAAGTGATGCGAAAGTTAAATTCACATATGATAAAAATAGATCAGCTTGGTTTTCAAATAGAAATATAGGTTTAGCAAATGGTTATTCTTTTATAACTGATAGTAATGAAAGAAGAGCTAATTTCAGATTCGTCACTCATGGTAATAAACAATATGATGTAGGTCTTGAATTATTAATGGGTCTTGAATCAACATCTAGTGATGATAGAGCGTGGATAATTGAAGCAAGAAATGTGGGTCAAGCTTTAAATTTTATTTATAAATCATATGATAATACAGAAATAGAAACTAGAATTTTCTATGCTACTATAGATTCCCCCACTTCATTAACTAGTACATTTGTTATAACTGATAAAATCCAAATTGGAAATGTATTAGGTTCAACCACAAATTTCAAAAATGTCACTGATTATTCAGCTAGCATAATACCAATCAGTACTTCAAATGGTGTGTTGGATTCAAAATGGACAAATCGTTATGTAACTTCCACTTATTCTGCTGGTATAGTAGTTGGTGATATAGTAAAAATTTATAATGATACAAATAACCAAGCAACAATAGTTAAGTGTGCGCTAACATCTTCCTCATCAGAAGACGAAGCATACTCAATTGGTATAGTAGAAAGAATAAGCGGTGATAAAGTATGGGTAGTAACTCATGGTGAGTTTAGTGGATTAACAGGATTAGATCCAGGAGCGGTTTACTATCTAACCAGTGGAACTCCAAACTATACATTAACAAAACCAACATCCGGTATAGTAAAACCAGTATTTGTTGCTACAAGCACAACTGGTGGTGTTTTCTTCCCAATGAGTGCTCAGGGACTTTCATTCGGTAAATTCAATGCAACAGCAAATGGTGGCACATTAATAGACGGTTCTACTGTCTCATCGGGTGCTCCAAATGATCTATTTACACTTGTAGCAGGATCTGGTATCTCTTTAGAAACTACACCTGGCTCAAAATCTGTTACAATCAGAGCAGCAACTGCAGGAAATCAACCAACTTATTCAACAATAATACCAAATAGTGGAGAAACTGTTTCAGCATTAACACCTGGAGAAACTTTAACATTACAAGGTGTTGGTGGTATAGAAGTTATTGGTGATGACAATACGGCTGGTGACACATTAAATATTCGTGGTAAATATTTTAGAACAGTATCTTGGGGTGGGGAATCAACCAATGATATTCCCGGAACATATACTGCTACATCTTTTGATGATACTTTAGATGTTTACGCTGGTGTGGGTATCAATATTTCACCACATCCATCCGGAACTGGATTTAGAATAGATGCATCAGGATCTTCAATTGCAAGTGTTGCACCAAACAGTCAAGAACTTAATATATTTAAAGTTTCAACTGGTTACTCTATTCTTGGATATTTTGGTGGTTCTACAGCAACTACAGTAACAAAACTTGCACCAACAGCAAATTCAATCTTAAGTGCAGATGGTAGTAGTGAAATTTCTTGGGCAACTCCATTAACAATACTACAAGAAAAATTTGCTAAATTTGGATTTGATACTGGTTATCCTACGGCAAAGCAAAATAATTTTGGTATAACTCCTACTAGAAATTTTGGTATAATAAGAATACCAAGAAACGCTTCAACAATAGGAACTACACAAGATTACGAAATACCAGCATTTAGATATACAACAACAGATTCTATAAATGGTGCTCTTATTGGTCTTCAAGAAGGCGATGGTATTGAATTAGCAGTAAATAATACTGTTGCAGATACAATATCTGGTATTCCATCTATAAAAATAACAAACAAATATGGTTCAGCATTTAGTAAA
>Ga0169931_10007396_pt1 | contig 16286 bp, 15 predicted proteins | sample Kivu_15m_20L_FD_129675 | JGI IMG/M metagenome (GOLD analysis project Ga0169931, IMG submission 129675) | Freshwater microbial communities from Lake Kivu, Western Province, Rwanda to study Microbial Dark Matter (Phase II) - Kivu_15m_20L... | ecosystem: Environmental > Aquatic > Freshwater > Lake...
GTCACCGTTCCCACGTCGCCACCGATCGTGCCCGAGGCGTTGACGGTCGCATTCAGTGTCTGCTGGACGCCGACGACGCCGTTGCGCACTCCGCCGAGGGTGACCTGGGCGTCGGCGGACGCGGGCGCTGCGAGGGCGATGGTTCCCGCAGTGAGTCCGGTGATCGACAGGAGCGCGAGGAAGCGCTTCATCGTGGGTGTCCTTCTCTCGGTGGTGACTGGCGGAGCCTATGCGAGCGTTCCTACTCGCCCTCGAATTTCCGGATCGTGAAGTACCAGGTGTAGTAGGCGGCGAGTGCTGGTCCGCCGAGGATGATGGCGTAGGGGACGAAGCCCCCGATGCCCTGGCCGATGTAGTCCAATCCCTGACGGACGAGGATGATCGCCACGATGATCAGGACCGCGCTGAGAACGTAGTTCTGCGGCTTCTTCGCCGACCAGGGGCGTGGATCCCGACTCTCCGTCATTGCGCTTCCCTTCAGTCCACGACGCGGCGCGCGCCGGATCGTTCCACCAGATCGTCCACGATCATCCTGCATGTGTCGCCGAATTCGGCGAACCGCTCCGGACCGAGTAGGTCGACAAGGTGCTCGCGCACCGCCATGACGTGATCCGGTGCCGCGGCCACGATGGTCTTCCACCCCTTATCCGTGAGGACGGCAAAGGATCCGCGCCGGTCGTCCGAGCACGCCTCCCGCGTGACGAGTCCGGCGTCCACCATCCGATCGATCTGATGGGAGAGGCGGCTCCGGGAGCTCAGGGTGCGTTCGGCGAGTTCGCTCATGCGAATCCGCTGCTCCGGGTGCTCCGACAACTGGACGAGGATTTCATAGTCGGCCATGGTCAGGCCGTGCTTCTCGGCGAGGTCCCGGCTAAGTCGGTCGGGAAGGAGCAGAGAGGCGTTCAGCCACGCGCGCCAGTTGCGCTGCTCATCGTCACTGAGCCAGCGGGTCATGGTCAGGGAGCCTAATCGGCGAAGTCCCAGGCGCGGACTCCTCCGATGATGCCCGCGGAATTCGACACGATTGTGCCCTTCGGTCCCACATCCGAGGGATCAAGATGTTTCGCGTTGCCACCCCCCACGTACACGCGGTCGAAATACAGCATCGCGTCGAAGACATCGATGGCGGCACGAACGCGGGCACGCCAGTGATCGCGTTCGAGGCGCTTGCGTTCCACGTTGCCCAGGGCGGTGTCAATGCTGACGCCCTTCTTGAAGGGTCCGTGGGACAACTCCAGGTGGGGGAGCAGGCGCCCGTCGAGGAACAGCGCCGTGCCGACACCGGTCCCCAGGGTGATCACGAATTCCAGCCCCCGGCCGGCAACGACCGCGCAGCCCTGGACGTCTGCGTCATTGAGCAGCTTGGTCGGGATCCCGAACGCCTCCTGGAGCGCCGCTTCGAGCGGGAAGCGATCCCATCGGTGCTGCAGGTCGACGTCGGTGTCCCCGTCGTAGCGGGCACGGGTGAGGGAGGGCACGTGCAGGACGCGGCCGTCGCGCACCAGCCCCGGAAAACCGACGGTTGCCCGATCCGCACGACCCAGAGGTGTGACGAGATCGGTGAGGGCTGCCACCAGTCGCTCGGGCGGGCACGGATACGGGGTGTCCACGCGCAGGCGCTCCGTCATCAGATCACCGTGCAGGTCGACCATGGCGGCCTTCAAGCCGCTGCCGCCTATGTCGACACAGAGTGTCGTGATCATGCTGACTCCGAGGGCATCGTGAGGATCTCGGCACCCTCGTCGGTCACCACGATCGTGTGCTCGAATTGCGCGGTCCACTTCCGATCACGGGTCACCACGGTCCAGCCATCCGACCAGATCTCGTAGTCGATCGTCCCGAGGGTCAGCATCGGCTCGATGGTGAATGTCATTCCAGGCTGGAGTTCGGTATCGAGGTCGGGGTCTTCGAAGTGGGGAACGATCAGGCCGGAGTGGAACGAGGTGCTGATCCCGTGTCCGGTGAAGTCGCGGACCACCCCGTAGTCGAATCGCTTGGCGTAACTCTCGATCACGGTTCCGATCACGTTGAGCGGCCGCCCGGGCTTGACCGCGCGGATGGCGCGCATCGTCGCCTCGCGAGTGCGGTCGACCAGATCCACGACCTCCGGGGCCACATTTCCGGCGAGGAAGGTCGCGTTGGTGTCCCCATGGACTCCGCCGATATAGGCGGTGATGTCGATGTTGCAGATGTCCCCGTCCTCGATCACGGTGGAGTCCGGGATCCCATGGCAGATCACCTCATTGAGCGAGGTGCAGAGAGACTTCGGGAAGCTTCGGTAGCCCAGGGTTGACGGGTAGGCGCCGTGGTCGCAGAGGTACTCGTGCCCGATGCGGTCCAACTCGTCCGTCGTGACGCCGGGAGCGACATGCCGCCCGACCTCCTGCAGCGCATTGGCGGCGAGGCGTCCGGCGACCCGCATGGCTTCCAGGGTGTCCGGGGACTGCACATCGCAACCGCCGAAGGGCGACGGTGCGGGTCGGCCGACGTACTCCGGGCGCTCGATCTGCTGCGGAACCTGCCGAGTCGGCGAGATGCGCCCAGGGCTCAACGTGCGCATGTCGGGTGAGTGTACGGGTGGATACAGTGGGACAGCAGACCTCAGATCGCCGGAGTGGAGTCCCCATGAGTTGGTACTACTGCCTGACCCATCAACGTGTGGAACCCGACGACGGGTGCGCGAACGACCAGCGGATGGGTCCCTATGCGACCGAGGCCGAGGCATCGACGGCGCTGACCCGCGCCGCGGAGCGCAACGCCGCATTCGACGCCCAGGACGACGACTAGACAGACACAAAGGCCCGCATCCCGAAGGATGCGGGCCTTTGCTGACGCCTGAGGGCTACTTCTTCTTCCGGCGGACAGCCTTCTTGGCTGCCTTGCGCGGAGCTGCCTTCTTGGCTGCCTTCTTAGCAGGACGACGCTTGGCTGCCTTCTTCGCCGCCTTCTTGGCCGGACGCTTCTTTGCTGCCTTACGCGGTGCTGCCTTCTTCGCTGAGCGCTTCTTTGCAGCCTTCTTGGCCGGAGCCTTCTTTGCTGCCTTCTTCGCTGTGCGCTTGGCTGCCTTCTTGGCAGGGCGCTTCTTGGCTGCCTTCTTGGCTGCCTTGCGAGGTGCCGCCTTCTTGGCCGACGCCTTGCGAGCAGTCTTCTTTGCGACCGCCACATTGCCTCCTGTGTTAGCGGACCATGCTCCTGTACACGGTCCTCTGAGATAACTCTGACAGAGCAATTGTCAAAATACAAAGATATTCGCGTCGTGCGCGTGTTTCGTGTCGCGGCCGTGGTAATCAGAGGGCATGTCAGAGTCCTCGAATCCCGATCCACGCACACTTCCTGATGTCTCGCATTTGCATGTAGGTGTGCTCGGTGGAACGGGGGAGCAAGGTCGTGGACTTGCGCGTCGCCTGGCCATGGCCGGGCAGCGAGTGACCATCGGATCGCGTGATGGAGAGCGCGCAGCGATGATTGCGGCGGACCTGGGTCACGGAGTCCTCGGTGCGGATAACTCCACCACCGCGCGCGAGGCTGATGTGGTGATCGTCGCCGTGCCGTGGGATGGACACGCGGACACTCTGTCGTCACTCCGCGAGGATCTCGTCGGCACGATCGTTGTTGATTGCGTGAACCCCTTGGGATTCGACAAGCAGGGGGCTTTTCCCCTTGCGGTTGCTGAAGGATCGGCCGCTCAGCAGGCTGCGGCGATCCTCACCGAGAGCACCGTCGTCGCCGCGTTTCATCACGTTTCCGCGGTGCTGCTGCTAGATCCCGAGATCGCAAGCATCGACACGGACATCCTCGTTCTCGGTGATGATCGTGCTGCAACGGACGTGGTGCAAGCGCTCGCAGGTCGGATCCCCGGTGCGCGTGGGGTGTACGGCGGTCGCCTCCGCAATGCCGGTCAGGTCGAGGCGTTCACTGCGAATCTGATCTCGATGAATCGCCGCTACAAGATCCACGCCGGGATCCGCGTCACCGACCTCTGACCTACGAGTAGGACTCCTGCTCCGACGGGTAGCGACCCTCGATCACATCGCTGTTCCACCGCGACACTGCGTCGGACATCACTGTCCGAACATCGGCGTAGGTGCGAACAAATCGCGGGAGCGGACCCGGGGTGAGTCCGACAAGGTCCTGCCAGACGATCACCTGGGCGTCGGTTCCCGACCCCGCCCCGATCCCGATCGTCGGGATGGACACCATGTCGCTGACCCGGGTGGCCAACTCAGCGGGAATGAGTTCCAGGACGATCGCGCTGGCCCCGGCCGCCTCGAATGCCTTGGCATCGCGCAGCAGGACGTCCGCGGATTCCCCACGACCCTGCACCCGGTACCCCCCGAGGGCGTTGACCGACTGGGGAGTGAGGCCGAGATGGGCGATGACCGGGACGCCGGCCGAGGTGAGTGCCTCGACCTGCGGGAGCATGGGAGACCCGCCTTCGAGTTTGACCGCGTGGGCACCGGCAACCTTCATGAATTCCGACGCAGTCTCCAGTGCTTGCGCTGGTGATCCCTGGTAGGAGCCGAAGGGGAGGTCTGCGATCACGACGGCGCGTTCGGAGCCGCGCCGCACGGCGGCAACGAGCGGAAGGAGTTCCTGGACGGTCACGGGAACCGTGGAGTCATACCCGTAGACAACCATCGCGGCGGAATCGCCGACGAGCATCGCCGGAATACCCGCCTCATCGAAGATCCGCGCGGTCATCGCGTCGTAGGCGGTGATCATCGACCAGCGCTCACCGCGCGCGGTCATCTCCTGCAGATCACGTATAGTGGTGCGCCTCTGCGCAGCATGAACAGACATCTCGCTCCCGTCTCGAGGCTCCCTGCGGAGTCCCCGGATACGTGAAGTGTGTCACGTCGGCTCGGGCCGTGCCAGTGCACACGGGCGAGTAGCCTCGGGCTGATCGCCCCGCATTCCGCGTCGGGCATCCATGAAGGATCCCGTGACCCCACCCACGACCGTGTCCGAGCAGCCCGACTGGATGACCTCGGGGGAGGGCCACCCTCGGCGCTGGTCGATCCTGGCCGTTGTCGTGGTCAGCCTGCTCGTGGTCGTCCTCGACAACACGGTGCTGAACATCGCCCTCCCCACGATCCAGAAGGACCTGGGTGCCACCCAGGGCCAACTCGTCTGGGCGGTGGACTCCTACATATTGGTGTTCGCCGCCCTCCTCTTCACCTGGGGCGTCCTCGGGGACACGTGGGGCCGCAAGAAGGTCCTGATGATCGGCTTGGTGATCTTCGCCGTGGCATCGGCGATCTGCGCGTTCTCGAGCAGCGCGGGCATGCTGATCGGGTTCCGCGCCGTGATGGGGATCGGCGGCGCGGCCGTGCTCCCCTGCACGCTGGCCATCATCACCGTCGTCTTCCCACCCCACGAGCGCGGAAAGGCCATCGGGGCGTGGGCGGGTGCGGTCGGTGCCGCCGTGGCGCTGGGTCCCGTGCTCGGGGGCATCCTGCTGCAGCACCCCTCCTGGTCGAACTGGCTTACCGGGAACGACTGGGGCTCCGTGTTTCTGATCAACGTCCCGATCATCGCTGTGGGCCTCGTCGCGATCTGGCGGGTGGTTCCGGAGACCCGCAACCCGCAGGGCCGTCGGCTCGATTTGCTCGGTCTCGTGATCTCGGTCGTGGGACTGACATCCCTGCTCTACGGGATCATCCACGCGTCGGAGACCCGCGACTGGCTGGCCCCGCTCGTCCTCGGTCCGATCATCGCGGGTATTGCCATCATCGCCCTGTTCCTCTGGATGGAGACGCGCAGCGATCACCCCAGCTTCGATGTGGCCCTGTTCAAGAATCGCGGGTACGCGATCAGTCTGACCGCGGTCTCCCTGGCCTTCTTCGCACTCTCCGGAATCACCTTCACGATTCCGTTCTACCTGCAGATTCTCCGGGGTTACGACACCCTGACGGCCGGGCTGTGCTTCCTGCCGTTCGCGGTGGGTCAGTTGCTCGCGGCTCCGCGAAGCGCACGCATGGTCGACCGATTCGGGTACCGGGCGGTGATGACCACCGGACTGGCCCTGGTCACCATCTCCTCGGTGGCGCTCGTCTTCCTGCGCTTGGAGACGCCGATCTGGGTCTTGCTCGTGGTGTTCTTCATCTTCGGGTTCGGGATGGGCAACGTGATCGCACCGGCCTCCACGGTGATGCAGAACGTCCTTCCGCTCATGCGAGCAGGCGCGGGGTCCGCGGTGCAGAACACTGTTCGCCAGGTAGGCGGTGCCCTCGGCGTGGCCGTGATCGGCACCGTGCTGGCCACCCAATATGCGAGCAACCTCGAGACGTCCCTGGCCCAGGCCCCTCTCCCCCTTCCTCCGGAAGCGGTGGCCGCTGCGTCCGAATCAGTGGTGGCCTCGGTCACCGTCCTCGACACGGCTCCCGGCGTGCCGGATGCGATTCGGACGCAACTGGAGACGGGTGCCTTCGAAGCTTTTCTCTCGGCCTCGCACCTCACGTCGATTATCTCCGCGGTCGTGGTGTTCATCGCAGCCCTGGTCGTCGGGATCTGGTTGCCGAAGATCACTCCCCCCACCACGAAGGCGCAGCCAGCGCAGGACGACACCGACGCCCTCGTCCAGGACGAGGTGGCCGACTACCCCGAGCAGGCCGCGGAGGAGTACCCGTCGGGTTCTAGCCCTCGTGCCAGTGATGCGTGATCGGGAGGCGCCGATCGCGCCCGAACGCCCGCAGTGAGATCTTCGTTCCCGGTGGGTACTGACGTCGCTTGTATTCCGCTCGGTCGGTGAGCGCGATCACGCGTCGGGCCGTCTCCCGATCGAATCGGGTGGCGAGATGGCCCAGGTCGTGGTCGCCGGAGACGTACTCTTCGAGGATCGCGTCCAGTGCGGCGTAATCCGGAAGCGAATCGGTGTCCAATTGACCGGGGCGCAACTCCGCACTCGGCGGCTTGGTGATGCTCGAGGGTGGGATCGGTTGGCCCGGTCCCACGTCATTGCGCCACCGGGCCAGTTCCCAGACGAGCGTCTTGGGCACGTCCTTGATGGGGGCGAACCCGCCGACCGCGTCGCCGTAGATGGTCGAGTATCCGACCGCCAACTCGCTCTTGTTGCCCGTCGCGAGGACCAGGTGCCCCTCCGCATTCGACAGGCTCATCAGGATCATGCCCCGGATGCGCGCCTGGAGATTCTCGGCGGCGAGACCATCGAGGGCCAATGACTCCTGGAAGGCCGCGAACATAGGTTCAATGGGCACCTCCCGGAAGTTCAATCCGGTGCGCTCCGCAAGATCTCGCGCATCGGAGCGCGAGTGCTCGGAGGAGTAGCGGCTAGGCATGCCCACACCGAATACCCGGTTCGCACCCAGCGCATCGCAGGCGAGGGACGCCACGAGTGCGGAGTCGATGCCGCCGCTGAGACCCAGCATCAGAGAGGCGAAACCGTTCTTCTCCACGTAGTCGCGCAGCCCGAGGACGAGAGCACCGTGCACCTCGGTCAGGTCATCTGCGCGCGGCCGCGTCATGGACGGGGGAGTTGCAGACGGCGCGTGTGAGCGCTCGATGCTAATCGGCAGGGGAATACGGCTGCGTGGCACCGAGATATCGACGGTGAACACACCCGATTCAAATTGTGGTGCGCGCAGCAGGACGGAACCGTCGGCGTCGACCGTCATCGAATCCCCGTCGAAGACAAGTTCATCCTGACCGCCGACGAGGTTGACGTAGACGAGAGCGGAGCCGGCTTCCCGTGCCCGCGCTTGACAGAGCGCTAGGCGGGTGTCGTCCTTGCTGCGTTCATAGGGTGAGGCGTTGAGAACTGCAAGCAACCCCGGGCCGGTCTCGCGAGCCCAGGCCACCGGTCCGCCTGCACGCCACAGGTCCTCGCAGATCGCGATACTCACTTTCGCTCCGTCGAGGAGGAACTCGACGGGTGTGTCACCCGCGACGAAATAACGGGCCTCGTCGAAGACCCCGTAGTTGGGCAGGTGGTGTTTGACGTAGCGGGCGCGCACCTGACCGTCGTGCACGAGTGCGGCGGCATTGAGCGGTCCACCCGCCGGTTGATCGGCGCGGAGTTCATCGCTGTGATCGAGGTAGCCGACGAGGCAGGGCAGATCACCGAGTCCGAGTGCGTGCACCTCCGCGGCCCACGCGTGCATCGCGGCGCGACTTGCGCGCTGGAACGAGGGGCGCAGAGCGAGATCCTCGACCGGGTACCCGTCCAGCACGAGCTCCGGGAAGACCACGAGGTCTGCGCCGGCGCTGTGGGCCTCACGCAGCGCCTGGGTCATCAGCGATGCATTAGCGGACAGGTCTCCCACGGTGGGATTGATCTGGGCCAGGGCCACCCTGAGGGTGGTGTCACCCATGCTCTCGGCCACGTCGCGAGCGTAGTTCGGCGCACTTAACCTCCCCGTAACAACCCCGCCGCCACTATGGACCCGTGGACAAGCAGGCAGAGTTCGTTCTCCGCACAATCGAAGAGCGCGATATTCGCTTCATCCGACTGTGGTTCACCGACGTCCTCGGGACCCTGAAGTCCGTGGCGATCGCCCCAGCGGAACTGGAGGGCGCCTTCGCCGAAGGCATCGGATTCGACGGCTCGGCCATCGAAGGTTTCGCGCGCGTCTACGAGTCGGACATGATCGCGCGCCCCGATCCGAGCACGTTCTCGATCCTTCCCTGGCGCACCGAGGGCCCGGGTGTTGCACGCCTGTTCTGCGACATCCTGTTGCCCGACGGGTCGCCGTCGTATGCCGATCCTCGGCATGTGCTCAAGCGCAGTCTGGCGAAGGCGGCCGATCTCGGATTCACCTTCTATACGCACCCCGAGGTGGAGTTCTACCTGTTCAAGGGGATGCCGGAGCCCGGTTCACCGCCCGTGCCCGTGGATCACTACGGCTACTTCGACAATGCCCCGCACGGCATCGGTCATGACTTCCGACGTCAGGCGATCACCATGCTCGAGGCGATGGGCATCTCCGTCGAGTTCAGTCACCATGAAGGTGGTCCCGGCCAGCAGGAGATCGACCTGCGCTACGCCGATGCACTCACCACCGCGGACAACCTGATGACCTTCCGCCTGGTCGTGCAGGAAGTGGCACTCGAACAGGGACTCTTCGCCTCCTTCATGCCCAAGCCGTATCGGGACCACCCCGGCAACGGGCTGCATACCCACCTGTCGCTGTTCGAGGGGGACCGCAACGCGTTCTTCGAACCGGGCGCGGAGTATCAGCTCTCCAAAGTCGCCCGCTCCTTTATCGCGGGACTGCTCGTGCATGCGCCGGAGATCACCGCGATCACCAACCAGTGGGTCAACTCCTATAAGCGCCTCGCCGGAGGTGCGGAGGCACCGGCCTGGATCTGTTGGGGTCACAACAATCGATCCGCATTGATCCGCGTTCCCATGTACAAGCCCTCCAAGGGCAACAGCACGCGCATCGAGTACCGCGCCATGGACAGCGCCACGAATCCCTATCTCGCCTTCGCCGTCTTACTTGCCGCGGGGATGAAGGGCATCGAGGAGTCCTATGAACTTCCGCCGGGATCCGAGGACGACGTCTGGGCCCTGACGGCCTCCGAGCGTCGGGCCCTGGGTATGGAGCCCCTCCCGGCGAGCCTGGATCAGGCCATCGCGCTCACGGAGAAGTCCGAGTTGGTCGCCGAGACTCTGGGGGAGCACGTCTTCGACTTCTTCCTGCGCAACAAGCGGGCGGACTGGGAGGACTACCGCCGCCAGGTGACCCCGTGGGAGCTCGAGAGGTACCTTCCCTCACTGTGACCAGCGAGCGTCAGTCAGCCCCGGCAATGCGGCTGGCTCGCTCGGGTTTCCGTGATCCGGAGCGTGCCGAGCGGCTCCTCGAGTCCCCGGTATTCGCCCACGTGCAGGCGGAGATCGGTGATCACCTCGCCTCCGCCCTGGGCTCGTGCGCCGATCCCGATCTCGGCCTGATGCAACTCACCAGGCTTGTCGAGACCGGATCGGATGCCGATCGCCGCCGCTGGGTCCGTGAATGGGCCGCGGATCCCGATGCACTCGCTCGACTCCTGGACATCATGGGTCTGTCGGTCGCGTTGGGCGACTTCCTCATCCGACACCCGGAAGTCCGCACCGTGGTCATCGACTCGGAGGGGCTCACGCGGACGCCCACACCGGAGGGCATGCGCACAGCGCTCCTGCATTCCGTTGGTGCCGATCCACACGACGAGGCTCCGACCGCCACCCTCGCGGAGGACGCGGCCATGGATGCATTGCGCATTCGATACCGCGAGATCCTCCTCGGTATTGCGGTGCGTGACGTCTCCGGCGTGGCGTCCGTCGACATTGTGGCCGAGTGGCTATCCGATCTCGCCGACTCCGCTCTTGAGACGGCGCTCGCGATCGCCCGGGCGGCGAACCCTCACCATGCGGCCTCGACGCGGCTGGCGATCATCGGCATGGGCAAGTGCGGAGCACGTGAGTTGAACTACATCAGTGACGTCGATGTCATCTTCGTCGCGGCGCCCCCTGAAGGAGTCGAGGAGGCCGACGCGGTGACGAGTGCCACGGTGCTCGCCAAAGCGGTGATGCGCATCTGCAGCACCGCGACGGCCGAGGGCGGTCTCTGGGAGGTCGACGCTGCGCTTCGGCCGGAAGGCAAGCAAGGGGCACTCGTCCGCACGCTGGAATCCCACCTCGCCTATTACGGGCGCTGGGCTAAGACCTGGGAGTTCCAGGCGCTGCTGAAGGCTCGATTCTCTGCCGGCGATCGGGCCCTGGGTGACGCGTACGTCGACGCCGTCTCACCGCTGATCTGGTCCGCGGCGGACCGCGACGGCTTCGTCGGCGAAGTGCAGGCGATGCGTCGGCGGGTCGAGGAAAACGTCCCTGCGGCGCTCGCCGAACGTGAGATCAAGTTGGGTCCGGGTGGTCTGCGCGATATCGAGTTCAGCGTCCAACTCCTGCAGTTGGTGCATGGGCGAAGCGATGTGATGTTGCGGCGGCCGGCCACGCTGTCCTCGCTGGAGGCGCTCGCGACCTGGGGCTACGTCGCTCGCTCCGATTCGTCGAGTCTCGCGGATGCGTACCGATTCCTGCGCACCCTGGAGCACCGCCTCCAACTGCGTCACCTGCGTCGAACCCATGTTCTCCCCGAGGACGAGGATGAACTCCGGGTGATCGCCCGATCCCTGGGGTTCCGCTCCGACCCCATCCCGGAGTTGATGGCCGAGTGGCGGCGCCACGCCCGCGAAGCGCGGCGACTGCACGAGAAGTTGTTCTATCGACCACTGCTCCAGGCCGTGGCGCGCCTCGACGCGGGGGAGGCGCGGCTGTCACTGCAGGCGGCCGAGGAGCGCATGGCGGCACTGGGCTATGCCAACCCCAGCGGTGCGCTCGCGCACCTGACCGCGCTCACCACCGGGGTGAGTCGACGCGCGACGATCCAGCGCACGCTGCTGCCCGTCCTGCTCGGATGGTTCGCCGACGGGCCGGATCCCGACGCGGGACTCCTGGGTTTCCGTCAGGTGAGCGATGACCTCGGTGCCACACCCTGGTACCTGCGCCTGCTCCGGGACGAGTCGATCGTGGCCGAACGGATGGCCCACATCCTCAGCTCGAGTCGCTACGCGACCGATCTTCTCCTGCGCGCACCTGCGTCGGTGCAGATGCTCGCCGCGGATGAAGAACTCGCCCCGCGGTCCCTGGAGTCCCTGACAACCGAAGTGGATGCGATCGCAACCCGGCACGACACACCGGAGGCGATCGTGTCAGCGATCCGCGCCATGCGCCGCAAGGAGCTCTTCCGCCTGGCGGTGGGGGAGATCCTCGGGACCACCGGTTCCGCGGACGTGGGTCGCGGTCTCACGGATGTCGCGACGGCGTCCATCGATGGAGCGTTACGTGCCGCATGGCAATCCGTCGCAGGTGATGGGGTGCATCACGCTCGGATCGCGGTGATTGCGATGGGCCGTTTCGGTGGATCCGAACTCGGGTTCGCGAGTGACGCAGACGTCATGTTCGTTTACGAGGTTCTGCCCGATGCCGACGAGACGGAGGCGGGCAAACAGGCCTTCGCGGTCGCCAATGAGTTGCGCGCACTGTTGATGACCGCCTCGACCGATCCGGCGCTGGAGATCGACGCGGATCTGCGCCCGGAGGGTAAGTCCGGCCCGCTCGTGCGGTCCCTGGATTCGTATCAGTCCTACTACGCCCGCTGGTCCTCACCCTGGGAGGCGCAGGCCCTGCTGCGGGCCCGCGCCGTCGCGGGTGATCCAGATCTGGGCGCCCGGTTCATTGCGATGATCGACCCATTGCGCTACCCGATCGAGGGACTTGCACCCGATGCCCTACGCGAGATGCGCAGGATCAAGGCACGCATGGAGTCCGAGCGTCTCCCGCGCGGTGCGGACCCGCGCCTGCACGCCAAGTTGGGCCCGGGTGGGCTCAGCGACGTGGAGTGGGTCGCCCAACTCCTGCAGTTGCAGCATGCGCACCAGATCGCAGAGCTTCAGGACACGAGCACCCTGTCGGTGCTCGACGCCGCGGTCACGCACTCACTCCTGAGTGTTCAGGATGCTGCAACCCTGCGTTCGTCATGGTTGCTGGCAACATCGATCCGCAATGCGGTGATGCTCGCCCGTGGTCGTCCAAGCGACATGGTTCCCACCGACCCCCGGGAGGCGATGGCGGTGGGCTTCATCCTCGGCCGCGGTGCCGGCGCTGGGACCGAGATGCGCGAGGAGTACCTCCGAGTCAGCCGACGGGCTCGGCAGGTCATGGAGCGCGTCTTCTACGGCGAGTGAGGCCCGGTTGAGTCGGGGCATCACCCGACGTCTACGAGTTCCGCCTAGACCATGGAGGACGCGCCGTGTCTCCGGCGGCGACACGTACGCCGTCGAAACCTTTCTGTTTCCTTTCGGAAACGCCCGATCAGGGGGCGGCGACGAGGACCAGGAAGCCGGCCAACAGCGACAGGTGGATGCTGCCCTGCAGCACCGTGGCCCGTCCTGCGAGCACGGTCCCCAGCCCGGTGAACAGGGTTGCGGCGAGGAGCACGATGGCCGTCGCGTCGAGGCCCAGAATCAACTGGTAATCGAATAGCCAGGAGATCACGGCAATGGTGGGGATCGTCAGCCCGATACTCGCCATGGCCGAGCCGTAGGCGAGGTTCAGACTCGTTTGGATCCGGTTGCGTCGAGCGGCTCGGACTGCCGCGATCGACTCCGGAAGCAGAACGAGCAGGGCGATCGAGACCGCGACCGCGGCCGACGGAAGCCCGACATTGACCAGCCCGGCTTCGATCAATGGACTCGACACCTTGGCAAGACCGACGACGGCGACCAGGGCGATGATGAGGAGGATCAGACTGCTGAGCGCGGTTCGCCCGGTGGGGGGTACCACGTGCACGGACTCCGGCAGCGGGGTAGGTGACGCATCATCCGCGTCGGGCAGGAAGTAGTCACGATGCCGCACCGTCTGGACCAGCACAAACACCAGGTAGACGGTGAGCGCCGCGAGAGCGGCGAACGCAAGCTGGGTCGTATTCAGGGTTGGTCCCGCCGTACTGGTGGTGAAGGTCGGAAGGATCAGGCAGAACGTGGAAATGGCGGCGATCGCGGACAACCCCGAGACCGCGCCGGCGGCGTTGAATGTCGCCTCACCACCCCGCAGAGTCCGTGTGATCAGTGCGATCCCGACGATGCCGTTGCAGGTGATCATCAGGGCAGCGAAGATCGTGTCGCGCGCCAGCGTCTGCGTTCCCATCGGGTCGGAGGTCATCAGTGTCACGATCAGGGCGACCTCGATGACGGTGACCGCCACGGCCAGGGTGAAGGACCCGAAAGGTTCGCCGACCTTGGCCGCGACAACCTCGGCATGGTGGACGGCACTGAAAACCGCTACCGCGAGCACGAGGGACGTGAGCACCAGCAGGGGGGTGGTCAGCTCCCGATTCCAGGTGAGCCCGAGGACGATGACCGCAACGATCGGCACGCCGATATGCCATATCCGTAGCCGAGTGGGCATCTCCCGTCCTGCCATGCTCCTACCTTCGCACGTCCGCCGAGCAGTGCCAAGTGAGAACAGCCCCCCGGGAGTCCCGGGGGGCTGTTCGTTTCCCAGTGCGCGCGAGGCGAATCGACGCGACGGGGGGATCAGATGTCGTAGTACATCTCGAACTCGTGCGGATGCGGGCGGAGACGAATCGGATCCACCTCGTTGCTCCGCTTGTAGTCCACCCAGGTCTCGATGAGATCCGCGGGGAATACGCCACCGGCCTGCAGGTAGTCGTTGTCCTTCTCGAGGGCATCCAGCACCTCGGAGAGGGACCCGGGGACCTGCGGGATGTTGGCCAACTCGTCCGGGGGAAGTTCGTACAGGTCCTTGTCCACCGGTGCCATCGGCTCAATCTTGTTCTTCACGCCGTCGATGCCCGCCATCATCATCGCGGAGAAGGCGAGATAGGGATTGCTCGAGGGATCGGGGACGCGGAACTCGATGCGCTTGGCCTTCGGCGAGTTACCGGTGACCGGGATGCGGATGCACGCCGAGCGGTTACGCGCCGAGTAGACCAGGTTCACCGGGGCTTCGAAGCCAGGCACCAGGCGGTGGTAGGAGTTCACCGTCGGGTTGGTGAACGCGAGCAGCGACGGTGCGTGGTGGAGCAGTCCACCGATGTACCAGCGGGCGATGTCGGAGAGACCGCCGTAGCCCATCTCGTCGTAGAACAGCGGCTTCCCGTCCTTCCACAGTGACTGGTGGCAGTGCATGCCGGACCCGTTGTCGCCGAAGAGCGGCTTGGGCATGAAGGTTGCGGTCTTGCCGTGTGCCCAGGCGACGTTCTTGATGACGTACTTGAACAGCATCACCTGGTCGGCCGCGGCCTGCAGGGTGTTGAACTTGTAGTTGATCTCGCCCTGGCCGGCAGTTCCGACTTCGTGGTGCGAACGCTCAACCTCGAGGCCAACCTTGAGGAGCGTCGTGACCATGTCGTCGCGGATATCGGCGAAGTGGTCGACCGGCGGGACCGGGAAGTAGCCACCCTTGTAGCGGGTCTTGTAGCCGCGGTTGCCGCCCTCCTCGATGCGACCGGTGTTCCAGGCACCCTCGATGGAGTCGATGAAGTAGTAGCTGGAGTGCTGGTTGGTCTCGAAGCGCACATCATCGAAGACGTAGAACTCCGCTTCTGGACCGAAGTACACCGTGTCCGCGATGCCGGTCGAGCGTAGATAGGCCTCGGCCTTGGCGGCGACGTTGCGGGGATCACGGCTGTAGGGCTCGTTGGTGAACGGATCCAGGATGGAGAAGTTCATCACCAGCGTCTTGGCGGACCGGAACGGGTCGATGTAGGCGGTGGCCGGATCCGGGACCAACTTCATGTCGGACTCGTGGATCGCCTGGAAGCCGCGAATCGACGACCCGTCGAACATCAGGCCATCCTCGAATGCCTCGATACCGAATGATGATGCGGGCACGTTGAAGTGCTGCATGACACCGGGAAGATCGATGAATCGAACGTCGACGAATTCGACGTTCTCGTGCTTGATGTACTTCAGTACATCGTCGGCGTTCTTGAACATGGAACCTCCGTACTCGCCTCGCGCGGTGACTTTCACCGGTTCCGACGCTAGGCAGGGGCCGTGACGCGGCCGTATCCCGTCTGTTTCACCCGTGTTAACCGCTAGCGTTCCGGGATGCGCCAGGACTACGCAGGTCTCCCGCCTGCCCGGCTCGGGCGCCGTGCGGTTGCCCTCGCCATCGACTGGCTTGCCTCGCTCCTCGTGGCACGCCTGGCATTCGGTCAATTCGCCTACGGATCGATGGAGTCCTCGTTCGCGACCCTGGCGATCTTCTTCGTCGAAGTGACCCTGCTCACATGGTTGATCCAGGGGTCCTTCGGGCAACTGGTGGTGGGCCTACGCGTGGTGTCCGTGACCGGGGGGCGACTCTCCCTCTGGCGGGCCGCGCTGCGGACCGCACTGGTCTGCCTGGTGATCCCCGCAGTGGTCTACGACGAGGACGGCCGTGGGCTGCACGACCGGGCCGTGGGGTCCGTCTGCGTGCGGGTCCGCTAGCGGGGCTTACGCACCTGGCGGGGTGATGTCGGAATCGGGCCCTTGGGTACCGGCATCGAGTTCCGTGCATTGCCGAGTGCCTCGAGTCGGCGGCGGACTTCGGTGATCTCGCCCCCTCGGAGACTGCGCGGCAACTTCTGGATCGAGCGCTGGAGCTTGAGCAGAGTGATCTGCCCCTCGTCGTCACCGACCTGGATCTCGTAGATCGGCACCTCGGGTACCCAGCGCGCGGTGCGCTTACGTTCATTGGCGAGCATGTGCGTGATCCGTGA
>Ga0169931_10007397_pt1 | contig 16285 bp, 11 predicted proteins | sample Kivu_15m_20L_FD_129675 | JGI IMG/M metagenome (GOLD analysis project Ga0169931, IMG submission 129675) | Freshwater microbial communities from Lake Kivu, Western Province, Rwanda to study Microbial Dark Matter (Phase II) - Kivu_15m_20L... | ecosystem: Environmental > Aquatic > Freshwater > Lake...
AACAACAAATAGAGAGATACCAACCTCTTTATAAAATCGAAGTAAACTTAAAAAACCCTAGAGAAAAAGAATATACAAGAACTCCATATTGTTTAAACAAAACACATAATTTATATCTTTCTAGTAGGGATGGTAGTAGAAAAACTAGTATAGAATATCTTATAGGAAGTGCAAATTTCTACAAGCAAAATATCATAGACCTAGATATTTTTTGTGAAATAATGTCTATGGATACTGATATATGTAAATATCTATCTATGCTTCAAGATATTAATTCTAAATCTTATAAGGAAGCGTTGTTAAATGGAGATTTAGTTGGACCTTTACATATTGGAAATTGTTCTTTACAAAGTCTTGCTATGCTTATTTTAAGACGGGTATATACGAAATATGTCGAAATGAAACTGTCGGAGGTATTATATGGATGATTTTGGAATAGTGGAAAGAGGCTGTATAGTTACATATACTGGCAAACTACTAAACTTATTTGAGCCTAATCCAGATGATATAGATTTAGAGAGCATTGCTTCGGCTTTAAGTAAGATATGTAGATTTGGAGGACACCTTAAAAAACACTATTCCGTTGCAGAACATTCAGTATTTGCAACAATATTAGCGATACAAGAGAATGAACCACCAGAGATTTTGAAGAGTTTGTTATTACATGATGCGGCAGAGGCTTTTTTAGGTGATGTAGTAAAACCACTTAAAAATGAACTTGCCGAATATTTTGTTTTTGAAGAAAGAATGGAAAAATGTATTGAGCAAAAATTTAGTATAGAGATAAAGAAAAATTGGGATAGGATAAAATTGTATGATAACACAATGTTTCACATTGAAAACAAACAATTGAGAAATAGGAACGATACCAATGGTAGTACTAACTATATCAAGGTAAATAAAGAGTTACTTTTACCATGTTGGAATCACGAATTGGCAAAAACAGAATTTTTAAACATCGCAAACTTCGTATTAGGAATTGATTAATGAATATTCTTGAAAAAGACTTGGACTTTTGGATTAACAACAATCTTAACGTATTATTTGTTGGTCGTCATGGTGTTGGCAAATGTCTTGGCAGAGGTACGCCGGTTTTACTTTATGATGGAAGAATAATTCCGGTAGAATATGTAAAATCTGGCGATCTTATTATGGGACCAGATTCAAAACCTAGAAAAGTTTTGAGTACATGTTCTGGTATTGATCAAATGTATAAAATAATACCTAATAAGGGAGATTCTTATATATGTAATAGCGTCCACGTTCTTACACTAAAAATGGCTGGTAAGAATGAGATATTTGATATACCATTAAATGAATTCTTATCTAAAAGTGATACCTTTAAGAAAAGGTCTATGCATTTTAGGACCGGAGTAGAATTCGAAAATAATCAAACTCTTCCAGAAGAACCATATTTACTTGGTTTATGGTTAGGGGACGGAACATCTTCTAAAACTCAAATAACAAATTCTAATAAACAAATCGTAGATTATATATATGAATATGCCGATAAAAATGAGTTAAAAGTCAAAGTAACTAATAATATAGAATATTATTTAAATACAGGTGTAGAATTTGGTCAAAAAAGAAGTGGTAGAAACAAATTTTTATCATTTTTAAAAGATAGGGATTTGATTAAAAACAAGCATATTCCCCATGAATATTTAACGTCATCAAAAGAAAATAGACTTGAACTATTAGCGGGAATAATAGATACAGATGGGTCATTATCAAATAATTGTTTTGATATTACTCAAAAATCTCACAGACTTTCTCAAGATATATTGTTTTTAGCTAGAAGTCTTGGCTATGCTGCATACGCCTCTCCTTGTATAAAATATTGCATGTATAAAAACAAAAAAAGAAACGGAAAATATTATAGAATAACTATATCCGGAAATATAGACGAAATACCATGCAAAATACAAGAAAAATTAGGTAAAAATAGACTTCAAAGAAAAGATGTTTTAAATGTAGGATTTAAAGTTGAACCAGTTGGAGAAGGGGAATATTTTGGGTTTACTTTAGATGGGGACGGTAGATTTCTTTTAGGAGATTTTACAGTAACTCATAATACATCACTGGTTGAAGAAGCTTTTGATCGTCATGGTTTGAAGTGGAAATACTTCTCTGCCGCTACGATGGACCCTTGGGTAGACTTTATAGGTATACCAAAGGAAAAGACTGATGAAAAAGGTGAATATCTAGACCTTATTAGACCAAAAGATTTCGCAGACGATAGCGTAGAGGCTTTATTCTTTGATGAATTCAATAGAAGCCCCAAAAAAGTAAGAAACGCTGTTATGGAACTGATACAGTTTAAGTCTATAAATGGACGAAAATTCAAAAACCTTAAATTCGTTTGGGCGGCTATTAACCCAAAGAATGAAAAGGAAGAATATGATGTAGAGGAACTTGACCCTGCACAAGTAGATAGGTTCCATATTCATGTAGAAGTAGAATACAAACCATCTTTCGAATACTTCTCTAAGGTTCACGGAAAAGAACTTGCTGAATCAAGTATTGAGTGGTGGAATTCTATGAGTATAGAATTTAAGAATCTTGTTTCTCCTAGAAGACTAGACTACTGCCTAAATATCTATAAGATGGGTGGTAATCTAAGACACGTTCTTCCTAAGCAAATTAATATAAAGGACTTAGTAAAGATTCTGAAGAATGGTCCGGTTGAGACCAAGATAGCAGATATGATAAAAACCAAAGATACTAAACAAATAAGGGAATTCTTGGCAGATAATAATAATGAAGACCTTATGGAAGAGTACTTGACTAAAGACCCTAAAAAGTTTAAAGTACAAGACCTGATGGAGACATTTACTGAGCACATTTCAGAAGAAAAGCTGTCTCAAATGATGACAAATACTGACATAAGAAATTATATGGTTAAGAACATGACTAAATGTGTTATATTTAAGAATGTTGTAAGCAATATAATAAACTCTAATGTCAATAAGGGTTTGGCGATTAAGCTATCTAAACTTTGCGAGTCGGATCAAAACAATGAATCTGTAGATACCACAGATGATAGAGTAAAGTGGTATAAGAAAATAGAAAAAATGTGGAGTTCTAACGACTTCAAAGAATTAAAGGGTGGAAAGCAAGCGTCGTATAATATGTTGTGTGACATTCTATTAAGATCACATCCACAAACAATTAGGCACAATTTCAAGAATTGTGAAAATATAATTTCACAAATAGAAAGTGATAATGAGGTAGGGGCAGATAACAGGCTTGTAGAAGTTAAGAGAAAGCTAAAAAGAGTAAAATGGTAACAAACGACGAGTTTTATTATTACGCTAGAGAATTGGACGAATTTAGCTCAATATTCTATCAGTTGTGGAGAATGGGCAAGCCGCAGTTCACAGATAAAATACCAACTGCGGCTGTGTCATTCGACAAAAGCGGTAAGTTTATAAACTTCATGTTCAATGAGAACTTCTGGAATAGCCTATCAAACTATGAAAGAATGTTTGTTATATGCCATGAATGCTTACACGTACTTTTGAATCACGGCGAAAGAGGAAAAGACTTTAAACAAAAAGACATACTAAATATATGTATGGACATTGTTATAAATGAACTTCTTCTTAGGAAATTCGGGTTTATACTAGAGAAGCTTCCCAATATAAGGGATACTAATCTATGTTTGGTAGATACCATATTCAAAGAAAAGGCTGTTGATATTAGAAAGAACGGCTCATTTGAATACTACCTAGTAGAACTTATGAAGATTGTAGAAAAGGTTCCTGTACAATACATAATGCTTGATGATCACTCTGGACTAGAAGGTATCTCAAAGGGCGATATGGAAGATATCATAGAGTCTATTGGTGAAGTCCTTCAAGGAAATGAGGGCCAGAAGCTTCTAGAAACCCTATTAGAACATTCTGAAGATATCAATAAATATGCAGGGAAAAATGGTGGTGGCCATTGGGTTATAGCTAAAGCTAAATACAAACCCAAAAAGAAATGGGAAACCATTATCAAGAATTGGTCTAAAAAGGCTGTAAATGATAAACATACTGACCAATGGATAAAGGAACACCGACGATTTCTTGCTCTTAAAAAAGAATTCTTTCTTCCTACAGAAGCTGAAATAGAAGAATACGAAAAGACCAAGATAAATGTATGGTTCTTTCAAGACACCAGCGGTTCTTGCCAGGGTTTTATTGATAGGTTTTTCTCTGCCGCAAAATCATTGCCCAAAGAAAAATTCGATGTTAAGATGCATTGTTTCGATACGCGAGTATATGAAACAACTCTTGAGTCAGGAAAACTTTATGGTTTCGGTGGTACATACTTTGATATCTTGGAAAAATATGTACAACAAGAAGTACAAAAGAAAGGTATCCCATATCCTAAAGCTATATTCGTTATAACAGACGGATACGGAAACGCTATAAAACCCCAACACCCAGAAAGATGGCATTGGTTTTTAAGCACAGGCTATAAGGACCTAATACACAAAGATTGTAAGATATATAACCTTGGAGATTACGAATGAACATAGCACTTTTTTTAAACAACGAGAAAAAATATGATGCATACAACCTTTTGAAAAAATACAAAACCCCTGAAACGTGTATCTTTGTAAAAGAACATTTTGGAAAGCCCCTATCTTCAGATTTCGCCGTATTCGACTCTACGGAGATACTAGATTACAGCGGGGCTATTATATCTGACGACATTAATAATAGTCTTCTTGTTTCAAACTCTTTTTCAGATTATGAACTGTATTACATATACGATAGAAAATGTAAGAATCTGATTGATCTAATGAGTATTTCTGGAAACAATAGAATAACATTCTGTTGTGAATCAGAAGAAGATGTAAAAGATGTCACCAGAAAACTTGGTAGTGTAAAAACGCTACATTTTGAGTCATTCGAGAAACTGTTAGAGGAAATATATAATGCTAAACGAATCAGATATTGTAAAAAGATATGAAAGCGGGGACTCTCCGTACAAAATAGCTAGTGACTTGGGTACAAACCCCACTAGAATTAGAAGAATATTGAAAAGATTGAATGTTAAGATAAGACAAAAGAGTGAGGCTCAAAAAGTAGCTTTACAAACAGGTAGGTCTTCACACCCGACAAAAGGAAGAACTAGAACAAGTTTAGAAAAAGAAAAAATAAGTAATTCAGTTGTTGGTTATTGGGACTCTGCTGACGAAACTACGAAAAAGCGTAGGTCGGAAATATCCAAGAAAATATGGAGTTCCATACCAAAGGATAAGCTGGATAGTATGAAGGATAAGGCTATACGGGCTATTCAGGCGGCAGCCAAAAATGGTTCGAAGCTTGAGAAGATTATCTGCGGTATGTTGACAAAGCTTGGTTATGTTTATGATACGCATAAAACTATGTTCCTAGTTGGGTCAAAAAACCTAGAGGCGGACATTTACATTCCGTCACTTTTGACTATAATAGAAATAGATGGGCTTTCTCACTTTAAGCCTATTTGGGGCGAAGAGGCTTTGCAAAAGCAAATTGGCTTTGATACTCAAAAAGAAGGTATCATACGTTCAAAGGGTTATAATCTTATTAGAATAGAGAATCTTGGCAGTTCTTTCGCTATAGCCAGACTTTCAGTTCTTGAGAAGAGTTTAGCTCTAGTTTTATCTGAATTAAACGAAAAGAAAGGCGAATATAAGGTAATTAAGTATGAGTAAGGAAAAAGCGGCAGAGGACATTTTTGGTGATGTTAATTCCGGAAATATGGTATCGCATAATGCAGATGTTTCTCTAAATAAAACAGACCCAGGGTGGAATGATTATGTAATGTCATTATTCAATGAAGACGAAGTTATTGAGGGTATGCCTAAAGTAGCTGGACTTCGTAGAGTAGCTGAACTTATAATGGGTCCTCCACTTTTTAGTGGTCCAACTCAAGTATTTCCATCAAACGAAATTGATTCACCAGGAAGGTCTACGGTGGTTTTCACAGTTCAATTTCAACATGCTAGTTATGCCGATGTTGCGGATAGTTGGATGGGAAATACAGACGACAACTTTGTAATATACAATACCGCAATGGCAAGTACAAGAGCAGAAGCTAGAGCATTGAGGAAGGCTCTTGGATTGCATAAGGCGTCTTATGAAGAAATTACCAAAAAGGACCCATCTAGTGTAGTTAAAGAAGCTATAACTAAAACTAGTTCAGCAAAACCAACTTCTGGGGAATCCCTGGAAGGATTAGCTTCATCAAATCAATTAGGGTTTATAAGTAAGCTTGTTACAAGAGCTAACGTTGACCTAGATTCTATGACAATAGAATTTGCGGTAAACCCACAAAGAATAACAAAACAAGAAGCCTCAAATATGATTGACACATTGAACGCTTATATAAATGGCTCCTTGCCAATTCCAGAAAATTTTAGGAGAGTAGTGTAGTATGAAAGTAAAATATCAAGACCCAAACGGTTGTTTTTCTGTAGAACTAGAAGGTGATACACAGAAAGAGCTTTTTTCAAATTTGGCAAAGTTTCAAGAAGTATTCGGTGAAACCTCTTGCGGTAAATGCGGCAGCACAAATTTAAGATTTGTTGTTAGAACCGTAGATGATAACGAATATTATGAAATCAGATGTTTAGATTGTGGAGCTAAACTTACATTTGGATGTAATAAAAAGGGTGGCGGTATATATCCAAATAAGAAGGATAAAGAGGGTAATTGGCTACCTGATAGGGGTTGGGTCAAATACAACAAAACCACAGGTAAGAATGAATAATTACTTAACTTTAACCCCAATAATCTTTTCAATTCTATCCCAAAATTTTATGTGTTCTAAGAGCGGATTTAAAAAATTTGTTATGACACAATAATATCTATCATTTGGGGCCGTATGATGAACAGCATGATGACGGGGGTTCTGAAGAACTCCCGTCTCTTGCATTACTTCTATAATTCGTGGCAACTTACCCTTCATGTGCGACCAAGCATGTATTTCGTTAGAAAAACCGGCTATAATAAACGGTAAGCAATATAGGGGGTTTATCATATAAGCTATGATAGCAGCAGAAAAAGCCGGTATCATAGTAGTTGAGTTTCTATACCAAAAATTTGAATTTAAAAACTTCTGAGGATAAAGATGATGCTCTAAGTTTGGCTGAGATATAAATTTGTCTATAAAATCGCCAACATACTTAACATTAGAAAAATCATATCTATCCTCTAACCAATGAAAAACACCCGATATAAAATCGGCTATTAATAAACAAATTAAAATATAACCTATAAACCACATTATAATTTTTTATATTCTATGTAGATTTCGGGATGATTCTTTTTAAGCCAATTAATCAAATTGGGCTTCCGTTTTCTTTCCGGCTCTTTCGTTATAGCATCTTCTGGATTCCAACCGGCTCTAATTCTATATTTTAAGCAAAGATGGGAAACCTTACACCTTGGATCGTGTGACCACTCTATAACATGTTTGTTCTCACCAAAAGCCTCAAGATATAAATTTTCCGTATTTCTCTTATTAATAGTTTGTTCTAACTTTGTAGCCCACCTACAATTTTCTGGGCAATAATCTCTATTAACATCTATCCTATCTAGAGTCAAATTATCCTTATAACCACTTTCTTTGGCCCAAATCTCAAATTTACCGAAAATAAGCCAATCGTCACACACTTTTATACCCCTACCGCCATAATTATCGTAACTGCCTTGTTTAGTGTTAGAACAACGACTTTTCATTCCGGCCCATATACTAAAAAGCCTTGTTTTAGATTTCCCATGTTTAAAATTTTTATAAATTCTATCTTTAATACCGGCGCATGGTTTAGATATTTGCCGATTTGTCATTAATGATCGCCTAACCACTCTTTCTTCATCTGATACTATAGATTTAATTTTTGCCATAGCAACATTTTGATTGCCGTTATGTTGATAAAAAATATCTTCAATTTTCCATTCTTTTATAATATCGCCAACCTTCGCCAAACCTTTATCTAAACCTAATTCATTATACTTGTGTTGTACTGATTTAGTAGTTCTTTTAAGATGCAAAGCAATTACATGGCAAGATGTTCTTTGATGATTTTCTATCAAATACTGTATTTCATCCTTACTCCATCGAGGTTTTTTCATTATAAGTAACCTTTTGTAAATCGTAATAAATTGGAACAAAGTTGTTCTATTTATTTATACACAAAAAGGTTTTAATGTTTTAGTCCCTATAAGTATTCCGTCGAAAAGTAAAGGCCAAATAATTTGCTACCAATTGTATGAGGCTCAACACTCAAACCTAAATACCATGAGTGCCTTGCCGATTCATATTCAGCACCTAAAAATGTTAATGCCCCTAAATCACCTGTATCATTAGCTGAACCATTAGTTCCATCAGAACCAGGAGAAGAAGTAAGCGGCATATCAACCGGACTTCCACCAGAAGCCGGATCAAATTCTAGCCATTCATTAGTTGTTCTAACTCTATGATTTAAATTACTCTTATTTTGATCTATAGATGGGTGTCTAGCTTCAAAAACAAATGTACTAACGCCACTAGCATGATTAGCTATATTGTTTCTATCAAATATCCTAAGTTTTGTATTTTGTACTCTAACGATTGTATCATGTTCAAAGTCTATTCTTAGAGGACACAATGAATTAGGAAGATTCTGTAAATTAATAGGTGTGGCCCCATTAATAGATACTTGAGAAGCATTATGATATTTAGTGTTATTTAATTGAATCTGCTCACTAGATGTTCCATCTTGATTAGTCAGCCAAGTAGTATTCTGAGTATTTGCTATAGGAACTGAAGTACCATATCCAGGCCCATAGAAACCAAGTCCCGATCCTAATTCATGTGGAATAAGTAAGCTTGATACAGGGTCCAAAACGTTTGCATAAAATTTTATAGTAGCCATATGTTATCTCCAAATTTAAAAGATTTCTAATGTTTATACACTATTCTGTTGATAATTTTAGTAGTACATGTTGCTGTCTAGAAGGAATAGGTGATTCTTCTGAAAGCGTAGTATGAGTAATATCATTCTGAAAATGGAAAAATAAATCATACTGGCCTAAAGGATTTTTTTCTTGAATTTCTAACAAAATAGAATTGGGCTGATTTGCTATACCCCTAATAGTTGTAGGAACCGGCTTTCCATCATTATTATTTGTGGTTAATTGTGTTATGGGATACCTTAATTGCGGCCCCAGGTCTGTTTTTATCTCTTGTTCTACCTTATAATCCTTTATTTGGAAAACTAACCCGTTGATGGTTATATTGCCACTAATTAAAATGTTTTTACCACCGTCTGTAATCCCGAAACCGGCAGCGGTTCTTTTTACAGTTAATCCTGAGCCACTTTTTTCGGTATCTAAAGGCCAAACCGTAGTATCGGGTGTAGAAATTGGAATTATCTCTTTAACTACAAGATAAGGTTCGTAATAGCTAAACCCTCCTAATGAAAGTAATTGTCCCCTTCTAAAAGTCTCATAACTCCATTGATCCTTATTTTTAATAAGATTTATATCTACTATATCTCCAGAAGCGAGTATAATTCCATCATTTCTTGTAGGAATTTTAAAATCTACAACACCACTCCCAGGATTAGTAGAATTATTTATTATACCAGGATTAAAGTGTAGAACCCCAAAATACCTTGGGTCTGTCATAGTTTGTTCTAGGGGCCAAGCGTCATAAATCTGTACCCATAGGCCAGTTATATTCATATCACTAATTCTTTGAGAACCACTTCTACCCCAAGTTCCAAGCTCATATTCAACATATCCACTATTATCTTGGCCAGTAGTTCCACCTGGAGCAAAAGTATATCCGCTATTACCAGCATTTTGTTTGTTTGTAGGTAATCCAAATAACTGCTCTAAGTTACATCTAATATTATGCTGCTGACCAGTCAGTGATATTGTACACTTTGAAGAAATAATACCTACAACATTACCTTGGGCATCTTCATCAGTATCTCCCCAAGTTCTAGTTACATTACCACCAGTTGTTCTTAAATTTTTTTGAATAAACTTCCAGTATAATAAAGTATCAAGATTTAAATATTTTATATCTTTTATGAATTCGTATATTATACCTTTTGGAATTATATTAGAACCATTTAATTTTGTTTGCCAACTAGTATCATCAATACCATTAAAATCAGTTAATGTGCCTTGGTATTTAACAAATGGTGGTATATTTCTACTAGTCGGTCTTCCTATTAAATCCGAAGCAACCATTTCTGAGGATAGTGGAATAAATCCTATTTCTTTAGGATTATTAGGAAGTAAAGCATAAGAAACATTAGTAGTAGAAAATCTATTTATTGGATTTTGAGCTACAGCTAAACTACCATACATATTGTTTTCAGAGTTTATAAAAGATAAAGCACTATATAAATTATCAAAGGGCGAACCTATGCCATCATTATCATACGGGGCATTATTACCAAGTTCTGCCGGAAGGTGATAATTATTAAAGAAGTGATGGGGGCCTCCGTTTATATATGCGACATTCATAGCAACAGCATCATTAGATGGATTTAGGTTATTCTTTAATTGATCGAATTGGGCGGCATTAAACCCTTCTTTGAATACTGGTCCCCAAAAACCTAGAAAATCATATACATTACCTATATCATCATACCCTTCTCTAGGGTAATAAAAATTAACCCACGAAATATACGTTTTATCTCTATTTCCACCATATTTAGTACTTATTTGGTCTCTTATGTCTGAATATAAAACCTCAGAAGTCTCTATATCCCAATTAGTACCATCTGCTATAAAAGCTGAAATTTCTAATGGAGATAGGGATTTTCCAGGAATAAGATTTAAGTTAGCATAAGTAGAAGATTTGTAAAATTTACCTCTAACTCTCTTAACATAAGTATCAGAATTTATAAGCCCTCTAGTGTAAGGCGGGGTATTAGTATTAGTTCCAAGTTTAAATTCTTTAAATCTACCATCCCTAAAATATGCGTATGAATACGAAATAGCTTTAGTAAATGTCCACTTCTTTACTGATAAAGATGGAGGTCTAGCATCACCCAATGGAACTTTAACAGGCAGCCATTCTCCATCCATATAAAAAGCTAGGGCAACTTCCCCAGATGAAAAAGAACTAGGGGTTCTATTAACCAACCTTATCTTTTCGGCCTTTTGTTTAACCTCAATTTGGTCATTGTTTTTTTCTACCCACGTAAAGAACGTAGGTCCAAATATTTCTTTGTTGTTATGAATATTTATTGTTACGGCATAGGCACTATTTTCTTCCATAGTCCAATCGCCCCTTTGATCGTATGGAGCACCTATCCCATAAAACTGGTCATATACATAAGTATTAGGGTCTGTTGGTATTTCTGGAAATGTAACTGCCGGTAAATCCTCTAATAATCTAACTAATACTACTCTTGTTCCACACTCAAATCTTCCAGTATTCTTATTGTAGTGCGTATCTAAATATCCACCGACCTTATTTCTTTCGTCATCTTGGCTATCATTTATTAGTTTTCTTACTCTAGCTAAACCTTCTCCCTTAAATGTTTCTGTAGCTAATCTACTATATAACGTCTGACCCTTTGTTTCCGGAACATCTGTTAAAGCAATAGAATCTATTGTGGCTAAATTAGTAGCATTAAATATATCTGGGTCTTTAAAAAACAACGAAATAGAAGGGGTGAAATCAAAACTTCTATCATTAGGCTTTCTAGATGCATAAAAAGTCAATTCTGGTTTGAATATAATGCAACCATGCAAACTTTCGGATACTTTAAGAACAGAGGTTTTTGCATCATTAAATCCTGACTCTCTTATATTTTCTGGTAGATTTCTATTTTTTAGATATATTCTCCAATTCTCTATAGCATCTTTTATTTTTATAGTTTCAGTCTTATGTGATTTAGAGTCATCATCCCATACAAAAATTTCGCCATCTATACCTACAATATAAGTACTATTATTAAGTTTATACTCTTGATATCCTTTTAAGAGTATAGCTAAATCTACAGAAGAATCCCTACTTCTTATGACTTCAATATCGGTACTACCCTTTTCTACGCCATCTATATATTTATCAATAAAATCCGTATCATAAGCCGATAAACCGGCTTTTTTCATAAATACGTCTTCTGTGTTATATATTATACTCATGTTAATCTATCCTTTATATCAATTCCTACACTAACTACTCCTGGATTAGGAACTTCCGCTACATTACTATTAGTATCAGTAAGTGATACTGCATTATTAGTATTTTGATTGTGTACATTAATAACATAAGTTGTATTTACTGTATCATCACTATAGACCTGTTCATTACCAACTTTTTGAATTATTTTCTTTGGTTCAGGTCTTTCTGTAGAATTCTGTAAAGTAAATGCAATATTTGATATAGCTTCCATACCAAGAAAATCATTATCAGAATAAGACCTTCTGAGTTTTCCTAATCCTCTTCTAATATAATCGTTTCTATTATCTAATAGCTTTTGTCTATCTCTAGATATCTTAGAAATCATATCTATTCTTTGTTTCTGTAAATTACCAAACCTTGGACTATACGTTGACATATTATAAGTAGTAGTGATTCCATCAGCACCTATTCTAACATCTATATTGGTAATCAAAGGTCCACCAACTACTAAAGGTCTCAATAAAGAATTTCCTCTAGGAATGTCTGCTATAGTCACACTACCCTTTTCTTCGTATAATAATAAGCTAGAAGAAAATTCGGCGTAAGTTAATCCAGCCTGATTCATTAGGTCATAGCCCCCATAATTCCAAGGTGCTAAATTTTCATCTTTTATAAATTCTACCTTGCCTGGAATATTTCTATATTGAGAAGCTTCTGGTTTAGTAAATGAAGATATCCAAGGTCCATAACATCTTTCATTAGAACGTAAAGGTATAGCTATCAAATCCGGAGCTACAGGGGATGGAAAAGTAACAGTTTCTCTTTTCAAGGCTAAAGCATATTTTTCTCTAGTAGCCTGCGTTTTCCAATTTTCTACAAAATCACTCGTAATACCAATTTGTGTAGCGATTCTTTTCCATTCTTGTGAAGTACTTGGGTCCCAATTAGCTATATCATTAATTGTTTTCAAAGGTGGAGAATCAAATCCAGGAACCCTAGAACTAACAGTATCTTGCAATAACATGTGTAATAACGCATCAATATTTTTCGATTCATCTTGAGCTTGTTCAAATTTTCTATCTATAATAGTACCAACCAGCCCTGGAAGAGTAATTAATGCATATACATGATTTGTATCTTGACTTAATGGGTCTGTAGCAACGATATCGCCCATAAATACACCGTCATAATATCTAACAAAATCTTCTTGTAATCTAGTAGTACCAGATGAAGATGGAACCCAGTTTGGAACATATAAAGGTATTCCCACTGAATCTAGTCCTGTAGTTTTGTCAAATACTGGTTGTGGATTTCTAATATAGCCCTCGTCCTTAACGGATACGCCATAACATTTATCTCTGATAACCATATATCTTGGGGGCATATAAAATCTAGCATCAAGCTCACACTTAATAAAAGCACATGTTATTGGTCTAGTTCTTCTAAATTCATCTAAGTCCTGATCTACAACCATTTTATCTTGGTGTTCATTGTCTAGGTCTAACAATATATCGGGCATTATATGGTCGCCATTTACTTGCATTTGAGTATAAGACTCTTTGGGCAAACTGGATAAATCCAAATATTGACTATTATTAAATCTAACGTATGAAGATATCCTATTTTCAGTCATAAGCGGCGTTGGGTCCAGCGGTATAAATCCATCTATAACAGCCCTGTATTGTAAATCAGATTTTATAACAGAAGAAAGTAAATTACTGTATAGGTCATTGTGCAAAAATCCGCCCTGTGGTTCAGGTTCATAGTTAAATACATAACTCTCTTTTATGTAATCATAATTTACCTTTAAGGCCCCTTGGGTAATATCAACATTTATACCTTCTAGAACTGGGCGTTTCTTTAGTGCATAGAAAGCTGAGTCTTCGGCCCCAAAAGTAAGAAGAGTATTATATACATCTTTTTTCATAACTTGTCTTACTAATTCCAAACTTGCAGAATTAATATTACCCAATACATCTCTAGGTATGAATCCGTATGGACCATATTCTATTTCAAACACCCTTCTTTGTGCATTAACACCTTTTATTGTGGCAACATTTGAGTAATAGGGATTAGCTAACTTGGGAATTTTTACTAACCATTTAGTTCCAAGATTTTGAGCCGCTTGTTTTACGAACTCGTAAATCTTCATAGAATTCGCTTGTCTCTTTCTTAACTCTTTAGAAGGAATTATTTTCTTGAAACTATTAGATTGATACTCTCTTAATATTCTAACAACTTCGTTTTTATCATTAGTTTCATAGGCTTCTTTAATTTTATCAATTATTTTTTGATCTTCTGGAGACATTTTATCATAATCTTTTAATATAGTCTCCATTAGTTTAGTAGATATTGCGTCTTCTATAAAATCTGTTGAAGTATTTGTAAGTTTAGTAATGGCGCTTATTAGATTTGCATTATTAGCAGTATATCCGGCTAACCCTTTATCTGGCAGACCAATCATTTCTGCACGTTTATAATATAGCGGATATCCATAAGGCGGACTACAAGAACTCGCGGGTCTATTATTTATGAGATAGTTTCTGTCTGATCTAAAAACACATCTAGGAACAGCTACGGCATATACAGCATCAGTAACCATAGGGTGTTTTATAATATATTCAAACTCAGGAGGTATATCAGTTAGTTTAATACCTTTATTAGAATTTGGGCTAATTTCTTCCATGTATAAATCATTATACTGTAGTAGAAATTTTTTCCATTCTTCATAACTAACAAGGGCAGCCCTTAATTCCATTTGTGTGGCTACATAATAATTACCTACGCCATTAGCATTTAGTCCAGTAGAGTCTAATAATATTTGTTGATAGGGTCCATAGCCCCTTGGTATAGTTAAAGCGTCATTACCTAAGAATCCATAAAATGGTAATATCTGTTGTCTTAAAGCATTTGATATAAACCACTGTTCTGGTATCTCTCTATCCATGAATGTTAAACCATAGTTAGCCTTTCTTAACTGTAATTGATGTCTATCTTCATTAGTATGAAAATAGTGCATATTAACTTCTTGAGCACCAACTATGAATTTATCTGTAGGTATATTAGAAAGTTCTAAACCGATATCACTATTTGTTACCTCAACCCCCCTATTTTTTTCTTGTTCAATAAATCTAGATATAGCGCCATAATTTGGTACATGAGACCTATCTATAGCATTAACTCTTATTATACCAGCTACAGTTCTATCGACATAAGAAGTAACAGGATGGTCAATTAGTGGTAATAATGTAACATGTAAATCGTGGCTTATAACATCGCAAATTTCTTGACAGAACTCTAATAAATTCATTTGGTCAAAATCAAGCATATAAGCAGGGGGAATTTTGTTAAATGGTATTCCAGAAAGGTCTACAACATACTTGAAACCTCTAAAGTTAATCATTCCACCGAAGTTTTTAAGTTGATACTCTATAGGTAAAGGTCCATAAAAACCCATCATAGCATATATGGCTTGTATAACTCTATAAACCGGAATTCCAGTCTCTCCCCTTCTAGAATATGAAGTCCCTGTATATGGAAATATATGAGGGAAGTCGCCTAAATTAACAAATCTGGTTTGTATCAAATTAGGAGTAAGAGCTTGTAAGAAAGAAGATGTTATGTAGGCATCTGTTAAGAGTGGCATATTTCTAAGACCATTAGAGTAAGATACACCGGCACTTGTAACAGATTTCGTAAATAGATATGGGGATGGGGTGTAGTATGTGTTCAGCAAATCTCTAAGAGTTGTACTTGGATTATATTCCAAAAACCCATATACGTTCATAACATTGGGCAAACCAAAAACTGTGTTTGCGTAGTTGGCTAGTATCAGAGTAACATTTGATAGTATTTCTCTTGGGTCGTTTACGGTAACGTTATAAATAGGGTCTCCACCTGTGCTAGAAGATTTTCCATAAGACTGAATTATACCACCAAAAACAAAATGACCAACCCCAGAAGGTTCTACTTCAGAAGGATTACCAGCACAATCTTCAGGCGGCACTTCTTCTGGGCATTTTTCTCTATCAATTTCTAATGTCTCTATAACTTCTATATTAGTGCCATATATAAAGTTATATTCTGGCATAAAAGCTTTTTTTATGCTTGCGAATGTAGGTCCAAACTTAAAGAATACGGGGCTGCCAGGAAGTGGTGCATTAAATTTATC
>Ga0169931_10007398_pt1 | contig 16285 bp, 6 predicted proteins | sample Kivu_15m_20L_FD_129675 | JGI IMG/M metagenome (GOLD analysis project Ga0169931, IMG submission 129675) | Freshwater microbial communities from Lake Kivu, Western Province, Rwanda to study Microbial Dark Matter (Phase II) - Kivu_15m_20L... | ecosystem: Environmental > Aquatic > Freshwater > Lake ...
ACGATCAGAAAAAATTGCATCCAACAATCATTTCTATTAAATTATTGAATATTACATCATCATTGATGAGAAAGATCCTGACTACCTCCCTCCACCCCCTCCTACGCGTATCCCGGCACTCCTTCTCCTAACTCGCCAAATTCCAAACCAACTTCCTCACCACCACCAACCTTCCCTTCATCTAGCACCTCTACTCGAAGTGGCTTGTTGATCGCAAATCCGTCGACAAATCGTTCGGTGACTATTTCGAACTACTCTAGTTCACTGACGGCAGCTCGTCTCCCATTATTTCTTCGTCGAGTAGCACTGAAACCCAAACCGCTTCTTCCAAGTAGATCGCAAAACAACTCAAAATGCGAATGATGATCGATGCCTACCGCAACCTAGGACATCAGTTTGCCAAAATCGACCCTCTTGATCTACCAGTCGACAAGAATAGAAAAGGTAGATTGCCTGATAATGCACTTGATATCACTAAATTCGGGTTCAGTGCATAGGATAGAACTGATTCGATTATTGTCAAAAGCGTCAGAGAAGAAGGAGGCAAAGATAACGGTCCTTATACCATCCAATAATTCGAAGATTATTTGAAAAGTATTTATTGTGATAAGATCGGACTGGAATATATGCACCTTCTCAATAAATAAGAAAGAGATTTTTTGAAAAAAGAGCTTGAAGAAAAAGTAGATTCGCTAGAGAAGATGTAACTGACAAAAGAAGAACAACTTGCTACTTTGAGAAGACTCACTAAAGATCAAGTTTTTCTTGATTTTTTGATGAACAAGTTTGCGACTTTCAAGAGATTTACGCTAGAAGGTCTTAATGCAGCAACGAGCTCGATTGGACAGCTAGTGGAATCTGCGGTTGAAGCTGGAGTTCAAAATATTCAGTTTGGTATGGCACACAGAGGAAGACTCAATACTTTATACTGCGTGTTCGATAAGCCTGCTTAGGCTATTTTCCGTGAGTTCTTCTAGAAATCAACCACAGCCACAACTGATGATAATAAATTTGGCGATGTCAAGTATCATCTTGGTTACACTGCCCGCAAGAAAATCAATGGAAGAGAAGTTGTCTTGTCAATCTTACCCAATCCTTCGCATCTTGAAGCCGTTAACCCGTTAGTAGCAGGCAGCACTCGCGCCATTCAATAAGACCTCGGAGACTACAGCAAGTACTATAAATCATATGCAGAGCTTTAGGAGTTGTCATCCACGGAGACGCTGCTTTATCAGGTCAAGGAATCGTATATTAATCTCTAGGCTTCCAGGATCTAGTCGACTACACCACCGGCGGCAACATTCACATCGTCCTCAACAATCAAATCGGTTTCACCACCAATCCCAATCAAAGTAGATCATCTTTCTACTGCACTTAAGTAGCCAAAGTAGTCGATTCTCCAGTCATCCATGTCAACGCAGACTAACCTGACATCTTAGACAAGTGCATGAAGATCGCAGTGGCCTATAGACAAAAATTCAGAAAAGATATCTTCATCGATATCGTTGGTTATCGTCGTTTTGGACATAACGAACAAGACCAACCATTCTTCACTCAACCTGTCATGTACAACAAGATCAAAGATAAATAAAACGTCTTCTAGCTTTATTCTAAAAAATTATTAGCCAAGGGTGTTATCGATCAGGAAGGCATCAACAAGATCAAGTTGTAATTCCAGGCCATACTTGAAAAAGATTACCAGAAAGTCATCTCGGATACAAAATACACGCCATAGATCGATTATTTGTAGATCAATAAGATCAGAACACCTACTCTTTGGGGGTCTACTACTGGAGTTCCCAAGACAGTTTTGAGTGATTTGTTCAAAAAGATCACAACTTGGCCTACTTAGTTCAACTTACATCCCGTTATCAAAAAAATCTACCAGGAAAGAATCAATAACTTTACTAATAATTAAAACTTAGACTGGGCGACTATGTAGAGTTTGGCCTGGGCAAGTATTCTCCATTAAGGCTACGGAGTCAGAGTTTCAGGTCAAGATGTCTAAAGAGGTACATTTTCTCATCGCCATGCTCTGATCAGTGATCAAAACAGAGATGTATAAAAGTATGTCTTCCTCAAAAATGTTTCAGATAAAGTCAGAATAACAAACAGCCATCTCAGTGAGTATGGAGTCAGTGGCTTCTAGTACGGTTATTCTATCACCAATCCTAACAGTCTAGTCATTTGGTAAGCTCAATTCGGAGATTTTGCCAACGGAGCTGCTATTCTTATCGATAACTTCCTCGCAGCTGGGTAGACCAAGTGGGGACAACAATCGGGTTTAGTCTTTTCCTTGCCACATGGTATGGACGGACAGGGACCTTAGCATAGTCAAGGCAGGATCTAAAGATTTTTGCAGTTGTGCGATGACAAATGCGATGAAGATCAAAGTATGACCTTCTAGCAGCAGCTCAGAACCAACAACCTTGCCATCATATACTGTTCTACTACCTCCAACTACTTCCACGCACTTAGAAGACAAGTTCACAGAGACTACAGAAAACCACTTATCGCTCTCAACTCTAAAAAACTGCTTAAATTCAAAGGGGTAATTCTATAAATATTCAGGCTAATAGACCTATCGAAGACATTTTATAGGGAACCAGTTTTGTACCAGTATACGGCGACACTACTGTAAATGCCAGCAAGGTCAAGAAAGTTCTGATCTGTAGTGGTCAGGTCTACTACGATCTCATCAATCGACGATAATAACTCAAAAGATAGGTATTTTTCTGATTATCAAGGATATCGCGATAGTAAGAATAGAGCAGCTTGCTCCTTTCCCTCATTAGGCTCTCAAGAAGGCACTGTCGGTATATGGTCCTAGTGTGAGTTATCACTGGGTCCAAGAAGAACACTAGAATTATGGTCCATGGAACTGGATATACCCTCGTCTTAGATTATTGCTCAAACAAAGAATCGGATTCTATGGTAGACCCTCCTCAGCTTCAACCGCAGTGGGAGCGCTAAAATTACATAAGCAGGAAGAAGCCGTGCTGTTAAGAAAAATCTTCGAAGAATGATAAATTGTATAGCGAGACTTATAAATATTCCATTTAATACCTAATATGAATAAATTAAAAATACCAATAGTATAGTTAAAAAGGCAATAAAAGTTTATAATTCTTGAAATAATCATTTAATTTCTTCATCTTTTTAGTCAACCTTCAAGCTTTCTTGCACAATCTTCATATATTCGGATGTTTTTTGATGATTTCTACGATATTCTGCGACCAATTTAACAATCTATTCATCAGTCTGAGAGCTTAGTTTGCCAACAGCCCAACCCAATAGGTCTTTCACTTTCCGATTGAGGCACTCAGCCAACATCATTTTAGTGAAACATTCACATTGTCTTGAGTTTCTGCTTTTAACTGCTCTTGCCATGGCTTCATAGATACAACTTGAGAAATTTGATTAGGCCAGCTCAAATTTCAAGTCTTCATAAGGATTATCCAAAGAGTATCTGACGATAAAGCATAGCCATCCCAAGTATTCATTCTTCGTCCATTTGCCTTTGTTGATCTTGGAATTTTTTGAAGAAGGATTGGAAAGATCAGCATCAGGTAACTTTTCGAAAGGTTCTTTGTTGTTTTGAGAAAATTAAAGACATTTGTGAGCAGACTGGCAAAGATCGCTGACAGTTAGTGTTTTTTCTTAGCTCATTTGAATGATTAAGATTTTTAGATCAAGTCAATACCCCTGCAGACGATTTAAATTCAAATATAACAAATATAACTAGTGACATATTTTTACTTAATGACAAATTTAAAGTTTAATATAACTAGTAACAACTAAAACAAACTTTTTGATAAATTTTAAGACTAAAAGTAAGCTAAGCATTCAATTATCAAAAAGGATCATCTATCATAAAATGATTCTGACCCACGTTTCTCTTCTGCATCATTCCCTGACGTTCTGACTCGAAATTGCTTTAATACCACTCACTGAAGCTAGGCTACTTCCATTTTTCTGGTTGCTTAGCATCTGCTGCTCCTTTCTTGGCCCATTTTCTTTTCTATTTCACCTCATTTCTACCATTTCTGCTCACCTAATTAATCTAAAAATTCATTTTTATTTTCTAGATCGAGGAATTCGATAGACTATCACTAAATTTATTGTCATTTGAGTATATTTAGCTGATTGATAGTTTGTCTTCAGACTATCTAAAAATGTCATTGTGTTTGTTTGCGTGTATAACTGAGATAGAATGCTAGGATTTTTGTTTGTCAGGACAATCTGAATAAAAATTAGTTTACTTTATTTGTGTTTTTATATTTATTTGAGGGGCAGCCAATGAATAGGATTATAGGGGCACTGTTAAAAATTATGTCTGTTATCTGATGGGCATTTGAGAATGTGTTTGAGAAGTTTTGATTGTTAAATTTGATGGCTTTTGTCAAACGGACAGACCATTATCTGCTTATAGACCCCGCTCATAATAATCTATTATTATAAAACTTTGTACAAATTGTTGCTTATAAGTCGAAGTAGATTGTTTTTAAAAGACGTTCGTTAGAATTTATATGCACTCACAAGTTTTAAAAGAATAGAGTTTAGTAAAAAAATAGTTATCAGTATATCAATATTATCAGTATTTAAGCATATTAATCTTTCAAAAGATAGAGTCATGCTGCTTTAATCCCAGAAGAGAAATATCGCCAAATTAGCCAAGCGCTGGTCTTTCTAAAACCAGCTTCCTCCTCCTTCAGCTTATAAGAAGACCTTAGCACGTAAAAGAAGTTAAACTAAGCCGACTAGATATTCATAGATGAGAGCAACAAACCACGAAGAATGGTTTTCTATGAAATCGCCTATCAAAAATAATAAGTCGCATTTATAAACTAAATTAAAAAACATCTCAACATCAAATATCCCAACCACGAGTACATATATCTTGATCAAGACTAACAGATTAAGTCATACTCAAACACTCCTACGCAGGTAAATGGAACATCTAGACCATCATGCAAAGACTATAACAACTAATATAATTTTTAAACAACCCCAAAGTAGTCTAACTTAGTCAAAAAACAATCCAAAAGCTCTAAAATACTTTTATGTATCCATATGGATTTGACAAAAAGAGTCATCCTGTTGTAATAATGCGAGTCGATCTAATAGATTTTAATCAACCTTTATAGTAGATGATGAATTCTGTCTACTATATTATGCTGGTCATCATAGGTTACAAAATGGTACCGTATTATACTTAAAAAATGACTCTTATTGTAGATTTTAATGATATGTCGATGATAGGTGTACCGTATCTTACTCTCTACTAAATCATGAAAAAAATAGGGATTTATTTCTGTGGATTTTTGTACAAAGTTTTTTGTTTTAACACCAAAGGAATATCTACGCTATGGCATATAATTAAACGTTTTTTAACCTAGACTCAAAGAAAGAGAGTTACATTCATAGATAAGGGTCAAGAATACGCTACTACTTAGTTTATTAATGTTGGTCAGCTTTAACGTAAATATGGAGGTCAGTTGCCTAATCTGATCCAGTACTGGCCTCCTAGAAACCCTAATTAGGCATTTTCGACTCAAGATGCTTCAGATGTATACTAATCTTAGTACTATTCAGTCAATAACGATGAAGATTTCTTTCATTCTCTAGGTCAGCCTCAATCAAATTGCAACTGTTGCTGCTAAATATACTGATATCAAATATTTCTTAAATGATATTAAAACTATTCCTCCACTTATTCAGTCAGTTATTATGTAAAAATTTATCAAATATTCTTAATATATGATGATGAGCTCTATGAATACTATTAATGCTGATCAACTCAGTACTACTGTTATTCCGGCACATATATCCGATCCAACTTGACAATCTTAGCCATACTTCTTATCTTCTTTGGAACTATCATCCTAGTCTCCTCATCATAAGTATACTTCCTCAATCTCTCTTTTATCTCCGAATAACGTTTGTAATTTTACCCCAGGACGTTTTGACTCAACTGCGAGGTCGCCCCCACTAGTTTAGACGCGAACTTCTGATTCTACTAATTTGTTTTTTCTATCTTTTTCTTTAGATTTGTAAGGTTATTATGTGATATCTCTCTCTTCTGACCTTGATTATTGCTATTTGTTCTGCGGTTGACATCAATTATTTTCTTCAAAATCAAGTCATTCTCCTTCTCAACTGCTTACTGCTTCACTAAATAACCACTTAAATACTTTTGTTACTGAAACGACTCGCTTTCTACCTGCTAGAGTAGAAATTATTGAACTCTCCACTACGTCTGAAACTCAGCGAATGAGAACTACGACTCATGATTGAGTCTACCTTGCGACGATGAGTCTAATATTGTCTATATAAGGGATTTGGTACTTGTTTTGAGCGATGAGCTAGACGAGGTTGGCCGAGTTCATTAATAAAATTATTATTATAGCAAGGTGGATTAATATCAGGTTCGGCGGAATTACAAAATACAATGAGAACATCCTCTATCTTAATTTTAATTTTCAACAGTTGCGTCTTATCTTCTCTGAACCCCCTTCTTGGCATCCTATAAATCAGTATAATTCGGCCACATTGTAGTCAGATTCTCCATGATGTGTTTCCATCTTTTTATCATAAAAGTTGGTTAGAATCTTTGAGTAGAACAACTCAATATCCATAACTCAGTTCTTCCTTTTGTCAGATCCTACCGTTTTTTGTAGCAATCGGCTTGAACTAAAGGAGTGTCTTAGAAGCCTACAGGGCAGATGATGTTGTTAGAAGTGATTAACAAGTAACTAGTGTTTGCCGATTTTAGTCCTTGTTAGAATTAATATAGATGCTATGGTGTAAAATCGATTGAGTGAGGTGGGGCTGGTTTGATGAAAGTTCGTGCTGATGCTTGAACTTTAAAATGAGTGCATAATGTTTAAAAACATTTCAAGCTTACTGATGCACGCTAGAATTAATCTTCGCATTGATATTTTGTTTCTGTTTACTTCAAAATTTTAATGCTTTTTGCTAGATTCAAAGCTTCCAGCTAACCGACTCCTTTTTTGCTGAAAAGATAGTTCCATACACTAGTCACTGATGCAGCTATCCTGTCTTAAATTTTACTGCATTTGACTACACAGTCCCACCTTCGTTGATCAAATAATTTTCTTTAACACAACTATTATTTTACAAGCTATATCTTTTGAGGAATCTCAAGCGTCCACTTAGGAACATTTTAGGTTTTTCGCTGAACTTTTGAGGTTTTTTTAGGATTGCCATTCGCTTTGAACATTTCTGAAAAATCAGTGATAAGCTCCTCTTATTCTTAAGGAATAGATTTAGTAGAAATCTCGATCGGTTATTCAATATTTTCCATATTTTAAATGATATAACTGTTAAACCTCACAATATAAAGCCACATAATGATTTTCTGGTGATTTGTAAAATAAAAGTTTAAAGTATTTTTCAATTTTTTCAATATGTCAGAATGTAATATATACTGATTGCTTTGAGATATTTATAATATGCCACATAAATACCGTTTGTTGGTCCTTTTGCTTCTACTGACTTCAGCTTTTGCGATGCTGCGAAACACCAAAAAACCGTAACAGAAGGCATCAGAACCCGCTTCTCTTAAGTAGAGCCCTAGTACTGAAACTAAATCGTAAAATGCTTCACATTAGAATCAGGCTTAATCAAAGAAAAGTGCAAAAAATTAGCACAATAATCAAGCCAATGCTCAGAAAGATAAAAAAAAAGACAAATAAAGTGTCACAGAGTAGACAGAAGCAACTTAGAGTCTGACAGCGTCGAATAAAAAATCTAAAAACAATAGCAAACATGATAAATAAAGCAAAGATACTGAAGATTAGTAAACTAAGAAAGACAATTAATCATCCTAAGAAGCTAATAAAATATAAAAATCGTCAAAACAAAAAGGCAAAATAAATAAGCATTTGTCCACTGTAAACTAACCTTAACAGCCCTAAAGCAGAACCTTCATGGTTGTAGTCGTTTACATAATGATCTTTGCAGTTCTTTTGGTCGGATTAAAATATGCATACTTTCCTAACCTGTCCTATATCTAAATGATACTAGATTTAGGATTACTTATACAAGATTTCATAAGAAGAAAAAGAAGTGGATACCAGGCGCCTTAGTACAACTAATAACTAGACGATTAGAATTCAATCACAGTAGGATATAATGAAGAAACAGGCAAAAAATTATTTTGGGAAAAAAATTCAGTATAAGGCATATGATTTATTCTTCATATTTATCATCAAGATCTGAGCTATCAATCATTCAATATCCAAAAACTATCTGAGCTCGTCGACCTACAAAGACTAAGGTCTAGGATTTTCATTAGAATATTGTGCTTTCCAATTTTATTCGTTGAAATTTGAAGGATTTTCTTCAGTCGCAGCTTATTTTGCTTAGGTATTAGCAGTCTATAAGGCTTTGATCAGATCTTCATCGTATTTTGTGATTTAAGCTTCTCTGTCGTTTTTAGCCTTTACTTTGGCTTCATGGGCTTATATTTTTGCATTCTTGCAGTGAATTCTAGCCCAACAGTATTGTTTGAGCACAAAAAGTAGAGCGGCAAGCCAGGCATTGTACTTCGCAACTCCTTCAGAATCAACTTTTTACACTAAATAAAAAATTAATTACGTCTTTCAAGCAGCTTGTTTATTTTGTATTCGTTACCAACAGCAGCTGAACTCTCTCGACGAAGCTAATATCTGTTAAGATCATCAACTAATTTTTAAATCAAGCCCTGATTGATACACTTCCTATGATCAAGACTGTTAGATCTTGGTAGATTGATATTATCTTTACTATGTCCCAATAACATCAAAGCAATTTGAATAATTTATTTATATTTAGGCAGTTTGTACCTGACATAGGTGCCCATCGAAGTTGCCAATCCTGCCTCAGATAATAAACCTACCAACCTCTGACATTTTAAGATTGAAAGCTCGAACTCAGCTTATTTTTCTTTATTGGGAAACTGTTCCTTGATGGCACTTTAGTTGCTAGCCATAAGTGATTTTTACTGATCCATAAAACCATTAACAAGTCCCTATATCTGCGACTATCCTTAAATATACAGCAAAATATCAGCCAAAAGCATATTGTATTCTTTTTATTACCAGCTAGTCTTGAAAAATTTTAGTTTTTTTTAAATATAATTTAGAGTTTCTTCAGACAAATGAGAGTCTTTGCCAATAGTATCAACACCTAGGACAAATTCTTTGATTTTGACCTCATATTTAAAAGGTTAGATCACAGGAGGAGCACCTTAGACCTATCTGAAAGCTTCTTGGGTTTTCTTGAATTACTATTCAAGATTAGTGTGCTCAGCTTGATTAGCTGGGTCTTATTAATTAAGCTAGTGTTCTTCGAATTTTTTTTTAGCCTATTAATAACTCACTCGAGTTTAGTTCAACTTCTCATTATATTATTTTAATATACTCTACTTTGTCTTTACAAAAGTTTTGTAGTCTTCGATACCTTTATCAAAAGCTTAGGTAAACAGACAACTCTTGATTTTTAAAGGAAAACATGCAAAACTTCCCAACCGAGGGAATCTAAAAAAGTGCATTTTTTAGTCAGTTTGAACTTGAGGCACATAAAGATAAGACTTTTTAGGAGCTACAACTTTTCCTTCTTCAGCTTCTTCTCCTGGCGGTTCTTACTCTTTAAAAACTTCATAACTGCGTCCTGATTAATTTGGCAAGATCGAACCCTTGATCCATTAATGAGACTGATTAGCCCCAACATATTCGATTATTTTAGGCGATTCAGTATCGTACTAAGCATTTGGTTCGAAGTTATGTTCTTCTAATCTTTTGTGACGATATGTTAGCTACCCCACATAGCAACCAGTCAAATGATTCGAATGGTCAGCACAGCTTGCCTATATGTTAGATGGCAAATAGCTATCAAGTAAGTCAGTCAAGAATTATGTTTGATTGATTTTGTTAGTCCATTCTTGTTCTTTACTCTGAATGCTGGATAGAAGTTAGGCATGTAGCTAAGATATAAAAATGATTACCTTTTCTTATTCTGCAGACTTAGCAGCAAGAGATTGTTCGTACTCAACCATTTTTCTTTATTTTTCAGGTTTAATCTGCTCCAATTCTAGTTGCCTTTGTTGTCCCTTCGAGTAATTCCTCAGCCACTTACCAAGAAACTAAATCGGAAACTCAGGCTTTCGCTTGTACAACTATGAAAAACCTTTGACTAGTACTCCTGAGACTGATGATTGCAAGATTATTTGCAGAGGATCATTAGATGCCATTTTAAAATTATATAAGTTTCACTATTTAGATATATGTTTTCAATCACTTAACGTCCAAAAGGGTTGCTAACTTCTATGCATGCTTTATCTCATCTAAGACCGATGTTTTGCTTATTTTGTGCTCGACATGACCATACTTTTGTAAGAATTATTTCATGATTTTTACGCTATAAGGATGGGCTGAGGCCAGCTTGCTCAATGAGTCGATCAGACCTTCTTGTAGAATTTTATCTCCTCGGTAACACATAAACATTATCAATTTAGTTGAAAGATCCACACATTACTTGAGCGCTATATCAACCGAAGCATTCTCTTTGGCTAAAAAATGATTAATAGCCTTAGCGTATGACTTGAAACTATTGATTTTGTTGGATGGAAGTGTTGGTGGTTCGCTTACCTCGTGAACAGATGGCAGCATCTTGGCCAAAGGAATAATAATAGTGGATCCAAATATCTTTTAGATGAATTTTATATCGATTGATCTTGACATGTGATCAGCTATTGCCAAAAATCCATCGTTTTACTGCGCTATGATTTTCAAACTCTACTAAACATCGCTTCTTGTAGTTTAACTCAAATCTTCTTTCTCTAATAATTTGATTAGTTTGACAATAATAGCTGTATCCACTTTGCCTGAGTCGTTGTAAATGCACTGCTTTTTACCCAACAAATCAATAGCAGTAAACATGATCAAACTCACTGTATTTCCTACCTCCAAAGGCACTGACGATTCCAAGAAATGATGAGTGAATGCTATTACTTTCTCCTTCACACATTCGATCTTGCAGTCAGGATTCATAGCGATGTTCGTCAAAGCTCCTAAAGCCAACTCATGAATAATTGAGTTTCCTTCAGACGAATAGATAGTAGTAGCAGTAAGTTCTTTTAATCTGGCTGTTAGACCTGTTCCTAGACAGAATTTGATGCCTGAATCATAAGCTAGTAGATGCTTGAAAGCCACTAAAATGTATGTCACAAAGTATTATTCTTTAGGGTCAGATAAACCCGAGTATTTTAGGAATGATTCTACAATAGACTGGGTGATTTCTTCTCTACAAAGGATATCAGCTCCAATACGACTCAATACTATACGACATATGGTCCAACTAACAGCATTTCTAACCTAAAGTTCCTGATCGAAAACCAAAGCCTTTAGCCCAGTATAAGTTTATTTCGTCATTTTAGCAAGACCTTAGTTAGTCGATAGCAATAGCCCTAACAATAGAGTTGCTTATCTTCTAATACTAACAACCTTGCAATGGCAATAAGCTGAAGCTAACCCCACTACTCCCTGTTCGATCATGTTACCTTCATAAAAATCAACTTACTTTTTTATGCCTAGTCACTTGCAATCTCGTTGAAGGTGATCAAAGAATTAGTATATCGGTCAGATGTAAGTCCCTCAGTCAGTAATATTTCGATAAGTTTAGGAATAGTTCTATCGAAAACAGCCTTGTAAACTTAAGTAGGGTCGTATCTTGCTTTAAAAGGTGCTTAGAGGTAAGGATGTCTGCGTTGAAGCTGCTCGGAAATGATGTGGAGCTGATATGATTGCATCAGTTATATATAATTTATCAAAGAACATCTGATTATATATATTTCCTTGTCAGATTGATTTATATGAAAACAGAAGCAAGAACTAAACCAAACTTGACAGCTAAAATCATCAATAAAGATGACCAAGTCAAACCTAGAAACCCAAAAATACAATAATCTCTGGTCACTTACTAAAAACTCAAAACCTTGCTTTATGCTCATTTTTTCTAGAACGCCACTCTTAAGATCAGCAACATCGCATATGCTGAATCCTACAGCATGCCCTACGCTCTCATGAATAACTCCCAATAAGTAATAACCAACGACAAATTATACGAAGACATGTAAGCCTCTTTCCTAAAAATATACAACCAAGATCTGATAATTTTCGCTGGTAAAATTTACTAAACTATCATGTCGGGTAAGGGACTAAAACAGTAGTAATTTATTCAATGGATCACAAAATGGATAAATACCTACACAAGATTCAATCACTGGATTTTCAGGACTTTCATGTTCCTATAAAGAAACGCTATGAATGCTCATGGAATCAGATTGTATTTCTATGCCATCAAAATAGTCAGAGAAGAAATCATCGATAAAATTTACGATTAGCTTTACAATACCATATATGCTTGTTTGTAGTTATACAAGTAAGGAGCTCTGAGGGCATGTGAACCTGTTCAGATCATGGTGCGTTTTATCGGTGTCATGGGTTTTACCAAGCTCAAGATGGTCGATATGGTAAAAAAACTTGACTCTTACTATGAGTATCAATCCAGAAGAAAAGATAAAAATGACCAAATACCTTAGAATCCTTACTAAACAGGATATTTTAAAAAGAATTTTATCACTCGTCTCATCAAAGACCTCAAAAATAAGTATACTGTCATAGTAGACAACATGATGCAGTTATCAACTCCTTAATACTTTTAAAATGCCAAAAAATTGATCGATAGATAAGAAGCAACAGCTGATTAATTCTATGGTTTAGCTTCCATAAAGTAGATAGTCATCAGAAATGTTCTGTAGACTTTGATCGTCTAAAAAGCTGAATAACTTTTGAAAAACTCTAAAAGCGGTCTAGGTCCAATGATAAGCAAAAGAGATACAGCAAACTTAGTAAAAGTTTATAGTCTTTTGAAGAAAGCAAACATGACTAGAGTCTTTTTCGTTGAGTTTCAAAATTACATTCAGTTGTAGGGTGAAAGCATCCTTAACAAGATCTCAAGTGAAGACTAACGAGCCATGAAAAGTAATTTTTTAATGATATAGAATAGACAATCCTAACTGTCTTCACTTAGTTGTTTTAGTTCAATCGATTTATCGATAATATCAGACATGACATTGATGCTTTTGACGCTGAATTACAAAAAGCTCAAAATGTTGGTTTCCAGGGCTTTTGTAACACCGGTAACAAAGTATGCAACTATCTGGCCTATTATGCTGATGTGATGCTGAAGAAAGAAGATGGAGGTTAATCCGGCTAAGAACTTGTTTCCCAGATCAACAAAATATCTAAGTATCTCTATTCCTATGACTATTTCCTCAAGATGCATCAAAAATTACTAGGTCTGAGGATTCTTTATGATTCTTTCAAGAACCCTCAATCATAATATGCTTTAATCGCCATGCTTAAAGTAAAATAGCCGATATATAGAACGAGGCTGGAGTCAACGCAACTTCTAAGCTCAGCAGCATGATATCCGATCAAAAAAGTTCATAAAACTTCAATATTTAATTTCAGATCAAAAACAAGTTTGGTTTCACTTTCGATGTGATGATGCTGACTTCCGGCAGCTGGGAAATCAATGATCCTAAATGCAAAAAAGACTTAGTTCCTCCTCAACTTCTACCTGCAGTTACCATGTTTTAATAAAAATTCTAGTAAAAAATGCCCAATCGCTCTATAAGCTGGATTTTCAATCACGGAAGAGCTTTCGTTCAGCTTATCACTAATAGCAATACCAAGTATATCCTTGTCCTTAATAGTAATTTTTTTGTTATGAAGATTATCAGTTGTTGGCTGTGCTTTATATGCAGAACTAAAAGTTTCATCCAGTCAAATTTGGAGACCTGCTGACCAAACTCAAAATAGAAGACGAGGCGTTCTTTAAAAGCTCGATGACTGCTCTACTGAAGTGCGGCGTAGTGCTAAATACTGAAAAAAAGAGCAAAATTGAGTCAAGGTCAGACTAGTTAGTATTTAATTTAGATTTTAAATTCAAAACTACAAAGGTAGGCTGTAGTATAATTCCTAAGTATTCCTAAAAAAATACAAACGTTGTCGCTGAGATATCAGCCTAAAGATGTATCTTAATAGACGCGATTCTAGTTAAAATAATGAAGCAAAGAAGAAGAACACCATATAACTAGCTGATAGGCTAAGTGCAGAAGATGTGTAAAACCTTCAAAGCTGAAGTGCCTCAGATTAAATTGCGAATTTAAAATTGCCAACAACGTAATTTTGTGGAGAGAGATGCCAACGATATGAATATTTTGATCTATAAACCTTGATGATTATTCGTAATTTTATTATAACTAGTTTGATTCAATCTCTAGTTTTCTTTCAATATAAACTCATGCGTAAGATATAGCAGACTGGGGTGCACATGATGTAGTTGAAACAAAAAGGACTTACCATCATTTAAATATGAAACGGCTCACAAATATACTTGGGAAGATAAATCGCCAAGCATATCGAGATATCTCAGTGCTAATCACCATTATGTAAAGAGTCAATCAAACTTCAAATACTGTAGTCAAATCGATGCTCTAGCTGGTTACCAAACTATGGCTAGTGTCGATCTATCGTAAAGACGAACTCTTGGACCTCAAATTTTATCCTTTGATATAAGCCATAATGAGTGAATACTCAGATGTTTTGTAGAAAAGAAGTTTGTAGATTCTAAAAATAGTGTCTCCAGATGACGAAGTGATCGGGTCGCCTTTCGCAGATCCACACGGCAAGGGTATTTAAAAGTATCTGAACCTGATTCTAAGTCATCCCAGCAACAATCGGCACGAGAACTGGGAGTTGCTGTTGGACAGAACAACTTCATGATAGATTATCATTCTTTGTCTGATTTATTAAATATGATGACTATTTGTCTAAATTATTAGGTATGATGATTGTTTATCTGAATTTATTAGATAAAATCATGACTGAAAGATGGGCCAATATGACTATTCGGCATCGCTGCTGTGGGCAAGTTCCTAGTTGGAGTTGCCTCGTTGCAGACAGGGCACTTGAGAAAAGGTGGGATCGTTGTTAAACACCATGAAATTCATGTCTCCGGGACCTAGTTCCACTTAAAGGTATTCTTATTATTTGCTTAAGTGCAGGCTGGGAAGTAGTGGACCTCCGAATACACTGCTTCCTAGCATGCCATCGAGTTTAAAACCACTTTGGCTCATATCTTGATGATCCAACAGTCTAATAGATGATCCTCCCTTTTTGATAGGGTATGAGTGAGGCTAAATGCATGCCTTAGATATCTAAATGGGCTCAAAGGCAGCCTATATTGTAAAATTTTATATTTTTTATTTACATTTTGTAGGAATTTATGGAGCCTAAGGCATTTGATGAGGAGAGTTATAGGAGTGAGAGAGTTGGATGATGGTATCTACCATCGAGTTGTGGTCGGCTGCTTGTGAAATCTAGTTTTTGTGGATGCGGGCGTATATTTGATTGAGCTGCCAAGGTCTAATCACAAATAATAGCGGGTATTCTTGGAACCATTGCTAAAATATATTTTTAAACTGAGGACACAACTTCTCGACCTCCTCAACCAGCCATTAACATTAGTCGTTAAGGGCCTGTTTGGCTGCAAAACCCACAAGCATTAGCATAAGAGAAAGTCTTCGAAACCCTGCTGATTCTCCACCATTACAGACCAGTTAGCTCATTAATCTTGATTGACGATCTAAGATGTGATTGTGGGGCATCCAGTTGGTCTTCCTGAGAGCGATAAGCATGAAACAAAGCTCGATCTAGTTCAGAAACAGCATTTTTGCGATGGCCTTGAGTGCTTTGAAGGTTGGATGAAGAGATGATAGGGGACATTACCTGGCTATCATCTTCAGTATAGGCTCTGCCTTTCTCAGGGCGCTTCTTTGGTATTTTTTGAATGCTGTTGAGTAGCGAGAAGGTCTGTAATTGGCTAATTCTTTCTATATTTCTTTCCTGGCCTGTCTCTATCGCATCATCTTATATATAGTAAGCTCTAGGAGCAATTAATTCTGACTTAAATTTATCATCTTTTTCTATCAAACCTACCCTCAAAACCACCTTATTTTGACCTTTCAGCCTTAAATGTAAGCCAACTTGCTTATTTTCTTTTTTTCTATGGCTTTTGATACTAATATTATCAGCAGTTGTGGATAAGAAATATGATATAGAATTAATTTGTTTTTGATTAAAAATGATCGATTATTTACATGATTCAACTTCGTATTTTTAATTAAAAAATGTGGGGTTGGGGTTGGGGTTGG
>Ga0169931_10007399_pt1 | contig 16278 bp, 13 predicted proteins | sample Kivu_15m_20L_FD_129675 | JGI IMG/M metagenome (GOLD analysis project Ga0169931, IMG submission 129675) | Freshwater microbial communities from Lake Kivu, Western Province, Rwanda to study Microbial Dark Matter (Phase II) - Kivu_15m_20L... | ecosystem: Environmental > Aquatic > Freshwater > Lake...
CGGCAACGAGATCGCAGCCGACTTCTATTGGCGCCGCGGTGGCAGGCCCGTCGCCAAGACGACCGAGAAGATCGGCGGCGTGGTGCTTGAGAAGATCGGCTACGCTTGGTCCTGATGCCCGGCCCAGAGCGCGGCTTGCCTCTACATGGCGCCAGCTACACTACAAGGTGGAGGGCCGCCGGGTCGCCATCCGCGCTGCTCTCGCCGGGCTGGCGGCGGCGGTGAGCGCGCATCTCGGAATGGAGATCGGCGAGCTGCACCAGCTCCCGCGGGGCGCCGCGGCCGGTGCAGATCACCTCCATCCCCGCCGGGCGGGCCGCCAGGGTGCGCACCACCTCGGCCGTGTCGAGCAGGCCGAGGTCGAGCACGGGATTGAGCTCATCGAGCACCACCACCGAATAGAGCGCGCTGGCGATCGCTCCCCGGGCAATGTCCCAGCCGCGCTGGGCCTCCTGGCGATCGAAACGGGTGGCCTGCTCGGCCGTGAAGTGATCGCCCCGGCCGGTGCGCACCTGGTCGATCAGGTGGGGAAAGCCCTGCTGCAGGGCCTCGATGGCGGCGTCTTCGTCGTAGGAGCGGCCGGGGCCCTTGAGGAAACGCAGCAGCAGCACGCGGGTACGCCGCTGCTCGCAGATGCCGAGGCCGATCGTGCGCAGCACCACGCCGAGAGCGGCCTGGCTCTTTCCCTTGCCGTCGCCGTCGTAAACGTGAAGCTGGCCATGCTGCCGTTCCTCGCTGCCGGCAGCCGTGCGGATGCCGATCCCGCGACCGGTGCCCCGCTGGGGCGTCTGGGTGCGGCTCGGGGGCGGGGAGGTCATGGCGCAGCGCTCTAGGCGGATGCTACCGAGGGCACCCGTCGCCTCGCCCGGTCCGCGCGGCCCTGCCCTCGGCTTGCCAGGATCGTGGGATGACCGGCGACCGGCCGCAGCGCCTCCCTCTCACCCTGCTGGAATCCCTGCCGGGGCCCCTGGCGCAGGCCCACCGGCAACTGTGCGAGCGGCTGGATGGCTTCCCGCGGGTGGTGGTGGCCTATTCCGGCGGGGTCGACAGTGCGCTGGTGGCGGCCCTGGCCTTCGAACGCCTCGGCCAGCGGGCCCTCGCGGTGACCGGCGTCTCCCCGGCGCTGGCCCCGCATCTGCTGGAGGAGGCACGGGCCCAGGCTCGCTGGCTCGGGCTGGCACACCGCGAGGTGGCCACCGCCGAGCTGGCCGATCCGGCCTATGCCAGCAATCCCGGCGATCGCTGCTATGCCTGCAAACGCGAGCTCCATGGTCTGCTGGCGCCGATCGCGGCAGCCCAGCCCGGGGCGGTGGTGCTCGATGGCGTCAACCGCGATGATCTCGGCGATCACCGCCCCGGCATCCGGGCCGCAGCGGAGCTGGGGGTGATCTCGCCGCTGGCCGAGGCGGGGATCGACAAGGAGGGAGTGCGCACCCTCTCCAGAGCGCTGGGTCTGCCCTGGTGGGACAAACCGGCGCAGCCCTGTCTGGCTTCCCGCTTCCCCTACGGAGAGCCGATCACGGCTGGCCGGCTGCAGCGGGTGGCCGCCGCGGAGGACTGGCTGCGGCAGCAGGGCTTCCGTGCTCTGCGGGTGCGCAGCCAGGGGGAGACGGCCCGCATCGAACTGGCCCCGGCCGAACTGCAGAGAGCACTGCAGCAGCTGGCCTTGGCGGACTTCCGTGAGACGCTGGTTGACGCCTTCCGTGCCCTCGCCTTCCACGCCGTGGCCCTCGATCTCGAAGGCCTGGTGAGCGGCAAGCTCAACCGAGCCCTCGGGAAGGAAGACCACCCCAAGCCCCACGCATGAGCGGTGGAAACGCGACGGCGGCACCGATGGGAGGCGGCTCGGGTGGCACAGGGTGTGCCCAGGCCAGGAGCGTGGCGACCGCTGGCCTGAGCCGCCGCCAGCATCAGGCGGCCAGCACCGGCTCCCGTTCGCTGCTGGCGATGGATCCGGGCGTTTCACGGCGGAAGCTCGTGAGCTTGTGACCAGCCGCCGCCAGCTCTTCAACCAGCACTTGGCAGGCCCGCTCGGGCATGGTGTGATCACCGCAGGTGAACACATCCACAGCGGCGTAGCCGGATTCGGGCCAGGTGTGAATGGAGATGTGGGATTCGGCCAGAAGGGCCAGCCCGGTGACGCCCTGCGGTTCGAAGCGGTGGGTGATCAGGTTGAGCAGGGTGGCACCAGCACGTTTCGCTGCTGTGGTGATGGTGTCCCTGAGGAAAGCTTCGTCGTCGAGCCGCGAACTGTCACAGCCGTAAAGCTCGAGAATGCAGTGTTTGCCCACCGCGTCGGTGATTGGGGGCGTGATCGGGGGCTTGGCAGCGTCAGCGACCCATCCGGGGTTGGGGTGAAGGCTGGACAGGCTCTGGTTCATCGAATCCAGGCAGGAAGCCACCCACCATAGGGGCTGATGAACACCGGCAGGCGTGGTTTCCGCACCGGCGGCCGCGGGCTGTGATCCATTGCCCACAGAGGCTGTCGGCGACCGGGACCGACCATGCTGCGAGCTCAGGCCGGCTGCAGGATCCCCTGCTGCATGCGCACCACCTGGGCCGCCGCACGCCAGCCGCCGCTGAAGCTGTCGAGGTGGGTGGCACTCACCAGGCACTGGTGCCCTTCGCCGGCGGCCTCGAGCAGCAGTTGCTGGCGGCGGGGGTCGAGTTCGGCGAGCACGTCGTCGAGAAGGAGCAGCGGAGGCTCCCCGGCCACCTGCCCCACCAGCTCCAGCTCGGCGAGCTTGAGCGCAAGCACCAGGGTGCGCTGCTGCCCAGCCGAGCCATAGCGGCGGGCCGGGCTGCCCGCCAGCAGCAGCTCGATCTCATCGCGCTGCGGCCCCACCTGGCAGTGGCCGAGCCGCTCCTCCTCACCCCGCTGCCGCTGCAGCTGGGCGATCAGGGACTGCTGCCACACCGCCTCCTCCCGATCCGGTTCCACGGCCTCCAGCACCGTGCCGCTGAGGTAGCGCAGCTCCAGGGGCTCGCCGGCACCTCCCAGCCGGTTCTGCCAGATCCGGGCGAGGGGGCCCAGGCGCGCCAGGGCACGGCTGCGACGCCGGTGCAGCCGGGTGCCGACCACGGCCATCTGCAGATCGAAGGCATCGAGCAGCGCCTGTCGCTGGGCCAGCCCCAGGCCGCGGCGCAGCAGCTGGGTGCGCTGGCGCAGCAGCCGCCCGTAGCGGCTGGTCAGGGACCCGTAGATGGGCTCCAGCTGCAGCACCACCCGGTCGAGCCAGTGGCGCCGCCCGGCCGGTTCGCCCCGCACCAGATCGAGATCGAGCGCACTGAAGCCCACACAGCGCAAGGTTCCGATCAGATCGTGCTGGCGCTCCAGCAGCCGGCCGTTGCGCAGTGCCTGGCGGCCACCCTGCCGGCGCAGCTCCAGCTCCAGCCGATCCCCTTCCTCGCTCGTGGCCCGCAGGCGACTGAGCGGCTCCCCGTGGCGGATCAGGTCGCGATCGCTGCTGCAGCGATGGGAGCGCAGGCTGGTGAGCAGTTCCACCGCCTCCAGCAGGTTCGACTTTCCCTCGCCGTTGGCGCCGATCACCAGCAGGCGCGGGGCCTCCAGATCGAGCTGCAGGGCGCCGATGTTGCGGAAGTTCTGCAGCTCCAGGCGACGCAGCCGGATGGGTCTGGGGCGGATCGGCTCAAGCTACCCACCAGGCCCTCCGCCCCGGCAGTGCCCCGATCCGGGCCTGCGACGGCCGTCTCCGGCGGATGAGCCCTGGCCGGGCCGCTACACTCAGCCCAGAGGAACGCATCGGCGTTCGCCCGTTCAGGCTCTGATTCCAGGGATCAGATGTCTGGAACCGGCCTCATCCGAGCCGCAACGCTCGATGGCCGCTGATCGCGCCGAACCGGTTCCTCCGGCTTCGGGGCCACCATCTCCCCCGATGGTGCCGCATCCTCTCTCTCCCAGGTGGCCGACACGAGCTGGGCATGTAGCTCAGTTGGATAGAGCATCAGATTCCGGTTCTGAGTGTCGGGGGTTCGAGTCCCTCCATGCTCGTTCAGGTCCAGGGAGTGAGCCAGAGCCTCCGCGGCGGCGGGGGTTTTTTGCTGGCGCAGCGTCCCCACGCATGGGCGGCCGAGGGGGCGCGAGCGGGCAGGCGAGGGATCAGGAGCGGGGCAGGGCGAGGCCCATCGCCCGGATGCCGCCGGGATCCACCACGAAACCCACCTGCACCAGCGCCTCGAGTGCCTCGGGAGGCGCCGAGAGGGAAATGCTGCATCCCCCCAGCTCCCGTCGCAGCCGGCCCAGGGCCGCGCGCACCAGGGCGGTGATCACCTCCTGGCGGCAGGGGTCGGCGGGATCGCTGAGCAGATCCCAGAGATTGGCGTTGAGCGCCTGATCGCTGGTGGCGCGCACGAAGCCCACGATCCGGCCCTGGGGATCGCACACCCGCAGATGCCAGGCGCTCCGCTCGAGCGTGGCGCGCCAGCGATCGGGGCTGCGGGGCTGGTCGCCGCTGTCGAGCAGAAGGCGATTGAGTTGTTCGTCGAGATCGTCGTTGCCGCAGTCGCGCGGGCGCGCACCCTCGGGCTCCTGAAGGAGTGTGTAGCCCTCGGGCAGGCGCGGGGCGGCGACGGCAGGACGGAAGGGAATCACGGCGCAGGACGACGCTCGGGTGTCGCCATCAGCCGGTGTTGCGCATGCCGGCGGCGATGCCGTTGATCGTGAGCAGAGCGCCGCGCAGGAGTTCGCTGCGGCTGTAGGTGCGTTCATCGCCGCGGCTTTGGCTCTCGGCAGGTCCCTCGCTCATCGGGGGCTGCCGGTTCTGATCGCGCAGGCGGCGCAGCAGCGCCACCTGCAGGAAGCCGAGCGGAATGATCGTGCGGTTGCGCAGATCCACCGAGAGCTGCAGGGCGGGATCGGCATCGAGCAGGCGGGAGTGGTTGCTGATCCGCAGCACCAGGTCGCGGGTGAGGGTGAACTCCTCGGCGATGGCCGCGAAGATGGCTGCGAAGGCCTCGCGGTTCTCGGGCCGGCCGAGCGCGTGCACATAGTGCTGGGCCAGCTCGAGATCCACCTTCGAGAGCGTCATCTCCACCTTCGAGATCAGCATCCGGAAGAAGGGCCAGCGCTGGTAGAGCAGCTGCAGCAGCTCCATCTGATCGGGATCCCCCTCCAGCTCCTGCTGCAGGGCCGCCCCCACGCCATACCAGCTGGGCAGCAGGAAGCGGCTCTGGGTCCAGCCGAACACCCACGGGATCGCCCGCAGGCTGGAGAGATCCTTGGCGCCGCTCTTGCGCCGGGCCGGGCGGCTGGAGATCTGCAGCTTGCTGATCTCCTCGATCGGCGTGACCTGCTGGAAGAAGGCCACCAGATCGGGATTGTCGTGCACCAAGGCGCGGTAGTGGTCGCGCGAGCGGGCCGCCAGACGCTCCATCAGAGCGTTCCAGCTAGGGGTGTCGTCGATCGGGGCGCTCACCATGCTGTTCTGCAGCACGGCGGTGGTGACCGTTTCGAGGTTGTAGAGAGCCAGCTCGGGCAGGGCGTACTTCGAGGCCAGCACCTCCCCCTGCTCGGTGATCTTGATCCGGCCGCGCACGGTGCCGCTTGGCTGGGCCAGGATCGCCTGGTAGGCGGGGCCACCGCCGCGACCCACCGAGCCGCCGCGGCCGTGGAAGATGCGCAGGGCCACGCCCTCACGGCTGGCGAGCTGCTGCAGGGCGATCTGGGCGCGGTGGATCTCCCAGTTGCTGGAGAGGAAGCCGGAATCCTTGTTGCTGTCGGAATAGCCGAGCATCACTTCCTGGAGCGGTTCGCCGCCGGGCCGGTGGCTGGCCAGCAGCTGCCGATAGAAGGGATCGGCGAAGAGGCGGGCCATCACCGCCGGGGCGCCCTGCAGATCCTCCACCGTCTCGAACAGCGGGATCACGAGCAGGCGCGACTGCCGGGCCTTCGGATCCACCAGACCGGCCTCCTTGGCCAGCAGCAGCACCTCCAGCAGATCCGAGACCGTATGGCTCATCGAGATCACATAGGTGTTGCAGATGCGCGATCCGAATTCCTGCTGCAGGCGCTGCAGCATCCGGAACACGGCGAAGGTCTCGGCCGTGGCGGGGCTCCAGCGCGCCGTGGGGGGCAGCAGCGGCCGACGGGTCTGCAGTTCGCCCAGCAGCCAGGCGATGCGGCTCTCCTCATCCATCTCGCCGTAGGGCACCGGCAGCTGCAGATAGCGGCTGAGTTCGTCGATGGCATCGCTGTGGCGGGTGCTCTCCTGGCGGATGTCGAGGCTGGCGAGGCAGAAGGAGAAGATGTGCACCTGGCTCTGCAGATCGCTGAGCGCCTCGCAACTCAGACCCGTGGCCACCAGGCTGCTGCGCACGAGTTCGAGGTCGCTGCGGAACTCATCGGCGGAGCCGTAGTGAAGCTCCCCGCCGGGCCCGCCGGCCGCCTCGCTCACCATGGACGCGAGCGCCTCACCAGGTGATTCCCAGCCTGCGGCGGAGAGCTGCTGGTTGCGCTCCAGCGTGAGCCGCAGGCGCTCCAGCACGTAGCTGAGCTTCAGCCGGTAGGGCTCGAGCCGGTAGCGGGCCGCCCGCTCCTCGTAGATCTCCGGGAAGCGCAGCCGGTCCATCTCCAGGGATTCGAGCAGCGCCGGGCTCACCTGGCTCCACTGCATCGAGATGCTGAGCTGATCGCGCAGCAGCTCCACCGACTTCACATAGCGCTGCAGCATCAACCGCCTCTGGTAGCAGGCGGTGCGCCAGGTGATGTCCGGTGTGACCGAGGGGTTGCCGTCGCGGTCGGAGCCCACCCAGGAGCCGAAGGTGCAGAAGGCGTCGCGCGGGGGGGTGACATCCGGGTAGCTGGCCTGCAGGGCGCTGCGGATGCGCTGCTGCAGCTGCGGCATCGCATGGAACAGCACCTCCTGGAAGTAATGGAGGGCGTAATCCACCTCATCCAGCACCGAGGGCTTGAACTGGTGCAGTTCATCGGTGCGCCACCACAGCCGGATCTCCTCCTCCAGCTGCTGGCGGCAGCGCTGCTCCTCCTCGCGGCTGAGGGCGCGGCCCTCCTGCAGCTTCTGAATCAGGCTGGCCACGCGACGCTGCTTGTCGCGCACGGTGTGGCGCACGATCTCGGTGGGGTGCGCGGTGAACACCAGGCGGATGTCGAGCTCGCGCAGCACGGTTTCGATCTGGGCGGGAGGCACCCCGAGGCGCCGCATCCGCTCGAACAGCTGCCGGAAGGTGGCTGGATCGCTCTGACTGGCCAGCGGCGGCAGGAACGGATCGCTGGTGGCGGGCGTGTGGCCGTTCTGGAGGCTCTCAAGGTAGGTGTCTTCCTCGATGTGCTGCTCGAGGATGTTCACCAGCTGGAAATAGAGCGAGAAGGCGCGGGCCGCGGCGATGCCGTCGGCGAGATCCATGTCGCGGATCACAGCCACGATCGCCTCGCTGCCGCCGCTGTCGAGGCCGGCCTGCGGCTCATCGCTGCCGCCGATCTCCGGCGGCGTGAGCGGACCGCTCAGCTGCTTGAGCCGCATCAGCCGATCGAACTGGGGCTGCGGACACTCGCTGCGCAGCACCGCGAGCCAGAGATCCTCCACCAGCTCCAGCCGCTCTTCCAGCAGCCGCCCCACGGCGGCAGGAACCTCGGGTGTGGCCGGCGGCGCTCCCGCAGGCCGCGGCCCTGTGCCCAGAAGACCGTCCGATGGGGATGGGGCGTCTGCGGCTGGCGCTGAAGATGGCGGCCGCATGGCAGGGCGGATCGGGGTGACGGGATCCATGATCATCCCAAAGTGTGCGCCGCATCTGTCGCAAGGCTTGCCTCCAGGCTCTTTTCCCGGGCTTCGAGCTCCACGGCAGCAGCGGCGATGATCTCCGGCACCAGCACCCCGGAGCGGTGCAGGGCCAGCCAGCGCATCGCGGTGTTGCCGCGGCTGAGCACATCGGCCAGGGGCCTGAGCAGCGGGTCGAGCCCCAGCTCCGCCGCCAGCGGCTCGATGCCGGCCAGCTCGGAGCCGATCCAGTCGCGGGCAAGGATGGGTCGGCCGTCGCGCCAGTGGTGCAGCCCGGCATCGAGGCTGGCGCGGGCGGCGGCACGGTCGTTGGCGTCGGCCAGCTGCGCCAGTTCGGCAGGTGTGAGCCGGCTGGCCTGCAGGGGATCGTGCCTGGCCGGATCAGCCAGCAGCTGCAGCAGGCGCAGCTCGATGAAGGCCGTCACGGCCAGCAGATCGAGCGGGTCGGCGAGCAGATCGCAGATCCGCACCTCGATCCGGTTGAGATCGTGGGGGCGGTCGTCGCCGTTGGGGCGCACGGAGGTCCAGAGGTGGCGCACGTTGGTCATCGAGCCGCTAGCCAGCTGCTCGCCGACCCAGCGGATGTAGTGCGCATGGCTGAGAAACAGCGGCACTTCCGGGGGGGTGAGCGGGAACTGCAGCCAGCGCTGCGAGTGGGCGCCGGTGGGTCGACCGTCGAGGAAGGGTGAGCTGGCGCTGAGGGCCAGCAGCAGGGCGGCTTCGCAGCGGATCAGGCGGAGCCCGGCGAAGAGCGGCTCCATCGCCGCCATGCCGAGATTGATGTGCACGCTGGCGGTCACCACCCGGGTGCCGTAAGTGCGCTCGATCGTGTCGTGGTAGGGGTTGGCGGGATCCGAGCGCTCGAACCGTTCCGATCCGCCCGTGGCCAGGGTGCTGCCCGGCAGCAGGGTGAGGCCGCGGGGCTCCAGCCAGCGCCGCAGGCGACGGCGAGGCTCGAGCAGCAGGGCCAGCTGCCGCCCGTAGCTCGCCTCCGGTGGGGTGGTGTATTCGAGATTGCGGTGGTCGGGCTCGGTCACGAAGCCCGCCAGCTCGCGGGCCGCCTCGGCGGCGCAGCCCACCACGGTGCCATCGGCCCGGCCGGTGTACATCTCCACCTCGAAGCCCTTGCTCAGCAGGGGTGTGCTCATGGGCGGGGTCCGGGGTGGGTGGGCGGCTCGGTGTCGGGTGGCAGCAGACAGGCGAGGGCCTTCAGCATGCCGCGCGCCTTGTTGAGGGTCTCCTCGTATTCCCTGGCCGGCACGGAATCGGCCACGATGCCGGCGCCCGCCTGCACCCGCACCCGCCAGGAGCGATCGGGATCGTGGGGCAGCGGCGCCTGCACCACCATCGTGCGGATCGTGATCGCCGTGTTCAGCGCCCCGCCCAGATCCACGGCTCCGTAGACGCCGGAGTAAGGGCCGCGGGCATCCGGTTCGTGCCCATGGATCAGCTGCATCGCCCGGATCTTCGGAGCACCGCTGACGGTGCCGGCCGGGAAGCAGGCCATCAGCAGATCCCAGACATCATGCCGCGGCTCGAGCACGCCCTCCACCTGGCTGACGATGTGCATCACATGCGAGTAGCGCTCGATCACCATCAGGTCCTGCACCACCACGCTTCCCGGCCGGCAGACGCGGCCGAGGTCGTTGCGGCCCAGATCCACCAGCATCACGTGCTCGGCGCGCTCCTTGGGATCAGCCAGCAGCTCCTCCGCCAGCGCCGTGTCCTCCGCCTCATCGGCACCGCGCGGGCGCGTGCCGGCGATCGGTCGCAGGGAGGCGCGCACGCCGCCGGAGGGCATCGGCTCAGCCTTCACCATCACCTCGGGGCTGGAGCCGATCAGATACCAGTCGCCGAAGTGGAAGAAGGCCATGTAGGGCGATGGGTTGACCATCCGCAGGCTGCGGTAGAGGTCGAAGGGATCGCGCTCGATCCTGGCCTCCAGGCGCTGACTGAGCACCAGCTGAAACACATCGCCGGCGGCAATCGCCTCACGCCCCTGGCGCACCGCCGCCTCGAAATCCTCCCGGCTGCGGTTGGAGCGGACGGGGAGGGCGGTGCCGGGCTCGTCGTGCCAGTCGAGGGGGGCGATGCCCGGCGGCAGGGGCGCATGCATGCGGGCCTCGAGTTCGGCGATCCGCGCGGCGGCCCGCTGCCAGGCCTCGGCGGGATCAGCGCCCTCGCTCAGATCGGCATAGGCCACAGCGGTGATCTGTCGCTTCACCTGATCGAACACCAGCAGGCTGTCGGCGAGCATCCAGCAGCCATCGGGTGGATCGCCTTCGCCGGGATCATGCACCGGCACGCTGGGCTCGATCCAGCGGATCAGTTCGTAGCCCCAGGCCCCGAACAGCTGGCCCAGCGGTGGCAGGCCCGGCACCGGCGCCGGCCGCACCGCTGCCAGGCAGGAGCGCAGCAGCGCGAAGGGGTTGCCGCTGAGGGGTTCGCGGCGGCGATCACGCCAGCGGCGCTCAGCCGAGTCGCCGCGGCAGGTGAGGGTCCAGAGCGGATCGCTCACCACCACGCTCCAGCGGCCGATCCGCTCGCCTCCCTCCACCGATTCGAGCAGCACGCCGTGGCTGCCCGCCGCGCCGATCTTCAGCCAGGTGGTGAGCGGCGTCTCGAGATCGGCCGGCCAGCGCTTCCAGAGCGGCACAAAGCTGCAGCCGCCGAAGGCGGCAGGCCCTCGGGCGACCTCCTCGAGGAAGGCGGTTCGGTCGGGGGCGCGATCGGAACCCGGCATCAGAACGACAGACAGGCAAAAAAAGCGGGGCTTGGCGGCCCCGCCTTCATGGATGCACGGGGACGGGATTCAGACCTCGTAGGGAGCGCGGCCGCTGAACTTGAGGCTGGCGGGGTTGGGATTGGCGCCGATGCTGCGGGCGACGTGGCCCACCTTCTCACGGCCTTCGTTCACCTTCTCGGGGAACACGCCATCCTTGGGATGCAGGAATTCCGTATCACCACCGGGGTAGATGCGGTAGATCTTGTAATCCTCGATCCTGGGCTTGAACTTGGTGCGCAGCTGCGTGCCGAGGGCAAGGCATTGCTCCTTGCGGGCGAAGTACATGATGTTTTCGCCGGCATTCATTTCGGCGACGCCACCCGTGGGAAGTTCGAAGGCCTGGGCCGCATTGCTGGTCCAGGTGATGGCGTATTTCTCCTCGGTTTCAGCGGCGTTGAGCAGACCGCCCGTGCTGCCGATGAACTTCGGAAGTTGACCTGTCAGGGCCGTCGCTGGCATGGCACAAGAACCGTTTCAGCCGGAAACTAGCACCGTGCTTCAGCCCCCTCCGCCGGCCTGGCCGCACTCTTCACACCCGTCAACAATGCGGGCCGGTCCGCCCTCAGGCCAGCGGGAAGAAGACCGTGAGGCTTGAGCCGCCCCGCCCGGTGAGCCGGCCTCCCAGCCGGTGGAAGAGCTGCTGGGTTGCCTGGTGGCTCAGCTGCAGGCTGCCGGTGGCGGGGTTCCAGCTGAGCACGGGTCCCACCCGGTCGCTGCCGCTGCTGCCGGCTTCACCCTCGGCTTCGCCGCTGCGGTCGGCGGCGGCGGTGCTGCTGTTCAGATGCAGCTTCAACCGCGAGCCTGCCGGCTGCAGCGAGAGTCGCACCTCGCTGCCTGCGACGAGGCTGCGGCCGAAGCGGTCGATCAGACCGCCGAGCATCGTCTCCAGGCGGCTTGGATCGCTGAGCACCGGCGGCAGATCCGGCGCGATCGCCAGACTCAGCCGCAGGTCGCGGCGGGCCAGCTGGCGCTGCCAGAGCCCCTCGAGATCGAGCAGCAGGCGGCTGAGATCGGTGCGCGCCAGTTCGCTGGCGCTGAGCGGCTGGCCGCTGCCGGGCTGGCGCTGCAGTTCCGCCGCCAGAAAGATCAGGCCGAAGCGATCGATCTGTTCCGTGCACTCGCCGTCGATCTGCTCCAGCCGCTGCCGCACCAGCGGCGGCAGATCGCGGCGGCGCAGCAGCGAGCGGATCAGGGTGCGGATCGTGGCCAGCGGCGTGCGCACCTCATGGGTGAGGGCTTCCAGCAGGGCCAGTTCCGCCCGTGCCGCCGGGGCGTCCGCGGACGGCGGCGCATCGGCCGCTGCCGCCGGAGGGCCCGGGCCTTGGGCCGCAGATCGCACCGGAGCAGGGGCGCGCAGCACCGGCTGGAGGGTCACGCTCGGGGCCATTCCGGCAAGCCGCTGGGCGAGGAGGGGCCAGAAGCGCATCGCCAGGCCGGGATCGTTGTCGAGCGGACCGAGCCGCTCAAGGCAGCGCCGCAGCCGTGCCGCCTCGGCGGGATCCTCCTCCTGCAGGCGGCGGTCGAGCAGCTGCAGGGCCGCGGAGAGCACCGGCGCATCGAAGCGGGCCAGCAGCCGGCGCCGGCCCGGGGAACCCTCCAGCGCGAAGCCCACCTGCACGGCGGGGGTGATCAGCAGCAGCAGCGGATCCGTGCCGTCGGTCTCGCGCAGCGGCAGGCGCTGCATCCGCAGGGGGGGCTGCCACGGGCCGATGCCGGCGTCGCGCCGGCCCGGCAGCAGGGGGGCGGCGGACAGCCGGGCGTCGATCCCTTCCGGTGCCCATACCCAGCCCTGGAGCTCCGCCAGCAGCTCCGGCGCATAGAGGGCCGGCAGCGGCGCCGCCAGCCAGAGGCCCTGCCGGGGGAGGCCGCCGCCGCTCAGGAGGTCGTCCTGGAGGGTGGCCAGCGCCGCCCACCACAGGCGCCGGGCGCTGTCGTCGTCGGAGCCGCCGCCGGGAACACCGCGGGCCAGCTCCCGCCGCAGCTGCTCGAGGGTGGTGCTGACCTCCGCCATCCGATCAGGTTCGCCCCACGCTCACCGGCGCCGGGCCAGGGGGCTGCGGCGCACCACCGAGGCGCAGAGGCCGAGGGCGATGTAGTTCACCAGCATCGCCGAACGGCCGTAGCTGAGCCAGGGGAGCGGGATGCCGGTGATCGGGCCGAGGCCGATCGTCATGCCGATGTTGACCATCACCTGAAACATCAGCATGGCGCCGATCCCCACCACCACCAGCGATTCGGCATCCGTGCGGGCTCGCATCGCGATCTGGATCAGGCGCCAGCAGAGAAGCGCATAGGCCACCATCACCAGCGTGGAGCCGAGGAAGCCGGTCTCCTCACCCAGGGCACTGAAGATGAAATCGGTGTGCTGCTCGGGAATGAACCGCAGCCTCGTCAGCGAGCCCTGCATCAGGCCCGTTCCCCAGAAACGGCCGCTGCCGATGCCCACCATGCTCTGCAGCAGGTGGTAGCCCCCGCCGAGTGGATCCTGGGCGGGATCGAGAAACATCGTGAGCCGGGCCCGCTGGTGGGGCCGCAGGCCGTGTTCCCAGAGCCAGGGGGTGATCACGGCGAAGAGGCCCTGCACCGCCACCGCCACCGTGGCGGCCACCCGTTTCCAGGGCAGGCTCTTCCAGGCCAGCCAGCCGATCAGCGGGATCCAGGCGATCAGGGCCCAGGCCCAGGTGCCGGCGGCGATCGCACTCACCAGCGGCGAGAGCAGCAGCACCACCCAGGGGCCGGGCATGCCGCTCCAGAACAGCATCGCCAGCAGCACGGCACCGAACACCAGCGAACTGCCCAGATCCGGCTGCACGAAGACCAGCAGCCAGGGGAGCGCGATCATGGCGATCGGCCGGAGCAGATCCACCGGACGTTCCACCGGATGGCGGCTGAGCACCCCCGCCAGCAGCAGGATCGCCGCCACCTTGGCGAATTCCGAGGGCTGCACGTAGAAGCCGCCGATGTTGATCCAGCTCTGGGCGCCGAGAGCGCTCACCCCGATGATCCGAACGGCGATCAGACTCAGCACCATCAGGCCATAGATCAGCCACTGCAGCCGCAGGATCTGCTCCACCGGCACGCGGGCGATGACCAGGGCGATGAGCGTGCCCACCCCCGCCGTCACCCAGTGCTGATACCAGTCTGTGGTGGGGGCCTCGCGCTGGGTGCTGGCGATCAGGATGCCGGCCACCAGCACCAGGCCCAGGGGAATTCCCCAGAGCAGCAGATCGGTGTTGCCCAGGAAGGAGCGGCGGCGGCGGCGGGCTCCCCGCAGAACGGATCCCCGCCTGGCCCCGACAGCGAGTGCCATGACCTCAGACCGCGCCCGTTGCAATCCCGCAGGCTGCGGCCACAGCGGCCGCCAGGGAGCGGAAGGCTTCGGCGCTGGCCGAGGCCGGCTGGGCCACCACCACGGGCTGGCCGAGGTCGCCGCCCTGCTGCACCGCCATCTCCAGCGGCAGCTCGGCCAGCAGCGGCACATCCGCCTCGGCGGCCAGGAGGCTGCCGCCGCCGCTGCCGAAGATCGGATAGTGCCGATCGGGCAGATCCGGCGGGATGAAGCCGCTCATGTTCTCCACCACGCCCAGCACGCTCACGCCCATCTGCAGAAACATCGCCAGGCCGCGGCGTGCATCCTGCAGGGCCACGGCCTGGGGGGTGGTGACGATCAGCACCCCGGCCATCGGCACCGCCTGGGCCACGGTGAGCTGGGCGTCGCCGGTGCCGGGGGGCAGATCCACCACGAGCACATCCCGCTCGCCCCAGGCCACCTGGTAGAGAAACTGGCGGAGGATGCCGTTGAGCATCGGGCCACGCCAGATCACGGGCTGGTTCTCATCGATCAGCAGCCCCATCGACACCATCGCGATGCCGCAGCTCTCGATCGGCACCAGGATCTGCTCGTTGCCCTCGCCGCGCACCTCGGGAGAGCGGTCGGCGACCCCGAGCATGGTGGGTGCGTTGGGGCCGTAGATGTCGGCATCGAGCAGGCCCACCTTCAGCCCCCGGGCCGCCAGGGCGCAGGCGAGGTTCACGGCCACGGTGCTCTTGCCCACGCCGCCCTTGCCGCTGCTCACGGCGATCACGTGGCGCACCCCGGGCACCGGCTGGCGGGGCGGCGGGCCGGCAGGGCCGCCGGGGCCATGGCCGGCCGCGCCGATCGGCGCACCGCCGCCGGCCGGCGCTTCGCCGGGCTGGGCCAGCTCGATCTGCACATCCCGGATCCCGGCCACGGCCAGCAGCGCCGCGCGGGCCTCGGCGGCGATGCGCTCGCGCTGGCTCGCCGCGAAGCCTGGCAGGGCCAGGCGGAACACCGCCCGCTCTCCCTGCCGTCGCAGCTGGCCGATCCAGCCCAGCTCGAGCAGGCCTCGGCCGCTGCCGGCATCCCTGAGGGGCTCGAGGGCCTGGCGCAACGCCAGGCTGCCGTCGTCGTCGCGGGGCTCGGCGAGGGTCCCGGGAGCCGGGTCTGGGATGGCCATCCGCTGCTGAGAATCCGCTTGCTATCTGGATCCTAGGGGCGTGCTCCCGTCGCCAACGCCCCATGACAGACCCTCTCGGGGGCTTGTGCCGCACCCGGCCGGGCTGAAAAGGTGGAGCCTGGCTTCTCGCTCCTGCGGCAGCCCGCCGAGCGCCGGCCGGCTGCCTGCCTCCGCTGTCTCCGGCTCCCCAGCCGCCCCCCCTGCATGACCTCCCCGCTCGCACCACCGCCCGCCGACTCCCGCCGCCGCGCCAGGGAGCTGCTGATGGGGTTGCAGGATGCGATCTGCGCCGGTCTCGAGAGCCTCGACGGTGAAGGCCGCTTCGCCGAGGAGAGCTGGGTGCGGCCGGAGGGCGGTGGCGGTCGCTCGCGGGTGATGAAGGCCGGCCGTGTGTTCGAGCAGGGAGGCGTGAACTTCTCGGAGGTGGAGGGCGACCGGCTGCCCCCCGCGATCCTGAGCCAGCGGCCCGAGGCGGAGGGGCAGGCCTGGTTCGCCACCGGCACCTCGATGGTGCTGCATCCCCGCAACCCCTATGTGCCCACGGTGCACCTCAACTACCGCTATTTCGAGGCCGGGCCGGTCTGGTGGTTCGGGGGCGGCGCCGACCTCACCCCCTACTACCCCTTCCTCGAGGACGCCCGCCATTTCCATCGCACGCTGAAGGACGCCTGCGACGGGGTGAATCCGGCCTATTACCCCGTGTTCAAGCGCTGGTGCGATGAGTATTTCTTCCTCCGCCACCGCGCTGAGACCCGTGGCGTGGGCGGCATCTTCTACGACTATCAGGATCCGGGCGGCATTCTCTACAAGGGCTCCGACCCTGCCGGTCCCGCGGCTCTCGAAGCCGCGGCCAGGGGGCCGATCCAGCAGGACTGGGAGACGCTGTTCCGCCTGGCCAGCGCCTGCGGCGGCGCCTTCCTGCCGAGCTACCGGCCGATCGTGGAGCGGCGCAACGAGACAGCCTGGGGGGAGCGGGAGCGGCAGTTCCAGCTGTACCGGCGCGGGCGCTATGTGGAGTTCAATCTCGTCTTCGACCGGGGCACGATCTTCGGCCTGCAGACCAACGGCCGCACCGAATCGATCCTGATGTCGCTGCCGCCGCTGGTGCGCTGGGAATACGGCTACGGGCCCGAACCCGGCAGCCGCGAATCCCTGCTGACCGACGTCTTCACACGCCCGCAGGACTGGCTGTCCGACGACTCGCTGGTGCAGCGCTGCCTGCCGCATCAGGCGGTGGGCTGAGGCGTCAGGGCTCCTGGAG
>Ga0169931_10007400_pt1 | contig 16277 bp, 12 predicted proteins | sample Kivu_15m_20L_FD_129675 | JGI IMG/M metagenome (GOLD analysis project Ga0169931, IMG submission 129675) | Freshwater microbial communities from Lake Kivu, Western Province, Rwanda to study Microbial Dark Matter (Phase II) - Kivu_15m_20L... | ecosystem: Environmental > Aquatic > Freshwater > Lake...
AGGCCCTGAGGGCCGCCCTCATCGATGCCTCGCAGTACGTGGCCTGCGTGCTGGCCCCACGCGACAACTGCCTGGCGCGCTTCGCCGCTCTCGACCAGCAGCGGCGCCAGCGCACGGGCGGCGTGCTGCAGCTCGAGTGACCGGCGACGGGAACGCCTTGGGGATCAGCGGGCTGGAGGCGGCCACCGTGCTGCAGGCCAGCCTCGAAGGCGATCAGGGCACGGGGCTCGCCGGCGAAGCTCACCGGTCGACGGACCGTGCCAGCGGCCCGATCGGAGCCATCGGTGGGCACCAGCCGATGGTGCCCACCCGGAACATCCCACTCCATGCTGACGCGGCCGGTACGCCGGGCAGGAGGTCCTGAACCCAGACCCTGCGAGCGGAAGGCTGCGGCGGCTGAGGCCCCCTTCAGCGGCCCCGGAGCTCGCGCTGCATCCAGCTGATCCAGTCGGCGGAGATCTGCTGCGGACAGGCCGCCTCGCATTCGAGATGGCTGCTGCAGCCGCCGAAGCCCTCCGCCTCCATCCGCGCCACCATCGCCCGGGCCCGGCGGCTCCGCTCCGGCTGGCCCTGCGGCAGCTGGCCGAGATGGGCCAGCTTGGCCGCCACGAACAGGCTGGCGGAGGCGTTGCGGCAGCTGGCCACACAGGCGGCGCAGCCGATGCAGGTGGCGGTGTCGAAGGCGCTGGCGGCCTGCTCGCGGCCGATCAGGAGACTGTTGGCCTCCGGCGCATTGCCGGTGTTCACCGAGCAGTAGCCGCCAGCGGCGATCAACCGGTCGAAGGCGCTGCGGTCGACCGCCAGATCGGCCACCAGCGGCAGGGCCAGGGCACGCCAGGGCTCAAGCACCAGGGTGTCGCCATCGCGGAACCGGCGCAGGTAGAGCTGGCAGACCGTGGTGGCCTGCTGGGGGCCATGGGCCTGGCCATCGATCAGGAAGCCGCAGGCACCGCAGATGCCCTCCCGGCAGTCGTGCTCGAAATGGATCGGACGCTCCCCGGTGCTCAGCAGCCGCTCGTTGAGCCGATCGAGCACCTCCAGCAGGGAGAGGGCGGTGCTGAGGTTCTCGAGCCGGTGGGTCTCGAAGCCCCCCGGCTCGGCCGGCCCGGCCTGGCGCCACACCCTGAGCTGGAGGCTGATGGTGGTGGAGGGGGCAGACATGGGGCTGGGGTGACGGGCGCGGGATGCTGGCTGGAAGACTCGGGGCCGGGACCCCTGGGATGACGCCCTCGTGGGCTTCGCTGAGGATCGCTGCCGCAGATCAGGCGGGCGGGCCAGGCTGTTTCAGCGATAGTCGCGCTGGCTGGGGGTGACGGCGGTGTAGCGCAGCGGCTCGATCAGGCGCTCGGGGGTCTCTCCGCGCCGGTGGCGCCAGGCGGCGATGTGGGCGAAGCGCTCATCGTCCCGCAGGGCCTCACCTTCCGCCGTCTGGTGTTCCTCACGGAAGTGGGCACCGCAGGATTCCTCGCGGGCGAGGGCATCGCGCAGCATCAGATCGGCGAGCCCGAGGAAATCCTCGAGGCGCAGCGCCTTCTCCAGCGCCTCATCGGGGCCGGGCCCGTGATCGGGGAGGCGCACCTCCTCACTGAAACGCCGGCGCAGCGCCGCAACCCGCTCCAGACCGAGGTGCAGATCCTCGCGATTGCGGCTGATGCCGCAGACCTCGCTCATCAGCAGCCCGAGCTCGCGGTGCAGTGCGGCGGGGCTGGCCGCGGCCGGTGCAACGCTTCCGGAAGCGGGCGGCGAGCCAGAGCGGGGCCGCAGGGCGGCGATCCTGGCCTCCACAGCGGCCCGGGCGGCACGGCAGGCCGGGTGATCGGCCCCCACCTCCGGCAGGGGCCGAGCCGCCAGCCAGGCGGATACCGTGGCCGACGCAATGAAGTAGCCATCGGCCAGCCCCTGCATCAGGGCACTGGCCCCGAGGCGGTTGGCGCCATGCTCGGAGAAGTTGGCCTCCCCCAGCACAAACAGGCCTGGAATCGTGCTCATCAGGTGGTAGTCCACCCAGAGACCACCCATCGTGTAATGGGGCGCCGGGTAGATGCGCAGCGGCGCCGCGATCGGATCCTCGCCGGTGATGCGCTGATACATCTGCAGCAGGTTTCCGTAGCGGGCCTCGATCGCCTCCCGGCCATCCCGGCGGATCGCCTCGGCCAGATCGAGGTACACCCCACGTCCGCCAGGCCCCACGCCGCGGCCCTCCAGGCAGAGCTGCCGCGCCCGGCGGGAGGCCAGATCACGGGGCACCATGTTGCCGTAGGTGGGATAACGGCGCTCGAGGAAATAGTCGCGCTCCTCCTCGGGAATCGCCGCCGGATCGCGGCTGTCGCCGGCACAGGCCGGCAGCCAGACGCGGCCGTCGTTGCGCAGGCTCTCGCTCATCAGCGTGAGCTTGCTCTGCCAGCTGTCACCGGCGGGGATGCAGGTGGGATGGATCTGTGTGAAGCAGGGGTTGGCGAAGCAGGCCCCGGCCAGATGCGCCCGCCAGATGGCGCTGGCATTGCTCTTCAGCGCATTGGTGGAGCGATGGAAGACATTCGAATAGCCACCGCTGGCCAGCAGCACCGCATGGGCGGTGAACACCTCCAGCGCGCCGCTGCTGCCATGGCGGCAGACCACGCCGCGGGCAACCCCATCCACACAGATGAGTTCCAGCATCTCCCGCCGGCTGAACAGCTCCACCCGGCCTGCCGCCACCTGACGCATCAGGGCCTGGTAGGCCCCGTAGAGAAGCTGCTGGCCGGTCTGGCCGCGGGCGTAGAAGGTGCGGCTCACCAGGGCGCCGCCGAAGCTGCGGTTGGCCAGGGTTCCGCCGTACTCGCGGGCGAAGGGCACCCCCTGGGCCACGCACTGATCGATGATCGCGCCGCTGATCTCCGCCAGGCGATGACAGCCGGCCTCGCGGGCGCGGAAATCACCGCCCTTCACCGTGTCGCGGAACAGACGGCTCACACTGTCGCCATCGCCGGCATAGTTGCGGGCTGCGTTGATGCCGCCCTGGGCCGCCACCGAATGGGCGCGGCGCGGGCTGTCGTGGTAGGTGACCAGCTGCACCCGGTAGCCCTGCTCGGCGAGGGTGGCGGCCGCCGAGGCACCTGCCAGGCCGCTGCCCACCACCAGCAGCCGCAGCTTCCGCTTGTTCGCCGGGCTGATCAGGGGCAAATCCTCACGGCAGCGTTGCCAGGCGCTCTGCAGCGGCCCTGCCGGCAGGCGCGGATCGAGCCGCTGGCCTGCCCCGGGAGCGGCTGCGCCGGCAGGGGGTGCGCCGCTGGGCAGCTCGGCGGCCAGGGGCGGGCGGTGGGCGGGGTGGCTCATGGGGTGGCCCGGTGCAGCGAGGCACGCAGCAGCAGCGCCACGGGCAACAGGCTGAAGCCAGCGCCCAGGGTGAGGGCCACCGCGCGGCCGAAACCCCGGATGCGGGGGCGGTTGGCCGGATCCAGCCAGCCGAGGCTGCGGTGGGCACTCTCGTTGCTATGCAGCAGGTGCAGAGCCACGGCCACCCCTGCCAGCACGTAGAGCCCCGCGGCCGCAGGATGGCCCAGCGCACGCAGCAGGCTGGAGAGTTCCTCTCCGGCGGCCGGGCGCGGCAGTCGCAGCTGGCTCAGGTGCACCGCCAGAAACAGCAGCAGCAGGGACCCGCTCCAGGGGGCCGTGCGGCCCGCCAGGGCCGCCGCACCCTCCAGGCCGCCGCCACGCCGGCTGCGCAGGGAGCCGGCCACGGGTCCGCGGGCCTGGCGATTGCGCAGGCTGCGCAGCAGCGCCAGCAGCGGATGCAGCAGCAGGGTGATCGTCAGCGCCAGTTCGGCGGCCGGCAACCAGGCTTGCCGGTGCAGCCGATCCGCCAGTCGCTCGAACCCTGCGGGATCGAGCAGGGCCTGGCTCACGGCGGCCAGATGGATGATCAGAAACAGCACCAGCGCCAGGCCGCTCAGGGGCACCAGCCGAGCGAGCAGACCGGCCGCGGCAACCGGCGGAGGCCCGGCCGCGGCAAGGTCGGGTGCGAACCCATCGGGCTCGGGCGCGCAGCCGACCGCCACCGCCGGCTCCGGGGAGCTCAGGCCGCTGCTGTGGGCGGGTGCTGGCATCGCCGTGGGGGAGGACTCGAAATCGAATGTTCATCCTGACGGTGAAGGATCCCGATCCGTGTGCCGCACGAACCGCAGCGGTCCGCCGGCAGCACCGGGCGCCATGGGAAGCTGAGCCATCCGCGGGATTGACGCCGTGCCGCTCGGGCGCCCCTCCCCCAGGCTCTGCGCCTTCCTGACGCTGCTGAACGACCGGATGGGGGAGAGCATCGTCTTTCCCCTGCTGCCCTTCCTGCTGGCCGGCTTCAGCAACGACGGCCGCACGATCGGCCTGCTGGCGGGCAGTTACGCGGTGGCCCAGTTCCTGGCCACCCCACTGATCGGCGCCCTGAGCGACCGCTTCGGCCGGCGGCCCGTGATGGCCGTCTGCGTGGCCGGCTCGGTGCTGGGGCTGTCGCTGTTCGCCCTCACGGTGACCATCCCCTGGCAGCGGTTCTGGCCGGGAGCCGCTGCCGCCGGTGTGCCGCTGGCGCTGCTCTTCCTCGCCCGGCTGATCGATGGCTTCAGCGGCGGCACCGCCGCCACCGCCGGCGCCGTGCTCGCCGACATCTCACCTCCGGAGCAGCGGGCACGGGCCTTCGGGCTGATCGGCGTGGCCTTCGGCCTCGGCTTCATCCTCGGGCCGGCTCTCGGCGGCCTGCTCGCCAGGATTTCGCTCAGCGTGCCGCTGCTGCTGGCCGTGGCCTTCGCGCTGGTGAATCTGGTGGTGGTGCTCAGCCTGCTGCCGGAGACCCATCCGCCGGATCGACGCCTGCCGCTGCCGCGGCGGCGGGATCTGCAGCCCTTCGCGCAGCTGGCCGCCGTGTTCGCCAACCCACGGGTTCGCCGCCTCTGTGCGGCCTTCTTCCTGTTCTTCCTCGCCTTCAACGGCTTCACGGCGATGCTCGTGCTGTATTTCCGTGAGGCCTATGCCTGGGGGCCGGATCTGGCGGCGCTGGCCTTCCTGGTGGTGGGGGTCGTGGCAACCCTGGTGCAGGGCGGGCTGATCGGGCCCCTGGTGCAGCGGTTCGGGGAATGGCGGCTGAGCCTGATCGGCCTGGGCTGCGTGATCAGCGGCTGCCTGCTGATTCCGCTGCTGCCCGTGAGCGCGGCGATTCCCGGGGTGTTTGCAGCGGTGGCGCTGCTCGCCCTCGGCACGGGCCTGGCCACCCCCTGCCTGCGCAGCCTGGTGTCGCGCCGGCTCGATGGCGGCGGACAGGGCGCCGCCCTGGGAAGCCTGCAGGGCCTCCAGAGCGCCGGCAGTTTCCTCGGCCCGCCCATGGCCGGCCTGGCCTACGAGACGATCGGCCAGCAAAGCCCCTTCTGGCTGGGGATCACGCTGATGCTGGCGGTGGCGGCGCTGGTGGCGGGCGGTTCGCCGCGTCAAGCGCGGCCGACACACGAGCCGGGCTGATCCGCTGGTTAGCTTGAACGAACCAGCGGCTGCGTTCGCGCACAATCCATGACCGCGCCTACCCGAACCGAACCGCTCGTCTGCCCCGAGCACTACATCAACCGCGAGCTGAGCTGGATCGCCTTCAACCAGCGTGTGCTGGCCCAGGCCCTCGATGAGCAGACGCCGCTGCTGGAGCAGGCGAAGTTCAGCGCGATCTTCAGCAACAATCTCGATGAATTTTTCATGGTGCGGGTCGCCTCGCTCAAGTCGCAGCAGGAGGCCGGTGTCACGACCCGCAGCGACGACGGACGCACCCCCCTCGAGCAGCTGGAGGCGATCCAGGAACGGCTGCGGCCGCTGCTGGAGCTGCAGCAGCAGCACTACCGCCATTCGCTCAAAACCCAGCTGCACGAGCATGGCATTCAGCTGATCGACTACGAACGGCTCAACGAGCGCCAGAGGCAGTGGGCCAACGACTACTTCCGCAGCGCCATCTTTCCGGTGCTCACACCGCTGGCGGTGGATCCGGCCCATCCGTTCCCGTTCATGAGCAATCTGAGTCTCAACGTGGCGGCTCTGATCCGTGATCCAGACAGCGGCCAGCAGCAGTTCGCGCGGGTGAAGGTGCCGCAGAAGATCCTGCCGCGCTTCGTGCCCATTCCCACGGAGCTCTGCAGCCGCGAGCCGGCGCCCGTGTTCACGGCTGTGCCGCTGGAACAGCTGGTGGCCTTCAACCTGCAGCTGCTCTTCCCCGGCATGGTGATTGAGGGGCACTACTTCTTCCGGGTCACCCGCGATGCCGATCTCGAGCTGCGCGATCTCGAAGCCGACGATCTGATGGAAGCCCTGCAGGAGGGGCTGCGCAAGCGCCGCATGGGTGGCGAGGTGGTGCGCCTCGAGGTGACCGACGAGATGCCCGACGAGGTGGTGCACCTGCTGATGGAGGGCATGGAAGTGGAGCCCGAGGATCTGTACCGGATCAACGGCCCGCTGGGGCTCGACGATCTGATGGGTCTGCTGGCGATCCCCCTGCCACAGCTCAGGGACAAGCCCTACCAAGGGCGCACGGCGCCGGCTCTGGCCCGGGCCCAGCGCAGCGAGCTGCAGGACGGCTCGATCAAACCGGAGGAATTCGAGAGCATCTTCCGGGTGCTGCGCCGCCGTGATGTGCTGCTGCAGCACCCCTTCGACCTGTTCAGCACCTCGGTGGAGGAATTCCTCCAGCAGGCCGCCGAGGACGCCTCGGTGCTGGCGATCAAGATGACGCTGTACCGCACCTCCCGGGATTCACCCGTGGTGGCAGCCCTGATCCGGGCGGCCGAGAACGGCAAGCAGGTGATGGCCCTGGTGGAGCTGAAGGCGCGCTTCGATGAAGACAACAACATCCAGTGGGCCCGCCAGCTGGAGAGCTCGGGCGTGCATGTGGTGTACGGCGTGCTGGGCCTCAAGACCCACACCAAGGTCACCCTGGTGGTGCGGCGCGAGAAGGAGCGGCTGCGCAGCTACGTGCACATCGGCACCGGCAACTACAACTCGCGCACCTCCAGCCTCTACACCGATCTCGGCCTGCTCACGGCACGCGAGGAATTCGGCCAGGATCTGGTGGAGCTGTTCAACTACCTCACCGGCTTCTCCAAGCAGCAGAGCTTCCGCCGGCTGCTGGTCGCCCCAGTGACCCTGCGGCGTGGGATGGAGGAGTTGATCCGCCGCGAGATCGCCCATGCGCGCGAGGGACGAGGTGGCCTGATCAGGGCCAAGATGAATGCCCTGGTGGATCCGGCGATCATCGCCCTGCTCTACGAGGCCTCAGCGGCGGGCGTGCGCATCGAACTCGTGGTGCGCGGCATGTGCTCGCTGCGGCCGGGGCTGGAGGGTGTGAGCGACAACATCCGCGTGCTGAGTGTGATCGGCCGCTTTCTCGAACACTCACGCCTCTTCTGGTTCGGCAATGGCGGCAACGATGAACTGCTGATCGGCAGCGCCGACTGGATGCCCCGCAATCTCGATCGTCGCGTCGAGGCGGTGGCGCCGGTCGACGACCCGGAGCTGAAGCGGCAGCTGATGCAGCTGCTGGAGCTCTACCTGCAGGACAGCGGTGCCTGGCATATGCAGAGCGATGGCCATTTCGTGCAGCAGCAACCGGAATCCGACCCCCGACTCGTGCAGTCGCAGCTGATGGAGGAGTGGCGCGGCGGCCTGAAAGCCTCCTGATGGCACCCTGGAAGTGTCGTGATAACGACACTCTTGAGTTGCCGGCCCTCCTGATACAGGAAATCTTCCATTTGCCACTGCCCCCTCCGGCAGCGCAGTGCTACATTCCGGTCGAATTCATTCGGAGGCTTGGGGTGATGGGGACACCTCTGCGTTCCGCTTCCGCTGCTGCGCCTGTCTTGGCAAGCAGCGGCCGGGCGGATTCCAGAAGCACCGGCGACACCCTGCCTGCAGGGACCGCAGCACGTTCCGCCGGTCGCCGAGCCGAGCGCCTGCCTGTCCAGAGGGCTGCGGCGCGTCTGAGCGTGGATTCGATCGGCTGGTATCTCAGCAACATCGGCCGTGTGCCGCTGCTCACTCCTGCCGAGGAGATCGAGCTGGCCCATCACGTGCAGGCGGGCAAGCAGCTTCAGTCCATTCCCGCCGCCGAGCTCACCGCCCAGCAGAAGCGCAGGTTGCGCATGGGCCAGCGCGCCCGCGACCGGATGATGGCCGCCAACCTGCGCCTGGTGGTGAGTGTGGCGAAGAAGTATCAGAATCAGGGGCTTGAACTGCTCGATCTCGTGCAGGAAGGCGCCATCGGCCTGGAGCGCGCCGTCGACAAGTTCGACCCGGCCATGGGATACAAATTCTCCACCTACGCCTACTGGTGGATCCGGCAGGGGATGACCCGCGCGATCGACAACAGCGCCCGCACGATCCGCCTGCCGATTCACATCAGCGAGAAGCTTTCCAAGATGCGCCGCATCACTCGCGAGCTCTCCCATCGCTTCGGCCGCCAGCCCAATCGCCTTGAGCTCGCCCATGCCCTCGACACCACTCCCGAGGAGCTGGAGGAGCTGATGGCACAGAGCGCTCCCTGCGCCTCGCTCGATGCCCATGCCCGCGGCGAGGAGGATCGCAGCACGCTCGGAGAACTGATCGCCGATCCTGCCAGTGGCGAGCATTTCGACTCGATGGACCGCCATCTGCAGAAGGAGCATCTCGGCACCTGGCTGTCGCAGCTCAACGACCGGGAGCAGAAGATCCTCAGGCTGCGTTTCGGACTGGAAGGCAGCGAACCCCTCACCCTCGCCGAGATCGGCCGCCAGATCAACGTGTCGCGCGAGCGGGTGCGCCAGCTGGAAGCCAAGGCGATCCTGAAGCTGCGCCTGATGAGCAACCTCCAGCAGGCTGCCTGAACGGCGTGGTCGGCAGCGGGTGGCAGGGTCAGGCGCTGGGATTGGGAGCCGCACTGCTGTGGCTCTCCGGCGTGGCCGCCCTTGCCTTCGCCGTGCGCCGGCGCTGGCCGCAGCAGCGCGAGTGGAGCCGCAAGACCGCCCACATCGGCGCCGGGCCGGTGGTGCTGATCGCCTGGGCGATGGGTCTGGAGCGCGGGCTCTGCATCACAGCGGCAGCCCTGGTGACGCTGCTGGCGCTGATCAACCACCGGCATCGGCTCTTGCTGGCGATCGAGGATGTGCCGCGTGAGAGTTACGGCACGGTGGCCTACGGCGCATCGATCACCCTGCTGCTGATCGCCTTCTGGCCGGAGCACAGCGCTGCCGCCGCCGCCGGGGTGCTGGTGATGGCCCTGGGCGACGGGCTGGCCGGCCTGCTGGGTCCATGGATCCGTTCGCCGCTCTGGCAGGTGCTGGGCGAGCGCCGATCCCTGGGCGGCACCGGGGTGATGGGCCTGGCCAGCCTGGCCGCGCTCCTGCTGGTGGCAGCCCTGGCGCCCGCGGCCAGTCCCGGTGTGCCAGAGCTGCTGCTGATCGCCCTGCTGGCCACGGCCTGCGAGCAGCTGGCCTGGCGCGGCATCGACAATCTCAGCGTGCCGCTGCTGGTGGGTGCACTCTGGAGGGGATTGAGCTGATCCTATGAACCTGGCGGAGCGGCTGCTGATCGCAGGCCTGCTGGCCTTTCTGGTGCTCCTTCTCGGAGCACTGGCCCGACAGCGGCGACTGCCGCCGCCGCCCCTGCGGCTGATGCTGCTGGGGCTCACGCTCTGGGCCGCCATCACCGGAATCACCCCACCGGCGGGGCTGCCCTGGCTGCCGGCCCTCGGCGAGCTCGCCATCGCCTATGGCCTGATCGGCCTGGTGGTGTGGCTGGTGGTGGATTGCCCCCCGGCCCTGCACTGGTGGCCGGCCACCGCCCGCATCCTGCGCGACCTGCTGCGGATCGGGATCGGCATGGTGGTCACGGTGCTGGTGCTGCAGAACCGCGCCCAGCTCAACCTGGTGGGCCTGGTGACCACCTCGGCGGTGCTCACCGCCGTGCTCGGCCTCGCCGCCCAGGAAACGCTCAAGGATCTGTTCGCCGGGATCGAACTGCAGCTCGATCCCCCCTTCCGTGTGGGCGACTGGATCGGCATCGAGGACACCAGCGGCGTGGTGGAGTCGCTGAATCTGATGAACACCACCCTCCGCTGCCTCGACAACAGCACCATGCAGGTGCCCAACCACAGGCTGGTCGATGCCCCCCTCAAGCGCTTCTCGGCCCCTGAGCCGGCCGGCAACCGATTCAGCGTGGCACTGGGCTATGAGATCCCGCCCGGACAGGCCCACGAGGTGCTGCTGGCCGTGCTCAACCGCCATCCCCTGGTGCTCGATGATCCCGCCCCGGTGGTGTGGACCTCTCAGTTTGCGGATTCGTGGATCACCTATGAGCTGCTCGCCTTCCACCGCAACGGCAGTGAGCGCAACCGCCTGCGCCTGCGCAGCGAGCTGCTCGAGCAGATCTGGTACGTGCTGCAGCGGCAGGGCTGGTCTGTTCCCTTCCCGGCTCTGCAGCTCTATCCGCGGGCCAAGGAGCTGGCGCTCGTGCCGCGCGACACCGATGCCACGAGCGAGGCGCTGCGGCGCAGCTGGCTGTTCTCGCAGCTGGAGCAGGCCCAGGTGCAGCAGCTGGCCCGCAGGGTTCGCTGGATCCGCTTCGGGCCGGGGGAGACGATCGTGCGCGAGGGCGATCAGGGAACGACCCTCTATCAGCTGGTGCAGGGCTCCGTGGCCGTGTTCAAGGACGACGGCACAGCGCAGGGGAGGGAGGTGACCCGACTCGACAGCGACGAGATCTTGGGCGAGATGGGCTTCTGCACCGGCGCACCCCGCAGCGCCACGGTGCGCTCCCAGGGCGAATCGGTGCTGCTGGAGGTGCACCGCAGCGATCTGCTGCCGATGCTCGAAACCGATCCCTCCCTCCTGGAGCAGCTCTCGGTGATCGTGGCCACCCGCCGGGCCGAGCTCGAGCGGCTCTCGAGCCAGGATGCGGCCCAGCGGCGCGACACCATCCTGCAGCGCATGCAGGTTCTCTTCGGCTTCAGCAGCGGCGACTCGCTCTGAACGAACTCCCCGGGCGGGTTGCGATCAGACCGGCGCCAGCTGCTGCTGGCGCACCGCTCGCACGGCCGCGGCCAGTTCGTCCAGCAACTCCAGGGTGGTGGCAAGGCTGATGCAGGCATCGGTGATGCTCTGGCCGTAGGTGAGCCGGGAGAGATCGGCGGGGATCTTCTGATTGCCCTCCACCAGGTGGCTTTCGAGCATCACGCCCATCACGTGCACCGATCCGGCACGCACCTGCTCGGCGATGGCGCGCAGCACCTCGCCCTGCCGGCGGTAGTCCTTGTTGGAATTGCCATGGCTGCAGTCGACCATCAGGCGGGGCGGCAGACCACCGGCAGCCAGCTGAGCCGCCGCAGCCTCGATGGCCTCGAGGTGGTAGTTGGAGCCCTCCTTGCCGCCGCGCAGCACCAGGTGGCCATCGGGATTGCCCGTGGTGCTCACGATCGCGGCATGACCGAGCTGGCTGATGCCCAGGAAATGATGGGGCCTGGCCGCGGCCTCCATCGCATTGATTGCCGTGGTGGCGCTGCCGTCGGTGCCGTTCTTGAAGCCGATCGGCATCGACAGGCCCGAGGCCATCTCGCGGTGGGTCTGGCTTTCGGTGGTGCGGGCCCCGATGGCGGTCCAGCTGATCAGATCGGCGATGTACTGAGGCACCACCGGATCGAGAAGCTCGGTGGCCGCCGGCAGGCCCAGCTCGCCCAGGTGCAGCAGCAGGGCCCGGGCGCGGCGGAGGCCGGTGTTGATGTCGTAGCTGCCATCGAGATGGGGATCGTTGATCATTCCCTTCCAGCCCACGGTGGTGCGGGGCTTCTCGAAGTACACGCGCATCACGATCTCAAGATCGTCGCGATGGCGGTGCTGGGCGACCTGGATCGCATCGGCATACTCCCGCGCCGCCGCCACATCGTGCACCGAGCAGGGCCCCACGATCACCAGCTGGCGGCGGTCGCCACCGTGCAGGATCGCCTTGATCCGCTCACGGGCCTGCTGCACGGTGCGGGCAGCGCCCTCGCTGATCGGCAGCTCGCGGTGCAGCACCTCGGGTGGCACCAGCGGCCGGGTCTCGACCACGTGCAGGTCGGCGGTGGGAATCATGAGCCGCAGCGGCGACGACAGCGAGGGATCAGCCTAGGAGCCGGATGCACCCTGCATTCAGAGCGGAATCGGCATGGTGGTGTCGGCCGGATCTGGAGCACAGGCGGCCACCCGCTGATCCACCACGCGGCCGATCACCACGATCGCCGGCGATGCGAAGCCCTCCTGGTGCACCCGCTCCGCCAGCTCGGCCAGCGGCGCCAGCAGCGTGCGCTGCCCCTGCACAGTGCCCTGCTGAATCACGGCGGCGGGGGTGTCGGGCGCCAGGCCCCCGGCCAGCAGCTCGCCGCTGATCGCCGCCAGGTTGTGGATGCCCATGTAGATCACCAGGCCGTCGCTGCAGCGGGCCAGACCGCGCCAGTCGACACCCGGGCGCGCCTTGTCGATCTCTTCATGGCCGGTCACGAAGGTGACGCTCGATCCGGCCCGCCGGTGCGTGACCGGGATGCCGGCATAGGCCGGTGCCGCCATGCCGGCGGTCACCCCCGGCACCACCTCCACCGGGATGCCATGGGCGGCCAGGTGGGCCGCCTCCTCACCGCCGCGGCCGAAGAGGAAGGGGTCGCCGCCCTTGAGCCGCACGATGGTGCGATGGCGGGTCGCCAGCTCCACCAGCACGGCATTGGTGCTGGGCTGGGGTACGGAATGGTGGCCCCGCCGTTTGCCAACGAAGTGACGCTCGCAGTGCTGGGGCACCAGATCGAGAAGGGCGCGGGGCACCAGGGCGTCGTGCACGAGCGCATCGCACCGGCACAGCAGGCGATGGGCCCGAAGGGTGAGCAGCTCGGGATCGCCGGGGCCGGCGCCCACGAGGTACACGGTGCCGGGAGTCCCCCGGAAGGCCTCGCTCACGGCAGGGCATCCAGCAGGGCCAGGAGCTTGCGTCGCAGACGCGGCCGTTGCAGCAGCGGGGCGGCCTGGAGAGAGCCCACCTGCGGCTCCAGCAACTCGGTGAGACGGTTGGCGGCCAGCACCAGCGGGAGTAGGGGGCGGTTGTGCGCCAGGAACGGGTCTGCGGAGATGGGGGAACTGTATGGAGACGCCACGCATTCCGCCGCACACAGCGTCGCCAGGTGCTGCAGGTAGCGCCGCGGCAGAGGTCCCTCCAGAGGGTGGTGAAGCAACAGCGGCCGGCTCCCCCCCGCAGCATCCGCCAGGCTGGCGGCCTCCTCGGCGAGAGCCCGCTGCCAGAGCGGCCAGGCCCCCAGGAAAGGCAGACGCCGCAGGGATCCGTGGCGTCGCAGGGCCTGGGTGATCGCAGCCAGATCGCCACGCACATGCTGGCCCGGGAGCAGCAGCAGCGGCACCAGGCAAGGCGTGGGCCCGTGGACGTCGAGTGTCGGTCGAGGCATCGGCTCCTGGAAGCCCGTGAGGGTGATCAATGACACCGGGGCTTCGCGCCGCAGCTGAAGATCAGCGGCGAACTGCTCCAACGCCTCGGGAATCTGACCACCAGAGCGGCCATGCACCAACAGCAACAACCGCGAGGGCGGGGACGCCCGCAGCCGCCGTTGCAGGCGTGCTGCGAGCTCGGGTTCGTAGGGATGGGCGCGGAGGGGATGGAGGGCAGCGCGAGGGTGAGGGAGACGGGCGAGAGCATCGATGGCCGCAGCAGCCAGCCGCGGCTGGTGGTCGCGGGCCAGGCTGCGCAGGGCGACGCCCAGGGGCTGGAGCGGCCAGGCGCTGAGCCCGCGCAGCAACCCCTCCATGGCAGCAAGGCGCACGGGTGTGGGGTGGGACGCCAGAGCCATGGCGCGGAGCAGGTGGAAATCCTCCGGGCAGCGCTGATAGCCCAGCAGCGGTGGCAGCTGGATCGTCAGAGCATCGGCGGGCCTCCCGGGATCACCGCTGTCGCTTCCTGGGGAGGGACGTTCCAGCGCGGTCAGCAACGCCTGGCGCAGGAGTTGGCCATGGGCCGCATCCCGATGAGCGGCCAGGCTGTCGGCGAGATCAGGATTGCGAGCGGGATCCTGGAGCCAGAAGCGCAGCAGCCGCAGGCTGGCCTCCGCATCGAGGTGGGGCTGGATGGAAGCGAGCAGATCGGGCAGCAGCGGGGTCCTGCCGGACTCGATGGACACCAGCCAGGCCGCCAGGGGTGGGCGACCGCGCCGCAGCCGCTGCAGAAAACCCCAGCGATCCGTCGCTTCGGGTGCGGGAAGGTTGCAGGGATCCAGCGTCGGTGGGGGCATCCTGGCCGGCGGGAGATCGGGAGACATCGGCGACATCACAGGTCTCACCATGGCAGAGCTGAGCGGCTGCGGAACGCCGAGAGCCAGCATCGGGTTCCGGGGCCGGTTCAGACGGGCGTTGCGCGACGACGCGCTCCGAAGCGCTGCACCAGCAGGTCTTCGAGCACATCGGTGAGCTCCGTGAGCGGCACACCCTTGTGGTGCAGGTCCGCCAGCTTCGGATCGGCACCCATGTCGCCGCCGAGAAAGAGCTTCGCGGCCTCCACCATCTGCCCCTCATGGCGGGCCTTGGCGCCCATCATCCCGATCTGGCCCATGTAGGGCTGGCCGCAGGCATTGGGGCAGCCGGTCCAGTGCAGCCGCAGGCCATGGGGCAGCGACAGACGCCGCTCCAGCTCCTCAAGCACCGAGAGGGCAGTGGTTTTGGTGGGGATCAGCGCGAAGCTGCAATAGCGGTTGCCGGTGCAGCTCACCGCCTCGGCCATCAGGGCGCCGGGATCCGTCCGGAAGTGACGCGTCCAGCGCGGCTCTGACAGAGCGCTGAGGAGGGGTGGAAGATCCCGGTCTGTCACATCACTGATCACGACATTCTGCGTTTCGCTGAACCGCAGCTCGCCGCTGCCGTAACGCTGGGCCAGGCGGGCCAGCTCCGCCATCGCCTCGGCATCAAGCCGCCCCAGCGGCACATTCAGCCCCACCCATTGCAGCCCCTTCTGCTTCTGGGGATGAACGCCGCAGACATCGCGCGGGGCGCGCTGGACCAGATGGCTGCCGTCGTGAGGGAGCACCCGCAGGGCGGTGGGAGCACCCCGCAGGTCGCTCAGTTCGGCCAGCACGTGCTCGCGATAGGCCTCCAATCCGAGGCTCTCGATCAGATAGAGGAGGCGGGTGCGGGTGCGAACCGCCCGGTTGCCGCTGCGGGCGAAGTGACGCATCAGGGCCAGGCTGAAATCGGCCAGCAGCTCGGGGGGCAACCACAACCCCAGTGGCACCGCCAGCTCATTGCGCTGCCCCGAGAAGAAGCCGCCCGCCATCACGCTGAAGCCGAGCTCAGCGCCCCGCTGGGAGGGCAGAAAGGCCAGGTCGTTGTGCAGCAGGAAGCTGTCGGGAGCACCGCCAACGGCAACGTTGAATTTGCGCGGCAGGTTGCGCGGCGCTTCATCGCCCAGCAGCGCCGCCTGGATGGCCGCCGTCAGGGGCCTGGTATCGATGAATTCTTCTGGATCGATGCCGGCCAGAGGGTTGCCGGTGACGTTGCGGGGGTTGTCATGGCCCGATTGGCGGCTGGTGAGCCCCACTCGCTGCAGCGCCTCCAGCAGGGGTGGCATGTCCTCCAGCAGCAGGCCGCGCAGCTGCAGGTTCTGACGGGTGGTGATGTCGGCACTGCCCTCCTCACCGCAGCGATCCACGGCCTCGGCGAGCACAGCCAGCTGGTCGCTGCGGATCACGCCGTTGGGCAGCCGCAGCCGCACCATGAAGCGGCCTGGCGTGACCGGCCGGAAGAAGATGCCCAGCCATTTGAGATGGATCGTCAGGGTGGCTTCATCGAGCTGCTGCCAGCCCCTCTCAGCGAGCTGCTGCAGCTCAGGAGCCAGGTCGAGGCCGCAGCGACTGGCCTTGGCCGCTTCGATCTTGTTGAGAACACGGACGTCTCCGGCAGCGGAATCCGAAGGAGGGCCTGAAGCCTGGGGGGGGAAGGGAGAAGACATCAAGGGCAAGCACGGAAACAATGCACCCGGATCAGCCGGGGCCCAGTGCAGCCGGATCGCTCTTCGGTTAACACTATGCAAGTGACCTCTCCCTTCTCCAGTTGCCTTTGCTACCGGAATCAGCGGCAGACGCGTCTTCTCAGGAGGGCGGCGCCGCCCTGGCGTCGCCGGACCCCGAGGCTGCTGTCTCAGGGGGCAGGGCAACCCCGGACAGCGAGCGGCGCCAGCAGCGGCTGCAGGCGCTGGGCCCGAAGCGGGCTCGCTTCCGCGAACTGATCGGCAAGGTC
>Ga0169931_10007401_pt1 | contig 16276 bp, 21 predicted proteins | sample Kivu_15m_20L_FD_129675 | JGI IMG/M metagenome (GOLD analysis project Ga0169931, IMG submission 129675) | Freshwater microbial communities from Lake Kivu, Western Province, Rwanda to study Microbial Dark Matter (Phase II) - Kivu_15m_20L... | ecosystem: Environmental > Aquatic > Freshwater > Lake...
ACTGGTCGAGCTAGGTGCGGAAACGCCAGGTGAGAACCCATACGTTGCAGAAATGTACAAGATGGCCCTAGAAGGCAAGCTGTACAGCAGATCCATCCCATAAGCGAAAAACCGCTTTTTTCTATTTTTAACCATACAGCATACGGATGTTATCTTTCACTTTTGTTGCAGATTCTGCAAGCAGGGCATATTCATCGTCGGATATGTCCACTTGGCGAATTGCGACAACTCCGGCTTTTCCCACCGTAATAGGCACTCCCATGCACACATCCGAAAAGCCGTACTCCCCACCAAGGAGCACGGACGCAACTGTGTCAAGCTGCCTGTCATGTGTGATCGCGTCTATGATATCAAATGTGACTTTGGCAATTCCGAACACGGACTGTCCTTTGTAGTTACGCAAAAGCCTCCAATAATTTCTGACATCTGCAGATATTCGTTGCATTTGATCTTTGTCAAGAAACTCGGTCGCCGGCCTTGTGTGGTATTTCGCTGCAGAGAATATTGGCACCATTGTATCGTCGTGCTCCCCCATCACCATAGCGCCGGATATGTTCGACTGGGACGTGCCAAGTTCCTTAGACAGCACATACCTAAATCTGCCAGAGTCAAGGCCGGATGCCACCCCAATGACGTTTTTTGGAGAAAGACTTGCCTTGTTTTGGATCACGTACGTGAGAACATCGACCGGATTTGTGACCATCAGAACCTTGGCGTTAGGAGCGTGCTCAGATACGCTCAAGGCAATATCATTCATCATGCTTGCCTGCTCCCTCATCATATCCGTTCTTTTCTGCAAATGTGTTCCAACGCTTGCGGCAATCACCACTATGTCAGAGCCTGCAATCTTGGAACAGTCGGACGTTCCCAGTATGGAGATCGGAGAGCCTGCAGGAATTGCAGGCGATATGTCAAGTGCCTCGCCAATTGCCTTTTTTTCATCCCTGTTGACCAGCACCAGATCAGATATGCCAGATGCCCCGCACATGAACGCGATGGCAGAACCCACCTTTCCTACACCTATGATTGAGATCATGCAGAGTCATCCAGTTGGCAGGCTTTCTATTTTGCTTCGATCTCGTCAAGCGGGACCACATATTTGGCAGTGATTGTCCCAAGAAGCCGCTTTTCGTTTGAGATATCATAGTAGTTGTAGGTTGCCTCATACCTGCTCTTCAGTACTATCGTTTCGGACTCCCCCGGTGCAAGCATCTTGGTGCCCACGTCAACTCCCTCCACATACAGCTGGTGCGGCACATCGTCACCGTTTCGTACGGTCAGTATGTACGAAAAATCCCCGGTTCTCATTATAAGGTCGGGGTTTGTTCCTGCGTTGCCTATGGTTCCAACAACGACCGCCTTACCGTCGGCACTCCTAAATTCCAGGGTCTGCCTTATTTCCTCTGGCCAGAATATGTTCATGTGCCTTACGTACCCCATACTGGCATACCCCATTATGGCAGCCATTGCAACAAACCCACACACAAGGGCCACAACTACGAACTTTTTCTCGCTTTGCACAAACGCATCTACGCGTCTTCCGAATAAATAAGACCCTCACGATTCTCACGTTTGAAATAAAATAAAAATCCGGAGCTAGTTTCCGGAATTGGTGCTTTTTCTGCTTCCGGTTCCCCTGTTGGTCACTCTTGTGCGACCAGTGGTAGACGGCCTTGGTCGTGGCTCAGGAAGATCCTTTAAGAGTATTTTTCTGTCGCCCCTGCCCAAGACCAGCGTCAGGTTTTTTCCGACCTTTTCTAGTCTCTCCTTCTGAGTCCTGCGATACTCGTCTCCTGCCCAGTTCGGTGTTCCCACCTCAACTGTTCTTCTCCCGGTTCCTCGCCCAGTTACTTTTGTTGCTTTCATGCCAGAATTATGTAGTTGTTCTATTTACGGTGAAAGTCTACACTGCATTGCAAAGCACTAGAAGACTGGAAGAGAGCAGGATTGGTTTTTGGGGAAAACTAGAATGCGTCTCTCTTCCAATTGATTATAATGCGTGGTTTTCGTATTTAATGAAGGCCACGATTATCAGTGATGAAAATCATTGTTGACATATTCTAATCAACTAAAATAGTTGGCGCCGGCCACCGTATCATGGCACAGCTGCACCGCAGCCTCGGTTTATTCCAGACAACGATGTACGGGGTGGGACTTATTTTGGGTGCAGGAATCTATGCGCTGATAGGCGACGCCACTGAAGAGGCAGGCAACGTAGTATGGGTCTCGTTTGTACTTGCGGCCGTCGCGTCCGTATTCACAGGGCTAAGCTATGCCGAGCTTTCCTCGATGTACCCAAAAGCTGCCGCGGAGTTTTCTTTTGTAAAGAACGCCTTTAAGAACAATTTTGCCGCGTTCATAGTCGGATGGCTGACTTTGTTTGTCGCAATAGTTTCTGCCTCTGCAATCGCGCTTGGGTTTGGAGGCTACTTTTCAAGCATGTTCGGTATTCCGGTCCTTCTCTGCGCAGTGTTTGCAATCATAGTTCTCTCGTTCGTAAATTTTTTCGGCATTCGAGAGTCGTCATCTATGAACATAGTGTTCACCGTGATTGAGGCAGCCGGCCTTGGTTTCATAGTATGGATAGGGTTTGGCCTTTTTGGGGATGTCAGTGTCGATTACTTTGAGGCTCCTCACGGTCTTGCCGGCATATTTTCCGCATTTACCCTCGTGTTTTTTGCATACATAGGATTTGAGAACATTGCAAACATTGCAGAGGAGGTGCGGAATCCAAGAAAGGTCATCCCCCGGGCGATAATTTTGTCCATATCGATTACGGCAATAATATACATCCTAGTTTCCATCTCCACGATCCGCGTACTGGATTGGCAGGATCTGGGGATCTCGATTGCCCCCCTTGCGGACGTTGCAAAAAAGGCGCTGGGGCCGCAGGCTCAGTTTGTCCTGTCCGCAATTGCTCTGTTTGCCACCACCAACACCGTTCTCATAATGCTAGTTTCAGGGTCGCGGATTCTTTACGGGATAGCAAACGACGGAACGCTGCCTGTTTTTTTCAGCAGGATACACAAGAAGAGAAAGACTCCGTGGATAGCGGTGTTTGTTATAGGAGCCATGTCGGTCCTATTTACACTCGCAGGCGATCTCTCCACCGTTGTCAACATCTCCGTGTTCGGCATAATCATGGTGTTTGTGTTTGTGAACGTTACACTGATCTGGCTAAGATTCAAACAACCTGACGCGGAAAGACAATTCAGGTCTCCGCTTTCCGTAAAAAATGTGCCCATTCTTCCCGTGTTGGGAATAGTCACGCCGATCTTTGGCATTGTCCATTTTGATCTGTACGTGATACTTATGGGGACAGGTGTCGTCGGTGCAGGAGTGCTGTTTTATCTCATATACAATAAGGTCTCACGAAAAGAATAACACTACATGCGTTGACGTTTCGTCATACATTGGTTTCCAAGCAGATCTTTTACCGATCTTGCCGATCCGTCCCATTTCAAAAGATATTTAATAAAATTCCAGACGGTGTTGCATTAGGGGATGTATGAATCGACAATTCAACCCGCTTGAGGTGTGCGAGCGCATTATCGGTCTAGACGAATCAATGAGGTTCGTAGGCAGGATAAAGGACAAAAAGGTGATCGCGTTTGCAAGGCATCCAAGCAAAAAGCCGCTTTTGGACAAAGAGCTTGGGAACATGGCGCACTATTATGCGTCAGTAAAGGCAGGCATGGAGGAGATGTTTGATGGCCCGCTTGGAAAGACAAACTGGATGATAACTGCAAAGGAGAAGGTAAAGCTTGTCACGTTATTTTTGGATGACGGTCTTTTGATATTCTCAATAGATGTCACAGGAGACCACGATGCGATAATCAAAAAGATCCAAGGCCTCAACATGACGCTGTAACGCATCCCGGAGAAGACTATTTGATGTAGTCTCTTAGCGAAATCCTGTCCTGGTGCGGAATCTTGGCAATCTCAAAGCCTTCCTTCCTTTTGGAGAGCGGCCTTGTGGCGTCAATGCCAAGCTTTGCAGTAAGCAGGCTCTTCTGGTCACTTGACGGATCAAGGCTTGAGCCCCTCACCTTCTTGATTATGGTAAGGTCCCTGTCCGCCTGAAACCGGGTGGCCATGGCATACTCTACCTCAACTGGATTTGACGGGTCGATGTCATTGTCCACTACGGTCACCATCTTGAGCGACCTGTGGGCGCCGAACGTCTTTTCTATTGCCTTCTTTGCATCGGACTCCTTTTTCTTTGATATCTGTACCACGGCGTGGAGCCAGTTGCATCCCCCGTCCGACATCACCACCTGTCTAGTCTGCGGAAATGCGCGCCTCACATCACGGTTCAGCTTTGCCTCGATGGGCATTCCCATCAGGAGCCTGTGCTCAGAGTATCCTGACAGTATGTCGTGGAATATTGCGTTGTTCCTAAAGTAGAGACACTCAAGCTCAAACACAGGCTGGCTTCTTGCATAGTCATACGTCCTGAGCATCTCCACCATCCACTCCTTGTGAGTCATATCGGCCAGAATCCTTCCCTCCATCACTATCTCTGCTCCGGACGGAACTGCCCTTCCCGAATACGGCAGTTTTGTCAAGGTGAGTCTTCCTCCCAGAAGCGAGTTTGCTATGTCAAGCTCATCGTCTCCCCATTCTGCCTGGTATGCCCCCGCAATCGACACGGCAGGATGCACGCCGACAGTTATTGCCACCCTGAGATCCTCGCCGTGCTCCTTGGCGTCTACAAACGAGCGGTGAAGATGCCGCCCCTCCACCATACGTATAGAAAAATGAGTCCTGTCTATCGGCATCAGCCTGTGAAAAGAGGAGTTTTGGGTCTTTTTTTCCGGGTTTTTCGCGTAAACTATAGACGAGGTTATGAATGGCCCCGACTCCTTTTCAAAATGGGTGACAATGGGAAGCACGGACAGATCCTTTGAGCTGTTTTCAAAGAACTTTGCGGACGTGCTTGTCTTGGGTCTTTTTGCCTTTCCTATCGAGGCGATCACTTTCTGATGGATGGCCGATTCGTCCGCCCCCACGGCTGCGGCAAACCTCTGCCTTGTTCCGACCAGATTTGCAACAAGTCTCAGCTTGCTTTCTTTGATGTTCTCAAATAGAACCGCGTTGCTCCCGTCGACTTTGGCAGTTATTGCCGCAATCTCATACTTTGTCGATACCTTTTTTTTTACAACGTAAAGCTGTCCGAGTCTTTTTGTCTTTTCGACAAACGCTCTGATGTCAGTCATTGCCTGACTGCCTCAGTTATCCTCTCAATTAGAACTTTGCCGGCAAGAGGACCCAGATCCTTTTGCGCAGACAGCGAGACTATGCAGATGCCCCTGAACTCCGATGCGACCTTTTGGGATATCAGCTTCAAAAAGACAGAGTCGCTTCTCACAGGTATTATTGTGGTGGTGCTCGGGGACGGTCCGGTTCCCACAGACATGACCATGGCGCCCAGCTTTTTGGCCCCCTCGCTAATTGAAATAAAAAAACCGTTGTCGTACTTTTCAATGGAGACATCGAATTTCCGATCTTCCGATTCCACAGTGACTTCACTGTGGGTCATACTTGACATTACCTACTTTGGTTAGATCTTATGCCTTTATTGCTATTGATTCAGCTTCTTGGGCTTCCTGTTCAACTCTGGCACGTAGCTTGGCTTTGTACTTGAGATTTCGTGGTTTTGTTCTCAGTCTGTAACCGCAGCATGGGCACCAAAGTCCTTCCCATTTGATGAAGATTTCACAAATCTGGCATCGTCTCTGACCTGAAGCGTAACGTCCAGTACCTACTGGCTTTTGTGCCTTGTATCTGGAACAGATTCCCTTACACGTCATATTTTATCACTTTGTAATATGTTATAGGAATCGTAAATATTTAAGGATGGATCTATATTTTTTACATTGTTTAATCATATTTTATATAAATTTTTAGTCTAATCTTACCGATCAGCACGATCAATTTGACAAAAAATCGCCAAGATGTATAAATATCTAACGTTTTTTTCACGAAGCCTTTTTTTGGGATTTGAGCGTGAATTTTTAGATTATTTTGCCTCGATCCGGTCAGATTTAGCCGGTTCTTGAGAGCGGCAATACAAAATGACGGTATCCCTCTCTTTGGGTTATGAATTTTGCAGACATCATGTCGCGCTCGCCTCGCTTGTTGTAGTTTTTTATCTTTCTTGTGGTCCTGCGCTCATCGACAAACTCCAGCTCAAAGTGGGAGCAGAATTTTAGGTTAAGGAGTGTGGTTATCTGCTTTGCAACTATCATGTTTCCGTTCCCAATCTTTACTAGCTTTCTGTCTGCCTTCAGCCCTCCGAGTATCTTGGCAACATGATCTGCAAGATCCTCAGGCGAGGTGTACAAGCCTCGCTCTATCTCCTTGCCAAGATACATCACTGAGATGCCTATTCTCATGCCGGGGTCAATTCCAATTAGCAGCTCGGATGGATTCAGTCCAAGGTCGAGTTTTTCGGCTATGATTCCTTGGATGACGGTCGGATCCTCCTTCAGTATCTCCTCGTGTAGGACGGGCTGCACGGCGGATTTTGGCGATTCTGCCTCCGTCGTCATTATCAGGTTTCCAGAGTATCTCTGGATGTCCTCCGGTACAAGCGAGTCATACTCTAGTTTTAAGAGTCTGAGGGCTTTGACAAATTGAAAATACAGCCTGCCGTCGGTGGTGGCAATTCCAATGCGGCAGTTTTCGGGTGTGCTTATACCTCCCAATATGGTTCTACAAATTTAAGGATTTAAGGTCGAAGAATAGTTGACACGACGCTATCAACTGCTTCATCAAATTTAGAGTCAATAGCTGACTGGAGCTTCTCAAGCTTTGCCTGCCCGTCAGAGGCCGTCTTTTTTGCCTGGGCCTGAGCGCCTTCCTTTGTCTGTGCAATCGTGGATTCGGCCTCTTTGATTGCAGCCTGAGTAACCTTTTCCCTCAGGGAATCGATCTCTTTGAGCGCCTTTGAGTTCAGGGATTTTTTAACATCCGTCACCTTTGAATTAAGAGAGTCTATGTCCGATTCAAGCTCCGAGAGGGACTTGATAATCTTGCTTACTTTGGAATCTGCAACTGTTGCCTGAGCTGTTGCCTCTTTCATTCTAGCTAAAACCCTCTTATTCCTTTAAATAAACCATTTCATTTCGTGCTCAAAAGCAGTATGGCGCGAGCAAGATCGCCCCCAGTCTCCTTTAGGGCATTTGCCGCCACCTCGGCGCTGACGTTTGCCTGCTGGGACACCAGCATGATGTCTTCCTCCGAGAAGACGGGAGTCTCCAGTTCCTTTTCCTCATAGCTGCTTGCTATGACCTGAAAGATTGAGCTGTCCTTTGACTTCATTTCAGTAACTGCGGGTTTTGCGATGATGATCTCTTTTTTGTCGGTCTTTATGATTACCTCCTGGACGTTTGGGAGCTCTTTCATGTCAAGGCCCATCCTGTCCAGCATTCGCCTCATTTCGCGGTTGCCGCCACGCATCATGAGTAGTTATTCACCTAATCCGGTTTTTAAGGTATTCCTGACCCTTACTGCCACGCCCCGTTTCAGGGTCATCATCATATCAGAGTTCACAACCGCCCTTCCTACTGCGATTACCTCGTTTTCAAAAAGTACCGGGACGTCGGCCCCGATTAGGACATTCTTTCCTGCCCACACCACGTGCTTGCAGAAGACGGACTTGCCATCCTGTACAAATGGCCTAGAGTCAGCATCAATCCCGATGCAATTTTCTTTGAATTTTTTGCTCTTTGCGAGGATTTGCGCAAAGTACGGAGTTATCGCAAGCCCCCCGTCGATCCTAAGCGTGCACAAAAGTTTTTTGTTGTGATATACCTCCTTTATCCTGCCATTCTTTTTGGAAAACATGATTTCCAGATCTGTTGGAAGCCTCTTGGAGGTGCCGTTCCCAAAGAGGGCATCGACGGTGTGTTTTAGCTTCGCTACCTGATCCACGGAGATTATTTTTGGGTCGGTTATTAATAGCCAAGGCACAAAGTAGAGATCCAGGCGGTCATCAGGTCGTTTGCACCATATGCTGTACGAAGGGAGAAGTTTCCAGTCCCTCCATACTTGTGAGCAGAACACAGCACGTCGTCGAACACACGGAATATCATCTGCCGGATTATGTCTTGGTTTTATAAAACCGTGATTTACAATTGTAAAGCAACGATCTTATATTTTGGAATACTTTACAGATGTAAAGTACTTGATTTTAGTACACAATGATTTCACTTATGGTTAATGAATCCAAGTTTAAGCATACACAATGCGAGCCCCAACATGCTGCACGAGGCAGCTTACTGGGGTTTGAGGGCATCAGTTGGTGTCATCTTTATCGTGTATGGTTTGCAAAAATTCGACCCAGTCTGGAAAGAGCTGCTCATAGGATTCGGGCTTCCTGCCGAACTTCAGATTCCAATAGCGCTTGCCGAGACGATTGGGGGAATTGCCATGATTGTCGGAGTTTTGACAAGAATATCAGGCATGATATTTGGCATAATCCTAGTCGATGCGATATTCCACATCAGATGGGAAAACGGATTTTTCATAGCAAATGGAGGCTGGGATTACGACCTTGCGCTCCTAGCAATGGTGATCCTCATCATAGTTGCAGGCCCTGGGAGCATCTCCATCGCATCCCGTTTGAAAAGAGCGCCCGGCTTTCTTCAGTAAGACACCTCAACTTTTTTTTATTTTTTCAGATCGTACCCCAAGGCACATACGGAGCACGTGCCGACCTGTTACACGAAAAATACGATCTATAGATGTTACACCGCCACGACAATTGTGCATATATTCTGCCAACAATCTATATAGACAAAGGCACGTACCCATAGTATGTCAGAGCGCGAAGAGACAAGAAGAATCCAGTTTACAGGCAAATCGTCCTATATCGTCTCGCTCCCAAAGCAGTGGGTCATCGACCTTGGCCTAAAGCAGGGAGACCAGATCACGATAACAAGGGAGGGCAAGTCCGCGCTGAAAATTCTGCCCACAAAGGAGCAGGCAAAGTCCGTGCAGCAGGAGGAATCAGTTCTGGAAATTGCCCGCGAGGACGATAACGCAACCATAGTAAGAAAGATGGTGTCGCTGTACTTTCTTGGATACAAGACCATTCAGATAAAGCCAAAGGCCGACAGACTCCAGCCAGGACAGAGGAACGCAATCAAATCCGCCGTAAAGGGAATGCTGATGGGGGCCGAGATAATATCCGACTCCGTTGACGGTATAACCATCCAAGTTCTGGTAAACCTCTTGGAGTTGTCAATCGACGGGGCCTTCAAAAGGATGCTCCATCTGGCAAAGTCCATGCTAAAGGATGCCCTTTTGGCAGTAAAGGAGGGAAATGTCGATCTTGCAAAGGAGGTAATCGACAGCGACGATGAGGTGGACAGGTTTGGCTTTTACATAATAAGGCAGCTCAAAATAGCAATCCAGAACGAACACATGCTAAAAGACATGGGCTTTGAGAACGCAAGGCAGTGCCTCGGATACAGGATCATAATAAAGAACATAGAGCGGACAGGCGACCACGCCGCACTCATTGCAAAGGACCTACTGGAATTCAAAAGGCCCGTAAAGAAGGAGATGATGGAAAAGATCGGCGACCTTAACGACTTTGCGATTTCCGTTTTGGACCAGGCGTGCCTTGCTCTTTTCAAGGAGGACTTTAACCAGGCAGAAGCGGCAATCAAAAGGTCAGCCGATGTCTCAAGGTATGAAAAAAAGATCCTAGACTCCATCAAGTCGATAAAGGACGAAGAGGAGGCCTACAGGATACGGAGGATGACAGAGAACATAGTCCGCATTGCCGAATATGCAAGCGACATTGCGGAGATCGTGCTCAACATGAACATTGAAAAGATGCTAAAAAAGCCCAAAAAGTAGCGTGTGACCACATGAGCCAGACTGCGATTTTGATAACATATGACAACGACGATGCCATCAAGGAGGCGGTGGGGCTGTGCGATGCGGCAGACTACAAGATAGAAAAGATAATGAGGCAAAAGTTCCTTGACCGGCCAAAGTACGGACTAGGCGAGGGGAAGATGGAGGAGCTGAAGGAGTTTGTGAAGAAGATAAAGCCTGATGTTGTCGTATATGACGAGGTACTAAAGCCGAGCCAGAACTACAACCTTGCGTCTGCCTTGAAGACCAACATACTGGACAGGGAGTCGCTCATCCTTGAGATATTTGCGAGGCGCTCAACCAGCCACGAGTCCCACCTCCAGATAAAGCTGGCACAGTTCAGGTACGAGATGTCAAGAGCAAAGGAAAAGGTGCGCCTTGCAAAGATGGGGGAGCAGCCGGGGTTCATGGGGATAGGCATGTACGAGGTGGACACATACTATAACGACATTCAGAACAGGATGAAGAGCGTCAAGACAAAGCTTGCAAAGATGGGAAGGCAGAGGGCGCTTCACCGCGAGGCAAGAAGGCGCGTGGGCTTTAGGACCATATCACTTGCAGGATACACGTCTGCCGGAAAGACAACTCTGTTCAACATGCTCACAGGCGAGACAAAGAGGGAGAGCCCGGAGCTCTTTACAACTTTATCCACCACTACCCGCAAGATAACTATTGACAAAAACCCGGTGCTCATATCAGACACTGTTGGATTTATCAGCAAGCTTCCCGCATACATGATAGAGGCGTTCAAGTCCACGCTTGAGGAGCTAAGATATGCGGACGTTGTAATCGTAGTCGTCGATGTCAGCGACTCCGTGATGGACCTGAAAAAAAAGTTCAGAAGCTGCCTTAGGACGATGGCGGACCTTGAGGTAGACCAGCAAAAGACGATTTACGCCCTTAACAAGGCGGACCTTGCAAATCCGGATGAGATACTGGAAAAGGCCGAAATTCTCGGTCTGTCGGAGAGCAAGAAATGGATCCCAGTGTCAGCGGTGACAAAGCAGAACATTTCAAAGATCATGGACTTGGTAAACAGGATGATTTCAGAGCAGCACGAGCCAAGATACACGCCAAAGAGGCAGGATCTGGAAAAGTTCTATGACGATTGAGGTCCTAAGGATAGGCCAGAGGCTGGTCCGCGACGACCGCGTCACGACCCACGTTGCCCTGGTCTCAAGGGCGTTTGGTGCCTCAAAGATATTCATGAACGAGGTGAATCCCGAGATAAGGGAGACCGTAGAAAAGGTGAACAAGTCGTGGGGGGGCAATTTTGAGGTCGAGTTCATAGATGACTGGCGCAAGATTCTCAAGTCAAAGAAGAAAGAGTCGGTAAAGATAGTGCACCTGACAATGTACGGGGAAAGAATCAACGATGTCCAGGAAAAAATCAGGGGCGAAAAAAACATCCTGATAGTGGTGGGTGCAGAAAAGGTTCCGCGCGAGGTGTATGACTATGCGGACTATAATGTGGCAGTAGGGAGCCAGCCCCACTCTGAGATTTCGGCGCTGGCGATTGTCTTGGACAGGATTTTTTGCGGCGCGCAGTTTGATGCCAAGTACGATAACGCAAGGCTTGAGATCAGGCCGTCAAAGAAGGGCAAGAGCGTAACAACCAAAAGCGATTAAATAGAGAAAATCGGACTGGTAATCGTTGGTAGAATCGTACGAGGACCCATTTGTCAGAATATCTGCCATGATTGGTGGGGACGAATACCTCAAGGTCGCACGCGCGCTTCTAAAGGCCGAGGATGCCACCGACGAGGAGATTGCAAGCTCAACAGGGCTTAGAATCAACATGGTAAGAAAGGTGCTTTACGATCTGTTTGGGAAGGCGCTCATCACGGGAATCAGGGTAAAGGATGAGAGGAAGGGCTGGTTCGTCTACAGGTGGCGCTCAAGGAAGGACGAGGTGGAGAACTTTATCGAGAACCAGAAGAAAAAGATCTCAGAGCGCCTGCAGCAGAGGCTGGACTATGAGAACTCGTCGCAGTTTTATCACTGCGGAAACGAGGACTGCCCGAGGATAACGTTCGAGACTGCACTTGAGATGTTCTTCAAGTGTCCAAGGTGCGGAAGCGTTGTAAACCTAAAGAAGAACGACAAGCTCAAAAAGGCGCTAGAGTCAAAGATCACCGAGATCAGAAACGACATGCGCCGTCAGATATAATGCAGTACGACCTCGTTTTTCTGTCTTGATACCTTGTGCAGTTTCAGCTTTTTGGAATTTCTGATTTTTGAAAAGCCCGTGCCATCAATCAGTGTGATGGATCTTTGCCCGCCGACAAGATAGGGAGTGACCGTCAGTATCAATTCGTCCACCAGTCCCAAACGAAGCAGCTCCCAGTTAAGAGTCCCGCCCCCCTCTGCCAGTATGGTATTGATGCCCTGTTTTTTTAGTATGCCGAGGAGTTTTTTGACATCCACCCTGCCCTGCCCTGAAACTATCACCTGAACATTATGCTTTGCAAGCCGCCTTTGGTTTTTTTTGGTAGCCAGTCTTGAGACGGCTATTATCGTTGGGACTGAATCCGCAGTCTTTATGATTTTGGAACCAGACGGTATGGCCCCGTTAGAATCAAGCACTATCCTTACGGGGTTTTTCCCTTTTGCGTAACGCACAGTCAGTAACGGGTCGTCAACTAGCACGGTGTTTTTGCCGACAAGGATGGCATCCACCCTGCTTCGGATTTTGTGGAGGCGGGCCGTGTCTTTTTTCGACGACATCTTCGAGTCCCCGGTTCTAGTCGATATCTTGCCGTCAATGCTCGCTGCCGCGCTCAGTATAACGCGAGGCCTAGATGTTTCCATGGACCATCCTGCCTCCCACCATGACTGCCCTGATTGCGGGCTCTGCAACCCTCTGAACAACCGAGGCATGCGGATCGTGCATCGGCTCGACGTCAATTGCGTGCTTGTCCACAAAGAAGCCGTCCGCAAGGTATCCCTCCTCGATTGAGCCAACCTTTTTCCCTAGTATGAGCCCGCCGTTCACAGTAGCCATCTTTAGTATTTCCTTTGGTTTTACCCCCCTTTTGTGCGTCCCCATTGTGACTTTCCACAGATAGTCCATCTCCCGGAACATGTCAGGCGAGTTTATCATCACATTGTCTGTGCCGATTGCAACTGTGCAGCCAGCATCGGCCATTCCAAGACAGTCAGGAATGCCTTCGGCAAGAGCTGCGTTGGCCCTTGGACAGACCACTATGCCCCTTGTTCCCCTTGCGGCAGTCACAAGATCGGTCTTTGTTGCAAACGTCATGTGAACAAGAAAATGCGGCTTTAGCTGAAGCGCCCGCACGGTCTCAGACATTCCCGTGATTCGCTTTGAGCGTTCAACGCTCTCCTTTGTCTCTGAGCTGTGAATTGCCCGGATTTTCCTTGCCGTAGAGTAATGTCTCAGTGCGGAGTCGCTGTTCTCGTTTGCCCCGCTGATTCCTATACCGTCTGATTCTAAAAGTATCTCCCGCAGCTCCTTTTTGCGCACGGGATCAAGGGCTGCGTTTTTCTGGATCTGTTGCTTGTCCTGATAGTATTCAAGGCGCCCAAGTATTACCGGCCTGATTGGCACCTGGGATGCTGCCTTTTTTATCAGCCGGACTCCGTCCAGTCCCCCCTCCCTAAAGTCCACAAACGTGGTGATCCCCCTTGCTAGCATGGATTTGCACGTGTTTTTCATAAAGCTGACAAGGTGATCCGGCCTTGAGTTTTTCAGGATGCGCTGCTTTGCGCCCATCATTGGGTGTATCTTAGAGTCCACCGTGCCGTTGAGAACTACATCCTTTGCTATCGAGTCGCCAATGTGCGTGTGCATGTTGACAAACCCCGGCACCAGCAAAAGACCGTCGCAGTCGATTGTCTTTTCCCCCGATGCGGGGCGGCCCCCCACCTTTTTGAACACGCCGCCTTCCACCCGCAGATCCGTCGATGCGACATACTTGAGGTCCTTTCCGTAAAGAATGCTGACGTTTTTTAAAAACATGACATCTCGTAGATTCCCGGCTTTTCATCTCCGGACTGCCTTATCTGGCGTATTGTGTCAAGCGACTCTGTTGCAAGCTTGATTGCCTCCCTTGCGGTCCTCCCAGTGCCTATGCCGCAGTTTAGCATGACCCCGAGCTCATCTTTTGCAATGTCGAGGAACTCTTTGGCGTTGTTTCTGTGGTCTCCTGCCGACACCACCATAAAGTTGTCTCCCCCCATGAAAAACGTCAGCGATTTTTTTTCCAAAAAGAACTCGGACATCCTAGCATACAGCCGGAATATTGCAGAGGATATCTCGTATGGCGACTGCACCTTGCGTTGCGATGTAAGATCTTCTACATCAAGGTGCAGTATGGTCACCTGCGGCTCTGATTTTCCGTCAACGAATCCGTATATGGTAAGTTCCTTGTCCAGTATCACGGGGGCCTTTTTTCCCTCGTATGCCTTCAGGTTTGCCTCAAACGGTGTGTCCGCATATCCTATCGACATTGCCAGCTTTAGGCTCGATGTCTTTTGCAGCTCCTTTTGGATTTGTATGTGGTCCTGCAGCGAGAGACCGCTGGTCACTGCAAAAAATTCGTCAAATCTGTTGGAAAACACTATGCAGTTTCTTTCCGAGAACAGCCTTTGAATCTCCTTGTACAGGCCGGCCTGGAGCATCTGCAGCTGATGCTCCCTGTCGCTCCCAAGTGTGAGCGTCCACGGGCCGTACCCCGTTATCTTGATTATTGTGATCTGGATCATTGTAGTTTTTTCAGCTCTCCGGATATCTTCAGTACCGCCTCCACCGCCCGTTCTGCGACCGGCCTGATTCTTGCGTATGCGTGCCTTTCCTGCATTCCGGGCCCTGAGATCCCAAGCGATACCGGCTTGCCATGCCTTACTGAAAGGTCACTTAGCGACTTGGCAGTAGAATGTGCAATCACCTCATCGTGCTTTGTCTGGCCCTTGATTATGGACCCAAGAGTCACGACAGCGTCAACGTCCTTTTTTTTCAAAAGCGCGTCCACTATTATCGGCATGTCGTAGGAGCCGGGTACCTTGCACGAGTATGCAACGTTTAGCTTGAGCGACTTTGCCTTCTCTGTTGCTATCTCGAGCATTCTCGATGTTATCTCCTCGTTGAACTCGGCAGTCACTATTGCAATGTTCATATCTAATGCACCTTGGAAGATTCTAGCAGCTCTCTGCCATCGACGAACGGGATGGCGTTTTCCTTTGCGTATCGTTGGGCCTTCTCAACAGTCAGTGCGGCGTACGTCTCAGAGTCCATCATCTCACATATGGCAGTGACGGGGGTAAGGCCAGCCAGATCTGCCAGATAAACGGACATCTCCGTGTGCCCCTGCCTCTTTGCCAAAAGCCCGTTTGAGGCAAGCAATAAAGGTACGTGACCGGGGGTCTTAAACGACGATACAAAGCGGCTCTTCGGATCCTGCGAGTCATAAAGATTCGCCATCTCTTTTATTGTGAGCGCTCTGTCAAGGTCGGTTATTCCAGTGAATGTGTTTTTGTGGTTGACCGATATTGAAAATGTCGGGTGATCTCCGTACGGAGCCGTGCCCATGATCATTTTTTTTGTTTCAGTGTCTATATCAGATGAGCGCGACAGGATACCGTGCATGTACTGCAGGTTTAGCCTCTGCGCAAAGGAATCATTCATTGCAAGGCATATGAGGCCTCCGGCATGCTGCCTCATTCGAGATATGTGCTCTGGCGTCACAAACTGGGCAGCCACCACCATGTCGACTTCGTTTTCTCGCTTTCCGGAATCGTAAAGCAGTACAAAGTCACCCCTCTTCAGTGACGAAACGGCGTCGGCAAGGCCCATGAATGAAACTCGCACGCGTATCATTATAAGGTTTACTAGATAACTGGTAATTACCATTATTCTGGTAATAACTCATTCCTGCTTTAGGAGGTATTTGCCGAGAACGTCGGTTTCAATATTAACCTTGTCGCCGACCTTTCTTGTCCTAAAGTTGGTCACCTGTATCGTATGGGGAATCAGACACACCGATGCGAGATTTTTTTTCACATCAACTACGGTAAGGCTTATCCCGTCTACTGCAATAGAGCCTTTTTGCACCACGAACCTGCTTAGGTGTTTTGGCACCTCCAGCCAGACCTTTACCTCCTTTGGCATCTCCTCGATTTTCTTTATGGTGCCAACGCCGTCCACATGGCCTAGGACAAAGTGCCCCTCCATCCTGTCGCCCACCTTGAGGCTCCTCTCTATGTTCACTATGCTGCCCCTCTTGAGGTTCCCAAGGTCGGTCTTTTTTGTGGTCTCGTCTATCATCTCAAAGCTGCATTTTGAGTCTGAGATCCCAGTAACTGTCAGGCAGACGCCGTTTAGCGCAACGCTTTGCCCTATCTTGAGGCCGCGCGCGTTCCT
>Ga0169931_10007402_pt1 | contig 16272 bp, 16 predicted proteins | sample Kivu_15m_20L_FD_129675 | JGI IMG/M metagenome (GOLD analysis project Ga0169931, IMG submission 129675) | Freshwater microbial communities from Lake Kivu, Western Province, Rwanda to study Microbial Dark Matter (Phase II) - Kivu_15m_20L... | ecosystem: Environmental > Aquatic > Freshwater > Lake...
TTGAAGCCCTTTAGGGTGATGCTCTTCAGATACAAAGCCCATCACCTCTTTCCTGACCCAAAGCCTACCCAAGCAGACCCAGAAAGCCCGTCAAACAAGGCCTGTTTGGAGCTAACTGGGATACTTCTAGCTATCTGCACAACCTAAGGAGAACCAATGGAGTCACTGAAGGCGATTCTCGTTTCCCTCCTGGTTGCGGTATTTGGAACCCTCATTCACCAGACACAGATCAATGGCCTGCCAATAGGGATCCTAGCGGCATTTTCTGCTCTCCTTTTTGGGTCATTGGAGTCGAGACGGGGACGCTATGGCAGGTTGATTTTTCCAATAGCCGTAGGAGTCCTTGTGTTCATTTTTGCTCAAGATTGGAGCGGAGACAAGCTGATACCTGCGAGTGAAAGTGGGAATATTTGGTCGTATGGGGCTGTTCTGCTAGCTATCTTTGCTGCATTGTGGCCGAATTTGCGTAGATAAAAGAATTAAACCAAAAGCAACTTGCGAGACTAGTTCAAGAGGTTGTAGGTATCTAAAGCAGCTTTCTTAGTTAGAGGTGCAGCAATCTTTTTTCTTAGCAAACTTTGATTGTGCCTCGCCGCAGAGATCTGAAATTCTTCGTCTGAAACAATCCTTAAGATTAAATTAGCGACTTTTTCAACATCTTGGTAGTCGACCAAGAATCCCCCTATTTCGTCATCTAACCACTCATCGCAGCATGATGAATTTGACTGGATAGGAATAGCTCCTTGGGCCATGGCCTCAATCATGGATGCAGAAATCCCGTCACTCTTTGATAAACCAATGTAGACTTGACTTCTTGAAAAGAGTTCTAGCACATCCTGGTTGCTCATTGAGTGCTTCTTGTGGATCTTCACCTGAATTCCAGTATGCTTTTCAAGTTTTCTTGCCGATCGCACGGCTTTTCCCTCGGCTGAAAAAATTTCAACATTGAAACCCACCAAATCATCCGCTACAGAGGAAATAGCCTGAAGAGCCAAAGTAGCTTGGCCCCACTTGTTTTGATATCCCTTAACGGCAATAATCCTTCTCTTCGTTCGATCTGGATCAAGTTCAGGTAGTTCAGTTGAGCCAAAAGCAGGGATTCTTGGTAGCAAAATTCCCTTAAATCCATGCTCAATTGCTAAGAGTTCGTCTCTTCGGCACTCACAAGAAATTCCATCGGCTATAGACAAAAGCTTTCTAATCTTCCTGAGATGCTTTGGATAGTGCTGAAACCAGAAAATGTCGGATCCGTAAGGTGTAAGGACAAGCTTGAACTTACTAGCGTTGCCGATAAATCGCCTGGATCTCAAAAAAACATAACCGGCATTCTGAAATTCAAGAACGTGAACAATATCGGGCTTGAAAGATCGAATTGTAAAAGCTACGATCAGGCCTCGAAGGAAGTTCGATAGCACTCGATCTAGAATCCACAGAAAAAGAGAGAGCGCCCTTGAAAACCTGCCCATTTTGAAGTTAGGTTTCCGAAGAAGGCCTCTGAGCGTTGGGTGTATCCTCCTGTGAGGGGATGATGACACTATTTGAAACAAAAAATTAGAATCTGAATATTGAGAAAGCCACTTGGCTAGGTGGATTGAGTCTGCCATTCCAATAATCAAAATTTTCATCGAAGACTCCCTCAGTCAAGATTATCCTGGGACATGTGGCTTTTGGCATTTAAGGCAGAAGTGGCTCCCCCGATTTGACCAGGGTTCTCTTATAATCGGATGTTTGCAACGTTTACAGGGTTGACCAGTTCGTCCATAAGCATTGAGTAAATGAAAGAAATATCCACCCTCGCCATTCACGTTTTTGAATTGCTCATCAAATGAAGTGCCATTTTGAGCAACAGCACTGACCAAAACTTCTTTTGCTGTCTTGATAACTTGCCGTAGATGCCGCTTGGAAAGAGAATTTCCGGGGGATAAATAGTGAGTTTTGGTGAGCCATAGTGTCTCGTCAGCATAAATGTTTCCTAGCCCGCTGAGTATCTGCTGATTCAAAAGCAAGCTTTTTATCCCAGCAGAGCGCTTCGAAATCCTTAGGGTAACTTCTTCAAGATTAAAGTTCTCATCTAATGGATCCAAAGCTATGTGTTGCACCGACTTAGGAACAGCACCAAGCAACCCTTGATCGATAAGTTCGTCCAAATAAATGCCACCAAAGAGTCTTTGATCAATGAAGCGAATCTCCAGTTCACTTTTGCCCTTAGCTGCCTTTATTCTCACTCGCTCGCACCTGTCGGCTGGCTCGTTAGGTTTTCGAACCAGAATTTGTCCACTCATCCCTAGGTGGATAACTAAACAGCGATTCTCCCTTAGCGGCATCCATAAGAATTTGCCTCGACGCTCAAAATCTACAAGCTTTGAGCCTAATAGAGACTTGCAGAACGACGAGATCGAGCCGAGATTTTTCCTAAGCGCTCGTTTATCGAAGATCTCAACTTCATTTACTGTGTAGCCAACTGCAGTGTTAGCCAGTCCTCTCCTAACTGTTTCAACCTCGGGTAGCTCAGGCATAATTATCCTCTAAGTTTTGCTAGAGCTGCAACGGCTGCTGCTTTTTCAGCTGCGCGAATGGTTTTGTCCTCTCCATTTCCTAGAAAAAGGTCACCCGAGAAGCATTTAGCTTGGTATGTAAGATCGTGCTGAGGGCCAAAAGAGGTAACCTCATAACTGGGTGGTTCAAAGCTTAACTTGGAGAGTTTCTCGATAAGGGTTGTTTTCGGATCTGCAAACTCTCTCAGAGCGTAAGATTCTCCGAGCATTGGGAGAATGTGATTTACCACCAGCGTCTTAGCATTCTCAATGCCTGCCGTTAAGTAGGAGGCTGCAATTAGAGCTTCTAAAGAATCCGCCAATAAATTTAGTCTGCTTCTTCCGCCACTCAGTTCCTCACCTTTCCCTAGACGCAGGTACCTACCAAGATCAATACGATTTGCTGCGGTCGCTAGCGCTTCAGCGGAAACAATGGAATTTCTTAGCCTTGTAAGGTCACCTTCGTTCAGCGAATGGTCTTGATGAAAAACATGCGTGGACACGAGATAACCGAGAATAGAGTCCCCAAGAAATTCAAGTCTTTCGTTTGATTCACATTTATTCTCATAGGCAAAGGATGAATGAGTTAGCGCCAGTTCCATGAGGCTAGCTTCGATAAATACCCCAAGCCGCTGCTGCAGCTCCCCTGACATAGGTGATTTAGGCGTCCGCTACCTTGCGGCCCTTATATTCCATAAACAGTTCAATGCCGGACGAGTCAGTGACTGACTTGGCACGGTGTGGCAAGGAGTAAACCGTCCTGCCGGACTCTGTCGACTTTGTAAGGTTGACAGGCTCAGCTTTCCACTGGGAACGACGAGCATGGATGTTTGCGCGTGATTTTCTTCGCTTTGGAACTGGCATTGGGTTTTCCTACTATACGGGTTTCCAAACAATACCATAAAACATAAGAAAGGCTAAATGTTAATTCTTTGGTAACTGTTGAACTAGGGGGTGATCGAAAGCCACGGGTCCTAGTTTCGAGGCTCCCCCTGGCGAACCAATCTCAGAGAAAAACTCCACGTTCACTGCATAGTAAGCCTTAAATTGGTTAGGTAGGTCATCCTCGTAGTAGATAGCCTCCACCGGACAGACTGGCTCGCAAGCACCGCAATCAACGCACTCATCTGGGTGGATGTAAAGCATCCGCTCGCCCTCGTAGATGCAGTCGACGGGGCATTCATCAATACAGGCTTTGTCTTTTAGATCAACGCATGGCAATGTTATAACGTACGTCATAAATATTTTCTCGATTTCATTGTAGGCCTACTCCTATCTTTGAGAAAACTAGTAAATCACCGGAGCAGTAGTACATGTCAGTGCTCTCCTCGTAATTCTTCATTCCCTGTTATTTGATTTATAAAAAAATCTATAGTGGCGTCTAACTTTATTTCTAGTTCTGTAAGTGTACGATTCCGATAGCCCAGTTTTTTTTCCGCAACACTCTTTGTCACCAGATTTGCCAAATCCTCAACAGAAACTTCATACGTAGTGAAATCCTCAATGACCTTAAATTTGCAATCAACTGGTTCAAACTGATTAATCATTGAGTGAACAACGTCATCAATATAAGCTAACTTGAGGATTTGTTCTGGATTGTCAACCTGAAGTGGTTTTCCAATCACAGCACTATAGCAAAATGTAGCAACTACAGAATTATAGAAGGGTTTAGAACCTGGTCCGAACACCCCAGGTAAATGGAAAACACATGCGCTAAGGGGGACTGTTTCAGCACAAGATTTTATCACTTCTAGGGCAGCCTTCTTACTGAAGCCATAAAGGTTATTCTCCCCTGATCGCACTGACGATGAATAGATTAGTGTTCGCATGACACCATCGACGGCATAAGCAGACTCAAGAGCCCGGCAAAGATTTAGGGTTAATTCTACGTTTCCCACTTGAAATTCTTCTTGACTCAAGGGTCTGTTAACTCCTGCTAAATGACATACAGTTCTCGAGGAAGCTACGAGCTGAAAGATATCTTCGGGGTGATTTGCGCGAGTGAAAGACCTAACTTTGTAGAGTCCTGCCTCAGATAGCGACCTGACAACACTACTTCCGATAAATCCATTTGCACCTGTAACGAGAACGTTTTGATCTATTGCATTCATCAAACACTTTCTCCCTTGTGCACATCTGGGTCTTCATTCCAAATTACAGCGTCCAGACTATGCCCAAGAGAAACAGTATTTCTCTTCTTGATAATTGACTGAAAAATCAAGACTTGTTTTCTTTGGCCAAAACATCTGTTTTCGGAATGCCCTCCCCTTCCTTGCACGCTGTTCAGGCCAAGCTAACCAAGTTACTTGCTGAAGTTTCAGGACTAATTCTTCTTGAGAGAGCTTCGGAAGCTACGCCCATATCCATTAGATCAGTATCCGATGACTCAATAATCTTAATCATGGCCTCTTCAATCGCCTCAACGGACCCAGATTTGAATGAATATCCATTGAATCCAGCTATGAGCAAAGCACTTGATGCCCCGACTTGGTCACTTAAAAGAAGGGGTAGCCCCGTACATGCCGCCTCATGAACCACGACACCCCAAGGTTCAAAGCGGCTAGGCAGTATTAGGCAACCGTGACTCCGGAATTGATCAGCCAGCTCCGGAGGCTCAAGAAACTGGATTAAATTCAAGGAATTTAAATGCTCTTGAATCCTCGATTCCATGCTTCCCGAGCCGATTATTGATAGAGTCCAATCTCGTCGTCTTGTACCCAAGTTAGACCATGCATCTAAAAGATAGTCAATTCCTTTCGAATGTTCTAGGCGTCCAACAAATATAAACTTGTGAGGGATGCTCCTTAGGCCACTTGGAGAGGCAACGTGGGATTTGAACAGCTCTGTGTCGCAGGAGTATAGGTCAAAAATTACATCTGATTTCCTATAGCCAAGCATCGCAGCGAACTCATATTGCCGTGCCCCAGGAATCCACGCATGAGAGAAAAATAGCTTGAAGACTCCCAGGCATCCGAGGAAGGCACCTAATAAATGTTTCCACGAACTACTTCTTTGTCCATCGAATCCACTCACTACTTTCTTGCGACGAAGCCTCAGAGTAAATGCGGCTACCAAATATGCAGGGTCCTGCCATCCCGAAACTACGGTCACGTCAGGATTAAACTCTTTGGCAAGTTGAACAATCTCTTGGGTCGATAATTTAGAACGTTTATAATTTGTAATCGCTTGGTTGGAGGGGGCTTGATAAGGAGTTAGCTTGTTTTTGTCCCACGACACTACAACAACTTCAACGCCCCGAGCTGATAACTCCCTGAGGGTGGCTGAGGTGTAGCTCATGACTTCGCTGTAAAGAAAGAGCACCTTCATAACAGCTACGCCTCCCGCGTCAAATTTGACCACTCTCGGTATTTGTAGCCTGTCGAAAGTAATACCGAAAGGACACGCGAAGAAAAGTCTGAAATTTTATAGTCCTCCGGGATCGTAGTCTGGCTCCACATCTTCGTAACATAGCTAACGGACTCTAGAAGGTGACTTGATACTGTTCCTGAAAGGACTAAGGACGCTTCTTCCAAAGCTTCGGGTCTTTCTATGGAATCCCGAAAGCTGACAGCAGGGAAGTTCATGGATGATGCTTCTTCAGCAATACTTCCAGAATCCGAAATGACACAAGTTGCTGATATTTGAAGGAAACAATAGTCGAAATATCCGAATGGTTCATGATAGGCAAGCTTAGAAGAAAAGGTTTGGTTGAGACTATCCAGCCTTGACTTTGTTCTGGGGTGGACGCTTAGAATAACGGGCAAATTCCAAGTCTCAGCCAAGTCACTCAAAGCGTTCATGGTTCTTAGTAGCTTATGGGGATTGTCGACGTTTTCCTGCCGATGCAAACTGGCTAGAAAAAACTCCCTCTCCGTTAGCTCCAGCTTAGAAAGTACTTTTGAGCTTCGGATTTGAGGTTCAAAATGTTGAAAAACTTCAGGAAGTGGTGATCCAGTCTTGAAAACGAATCTAGGATGCATGCCTTCGCTAATCAAATTCCGTCTTGCATGTTCTGTGTAAACTAAATTGAATGTAGAAACATGGTCAATCATACGTCGATTTAGCTCCTCGGGGATATTGCGGTCAAAGGCCCTGTTCCCGGCTTCGAGATGGTAAACAGGTATTCTCATCCTCTCAGCAATAATTGCAGCCACGGAAGAGTTTGTGTCTCCTAGAATTAGAACTGCGTCTGGTTTTTCCTCGCGGAATACTTTTTCCACTCCAAGCATGGTCGCCGAAAACGATGCCGCCAACGTGCTTGTGTCAATCCCTAAGAAAACATCAGGAACTCCCAGCCCCAACTCAGAAAAGAAAATCTCACTGAGTTTGGGATTATTATTCTGGCCGGTGTGAACGAGCACATGATCGAAATTATCCTGTAATTTAGGAAGCACGCGAGAGAGACGAATTATCTCGGGTCTTGTACCCAAAACTGTGACGACCTTCATCTTCACCCCCTCTTCAACTTGAGTTCTTTGACTTCTGGTAAAGTCAAAAGCAACTGCTTCACTTCTTCAACTCCTAGCAACTTGGTATTGTGGGAGGTGTATGGTTCAATGCCAGCGGATCTTTGCTGACCCGACTCAAAAAATTCTGAGTAGTCTAGCGTTCTGGAGTCCAGAGGAACTCTAAAAAAAGAATCCAGATCTTCTGCGCTAGCCCTTTCTTCAGCACTGAGCAAAGATTCGAAAAGCTTTTCTCCATGGCGAAAACCGAGAATTTTTCTTTGTTGCTTCGCCTCCCCAAAAAGTTCGATGATTGCCTGAGATAAAATTTCAAGTGAGCATGAAGGTGCTTTCTTGACAAAAAGATCTCCGTTTTTTGCATTTTCAAAAGCATATTCAACCAACTGAACTGATTCACCAAGGGACATTAGAAATCGAGTCATGTTCGGATCGGTAACTGTGATTGGTTTACCAGCCAAAACTTGGGAAATAAACAACGGGATTACTGAACCTCTCGAGAACATTACATTTCCGTATCTCGTAATCGAAACTACTGTGTCAGATTCAAGATTGTCTCGCGCAAAGGATTGGGCAGTTTTTTCCATTAGAGCTTTTGACATGCCCATAGCATTAATTGGATAGACCGCTTTGTCGGTGCTGAGACAAACTACACTTTTCACCTTATTTTCAATCGCAGATCTGAGCACGTTGGCCGAGCCGTAAATATTTGTTTTTACCGCTTCAAGTGGGAAAAATTCTGCTGACGGCACTTGTTTGAGAGCTGCAGCGTGAAAAATAAAGTCTGCCCCCTTTACTACGTTCTGAACTGAATGCTCGTCTCGAACATCTCCTATGAAGTAACGGACCCTTACGTCAGCCAAGGTGTGCCTCATCGCATCTTGTTTTGACTCATCTCGACTAAAGATACGAAGCTCACCAATCTCCTTAGATAGTAAATATCTAGCCATTGTTGAGCCAAATGATCCGGTTCCGCCTGTGATTACCGCTACGGAATCCTTAATTTTTCTTCTCACTCATTCACCTGTGCCTTAGCTCTTTTCAAAAGAATGGAACATCATTCCAACTGACTCAGAAATCGAAGGTATGTCTGCATAACCTGCGCTCTTGAACAATAGGCTGTTGAATCCCGGGTCTAGCGTACCGAGTGTTCTGTCAACAGGAGTTTCAGTAGCTATAGATTTAAGGATGACATCATTCCTTCCTAGATGGCCTAGTAGCTGCTGAATCAAATCGTGTTTTGAGCAAGTTCCACTCGGAACCAAGTGCTGAACCCCGCATCGATAATTATTGTCCTGGATAACACCTAGCGCTATCTCGGCGAACAGAAAAGAAGTAATTCCGTTCCACAAGTGATTCGTGAATCCACTAATCTCAGCGCCTTGAGATTGCCTGCGAACCCATTCAAACAGTAATGACGACTTGCCAAGTTCAGGCCCGATCAACGAGGCACGCAGGTGCATTGTGTTAGGAGCTAATGACTCTCCTAGGCTTTTGGTTTTCCCATAAATGTCATGGGCGTCATGCGGGTCGTTTTCCATGTAACTACCGTCTCTCCCACTGAAAACGCAATCCGTGGCAGGCATAATAACTCTAAATCCCAATTTAGAGGCAAGGTCTCCCAGAATCCAAGGAAAAAATGAGTTTACCCTTATTGCTTTCCCGACCGACTCCGGGGAGTAATTCGAAATTTTGCTTTTTACTATACCTATACAGTTAATGACGTAATCTTCAGCTCCCAGCGGAAACTCGCTTAGCAAGGCCTCTAGAGAATCAGTCTCGGCGTCAAACAAAAAGTGGTCGTTTCTAGAGCTCAGAAAGTACTCAAAAGTGCTTTTCGATAACTCATTTGCAATCGCTGAGCCAAGCATGCCAGATGCTCCAAGCAATAAGATTTTTGTCATTTCAGGTCAGCCACCTTTTGAAGCAAATTCTCAAAATCTCTCACTTGAATTTCCAGATTAAATACTTCTGATATTCTCTTCTGATTTTCAAATCCCAACAGGTCTGCTTTATCTAGCCTGGTAAGCTGCAAGGCGTTTCCTAAGACCTCAGTCGGCGTCTCGCCAAACAGCAAAGACTGCGACTCCTCGAGAATTGATTCGAGCGATTTCAACCTTGTAGACGAAACAGGCTTAGCACTGGCCATGTATTGGAGAACCTTATTCGGGAATCCAAACTGAGATACCGTAGATTTCAACATAGGGTTAATTGCAACAGTCGCAATCGCCAAGAATTTAGGTAAATCTTCAAAGGTAACGTAGCCGGTAAAAATGACTACCCGCTCTAAATCCAAGTCTCTGACTAGCTGTCGAAGTTCGCTATCCTGCTCCCCGCCTCCGACAAGCACTAAATACTCGTTTTGCTTTCTTGCATAACTAAATGATCTAATCACTTCTGAGAGCCCGGAAAAGTAAAAAAAAGTACCCATGTAAAGAATTACCTTGCTTCCAATTGGTATGCCGAGGGCACTCTTGACTTTGTGATTGAGGGAAGACTGGCTTGAAAAGTGCGATATATTGAGAGGTGGCAGTTCGACTGAGAAATTGATTTGGCGGGAGGCCATTTGGCAGCAATACCCCAAAAGAGCGCAGTTGTTTGCGCTCAGCCAATCACATCCTGCGTAAATCCTTCTCTCCAGAAACCGAATGATTCCAGGTGCGGCAAATTTACGAATCTTATGAGAGACATCAATTACCCGAGAAAGATAAGGAACTCTGGCTCGTCTCGAAGCATAAAGACCTTGCAGGCCAAATGTAGGGAAGGCGTAACTTACAACAATGTCAGGAGCAAACTCTCGAATTGCTCTTGAGATAAAGAAGAAGCCAAGGAGAAAATGAATGGCTCTCCCTAAGCTAGAGCCTGGTGAGACTTGGGGAGTGAACAATGTAATTTTGCTCAAACTAAGTACTCTTCCATTTATTTTGGTTTTCCAACCGAGACTTTTTACTTCACTAATCGAGAAGCCCTCGGGAAAGTGAAGAAACGCGACTTCATGCCCTTTAGATGATAAGTGCTCTGGATACTCGTGCATTTCAAAAATCGGTTTTGTAAGGTAATTCACCTCATGCAGGAATAAAATCCTCATTACTATTTCTTTTCAAGTAGTGCAAAAGATTGGCCTTGGTGGACCACATTAAAATCCCGTGAAAAAGTGAAGCTACCTGTTACTAAAACGAATTTACGATCCAAAGGAATGTTATCGGGAGTGATTAAGGAGTTTGGCTGTACCATGTCGTACTTTAGGTCAAGCGAATCGGCCCAAAATGCAACGTTTGTCGCCTCGAATCTTGTAGCGGCGATAATGTAGAGGTTGGACATATCGGCATCGGCCAAGTTTTCTCTCAAGTAGAAACCCGCTAGATCCTGCGCGTTTTTTTCACCACGAAACAAGTGATACTGCTCTTGAGTCTGGAATCCAGTCGCCACCATGGTTAGTGGCAATAGAACAATGTAAGCAAAAACAGAATATCTAGGGAAAGAAGCAAAAAGAATCAAGGAAGCAAAAGAGGCTATTGCAACCCAATTAAACACCTCCGCATTTACTACAAGTCCGGCAAGAGTTGGAGCATCGGCTATCTGAATAGTCAAGGTAGAGAACGCTCCCGTGAATGCAGGTGTAATTAGCAGCAAAATCATTCCAGACATCACCCATCTCGCTACTGCCCCCGTAGTTTCGGCTTTTGCTTTGGCAAGAATTGAGACTCCAGCAAGAGGAACAATAAGGAATAAAAATTCGTAGTACCTCAATAAGACGCGAGTGGTGTGGTCGTCACCGGATCCAGTGACCCAGCCGGTGAAGATTACGATTGAAATCATCAACGAAAAAAGCCATACGAAGGAAAACAATCCAAAGGCGTTCAAGGCAGTAAGTCTTCTAGTCTTGAAAATGTCTAAAATACTCGACAAGATCGCTGCGAGAGATATGGCCAAGAACGCTGAGATCACCAAGAGGTGTGTACTGAATTGAGAGGGAAAGAGCGAAATAACGGCTGACACTGCTGTGTTTCCTGATTCAGGGGTATTCTCGGAAGTTCCCGCGATTGTGCTCGTGATTTGTTCAATTGTGCCAATTCCAAAGTATCTCCCAAAGAATCCAAATGCTTTCGGTCCTGCTATCAGGGTACCTAGAATTACTCTTCCGAGAAACGCTCCAATGGCAAAGGATAAGACCGCCAAGAAGGTTGACTTCAGGGCTAAGGTCTTGGGTCTTTGCCAATCGCCAAGCCCAACTATGAGAAGAACGATAACAATTGGAATGGCAGATATCCATGCATGGGGTTTCACCAATGAGGCAACACCGAGGACGGCACCGACTAGTGCCCAATTACGCCAAGTGCTGACATTCATAGCCCTTAGGACTGCGACTAGGGCTAGCCCCATGAAAAACAAGTACATGGATTCAGGGAGAAACATCGATGTATAAATTGAAAGCGGAGAGGCTGCAGAGACAATCATGAAAGCAATCGCTGCCCAAAATGGCAAAAACCTTCGCGCTACCGTAAACAATGTCGCAATGAATCCTAGGAAAAACACTATGTTAAGGGATTTAGCACAGGAGTAGAACTGCGAACCACAAAGATTCGTTGCCTGGTATACGAAATTGAAAAGATAATTTGAAAAGTCACCTGCTGGCGATGGATCCCAAGGTGCGGCTTTTCTCGAGTTCATCGAATACAAATACTCGTCTGCGAGGATTGCCGGGTTGATGTTCTGGACCCTCAGAAAGAGCCAAACAGCAATAACGCAAAGAATGCCCAGACTTAGGAGACTCTCTCGAAATGCTACGAAAGAGATTCCCCTTAGTTTGAAGAAGCTCTGAGAATTCATGGCGCCTGCCTTGGTACTTGTGGTTCAGCGTTTACGTCAAAGGACAAAAAAGATAGTAGTAGCTGCATCCCTAAGATTATGGCTAAAGCGCTGGTTGTCGCTTGTCCTGCAGACGTGGCAATGCCCGCCTGGGATGCCGAGAAATATGAATTGAGCCCGAAAACTATTCCAAAGCCCAATAGTGTTATTCCAATGGGAAGTTCAAAAGTTCCGACTGACCACTCGCGCAAATAATACCTATAAAAGATCCGCTTACTAAAATTTACAAAATGTCGCATTGGAAACTCAATCAAAATTCTAGAAAGGCGCATGTTACTCTTTTCCTCGCCGTAGACCGCTTCCATTGGCACATCGTGGACAACGCAATTCGCAAGATTCAATCTAAACAGAATGTCCGATTCGAAAAAATAACTTTTTCTTATTTTTGCTAGATTTAAAGATTGCAATGCTGTCTTGTGTATTGCCGTGAAGCCGTTAGTAGGATCAGTTACGGACCAATATCCCGTAGAAAATTTTGTCAGTATCGACAACGCAGCATTTCCAACAATTCTTAACTTTGGCATCGCCGCCAGGCTCTCAAGGCTATCAAACCTGTTGCCTTTCACATAATCAGCCCTGCCTCGGAGAATCGGACTAATCATTTGGGGTATTAGCTCTGGATGCATTTGACCGTCTCCATCGATTTTGACGATGATGTCCATGCCGTCATCCAGGGCTCGCTTGTAACCAGTGATTACAGCGCCGCCCACTCCTTGATTGTTTTCATGGAAAATAATCGACAATCTAGGGTCTTTAATCACTTCCTTAAGAAACAACCCCGTCTGCTCAGGACAATCATCATCAATCGCGTAGATGGAGTGCACTTCAGGACCGATGCGTTCAATAACATGAGCCACGTGAGCTCGAACTCTGTAGCATGGAATGACTACCGCGACTCTTGTACTCCCAGTTGAGATCATTTCCCTAGTCTAGGGTTTCATGGTGAGATGTATTGCGTATCGACACTATGTAGATGGCTATCCAGGGAATCTTTGCCGAGTTTGAGGCACGGAACCAATGCTGACGTGGACGGTTAGCTTTATGTAAGATCATTAGATATTTTCGAGTTGAGCTTTCGAAAGACGAACATTTTTTGCAAGGTCTATTTTCCTCAAAATGACATGGAGAGTTCTGAAAAGTAGCGAGTGAAAAGGAAAGGTTAGAAATCTGCTGACGACGATGCGTTTAAAGCTGTGAGAGTAAGGAACTCCTTCGAGAAGAGTATAGGCAACATACTTCTTCGCTGCTAGCGATTTGACCGTCCACGGTTCGAGGTCATTCAACTGAAGTTCATTCATCGACCATATTTTCTTTACATCAGCAATGACGTCATAAGACGTTGCACAGCAAGTCCATACCGATTTACCCATTGCAGAGGCCTCGAGGCCAATAGTGGAGATAGAGACGAATACTCTATCTGCTTTATCTAGAAGAAGGTAACTGTTCATTGCCTCGTGAGGGAAAAAAACTTTGAGGTACTCGTGGCGACTCCTGAGCCAGGCAACGCGCTCAAATTCTCTCCTCACAAAATCGGTTGATTTGTTTAGCAAGTTGGGGTGCAGCCTAAGCACAAAACTAGTCTCACCTTTATTGCTGAGTCTTGACATGATTGCGTCAAACGCTTCATATTGGTCTTCCCATTCATCCTGGTGCCACATCTCTCCCAAGGCCCAATACTCATCCGTCGAAGAAGAAAAAAATACATTTTTATATGGTTCATAGCTGAGTTCATCGTCCCACTTTTTCGAAAAGTAGTTCGTCCTCGAGTTTGCCTGTCGCCTAGGCTCTAACCACCTTGTGGCAATTGATTGAACATCCTCCGCATCAATTTTAGATTTTTCAATGTCAATTTGGCGTGCGATGCGGTTGTGAATTGGGTAATCCTTCAGATAGTACCTGTCTCCAAGGGGATTGTGAGGTGCTGCGGTCTCTAAGTATTGAATCTTCGCTTCAGGTGCTTTTTCGGAAAGAATTTCCATCAGAGTTCTGTGGATTGTTCCCCTGCCGTTAGAAATGTAGAACTTAGTACAGGGTGAGGAACTTAGTATTGTCGGATATTTCTTCTGTAAGTATGTGATCGTTCTTAATTGTTCGGAAATTAATTTTTTTGCTAGGCGTCCGCTTCGTTGATTATCTCTAAAATAAGAGAATAGTTCAGACTGATAATACCGTTGGTAGTCTTCAGAAATTTCTTTAGGGAAAGAATGCCAAGGTCGAGGAGTCCAAATTTGAATCCTGTTCAACTTCTTGTAACGATTCAGCCATCCGACGAAGAAAACGGTTCGTCTCTTAGGGAATGTAAGTAGGGAGAAATCAAGAAGGTGGACTCGGTTTCCTCGAGATAGCTCGTTCTCAATTACTTCGGTGTATATTCGCACCCACCGCGGATTGCAATGCGTCAGAGCTACGTGGACTTCGGTAATCTGCACACTCACCAATCTTAGAGACTCTGGTACTGGAGGAAAGCTCCATGAAGGATACTACTGGAGGCAAATTAGAGTGCAATCACTCGTAGAACTGTTTTTGCAGAGGAGCCTCGTAAAAACTGCCATCAGCTAAGAGTCTCAGAAATCGGTCCGCAGCTCTTCCGTCACCAAACAGGGATGCAATTGGGAATTTCCTGTCTTGGATCCCATCTATAAATTTCGAAAGATTTTGCACCTCCGCTTCATCGATATCGATGATTGATTCAGATTGGGCCCGCCTTGATTGCCTAGATCCTATGTTGAGAGATGGCGTTCCAAATGCTGGAGCTTCGCGAACTCCAGACGATGAGTTACCGATTATGAACTCTGCTGCCTTGAGGAGCGATAGATAGTGTTCGAATCTCATAGAAGGAATGACACGTAGCAATGGGTGCCCCTTATGGCGTTCTATTTCGCTCAAAATAAACGCCGCACCATTATCGTTGTTTGGAAGGATAGCAACAACCTGAAGATCACCGCGGGAAAGTAGATTAGTTAGGATTTCCCGAGTTGCCATTGCTAGTCTTTCGGGTTCTTGCGTCGTAACAGGATGGACAACAAAAATGCAGTGTTTTAATTCGGTTAGTTCATATCTTTGGCGAACCTCAATGAGCGTTGGTAGTTGATCAGAAAACATTATGTCGAGCTCAGGAGAACCAATTTCAAACACCGTTTTTGGATTCTCCCCCAATCCCACTACCCGATTCTTTGCACCTTCATTGCTCACAAGGTGAATGTGGCTAAGCTTTGTTATAGCGTGACGTAAGCTCTCGTCAACGGTGCCAGATAATTCTCCGCCTTCAACATGAATTACCCTGACATTGTTGAGACTACCGACTATAGCTCCGGCTAATGCCTCCGACCTGTCTCCATGGATGACAAGAAAATCAATTGGAAAACTTCTCAGGTAATCCGCCAAGCCAGACACTGTCTTGGATACGACCTGTGACATTGAGTCACCAAAGCTGAAATTTACAAATGGGAAGACTGGAATACCTAGTTTCTCCACTTCCTTAATAGTCAGACCGTAGTTTGGCTGAAGATGCATTCCTGTAGCAAAAATCTTCACCTTGGCTGATTCCAATTGAGAAGCCGAAAGTATCAAGGGTTTAAGTTTTCCAAAATCAGCTCTAGTCCCCGTTAAGAACAGGATATTGCTCGAAGCCTTCATGATATATAAATGTATTCCTAACTATGGAGCATGTTGCTGGAGATCTGGCTTCGGGCTGGAATAAATTGCTTAGCGCGTCGCCCCATGAGACTTTCATAGCTTTCGGGAGGGAATTCACCTGTACCCGGTCGTATTGGGAAACAATTCTCTGAAGTCAGGGGTTCTCCTTCGCCAATGTCGCAGATGGAGGAAACTGAAGCAAATGCAAAATTTGCAGTGACTAGCTCAGCGTCCAGTAAAGATTTTGATCCGCCGCGAGCAAAAAAGAGCTGACGACTCCAGTCAAGGAGCTGAATCAGCTCATTGGGGTCCATTGAGCAGACGACGTCAGGACCAACTCTATCCTTGGAGTCAACAAAGTGCCGCTCCAGTATTGAAGCTCCCAGAGCAACGGCTCCTAAACATGCAGCATTAGAAATTGAATGATCCGACAATCCAACTGGGCAGTCGAAATTGTCAGCGAGCTCACTAACTCCTCCCAATCGAAGCAATTCGGAGGGGGTTGGATATAGGTTGGTTGTGTGCAACAAAGCATAGGGAACAGACCTTTTTTCCAATATGCCGACCGACCTGCGCACAGTTGAAATACTGTTCATTCCTGTCGAGAGCACAACTGGCTTGCCAGTACTGGCAACATAGTCTACGAAAGGGAAATTGTTACACTCGCCAGATCCTATCTTGTAAAAAGGAACTTCAAAAGCTTCCAATCTATCTACCGCTTCTCGGCTAAATGGTGTACTGAAGAAAATTCCTCCTCGATTTCGAACAAA
>Ga0169931_10007403_pt1 | contig 16271 bp, 14 predicted proteins | sample Kivu_15m_20L_FD_129675 | JGI IMG/M metagenome (GOLD analysis project Ga0169931, IMG submission 129675) | Freshwater microbial communities from Lake Kivu, Western Province, Rwanda to study Microbial Dark Matter (Phase II) - Kivu_15m_20L... | ecosystem: Environmental > Aquatic > Freshwater > Lake...
AACGAAACCAGCGCCCGCCCCATCCTCACTCTGAACGCCGGTTCATCTTCGCTCAAGGTGGCGTTGTACGCCGAGGCGGGCGATGAAGCCTTGATCTCGGGTCAGGTCGAACGGATCGGAGCGGACGCGACCCTCCGGCTGGTCGATCGCGCGGGTCAGGCCATCGAGCGACACGCCGGGGCCATTGACAACCATCGCGACGCCCTGACCGCAGTCGTCGCCGCGATCAACGATCGTCATCCCGGCGTGAGGCTCGCGGCGATCGGCCACCGTGTGGTCCATGGCGGCGCAACCTACAGCGAGCCCATCTTGATCAATGAGAAGGTGATCGCCGATCTGACCCAGCTCGAATCATTCGCCCCGCTTCACCAGCCCCACAATCTCAGCGGCATTCGGGTCGCGATCGAGAGATTCCCGGGCGTGCCGCAGATTGCCTGCTTTGACACCGGCTTTCACCGCAACCACCCGTTCGTGAACGACGTGTTTGCGCTGCCGCAGCGCTACTACGAACAGGGCATCCGCCGCTACGGCTTCCATGGCCTCAGCTATGAATACGTGACGGGGGAACTGCAACGCATCGCGCCGCAGCTTGCTCTCGGCAGGGTGGTGGTCGCGCACCTCGGCAATGGGGCGTCGATGTGCGCGGTCCACAGCGGCCGATCGGTCGCCTCGACGATGGGCTTTTCAACCCTGGACGGCCTGCCGATGGGCACGCGCTGCGGCCAGATCGACCCGGGCGTCTTGCTTTATATGCTCGATCATGAGGGGCTCAGCTCAGCCCGGATCCGCGACATCCTCTACAACGAATCGGGACTGCTTGGACTCTCGGGCGGACTATCGAATGACATGCGCACGCTCGAGGCATCGGACACTGATGCCGCCCGACGCGCGATCGATTATTTCGTGTTTCGCCTGCAGCGTGAGGTCGGCGCCATGTCCGCCGCGATGGGTGGCATCGACGCGCTCGTCTTCTGCGGCGGAATCGGCGAAAACTCCCGACTGATCCGCAGGCGGGTGTGCGAGCGCCTCGGCTGGATGGGAATCGAACTCGATCACAGCGCCAACGAATCGCAGTCAACGGTCATCTCGTCGGCCTTCGCACGTACCACGGTCATGATCGTGCCGACCCGCGAAGAACTCGTGATCGCGCGCGCGGTCAGGGGATTGCTGAAGGAACCGGGACCAGCTGAGTCGCCGGCGCAGCGGCCTTGAGGCCCGCACGCATGCGCCAGTCTGACGTCGGCGGCGATCTCGAGCCCGCTCGGAAACGGATCGGTGACCACCGCTCCGGCAGAGCGGCATATCGACCCCTTGAATGCTTGATGATATGTTCATGCCCCTATGAAATCATTTCGCCAAATCACGCTTCGCCTACCGGAAGACTTGGCCCAGCAGTTGGCCGAGCGCACCCCTTCACGCAAGCGCAACCAATTTGTGGTGGATCTTGTGCGCAACGAATTGGACCGCGAAAGTCGAGAACTCGAAGCGGCGGCCATGCGCCTGTCCTCGCTTGAGGAAGGGCATGCGACGACTGACGACGCTTGGCTGGCAATGGGTGATGACGCCGCATGGGGCGAATTTGACGAAGCTCGATTCCTTCGGGAATTGAACACTCAAGCAGTGAGCGCGCAGGGCAATGACAGCCCTGAATCCACACGCCTCAAGCTAGGTTCTGGATGAAATCCGTCTCGCGTGGAGAGGTTCACTGGGTACGACTGGACCCCGCCCGTGGATCAGAGATGGCCAAACGTCGCCCCTGCGTCGTGCTCTCGGTCAAGGAGATCAATGACCACCGGCGCACCGTGGTGGTCTTGCCACTGACGACGACCGATACACCGGCCGTCTTCCCCTTGCTGCTTGCTGCGCCGTGCTGGGAATCAAACGAGTACCGAGCGCCCGCGAAGCTCGAGATCCTTGAGCCCGATCGCGAAGGCTCTTCTGAGTTCGGTTCGATCGATGATGATCACCACCCCCTCCCCGCGCTTGTCCATGATCTGCCGTCGATGAACCGCAAGCCGTTCGTCGGCAATCGGGCAACGCGCCAGCAGGCTTGTGAGCACTTCGTTGCGAGCCGCCTGGCGAAAAGGCAGGCTCTCCGGCGTCAGGGTGTTGGGCAACATTGCCGGCGAGTAGAGCTCAAGCCGGTCTTCGAAGAGACGCAAGCGGACTTTGGCTCCTGCCATCGAGTAATCGCGATGGGCGACCGCATTGGCGACCGCCTCAAAAACCGCGAGCATGTCGAACTGGGGGATATCCTCTCGGCCACCCTCAGGATGCTTGTGCGCTGCAACGCGCATGTTTCCACGGACGAACGCCCAGGTCTCCAGAATCTGCTGGTCGAGTGGCCCAGTCAAGTCGCGGGCGTCCAGCTGGTAGGCGAGATCACCCGTCGGAATGACGCCCTTGCCGCGATAGGCGACCGCCTGAACAAAGGCACCGGGCACATAGCGGTGGGGGGTTTCGGAGGCCATCAGCAGACCGGCGACCGTGGGACGCCAGACACCTCGTTCATCCTGCGCCGCCATGCCCAGCTTGTTCAGCGTGAACTCAACATCGCTGGTCATCGCGCTCGGTGCAAACCGCCGGCAGAGCGGTTCAGACAGATCGCTGATCACGGCACCAACCACGGGCGTCTCATCGAACCGGATCAGCCGCGACTGGCTGCGCTACTGAAACAGGCGCGCAAGATGGTCTGGCGGAATCGGTCGCTTCGACGACCCCACTCGGTGGAGATACCCGCCCGGACTCAAATGCACGAAAAGACTGCGCCCCACATCGACACGGATGACAGGCTGCTCGACGCCCCGGGCATCAGGCAGGGTCAAGCGCTCGATGGTTGGGGCAAGCGGAGGCTTGACCGCGTCTTCGCATGCCTGCCTAAGCACAGCCTCGACCTCATCGAGATAAGCGATCGGCATCCCGAGCACCGTTCGGGTCTTGTCGTCAACCCCCAGCAACAGCACCCCCCTGCACTATTGGCGAAGGCGGCCAATTCGTCCGCCAGATCGCTCTGGGACGGTCCCCTCATCCATGCGCCGGCCAGCCGAACTTCCTTCAGCTCAAGGTAGCTGTCTTCGCCAAGGCGAATCTTCACGATCAACTGTTCCGGTGTGTCGAACATGGTTGAACTCCTCGGGCCCGATTCCACAAAAGCCGAGCGCTGTCATCCCAATGAAAAGTTGAGCAGCGACTCTTCGCTCGGTGCCTCTCCCACTTCATCAGGACTCAGCCATGAAAAAGACGATTCTCTGCGCTGCCTTGTTCGCCGCCTTCCAGGGTGGAGCGATTGCCCAGACCGAATTCACCGCGCGACTCGCGGGTCACGCTTTGCTGCCCGCAAAGACCTTCATCGACCCGCCAGCCGATGCCCCCGCCGACCTCCGCGTGTCGGGCAAATTCACAAACGGTCTGGTGCGTAACGAGGTACTCGAAAGCTTCGAGGGTCGCTCGGCCGGTCGCCCGACCGGGGTCAAACTGCCCTTCAAGGGCCAGCCCGTTCAAGGGCATTCGGGTATCAAGACCATGCCCGACGGCAGCTTCTGAGTGCTGACCGACAACGGCTTCGGATCGAAGGCCAATTCACCCGACGCGGCTCTTTTCCTTTCGCATTACCGAATCGACTGGGGCACCGGCCGGATCGATCGAATCAACACGGTTTTCCTGCATGATCCGGACAAGAAAGTTCCGTTTCGCATCGTCCACGAGGGAACGGACAAGCGCTACCTGACCGGTAGCGACTTCGACCTGGAAGGCTTTCAAATCGTCGGCGACAAACTGTGGATCGGCGAGGAGTTCGGGCCGTTCCTGATCCGCGCCGACCTCAACGGTCGGGTCGAGGCTGTGTTTGAGACCCTTGCTGACGGTAAGCCGGTCATCTCGCCCGACCATTACCGGGTCGCCACGCCCAACCCTGGTCAGTCGACCCCGGCGATGGTCAACCTTGGCCGTTCACGCGGGTATGAAGGCCTCGCCGCCTCCAAGGACGGCCGCTTCATCTATGGTCTGCTGGAGGGTCCGCTCTGGGATGCTCAGGCCAAGGACTGGGAAAAGCACGACGGGCAACAGGTGCTTCGCGTGCTCGAGTTTTCGATTGCGGATGAAAAATGGACGGGCCGTCACTGGAAATACGTGCTGTCGCCCGGGGCCACCGCAATCGGCGACTTCAATATGATCGATGGGACGACTGCACTGGTGATCGAACGCGACAATGGCGAGGGTACCGCCGACCGCGCCTGCGCCGATGGCAAGCCCGCGCCCAACTGCTTTCATGATCTCGCCCGCTTCAAGCGGGTCGTGAAGATCGAGATGAGCGAGGCGAACGTCAACGGCCCGGTTCGCAAGATCGGCTACATCGACCTGATGAAGATCCAGGACCCTGACAAGAAGGCGCGCAAACCCTTGAACGGTGGCGTCTACACCTTCCCGTTCTTTACCATCGAGAACGTCGATGTCGTCGACGCCCGACACATTATCGTTGGCAATGACAACAACCTGCCCTTCTCGTCTTCACGCGACCCTAATCAGGCCGATGACAACGAGTTTCTCCTGCTCGAGGTCGAGGCCCTGCTGAAGGCTCGTTGATCGCCACGCGAAGTGTTTGAAGCTGGGTTCGGCATTGCGCCGCCGAAATACCGGATCCAGCTCAGCAGCTCGACCGAAACGCGGGGATTCTGATCGAGAAAATGGTCCAGCTTGAACGGGGCTGCTCGGAAGGCCGCTGCGTGAGGAGCATATCGACGTCCGGGCCCCCTCAACGCCTCAGAACAGCGAGCCAACCATACCCCCTTCGACCGCCACAGTGGAACCGGTGACCAAGCCAGCCTGCGAGGACGCGAGGAAAGCAACCACCCCACACGCCTCGTCCTGAAGCCCCATCCGGCCCAAGGGCGTCATCGCCTTCCGGGCAGCGGCCTGATCGGGGGTGTAGGCGGCGCTACCCGAGCGGTGCGACGTATCAATCAGGGCCGGCGCGACGCAATTGGCTGTGATGCCGTGAACGCCCACTTCGTTTGCCAGATGCCTGATGTAAGCAGTGACCCCTGCCCGAAAGACGGTCGACAGACTGTGGTGCGGCATCGGCTGCTTCACCGATGCAGAGGTGATCGCAACCACCCGCCCCCAGCCACGTCCAATCATGAGCGGCATCAGCCGGCTCGCAACTTGAATCACACTCCAGACCTGATTGTGGTAGGCCGCGTGCCAACGCGCTGCCTCGGTTTCCTCGAGCGTCGCACGCAAGGAATGAGGCGCGCGGCCGGTGTTGAGAACCAGGATGTCCACCCCCCCAAACTCGTCGTGGACGACCTGAGCGAGGCGCTCCACGTCGGCCTCGGCCAGCATGTCGCCGGGGACGGCACGCGCCCGCACGCCGTGGGCCGCACGGATCTCCGCGGCAACGCCCTCTAGCTTGTCTGCCGTGCGGGCAAAGAGCAGCACATGCGCACCTTCGCGCGCGAGCGCATGTGCGATGTTGCGCCCCATGCCGCTGCTCGATGCGGTGACGACAGCGACCTTGTCCCTGATTCCGAGATCCATCGCGATGCCCCCATGGTTGTTGAAAGCAACGATCAGGCGGCGGGTGCCAGAACGAGCACCTCGTCCCCGTCGACCTGGAACTGGTGTGGCATGTCCTCCGATGCCCATTCGAGATAGTCGAGCACCTCGGTGAATTTCGGGTCGCTGCGCTTGAGTATCTGCGGGCAATTGTCCTCATCCATCGCCATGGGCAGAAATGACAAGCCCTGAATTCCCTTGCGGGTGACCACCGCCTTGGCAAGCAGACTCAGGGTGCAGGCCTTGCCATAGGGCATCAACGGAAACGCGGGATCGAGATCAGTGTGGTTACGCACCGCGCCATGGGCCCAGGCGGGCTCACTCCATAAGGGCGCCGGAAAGCCCTTGGTCATCGCAAAAACACCCAGGCTGTAGAAGATCGGCTTGCCCCGATACATCTCGATCGCCTTGGGCAGATGCGGCGCGTGCCCCACCACCATATCGGCACCCGCCTCGATCGCCTGATGTGCAACGGTGACCTGATAGTCGCAGATCACCCGCGGAACACGAATGATGCCGGCGTGAAAGGCGAGAATCACGACATCCGCCTCGGCGCGCAACGACCGGACATCTTCGAGCAGCATTGCAAGGTCCTTCGGGTCGGGTTCGGTCCGAACCCGCACGGGCTGATGCGGCCCGCGCGTCTCGTAGCAGGTCTTGACGCGAATCGTCGCCACGCCCGGCTTGTTGGGACCCGCCTCGGTACCCGCGGTTGCCACGCCCGTGTAGCCGAGATAGGCGACCCGAACGCCCTGTTTTTCGACGATCGCCGCCTTTCGCGCCTCGGCCAGATCACGCCCCGCTCCGGTCACCTGAATACCCCGCGAGGCAAAAAGCTCACGCGTATCGAGCATGGCCTGCACGCCTGCATCAAAGCTGTGATTGTTGGCCATTGTGACCGCATCAAACCCACCGTCGCTGTAGAGCTTGGCCATCTCGACGGGTTGCCCAACCTGGGGCGCATGCACGCTCTGCACGTTACGGTCCGAATAAGTCCGCATACAGTTGACGAACCGCATATCCACGGATTGCAAGGCGGGCAGCACACCCCGTGTGTAGCCTTCGATGGGCACACCCTGCCGCGGGCCATGAGCGGGCCCGCAGTCTCCTCCGATCAACAGTGTAATGCTGGCACTCATCGACCATCCTTTCCTGAAACTTGAATCGCCAAAACCATCCGGCCTCCACCTGGCCCCGGCGCAATCACCGAAAAGGTGTTCGGCCAGCACGGTCTGAAAGCCCCAGGCACCCCCCACTATCTCGAGACCGTCTGGTCAGCGCTCGAAGTCATCAAGCATACGGACGTGATTGGCTTCATCCCGCGCCCGCTGGCCGAGGTGGCCGCCGGAGCCATCCGCATCGTCCCGGTGAGGGAATCATTGCCTCAGCTCAAGATCCACGCGATCACACCCGCCAAGGCCATCCTGACCCCCGCAGCCCGCGCCCTGATGTCAGCGATCCGGGCGAGCGCCGGGCGGGGTTGAGGGTCGATCCTCGGCTGCTGACTGGGCAGAATGGGCGATCAGCCGACTGCTGAGTGGGCATCGGGCGCGAGCCGCACCAGTTGCTTGCCCAGGTTGCGGCCTTGGAGCAATCCGATGAAGGCCGACGGCGCACTTTCGAGTCCCTCAGAGACGCTTTCGCAGTACCGAAGACGTCCTTCCGCGATCCATGGGACCATGGCTGCGCGCGCCTCAGGGTAACGGGGCATGTAATCCCCAACGCGAAAGCCCTGCATCCGCATGCGCCAAGTCTCGAATTCCTTGAGGCGCCGGGGCCCGACCGGCGCACCACTTGCGTTGTACTCGGCAATGGACCCACAGATCACGACGCGCCCGTCCAGCGCCATCCACGCCGTCGCAGCATCCCAGGTCATGCCGCCGACATTATCGAAGTAGATGTTGATGCGGTCCGGGCAGTGCCTGCGCAGCGCGGCAAGGAGATCGGGTTCGGCCTTGTAGTCGATGCAGGCGTCAAAACCCAGATCGTCAACGACATGTCGCGCCTTCGCCGGCCCGCCTGCGATACCGACCACCCGACATCCGTGAATCCGCGCGATCTGCCCGGCTGCCGACCCGACTGCGCCAGCCGCAGCCGAGACGACGACGGTCTGTCCGGCCTGCGGCTCGCCAATATCGAGGAGGCCAAAATACGCCGTCATCCCAGGCATGCCCAACACCCCCAGCGCTGTCGAAACGGGGGCGAGAGCGGGATCGAGTCGGCGCAATCCCGAGCCCGGCAAGATCCCGTAACGTTGCCAGCCGAGACGCCCCTCAACGATATCGCCAAGCTGAAAGGCGGGATCACGCGACTGCAATACTTCCCCAACGACGCCTCCCCGCAACGTCTCGCCGATTTCGATCCGCTTGAGATGCGGATACACGCCCGCAATCAAGCCTCGCACATACGGGTCGACCGACAGCCAGATACCGCGGACCAGCACCTCGCCGGCCGCAAGCTGAGGCAGGGGCACCGTTTCGAGTTTGAAATCGCTCTCGCGAGGCAGGCCATCCGGTCTGGCTGCGAGCACCACCCGCTCATTGAACTCGGGAGCGACGTTCACTTGATCAACCCGGCTTCCTTGAGGATGGGCAGGTAGGTCTTGCGCTCGGTGGCAATGAGTTCGGTGATCGCCTGCGCGTCCATGTAATAGATGACCTGCTTGAGCGCGGCGAATTCCTTCTTCATGCGCTCGTCCTCGATGATCGCCTTCACCGCATCGTGCAGCCGTTTCAGGATGGGCCCAGGCGTGCCTTTGGGGGCAAAGAGCATCCCCACGGGCACCTGGATCGGCACCTTGAAGCCTTGCTCCTCAAAGGTGGGCACGGTGGGCAACTCGGGTGATCGAACCTTGGCATAGGTGACCAGAATACGGATGCGACCCGCCTCAAGAAGCGGAGCCGCAGCGACCTGGGTCAAGGATCCCAGCTGAATATGCCCACCCAGCAGCGCGGCGATCGTCTCGGCTTCGCCCTTGAAGGGCACATCCTGCAGCGCGATGCCCGCAACGCTCGCGAACAGTGTGGGCGCCAGAAAGGTGACAGATCCCTTGCCATTATGACCAAAGGTCAGGCCGGGGCTGGCCTTGGCAGCGGGCACCAGTTCGGCCAGATTGCGATAGGGCGCATCAGCCCTCACCGCGAGCACCTGCGGCGACATCTGCCAGGCCAGGATGGGCGCGAGATCCTCGGGTGTGTAGTTGACCGGCTGCATCAGGGGCACTGTCGAGAGGGCGCCTTGGTAAAAATGGCCGATGCTGTAGCCATCCGGCGCCGATCGCGCGATCTAGGTGATTGCGATCGCCTGTCCGGCACCAGGTTTGGCCTGCACGACCACCGGCACGTTGAGCTTCTTGGACAGCGCCCCAGCCAGCAATCGTACCGAAGTATCAACCTGGCCCCCTACGGCCAGCCCGTGAACGAGCGATATGGGCTTGGAGGGAAAATCCTGAGCCTGCGCCAGGGACGTCACGGCAGCGAGCAAGACACCAAACAATCCACCTTGCAAGAACGCGCGCTTCATGTAACCACCTCCTTCATTGAGAACGGGGAGCGCGAAGCCCGATCGGGCGCTATCGCACCAATTGTTCGCGTGGGCCCTCGAGCGCATCAAGCGACTCGAGCTCAGCCAGCACGTAATACTTGTGGCGAAGATCATAGCGGGCCTGCACGGGAATGAAGTCCGGGCCATGAGTCCAGGTCTCGAAACGAGGGATCCTGCCGGTATTGAGACTCACCCGGTCGCACAGGAAATCGCCCGCAGGCGTACTCACTGTCTCTTGGCCCATGTAATCCAGCACCAGCTTGGCCGGCTCGGGGGTGACGGTGGTCGTGTTGCCGAGCATGGGCCCCGAGCCGCCGTTACCCAAGGCCGAACTGGCCAGTCTCGGATAGATGAGCTGCGGCTCGTCCTTGCGGTTCATGTCTATCAACGCATTGACCCAGCAATCGGCAGCAACCGAGTGACTCACGAACACGGGGATGCGACCCTTGACCGGCCAACGCTGAGCGATGCGGCCCGCATCGACAGTGAAACTCTCGCACTCAACCAGATTCTCGGCAAACCGGAACCAGGCGCTGCCCTGAAAGCGGTCCTTGAGGGTGATGCGGATGGTGCAATCAAGCGGCCGCCAGTCGGGCCCGAGCGCCAGCGTGATGTGACGCAGCAGCTTATCGTCGTCCATAACCGTCATCGATTGGAGCGTGCGCGCACCATCCCTGTGAATGCAGATGGTGAACCACTCCTTGCCGGTAATACCCTCCCCGTCAGTTACGTAATCGAGTCGCCCGCGCAGGGTGCGATGGTCCATGTGCTCTCACTCTCGGTGGCTTGGGTTCTGTGCAATACTAACCCGAAGGACTTCATCGAGTCTTGGCGTTTTTCAGGGCCCGAACCGAGGCCGCATCGGCCATTCTGAACGAGCATTCACCACCGACAGGAGACGTGATGGCAAGCCCGAATTTCCCGAAGGACATCGGCCGCACAGGCGGCGTCTGGGAAGGTAACTACCGCAGGATGACGCCCGATGGCACCCTGATCGAGGAGTACGCAAGCCGCCAGGAGTCGCGCTCCGACGGTGACACCTGGCACGAGCGCATCACCTACAAATGGGCGGACGGCCGCAGCAAGACGATGGATTTCGTTGCGCGCCTGCACGCCGATGGCGTGCACGAGTACGCGGAAGACTCCTTGCTGCGCGGCCGCACCCATCTCACAGGCGTGGGTCAGGTCGTCTTTCCGTACGCCTGGCACGACAGGCCGGGCGTGAACGTGCTGGAGGTCCAGCACTACATCAACCCGCGCAAACGCACCCGCATGTGGCAACGCTTCGAAAACGACGCGCTCGTCGAGATCATGGTGATACAGGAAGAGCGGGTCGGCGAGCCGATTTTCGGCTGATCTGGCCACACGGCAGATGAGGGCCCGAACATGGCCCCGGACGGCGTCGACTCGCGACAACTCGGCCTCCCGAGCATCGTCCTGCTCGGCCTGTTGTCCGTGGCGGGGATCGCGTGCTGCATCGCCGTGGCGATACAGCAGGTGCGCGGCCTCACGCGTCGGAGTAGTGCTCGCCTCCACCCTTTTAGGGATGGCGGGCTGTATTTTTGATGTCACAGGCAATTATCAAGCCGCCTCAGCAGCCAGCCGAAACTGACGCGTTCCTGCTCGAGCCGCAGTCGGGCCTGCAGGCGGTCCGACCTCAGCTCATCGTAGAGCTCGGCTTCCTCGGTGGACAGGCGCGACAATTCGCGCCGGGTGGGTTCGGGCTCCTCGCCCCAGTGATCGCGATGGGCGAGCAGCGTTTCGCGATCCATCAAGAGCGACCGCACCTCAGGGAAGTGGCTACGCAACTGATCCAGGATGGCAAATCCGTGGGTATCGATATCGCCCCAATAGTGAATTGAACGCTGATTCAGCCAGAGGGCCTGCGCGAGCGCCTCCCAGCCGTAGCCGGCACCAAACACGACAATGGCGCGCTCGACCGGCGGAAAGGCCAGGAAATTGACCTCGTTTTCAGTGATGAACACGTGTTCAGTCGCCCAATCGAGCGCGGCAAAGCTTGGCGCATCGAGTGTGATGTCCGACAGGCCCCGCGAGCCCGGCAGACTCAATAGCGTCGCATCGAGCGGTCGAAAACGAATACGCTCAGGCTTGTCGCGAAAACCGTAACGGCGGGCGAACTGGGCCACGCCACGCGCGTCGGTCGCCACGTCTGCCGGCGGCAAGGCCAGATCGAGCCACTCGGCCAGCACGCCACGATGCGCCTCGATGAACTTGCTGTCGACACCGGGCACGTCTACCTGCCGGAGGTAGATGCCAGGACGCGGATGCGCCTTGCGCCATGACACGACGGCCATCAGTCTGTCCCAGCGATCGGCGATCTCGAGCGCCTGAAGCGGACGCTTCGAAACCCACGCCAGAAGCGTCGGCTGGGCGGACGCAGTACGCTGCCACAGCTCCTCGAAACGCCGTACGATCCGCGCCTTTGAAACCAGTGCGAAGGCATCCTCTGGCGTGTCGACCCAGATTGCAGCTGGCAGACGCTGCGTGCCCTGCACCCGGTGATGCCAGTCGCGCCACTCGATGCGAATATTCGACATGTCCGACAGACTGCGAACCCAGTTGCGCACCGCCTCGAAGCGATCGGTCAGGTCGGTCGCAGAAGGCGACTTGAGCGACAGTCGAAGCGGCCATGACAACGCACTCGAGCCCAGATCACGCAGCAGATCGCCGCGGTCCCACAGCCGCTGCACCTGCGCACGCAGATCAGCCGGTGTGGTCCAGTCCGAGGTCTTGCTCACGGCGCCGCATCAGGCACAGCGTCTGGACCGGTCAAGGCCGCGAGCCGCTGCGCCCGGTACTCCTCGATCGACAGGCACCGCAGACGCGAATCCCTCCCGCCCTCGTTATGGACGAAGCCCACACTCGCCACGAAGGGCTCGATGATGTGGATCTTCTGCAAGGGCGTCACGATCAGCAACTGCAGATTCAACTGCTGAAAGAGCCGCAGCCCATACTGGGCCGATTCGTCCGAGCCGCGACCGAAGGCCTCGTCGATCACCACGAACCGGAAGGAACGCGAGCGTACCGCCCCCCACTCCAGTCCGAACTGATAGGCGAGGCTCGCGGCGAGCACCGTGTACGCGAGCTTTTCCTTCTGACCGCCCGACTTGCCGCCCGAGTCCGAGTAATGCTCATGCTCGACCCCGTCGGCGCGCCAACGCTCGCTCGCCGAAAACAGGAAGCCGTTGCGGACATCGGTCACCTTGGCCGTCCATCGCCGATCGGCATCGGCAAGCCCCTCCCGCCCGCGAAAACGGTCGATGATCGCTTTGACCTGCAGGAATTTCGCTTCCGAATACTGTTCATCTGCGGAGCCGGTCAGCACGCCCTCGGTGCAGGCGCGCAGGTCTTGTTGGAAATCACGGATCTCGGCATCCGGACTGGGCTGGGCGACCAGTTTGATGAACCGGCCCGGGTTGTAATCGATCACCTGCAAAGACTGGTTGATCAGCTCGACCCGCTCCCGGATCGTCTCGCGCTCGCGTGCGAGTTGGGCGTTGAAGTTTGCAATCTCGTTGATCGTGTTGACGTTCAACAATTCCTTGAACCGAGCCTCGAAACGCGGCAGATCATCGCCTTTCAGACCGGACAGCATCCGCTCGTAGTCTGGCAACGCTGCCAGGCTCACATCGAGCTCGACGGTCTCGGCCTTGTAGGCCTCCTTGAAGCCGCGCATCGCATTGATGATTCGCTCGGTCAAGCGGGCCTGGCGCCGGTCCTCGGCATCGATCCGGTCCTGTAGCCACTTGCGAAGGTCCTGCTCGCGGTTGTCGCAGGATTCGACCGAAAGCTGGTGCTCGCCTAGGGCCTCCGCCCGCCAGCCGTCCAGGCGGGCGATCTTCGCAGGGTCGACGGGCGCGGCCTGCCAAAGGGCATCGACCTGATCGCGCAGATCCTGCGCCGCTTCGAGCTTGCTTTTGACCTCGCCCCGGCGGCCCAGCGCCTCGGCGCGCTTCGCTTCGGTCTCGACCAGCCGATCCTGAACGAGCTTCAACTGCCTGCCCAGCTCCTGCAAGGCATCGGAAGCGGCCTCGAGCCGCGCACGCTCTTCGGCGAGCGCTGCGATATCCCGTGCCAGGCTCATCCAGTCGATATCGGCAAACCGGGAGAATTCCTCGAGTCGGGCAAGGGTCTCGAGCCGCCCCCTGAGCGTCTTTCGCGCCTGCTGGATCTCGCTGATCCGCCCGGCAAGCAAAGCCAGTCTCTCCTCGATGCGCTGGCGCTGGTCGCGCAAAGCGCGCAGCTTGTCGGCGTTGCTCCACCCCAGCACATAGCGACTGCGATCATCGATGCGGCTGCGATCGTCCTTCTCATGCCGACCGCTCGAGTCCTTGATCTGCCCGGCGCGCGTGATCGCCCGCGCCTCGCGTCTGAACTGCTCACCCGTCTCGCAGCAGGCGACATCGAAACGGCTCCGCAGTTCGTGCTCGAGCCAGTCGTAATAGGGTGAATCGGGCTTGATCTGCAGCTTGCGGACCAGCGAGTGCGGGTGGAGCGATGCACCGGGCTGGGGCTTTCGCGCGCGCACGTGGAAATAAACGAGACGTGCGCCGAGATGCTGGCGGTCGACCCAATCGGAGACTGTCTTGTAGTGCTCATCGGGCACCAGCAAGGCCAGACCGAACCCACGCAGCAGGCGCTCGGCTGCGCCCGCCCAGTCCCGCTCCTCGTCACGCACCTGAATGAGCTCGCCCGCAAAGGGCAGCTCGTCCTCACCGATGCCGAGGGCAGCACAGAGCGCGTCGCGAATCCGGATCTGCGCCGCGTCGATATTGCTCTTGCGTCGCTGCAGGCTATCGATCTCCTCCGAGAGCGCGGCGTGTTCCTCGCGGGACTTGCGAAAAGAGAAATCCTCCTCGCGTTCCCGATTGTCAAGGTCGGCGATCCGCTCACGAAGCCCCTCGGCACCTTTTGCGATCGTCCGGTGCTGCTCGATGAACCGGGATTCATCGACAGGGGGCACCTCCTCGATCCGGGCCAGCAACTCGGTATGGCGTCTGGCCTTGTCCTCACGCTGAGCCTTTTCATGCTCGAGCCTGCGGATACTGGCCGCCAGTTCCTCGAGTCGATCGCCCCCCTTGTCCCGCATCGCACGCTCGAGGCGGCCGAGTTCGACGCGCTCGGTCTCGCGCTGCGCGTCCAAGCGCTCGATCAGATGGTCCAGCCGGGCAGCGTCCTGGCCCAGCAGCTCGAGCCGCCGCTCGAGCAGATCAGCCTTGAGCCGGGCAAAGTAAGCCCGCAGGGCCTCACGCCCCTCTCGCCAGGTCTGGATCTCCAGCGCAAGCGCAGCATGGCGATGCCCATCGTCAACCAGCGGCGTGAGCAACTCGACCTGACGTTTGGCCTTGAGCACCGCCTGGTGGGCCCGGTCCAGATCGTCGAAATGACGGATCAGCGCCTCGATCCGGGCACCGACATCGAGCGGCTCGAGCATGTGATGGCGAACGAAATCGGTGAGGTTGCCCACCGATTTCATCGACACGGTCTGGTGAAACAGTTCCAGCGCCTGCTCGTGCTCGATGCCGAACCGACGGCGAAACCAGGCCCCGTAGGGCGGAAAACTGTCATGCAACTCGCAGCCCGAAGCGCGCAGCCGCTTGCGCAGCGCACCGATCTCCGCGCCAAAACCCGCGAAGTCCTCTGCGATCGTCATTGCGCGCTCAGCGGCGATGAAGAGCCGGGCCGGCTGCCCCTGGCCATCCTTCAGCCAGAACACCTGCGCCAGGGTCACCGATTGATCATAGCCCTCATTGCGGAACACGCCGAGGATCACCGAATAACTGTTGGCCTCGCGCAAAGCCACCGGACGGGCGCTGCCGGTGACCTCGTTGCGCTCGCTCTTGTAGTGACCCAGCACATACGAGCGCAAGGAACGTTCCCGCGCATCGGCGCCCGCCGCCTTGTTGTAGGCCACGCGGTGAGCGGGGACGAGCAGCGTGGTGAGCGCGTCGACCAGCGTCGACTTGCCCGAACCGATATCGCCGGTCAACAAGCCGTTGCGGCCGTCGAGCTCATAGCGCCAGATGCGCTGGTCAAAGGTGCCCCAGTTCAGCACCTCGAGCCGCTGCAGTCGAAATCCCACTCGGCTGTCATCGGCAACAAAATCGAGGCTGAGCGTGTGCGGGTCAGACATCGTTCGCCTCGCGGAGCGCGTCCTCGCCCGAGATCGCCGACCGATACGCCTCGAGGCGCGCATCGAACTCTGCCAGCCACTGCGCATCGACAAAGGCTCTGAGAATGCGCCGCACCTCGAAGTGGCCTCGGTCCGAAGTGCGTCCGCTCGCGGGCTTCAAGCGACGCAGGAAGCCGAGATCGGCCACGCGACTGATCGTGGCATCGACCTGGTCGATCAAGCGCGCCTCGTTCGAACCCTGTGGCAGGAACACCCGCATCAGTTCGGCGATCTCGTCACGCGAGAGCACGAGCCGCGTATCGCCACCACCCGCATCGAACTCGGCCATGCGCTTCCTGAGGAGCGCGAGCATCAAACTCACCGGATAGGAAAGCGGCCGGCGCGCGATGAGACGGGGCGGGCGGGTCGCGCCGGAGGACTCCTCGGGGTCGGGACGGCTCTTCAGAAAGGCATGACCCTCGGCCTCATCGAGCACGAGGTCAAGCAACAGAACGGCCGCCTGCTCCCGCACCCGCGCCTGCACGCGCAGCAGCTTCGCCCACAGACGCTCGTCCTCTTCGCGATCGATGACCCCCTTGAGCAGAGACACCATGAGGAGCGACACCTCAGGCACCTCGGGTAAGGTGGGCGCATGAGATTCGCTGGATTCGTCTTCGATCAATCGGTCGCTCAAGGACTGAGCTCCTTCTGGGTGGAACCGGCACGCGTGAAGATCACCCGAGGCAGGCGGGCCTCCCGCTCGACGGGCTCGCCTGAGGCGCTCGAGGCCTGCCAGCGGATCGACTCCTCGACATTTTCGTCGACGACCGCGCGCAGGCCCCCCGGCCCGTCATCGACCCCGCCGCCGTGGGCCAACTCGAGATACGCGACGAGCTCGGCGAGGCCCTGGCGAAGCGGTGCCTGAGCGACCAGCTCGCGCAGGCTGACCTGCGACTGCTGCCGCAGTGCGCCCTGTATGGCTGCACGCAGCCGCGCCTTGTCGACCACGATCTGATTGAAGAGGCGACCGGTATCGACCTCG
>Ga0169931_10007404_pt1 | contig 16268 bp, 12 predicted proteins | sample Kivu_15m_20L_FD_129675 | JGI IMG/M metagenome (GOLD analysis project Ga0169931, IMG submission 129675) | Freshwater microbial communities from Lake Kivu, Western Province, Rwanda to study Microbial Dark Matter (Phase II) - Kivu_15m_20L... | ecosystem: Environmental > Aquatic > Freshwater > Lake...
CACCACTGTGGAGAAAGCTACAGAGTCGATTCAACAAGAAGGCTAGAGAGATTGTGGTTACTAGCAGGGAGTTAGTCATAAAAGCCTCATTTTTATTGCTTTTGATTGGATTGAAAAGTGGCGAAAAGATAGCTTAGCTTAGGAGAGTTGCAAAGGATCATACAGCGACTTCAACAACAAAAATAGCACCCTAACATGCAGCCTAGATCCAATAGAGTCCTACACCATAAATATGGAAATCAATAAGACTCTGATTGGGTTGAGTATTGATGAAGGAAATACTCGATACTTTTCTGGTACACACTCAATACAGAATTTCTACGAGGTATCTACAGAGCTCTCTACATGTACAGTAGGAGATAAGTGCGACCCAGTTTCATTTATCTACAACGACTCACGAAAAAGCCAACTGGGATGCACTTAAGACTCACGCGGGATATACTCGTACGTACAGACACATTCTACTTGGCTATCTTGGAGACATCGACATTCGTTGTAATGTTAATAATGCACAGCGCTATCGTCAAGATCATCTAATATGACATGAATGAAGTAAGTGTCCAATCTTCCTTTTTGTCTCTGCATGACAAAAAGTCAGTAGTGGCGACATGCCTCCATTCTACGCAAGTTAAGACTGATTTTTGCGCCACGTTATGAGTCTTTTTTTGTCACCATGGCGCATGAGATCCTTTTTCTCAAGAGATTGAAATAACCTAGAGTAGTTGATTGTATTTACAATGTGAACAAAATATTTAACCCTATCATCTCCTACTCCTCTCAATCACCATTCCTCCTTTCAAGTAAGATCATTGAATCATAAGAAAAAAAAACATATAAGGCGATGATATTTGTATTTCAGAAGAATGTTGGTTCCACACAAGGGACATGGACTTGGATATTTAATAAATCCCCAATATATATATATATATATTGGTGGTGATTATGAAATATCAACTGACATAATGATTGTTTATAGGAATATCAAGGATGTTTGAAAGCTTCTAACTCATGGCATTGATGATCGTTTGTCCTTGTCATCAACAGAAAAATGACTCGGGTATGTACACTCGTCGATGGTCGATGCCCAGTCTATGAGCTTAGTCGTGCTCTCAGCAGTAATAGGTCTCCCATCTCCTTTCACTCAATTCTCTCCTCTATCACTCCTTGTCTCACATGCTTTAAAGGCTATAACTGAACTGTATCAATAACAAATATTCCATACTTTTTTTGTATCATGACTACTAGCAATTCAAGTATTCTATATGTTCCCTTACGAGATGAGGATACAATATCACGATCCATGTCAATCAATGAACGTATCTTTCTTCGTTCTTGTGCTCATGCAGGTAGTAGTAGTAGTAGTAGTATTTTACGAATGGATGGTCGAAGTGCAGGTGAAAGTCGATCTTTAAGACTATCATTTTCTAGAAATCATAATGGGAGTGAATGTACCGTCCATGCAGCATCATCCTCATCAACTCAAGTGACATGTTCTGTATATGGACAAGTCATACCCTGTCCAAAACCGTATGATCAACCCAATCATGGTGTCGTTCTTTTTCAAGTGGATGCAAGTCCCATGGCATGTATAGGTTGGGAATCATCATCATCGTCATCTGGTGTGATGGACGGAGAGTCTACTTCTTCGACGTCATCCTCCGCCACGACAAAATTATTTTGTAATCGTATACAACGAAATCTAGAACGTAATATTTTAATTGGAGGTGTATTAGATGTTGAATCCTTATGTATAGTCAGTGGGAAATGGGTTTGGAGATTAGTTGTTTCTGTGATTATTTTAGATCATGGAGGAAATTGTTTAGATATGGCCATGTTAGCTACTATGGCTGCTTTACGACATTATCGTCGTCCACATGTAGATATCCTTTCAACAGCAACGACAGCCACGACAGCCAAGAATGATTACAATCTACCTCGCAATATGGATGATGATGAAGTAGAACAAGGAGACCAAGAGATATTAGAACAAGATGATTTAATGATACAACCAACTATTTCATCGGGAATCCAAGTGATACATAGTGATGATCGTGAACCTACACCCTTACCCTTACATCATACACCCTTACTTGTATCATTTGCTTTATTTTCAGACCCTACAGCTTCATCCAGTACTATAGCTGCATTACTTGATCCATCCTTTCGAGAAGAAATGTTACAGAATGGTACCATCACCTTTGGTTATAATAAGTATGGAGAAATGACTTGTTTAGACTTCCCGGGGGGATGTGAAATGCATCCAAGACAAATGATTGCATGTGCTGAATTAGGGAAAAAGAAATGTATTGAATTATGTAATTTATTAGAAGGTATATTAGTCAGTGCAGAAGAAAAGGCAGAACAAGATCGTATGGATCGTTCAAGACGATACCAACAACAACAACAAGTGCATCAGGATATACCATCCATACTATTACCACCCCTTGATGAGTTGTTGGAATACAATGCCATGGAGTCCAATACGGATACGGTCATTACAGATACAACTATTGTACAGAAGAATACCAATGACCAAGGTAATGGTAAGGAAGATGAGGAAGAAGAGATGTACCGTCGTCAAGCCTTGGATTATTCTATTGGACATGTAGCTGTAAAGGTAAAAGATGATGTAGCAACAAAACCCAAGGGTAGTAGTACAACCCAAAACAAGAAGGGTGGTTCTTTATTAGAAGCCATGATGAAATCAGCAACACTCGCATCGAAACCACAGCCAAATAATAATACAATGGAATGAATAAAATAAAACACCTTGTTTTGCAAAGCCCCTTCCTCCCCCTTCCCCCCACAATGTATACAGATGTGTTCTAAGAACCCATAAATTAGAAAGATTTGTTCAAGAGAGGTTTTTTTATTAGGTGGATTGAAGACTTTCTAATTCAATACGGGTACATGAATCAGGAAGATCCTCTTTGGAAACATTCTGTTGAGATAGATACCTCCAGAATATTGTTAGTAAGATGGGAGAAGTCATGGTAAAAAGACTAATAATGAGCCATATCCAGGTACCATGGCAATTATCATCATGACTATTCTCTGGACAATAGGATTCTAATAAATAACCGCTCAACCATCCTACGGGTAATTTGGCCACGAACAAGGGCACTGAACTGAGGGCCATAAATGTACCCTCCTTTCCTTCGGTACTCATAGAAACGAGATAATCCACTAATCGTGGACTCCAAATGGCTTCTCCTATAGACCAGACAAGCATAAATACAATACTACTCGGTATACTCATCCATAGGACCATGAAAAAGACACTGATAGCACTAACATATGACCCATGATGAATTAAAAGCAAAGGATGTATATGACTCGTCCAAGCGGATATGAATGGAACCAAAAGGATAATAATCGCTGGATTGATAGAAAAAATACTTCCATAGGATACTTGTTCACCGAATCGTCGTATGAGATATTTAGGCAATGTTGCATCGAAATGTTGAAACATAGTTTGAATATTGATAGTAATTATACACAAAGTAATGAAGCGAAGAAATGCTTTGGATTGTATCGTTTCATATAAATTCATCCAAGTAAAGGATTCGGATGGAGATGCCGATGTATCATCGTCATCCTCCTCACTACTATGATTTAGATCATTTATGATTTCATCCTCGGTCATTTGGATTAATGTATGAGAAGGAGAAGTCGTTTTTTCAAAGTTTATATATTGTGTTATACAAAGTCCCATAATATTTGAGATGATGGAACAGAGTAGAACAAGACGATAGGAAGATAAATTCCAATCCGATGAAGTTTGTTGTTGTTTATCCTGCACAGTTGATCGCAGTACCATTCGAGAACAAATATCTACCAAAGGACCGCTACACAAGGCAGCAATATTCATAATAACATAATATAAACCAAAGGCAAATCTTCGACACTCTTCATCTCCTGTGGTAGCTTTTTTAATACATATGGTTAATACAGGACTGCATAAACAAGATCCCAAAGAAAGGATAATGATAGCTATACAAAGTATCCCGGTATGTGTTGTAACAAAAATGATGATACGAGCTACAAGTGTTATGAAGAAACCAACACGTAGACTTTTACCAACACCAATTTTATCCATTAAGAAACCCGTAAAGAGTGTACCTATGGTAGATAAAGCATCCCAACATCCAAAGAGTATCCCCGCAAGGATATCATCAAGACCAAAATCGGTAGAAAGAAATAAAGTGAAACATAATCCAAAAGAAAAAGTGCATAGACTCTCCAAGTATATCAAAACATAAATTGGTGTAAGTTGTGATGAATGAGGAGGTTTGTATAGATTGGAAATATTGGAATGTAAGGAAGTCCATAGAGATCCTATTGTCATCCCGTGCTATGCTTTCTCCTTGATGCTGGATAATACCGATGTTGTCGATTCATGTTTCATGTGTGCGGAACGGAAAACGGATGTACTTATTGGTCTTGCTGTCTTGCTTTCAGCGATGAAGCATAATGGAACGGGGTCGTGCTTCTTGAAAACATGCGTACAGGACAGCATTTTGATTTTTGCGGTTGATCGCTGGAAAAAAAAACATAAGTGCGGTCTTATGTGACATATTAAAAGCTTGTATTAGGAAAAGAAGTTTCATCTCATTCTCTCAATAACATCCTCTATCTTTGTCACCAATATCGTCAAAAAAGACCCAGTCCACTGTTTATACAATCATGCCCAAGTTTTTTAGTAAAAAGGATAAAAAGTCCGATGATTTGGTGTCATCGAATCATGGTAAGATGGATAAGTTCGTGGAAGCTCCAGCTACAGTTGATGATTGGATGAATTATCAACCTACCGAGACGAAGTCGATCCCCAACAGTAGTAAGAAAAAAATTCCATCTGAGAAGGAGAAAAAGGCTGCAGCTTATGAAGAGAGAGAATCTGAAAATACCGCCTTGATTCAATCCTTGCGAGAAGAAAATAAAACACTACAATCACATGTTGAAGAATTGGAAAATAACTTTCATCGTATTGTAGATTTACAAAATGAAGTTCAATCCTTAAAAAGTTTATTAGATGAACGTGATTCTCTTCAAGAGGAATTGGTACGTTTTATTTTTGATTGCTTTTTTTTTTGGTTTTTCCTGCAAGACATTATTACTGATCTTGGAGGAAACGAAAACAACATCCTTTGCAGACGCAAGTAACAGATCAATTCCATGAAACAAAACGATTCTTGGATCAGAGTCAACAAATTTTGAATCAAAGTAAATCAAATTCCGATAAATTACAATTACAAATCAAAGACTTGAATCAACAATTGCAAGATGAAAAAATAAAGAGTCAAAATTTTCAAAAAGAAATGGAATCCTTACAAGCTAAAAATAGTCAATGGGAAGCAGATCATAAACAACTCAAGGGTAAAACAGAAATTCTATTAAAAGAACGGGCACGAATTTTAGCGGGAGGGAAACAAATTACAGATATTGAAAAAATGTTGGATGAATATGGTGATTTAATTGCAGAGGTAGAAACACTTCAAGCTCAAAAGAAACGATTGAATGAAGATTTAGTTATGACAACACAAAAATTAGCTATTACTGCTACTTCAGCCTCTCATCCACCGATGAGTTCCTTAGCAGCGGCTAAAGATCATGGATCGGATACTTTGAAACAAGCCCTAGCTCAAAAGGTGGAATTAGAACGATTAGTTGCAGACATGACAGAAACGGTCAAGTCGAAGGAAACACAAATGGCAACTATTAAGGATGTGAATAGACAATTGGCAGAGCAATTGCAGATGTATCGATCCAAGTATGAAGGAGGTACGGAAGATATATTTTCATAAAGCATGGTAGAGGGAAGGGGGGGAACAATAGACAGAGACTCTGCATAATCTACGAAATGATTTTTTTTTTCCATAAGAACATGCTAAGGAGTACGGTACAAAGGTTATATAGAAATAAATCTTTTCCCCTACATGTAGTATTTCTTTTACAATTAGTGTTTACGAAGGGTTTGTAACTCTTGCGTCATGGCTCGATTGATCGTTTTCAACGTTTCTATTTGCATTTCCTTTGCGTTCACATATTCTGTCAACTCTTTGACAACTCTTTCCAATTCAAATTTCTGTAATAAGGCATTTCGTAGAGCATCACCAGCAGGTGTTTTGGAGGCAGGTCCCGCCGATGCTGCAGATACTGCCAACTTTTGTGTAAGAGAGGTAACCTCCTCGGATAATGTCTTACGTTGAGCTTTCACAGTAGCAAGTTCCGCACTGATGGCTGTGTAGTCATTTATCGTACGTTCAAGGTCTTCAACCGTCATTCCATCACGAACAATTCGAGACAAGTCTTTAGTCTGACTATGTAACTTATTATTCAAATTATTTCGTTCGTTCTCAAGAGCCATGTACTGGTATCTCAATTTCTCCATATCTTTTTCGCTTGCGGCCAATCTACTCTTTTCTTCACGAAGTTGTTGTGTAAGATCATACGCTTGCTGCTGTAATTTGAGACATATTGCTTGACTTTCTGTTAAGTTACCTTGAGTTTGAACAAGGAGATCGTATTTCGATTGAAGATCGTCGATTGCTTTTTCGTTAGATAGAGATTTGACTGAGCCTTCTTGTAATTGTTTCGTTAAAGAATCAACTTCTTGTTGTAGTTTATTACATGCGCTTTGGTATTGTAAAACGCGAGTCTCTGCATCGTTGAGATCGCTTTGGTACTTAACGGCCTGTGCTTTCATAGATTCCTAGAAAAACAGAAGTTAATGGAGACACGATGAATTTCAGAAAATCAGGATTACGATGGTACAACTTACTAGTTCAATTTTGAGAGAATCACGCTCTTCAACAACCTTAGACAAAGCTTCATTACTGTTACTGATTGCTTTGATACCCTTATTGTCTGTATCTGCACCAGCTTTGGTATCCTTATCGAAGAAAGGCTTCAGTGGAGCTCTCCTTGACCGGGCTACATTCTGCAATTCTTCAGTCAATTGCTTATTGATATCTTTCATCGTATCTAGTTGCGATTGTTTTGCATTCACATATTCTGTCAACTCTTTGACCATTCTTTCAAGTTCAGCCTTTTGTTCCCAGGCACGTCGGAGCTCTTCCGCTGTTGGTCCGGAGATCGCATCGTTGTCATCATTCGAATTTTCACCCGCATCTGTTGATTGGGCATTCTCGTCATGATCCAAATTCCCGACTATTTCGGGTTGTTGAGCCTTGAGTAATTCCACTTGCGCATGAAGGTCCGAATTTTCTTGAATAATCCGCTCAATGTCAGAAATTTCCATTCCAGTTTTACGAATACGTGCCATATCTTTTGCTAAACTTTCATTCTTCTGTTTCAATGTATTCCGTTCCACTTTGATCGCCTGATATTTTTCTTGAGTACTATTATTATCAGCCTCCAAAGTCAAACACCTACTATTAACGTCGTCAAACTTTGCTTGAAGTTCTTCCATTTGAATCTTCACGTGATCATAGGATGACTGACTTTGGGAAAGAAGTTGTTGAGTTTCCATGAGACAGTTAGCAGCTTCCGACAATTGGTACTTTGCCGTTGACTGATGTTTTTCACGAAAAGTTTGCGAGTGAGTTGAGTCTTCAACAGACAATTATACAAATGATGATGAAACGGTTTTTCTTACCAGTTCAAACCGTAAAGAATCGCGCTCTTCGATGACTTTTTCGAGCTCAGCTACTTCGCTTTGAAGCTCTTCAAATCGAATAAGTTTCCCATCTCTGGCTTCAATGGCAGCAGTTAATACAGCCTTTTCATTATTCCACGATCTAAACATCTTTTCATTCTCAAGAGTACTTTCTTGCTTATCCTTTAGCTCTTTCTCTAAGGAAGATATTCGTGATAGGAGGTCTTTTCTCATCTTCATGGTATCCTCATCCATTGTACTTATAAAGAAAGATCCATCAGAAAAGGAAACGAATCATGCCTGCAGAATACATACGAGTGAAGACATACCTGATTCTGTTTTCAGACGCTTGTAGTGCTTCTTTTGCTTCATAAAACTTCCTATTCTCTTCCGCCGCTTCCTTTTTCACAATCAATAATTCATCATCCTTCAGCTTCATTATTTGCTCAGAATCATTTAGGCGACGTTGTAACTCGGCAATTAATTGGTTGGCATCATCAAGCTGGTTACGCAAAAGGTCCATTTCAATGGTCGAGGTCAAAGATACAGAAGCTTGATCCAAGATATGGGAAGTTTCTTCGGTTGTTGATGTAGCCAATGTAGTTTCCACGGCTAACGATTCAACCTTGGACTCGTCCACAGGATTATATGTTAAATCGTGATGCTCCATCGAAACCTCCTTTTCATTATCCAAGGTATCACTCATGTCAACTAAAAAATCGGTAGCCATTTCAGTACTCATGGAATAAGATGGTTGAACCGAATCACCTTGGCCCAACAAATCATATGATTCAGAAGGAGGCATTATTTGCGCCTCATCCTTCTCAACGGGTCCATACCATTCATCTTTACCCAATAGGTTACATTCTTGAGGCGTTTCAGGCTCAAGGGGGTCTGTTTCAATATTCATCGACGTGATAAGGCGTTCGTCAGAAGACGATGTCGTCTGTTCAGGAACCATAGACTCTGTTTCAGCATTACCTGAAGTTATAAGCAACTTATCAGACGTGGACCTCGTTTCCTCAGTAAAAATTGGCTCGGCTTTCTCCAAAACATTGGCATCGTTCCGAACGGATTTGGATATAGACTCTGTTTCAGCATTACCTGAAGTAATAAGCAACTCATCAGACGTGGACCTCGTTTCCTCAGTAAAAATTGGCTCGGCTTTCTCCAAAACATTGGCATCGTCCAGAATGGATTTGGATATATCACCGTTACCGTCATCAGGGTAGACAGATACATGTAAATCAACCACAGGGGTAGAATTAGTTTCTACAACAACTGCATCTGTAGTCATAATTTCAGTATTCGTCGGCATCAATGTATTCATGCCGCTGACAACTGGTTCCTTTGGAGCAGGAAATAGGGTGGATATAGTAGATGCGGTTCCAATATAATTGGCAATACCCAGTGTTGTTAAGAATGATTCACGAGTAACACGATCTTCTGCATATAACTCCAATCGATTATGAGTACAAAGATATTGAATAGTAGAGGTGGTAGAGTCTGATACATTTTCAGGAATTATGAGGTAGAAAATATTTGGTTTAGATGCATCAGCTTCGGCGGTAGCATGACGAATAGGTGTATTTACATCATGAAGTAATGCATCTCTATTTCCAGAGACTTGATAAATAAATAGGTGAGATGTCGTTTGGCCATCGGTCGACGGTCCCTTTTCGATAGTTATACGTAGAATTTTTCCTTCTGCCTTACCACATCCAAGTAAACTTTCAAACGATACATTTCCTCCTCCCTCTAGATTTTTCTGAGCTGTATTTAAGATGATCGGATCTATTTCTACCGTACGCTGTAAGATACATTCATGGACAGAAGGGTCTTCATCCTCATTAGTATCATCGGTTGTTACACATTTGAGTTGATAACCACAATCTGTAACGGATGGTTGATACATGGCACGATTCGCTCCATGTAAGGTTATCCATGATGTTTCTTGATATCTAGGATCGTCCAAGGGATACGTGGACCGAAGCCATTGAAATTTAAGATCTCTTGTCGATTGACTTTGATTGGCATTAAATCGAACAGTTAATAGAGACGAATTAGTGACAGTGATCGATGTGCGACTTATACCATCTAAGGGTATATATCCATCCTTGGTAGTTTGTAAAAAGATCCCATACAAGGGACGACTAGAATCATTCTGAGGTGATGTTGGTCTCTCTTCCAAAGCTAGGGATGGATAAGGATATGAACTCTGGATAGTTACAGAAGCTACACTTGAGGCGACACTGCTACTATCCATCGGTTTGGAAGTAACAGGAGGAGGAGGAGGAGGATGTGCAGTTGTAGAAATAGGTGAAAATAAATCCTTGGTAGAACTAGTTGCATTTTTCGTAACAGGTACAGATGATGATGATGATGATGGTTTTGGTGCTTTTTTGATAGGTGTTGAACCACTACCCCCAATAGCATCATGAACTACATCCGCTGTAGCATATACAGCAGCATTTGTAGCATTCGCTAGTTTATTCGTCGCCTTACCTACCATGGTACCCCATTTAATAAATCTATTTTTCAATTTAGAATCATCCGCACTTTCCTTATTTGATTTTGTCACTGTAGAAGATGATGAAGTACTAGCCGCTGTAATAGGAGATGTAAGTGCATTTTTATTCCCACTTCCAATAGGGTTCATCTTTTCGGTACTGTTTGTTATTGTAGCATTTTTCACAGCAGTGGGTGGATGTCGCTCTTGGTGATAATCTACTTGCTCCTTCACATCATCAGTATCATCTTCACTTTCCTCTGAAGAAGGAGTGACAATCATTGGAGTCGTAGCATTACCATCGATACCTGGATGTTCGGGCATATCTGTAAATGTCAAGACAATAGGTGTCGGAGCGTCTCGTAATAAGGACAAAATTTCTTGGAAATCCATATGTAAGAGCCAATCACTTTGATCACTATGATGCAATCCCTGGATATTCGTCAGGACATATCCTGTCACATTCACAACCTTGGGAGTGTACGATGCAACTGCTGCTCCTGTACCATGAGTATCATGATACGGTACTAATACCAATCGTGATTGCAAATCTGGGAAATTTTCAAATCGTATTTGTTTATTGTTGGACATTTTATGAAATGACTTGAAGATTATACGTCTACGTTGTTAATACGGGACGAAGATACTGGCTGTTACAATCGGATGCTTGAGTATAGAGTCTCCTCATATTATACAGTCATCGATGAAACGAAGAAAAGACAGACAGTTTTACTTTCATCGCCGATGCATTTCGATGCGGGTCTACTGTAAGAAAACGTACAATCCTACATACTCTATTGCAGAAAGGTATAGTACCTTCATTGTAAGTAGCCTACTGAGCACAGAGCAATTTGCTCTTACATCATCCAATCACACCCGAATACATTCCATCATCTCCAACTCAATCCATCGTTATACCACAACTATGTAGGACAGAGAGTACCACGAACACGAAAATAGAGATATGATGACACTTCTGGTTACCATCGCATCTCATACCATGAAAGTATCCCATATATAAACTACAAATATATCTATACGAAATCATCCCATTACTTTGAGATGATCATGACATGGCGTTGCATATCATTATCACTTGAGCATCAGAATCATTTCACTATTAAGGATTGATACTACGTAATAATTTATCGTTTAACTTTGGCATGTAACAGTCATTATTCATTCAGTCGTAAAGTAACAGACGATCTATAGGTATGATAACTCAAGATTTGTGTGTTTTAAAGGATAAGTATTTTCACTGTAAATAACAGAATCATACAAACACATAGGACGATATAGAAGCACATTTTTGAGTTAAGATGGCTATTGCTGGAGTGTCCTAAGAATCATGAGTAGACGAAGCTGAAAGAAATTCTTACAAGGAGGATCATCGTCTAATAGCGAAGGCGATGAAGGAAAACTGTACTCCGGTCGTGATTCGTAGAAAAGTACAAAAAAAATGAATAAAAAACAACAGAAGTATGATACATAAATTTAAAAAAAATTATCGACGTCTCGCAAAACAACCGCAAACTACTTGTACTGAATTTCGCTGTATTTCAAGTGCCTTATACTGCGCCTTCAAACGCTCTTTCTCAACCTCTGCCGAATTCAACTTGTCATTGGCATCGATGAGAGCTAAATTCAATTCATTAATGACCTTGTTTAACTTGTCACAGGATTCTTCCTTTTGTATCAATGAGTCTTGATTAATAACAAGTTCTTTCGTGATAATGGACTAGAAGCAACCAACAACAATAAGCAACGAGGGGCATTATCAAAGAAAAATAACATACAGAACAGATCTGTGTATAGCTTACCAAAGCATTACGAATAGCATCTCGATCATTCAGGAGTTTTAAATAGGCCTCATCTTTCATAGGTGAATCCGACCCAGTCTTTAGTGTCACTGGTTCTTCCGGCTCCAAAGCTTTTTCCATGGAACGTGGTGTGAGAGGACTACCTGTTATCTTCATAAGAGCCTTTTCTTTTTGTAGCGAAGCTAAAACTAGCTCATTTTGCATCGAAGTTATTAGAACCTCGTAACTGTGTAAAGTGGAAGCCTTCGTTTGAAGTTCCGCCTCAAGCGTTGATACACGCTCCGCAAGTTTGTCTCTAGTCCGATTCACTAATTCACCTTCGAAACTACAAACGTTTAAAATCATTACCACATATCTCGTAAGAGTATTCAAAGTAGGGTAAAAAGTAAAAGTGCACATACCCTGCTTTCTTTCCTGACATAGCGAGAGCAACTTGCAGATCTTGGTATTTGCTCTTTTCATCTTCAAGTAACAATTCCTGTGATAGTATCTGATCATTTTTCATCACCACGTCTGTTTCAAGGGTTTTTACTTGGTTTATTAAGTCACTTATTTCCGATTGGAACTGTACGTTCTTTTTCTTTTCCTCGTTATATTGAATAAAGATAGAATCTAGCTCCTGTATGGTCTTTTCAGCGTCGATTAATCGATTCTGTAGGTCTGAAATGTATTCGTTCTCGATACTTAATTTTTCAATCTCAGCTTTAAGCAAGTCACGCTCCTCAGCAATAAGTGAAAATTCATCGAGCTGCCCCTTGAGTTCAAATATCTTTTTCACATTCTCGTCTCCATCTCCCATAGATGCTAAAAGAGAAGCCTTTTCCTCTTCAAGTGTATTTATAAGCTGCTCATAACTTTTAACTGTTTCAGTATGTGCTTCAACAACTTTATCCAGCGACGATAGACGTGTAAGAAGATCGTCTCTTTTTACAATTTCTTCGTTTCTTAAAATCCTTCAAAGCAGAATTTTTTGAGAGAATGCAGATTTTTACGACAGTAAGTGGGATGAATATAATATAAACTTACTCCATTTGGTTACGGGTATTTTGGAGCGTCAATTCTAAATCTTTCTTTTGAAGATGTTCAAAGTCCAGTTCAAGTTTATTCGCCTGAATACAATCGTCTTTTTGTCGTAACGATTCTTCAAGAAAGAGAATCCTTGATTGAAGATCCAACACAATTTGCTGTAAGTCTTGATTCAATAGTCTCTGTTCTTCTACTTGAACTAATGTGGCATTAGTTTGCTCAAGTCGGATTTCAGATTCATGAAGTCGACTTTGAAGTTGAATTATGAAGTCATTTGAGGTATTAGCCTCTTGTAACTTAGTCATAAGACTATCCCTCTCAGATACCACATGTGAAAATTCAACCATTTGTCTCTTCAAGGATGAGAGCTCATTAATTTCTTGATTCTTAGACTCAATGGCTGCGGATAGTAAAGTGTTTCTTGACTCTAGAGAAGCCATGAGCCTGTTACGATCAACCAATAACTCTTGACTTGTCGCGAGAGACCGTTCCAAGGAGGATATTTGTCCCAACAGATCTTTTCTCATTTGAATTCGGTCTTCATAAATGAAGCTAGATACGAAAGTGAACGATTAATGTCATGATTAACACATATAAAATGCACATATCTCAAGGTGTGGACTTACTCAATGCGTTGTTCGGCAGCATTTAATGCTTCTCTTAATTCTCCACATTTTTTCCTTTCATTTTCAATAATCTTCTCTGATAGAACTAAATCACAGTCTTTTTGCTGCAGTGATTTTTCCAATTTTTCTATCCGCAACTTTAATTCCATAGCTTCTTGAGTCGTATTAATAGATGATGAGCGACTAAGGATCGATCGATGGGGAGAGGGTGGCTGTCGATCTGTTAACTGAGGAAGAGGATCTGATGTGTTTTCTAGAGCTGCAGTATTGGATATAATGAGCGCTGTTTTCTCAACTTCTCCAGTAAACAAGGGCTTTGAGTGAATCGCTACAATTCGTTGGGTAGGTGAAACACGAGCAGGTGTTGAGATCGGTGGATCATTTGGAACATCTGAAACTTTAAACAACGGTGTTTTCACAGAAACGTTGGAAGGATGTCCGTTGAAATTAGCTACACCCAATGAAGTCATGCAGACTTCCCGTGTGAATCGATCCTCAGCATAAAATTCTAATCGTCGATTGAGACTCAACGATTGAATACCCGAGGCTGAATCGGGCATGTCCACTGGTAAAATAAGATAAAAGATATTTGGTCGTGAGGCATCAGCCTCCGCTGTAACATAAAAGATGGGTATGTACGGGTCATGAAGAGCGATTTCAGTATTTCCGGAGACTTGATAGATGTTTACATTTGAGGCTAATCGTTTGGTGTCCATATCTGATGGATATTTTGCATATCCTTGTTCTATGACAAGCCGAAATATTTTACCCTCGGCTAGACCACAACCTAACAAATGATCAAAGGATGCTGGATTCCCAGGACTATGGTAATATTTTTGTGCCTCACTAAGAATGATGGGATCCAACTCAATGCCTTGACATAGAATACACTCATTCAACGAAGACGTTCTATTGGTAGGATGATGTTCCGATTCATCATCTGAATTCTCTTCTACAGTTATTTCACATTTAAGTTGATATCCACAATCAGTGACGGAGGGTTGATATACAGCGCGTGTAGCTCCATAGATTGCTTTCCAATATGTACTATCCTGACTGAATTTGTCGTTGTCATGATTAGTGCTTGTTGAAGATTTGGGAGTCCCTACAGGAACAGTCGATCGGTACCATTGAAACTTATGATCTCTCATTGATTGACTTTGATTTGCATTATACCGCACAGCTAATACGGATGAGTTAGTTATGATAGGTACAGATGCATCTTGATAATGATGCAAGTATTTATCTTCATTCCAATCTCCTATACAATCGAGTGCAATGAAACCATCCTTGGACCCTTGTAGGAAAACACCAAAGGTAGTCTGCTTCATTTCAGGTGTGACGGGTCTAGCAGGAGGTATATTCGTCAGTAACATACTGATATTTTCTTCCGATGATTTACTTCTAGAGACTGCACCTAAATAAAGGAAGGTATCATTACTCGGTGCGTTGACTTTTTGAGTGTCGAAAGACGTTGGACTATTATTCCGAGTGGAAGTAGTTGTCTGGGTATCTTGATCCGTGTCTGATGATCCCGAGCTGACAGGCGAATTTGCTGCTGAACCTGATCTTCCTTGACTTCCCCAGCGTTGTAATCGTTCTTTCAATTTAGATTCACTTGTGCTTTTGCTTGACATAAAAAACATGATTTTTGAAGTAGTTTGCAATTTATTTACAAGACGTATTCGCTGTGAGAAAGAAACCTGTAAGATGACAAATGCCAATCTATCCAACCACCTGTTCTCTTGTTGGACCTTGATCACAAAGGCTTCCTCCTAATTATTTTACATATGCCAAGCCAGAATTTCCTCGATTAAGAGTTTCGTTGTGGAGTGGGGGAAAAGGTTTAAAGATTAAATTAAAGATGGTCATGCCGTTCATGGCTAAAAAGGCAGCAGGTAGGAAGCTACCGGTCACATCGCCAGTTCGACAACACCATGGAGAGTCTGCATCTCAAAGTCTCAATCAAACGTCACTTTCACAAAAACATACTAGCCTACGAGCTAAAGTGGCACACTTTTTAAAACGGCCCATAAACGCATACTAGAGTGTCCTTAGTACTGGCTGGAGGTGGTAGGTCTTATACTGCACCCATATCAGGTAAATGACGGTTATTGGCTAGGGTTAGGGTCCCTCGCGCCGAAGGCGCGCTCGCGTCCCCGGCCCGAGATCAAATTAGGGTTCGTTACGGGCCCGAGTACTGCGCACTGCGCACGCGCTGCCTAGGGGGTGGGGGGGTCTCCCCCCCGTTTAGGGGATTCATTCGCGTGCCCCGGTGACCAACCACCCCGATGCGAAATCATCGATTTGGTGGGTTTTCTGAAGTCTCCGGAATTTTTCATCCAGTCACTCAAGTTTTAAAAGCGATTTCTGAGATTTTTTTTTAAAAAAATGAAACCACGGCGTGCGAGCAACAAGCGCGCGGTCCGTACGCGGTCCGTGCGCACTGCGCGCATCATGTATGTAGAAGTGTACTAGACTAGGGTTATGATGGCGGTTACAAATAATCGTCATTTACCTGATATGGGTGCAGCATAAGAGGCCGCCCGCAACGAAACATTCCTACGTGGCTTCGATGTCGGAGCCGTTAAAATATACATGATTTTTAGCGTTTTGCATCTTACATTAAAGCCAGAGTACCATGCGCCTCGGATGAAGTTTTTTTGCTG
>Ga0169931_10007405_pt1 | contig 16268 bp, 15 predicted proteins | sample Kivu_15m_20L_FD_129675 | JGI IMG/M metagenome (GOLD analysis project Ga0169931, IMG submission 129675) | Freshwater microbial communities from Lake Kivu, Western Province, Rwanda to study Microbial Dark Matter (Phase II) - Kivu_15m_20L... | ecosystem: Environmental > Aquatic > Freshwater > Lake...
ACACACCCTGCTCCAGCAATGACGACACCCGACGGTGGGTGCCAGCGGCAAATTATCGCTGAGCCCGAGGCCCAATCGGTCCACAGCATCTGTGGATAACTTTGTGGGAAAGCGTGGGGAGGATCGCCAAACCAATGGTCCTCGCTGGGTTTTTTTTGTGGTGATGAAAAAACAGGCAGTTAACTTTCGTTGCAAATCAATCACTTGCCCGTGTTGTCCGCCACATTCGCCTTGCCAGTCCGACAATCCAGTGTCCACGGGAGTTTGTGGACAGTATCTCTTTGCCAAGTCTTATGAACACTGAGTTTCGTGCCGCCATGCCCGATGGGGCGGGGCCTGTATGGCCAGTTGGGGCGTTGATGCAAGCGATTGCAGACGCTTTGGCCAGCCGTTTCAACCCAGTTGCGGTCGAAGGCGAGATCTCTGGCTTCAACCGCGCGGCCAGCGGGCATTGCTACTTCAACCTCAAAGACGCGAGCGGTCAGATCCGATGCGCACTGTTTCGCCGTTCGGCCGACGCGCTGTCGTTTGCACCGCGCGACGGCATGCGGGTGCAGGTGCGTGGCAAGCTCGATGTGTACGGTCCGCGCGGGGATCTGCAGCTGATCGTCGACCGGATGCAGGCGTCTGGGGCCGGGCAGCTCTATGAAGAGTTTTTGCGCCTCAAAGCACGGCTTGAGGCCCAAGGCTTGTTTGCTGCCGAGCGCAAGCGCGAGCTGCCGCGCGCGGTGCGCCGCATTGGGGTGGTGACCTCCTTGGGCGCCGCTGCCCTGCGCGATGTGGTCACCGCCTTGCGTCGGCGTGTGCCACACATCGAGGTGGTGGTTTTTCCCGCTTCGGTGCAGGGCGCTCAGGCGCCGGGCGAGATTGTCAGCGCGCTTGAGGCGGCCTACCGCGCCCACGAGAACCCGCTATCGCCCGCGCGCTGCGATGTGCTGCTGTTGGTGCGCGGTGGCGGCTCGCTCGAAGACCTGTGGTCATTCAACGACGAGCGTGTGGTGCAGGCGGTGGTGCGCGCGCCCATGCCGCTGGTGTGCGGCGTGGGCCATGAAACCGACTTCACCTTGTCCGACTTCGCCGCCGATGTGCGTGCGCCCACACCCACGGCGGCGGCCGAGTTGTGTGCGCCAGACCGCCAGAGCCAGTGGCGGGCCTTGGACGCTCTGGGCGACGCCATCAGCGACGCATGCACGCGCCAGTTGGATCGCCATGCGCAGCGATTGGATCGCTGTGCCGCTCGGCTGGGTCGACCGTCGGCCCGTTTGGCCGACGCGCAGCGCCAGTTGGTGACGCTGCAGCACCGCTTGCAAGCGGTGTGCGCCGCCTGGCAGTTGGGTCAACGCCATCGTTTGGAACGAGCGGCTGAGCGACTGGAGACCTCGCGCACGCAAGCGCTGCAGCTGCACAACGATCGTCTGGACCGCTGCGCACACACCTTATCGCTGCTCGACCCGCGGCTGCCGCTGCAGCGTGGCTACGCTTTGTTGACCGATGGCAGCGGGCGTTTGTTGTCGTCGGTGCACGGTGTGCAGGGTGGTGCGTCGGTGCAGGCGGCGCTGTCAGATGGCGACTTGGCGCTCACGGTGCAAGCGGTCCACCCTCGGGCGGAGTCGCCTTGACCCCAGCGACCCGCCGGACTTGTTGGCGTGCCTACAATCGACACCAACCCTGTCAGGGGTACACCGAACAACACCTGTCTCCCATCACACACACCGAGAGGACACCATGGAACACACCCTTCCCGCCCTGCCATACGCCGTCGATGCGCTGGCCCCTCACTACTCCCAAGAGACCTTGGAGTTTCACCACGGCAAGCACCACAACGCCTACGTGGTCAACCTGAACAACCTGCAAAAAGGCACCGAGTTCGAGAACATGGACCTCGAGTCCATCGTCAAGAAGTCCAGCGGTGGCATCTACAACAACGCCGCCCAGATCTGGAACCACACTTTTTTCTGGAACTGCATGAAGCCCAACGGCGGCGGTGAGCCGTCGGGCGCGCTGGCCGCAGCCATCAACGCCAAGTGGGGCAGCTACGCCGCCTTCAAGGAAGCTTTCGTCAAGAGCGCCGTGGGCAACTTCGGCTCGGGCTGGACCTGGCTGGTCAAAAAGGCCGATGGCTCGGTCGACATCGTCAACATGGGCGCCGCTGGCACACCGCTGACCACCGGCGACACCGCGCTGCTGACCGTGGACGTGTGGGAACACGCCTACTACATCGACTACCGCAACCTGCGTCCCAAGTTTGTCGAGACTTTCCTGGACAAGCTGGTGAACTGGTCGTTCGCTGAAAAGAACTTCGGCTGATCTGAGCGGTTCAGACAAGACCCGGTGACGACACTCACCGGGTTTTTTTTGCCCGCGGCAGGTGTTGCCTGCAAAAAAAGTGCGTCTGCGCGGTTTAATTTTTCACAATTCAAAATTTGAGTTCAAAAAATGAACTCTGGGTCAGAGCGCTGAAAGCAAAATTGCGCACCATCTTTCGGTTGTGCTCGGCGCCACAAGCCTGCAGCCAACACCACTCAAGAGACACAAGGAGCCAAACCATGAGCGCACAGTCCCCCACCATCATTTACACCCTGACCGACGAGGCCCCTCTGTTGGCCACGAACGCGTTTTTGCCCATCATCCGCACCTTTGCGGCGCCCGCCGGCATCAACGTGGACACCCGGGACATTTCGGTGGCAGCGCGCGTGCTGGCGGCTTTTCCCGAGTGCCTTACCGAGGAGCAGCGTGTCTCCGACGATCTGGCTGAACTGGGCAAGCTGACCCTGCGCCCTGAAGCCAACATCATCAAGCTGCCCAACATCAGCGCGTCGGTGGCGCAGTTGGTGTCGTGCATCAAGGAGCTTCAGGCCAAGGGCTACAAAGTGCCCGACTACCCCGAAAACCCCAAGAACGACGAAGAAAAGGCCATCAAGGCCCGCTACGGCAAATGTCTGGGTTCGGCGGTGAACCCGGTGCTGCGCGAAGGCAACTCGGACCGCCGCGCGCCGCGCGCCGTCAAGGAATACGCCCGCAAGAACCCGCACAGCATGGCCGAGTGGAGCCAGGCTTCGCGCACGCACGTCTCGCACATGCACGCTGGAGACTTCTACCACGGTGAAAAGTCCATGACGCTGGACCGTGCCCGCGATGTGAAGATGGAGCTGATCACCAAGAGCGGCAAAACCATTGTGCTCAAGGAAAAAGTGTCGCTGCTCGATCGCGAGGTCATCGACAGCATGTTCATGAGCAAGAAGGCGCTGCTGGCCTTCTACGAAAAGGAAATCGAAGACGCGCGCAAGACCGGCGTGATGTTCTCGCTGCACGTCAAGGCCACCATGATGAAGGTGTCTCACCCCATCGTGTTTGGCCACTGCGTCAAGATCTTCTACAAGGAAGCGTTCGAAAAGCACGCCGCCACCTTCAAAGAGCTGGGGATCAACGTCAACAACGGCATGGTCGATCTGTACAACAAGATCGAAACCTTGCCCGCTTCCTTGCGCGACGAAATCAAGCGAGACCTGCACGCTTGCCATGAGCACCGCCCCGAACTGGCCATGGTGGACTCGGCCAAAGGCATCACCAACTTCCACTCGCCCAACGACGTGATCGTCGACGCCTCCATGCCCGCCATGATCCGCAACGGCGGCAAGATGTGGGGTGCCGACGGCCGCTTGAAGGATGTCAAGGCCGTGATGCCCGAGTCGACCTTTGCCCGCATCTACCAGGAGATGATCAACTTCTGCAAGTGGCACGGCGCCTTCGACCCCAAGACCATGGGCACCGTGCCCAACGTCGGCCTGATGGCACAGCAGGCCGAGGAATATGGCTCGCACGACAAGACCTTCGAGATCACCGAGGACGGTGTGGCCAACATCACCGACTTGGAAACAGGCGAAGTGTTGCTGACCCAGAACGTGGAGCAGGGTGACATCTGGCGCATGTGTCAGGTCAAGGACGCCGCCATCCGAGACTGGGTCAAGCTGGCTGTCAACCGCGCCCGCAACTCCGGCATGCCGGTGGTGTTCTGGCTCGACGCCTACCGCCCGCACGAAGCCCAGCTGATTCGCAAAGTCAAGATGTACCTGCACGAGCACGACACCACCGGTCTGGACATTCAGATCATGAGCCAGGTGCGAGCCATGCGTTACACCCTCGAGCGTGTGATCCGCGGCCTCGACACCATCAGCGCGACCGGCAACATCCTGCGCGACTACCTGACCGACCTGTTCCCGATCATGGAACTCGGCACCTCGGCCAAGATGCTGTCCATCGTGCCGCTGATGGCCGGTGGTGGCATGTATGAAACCGGTGCCGGCGGCTCGGCGCCCAAGCATGTGCAGCAGCTGGTCGAGGAAAACCACCTGCGCTGGGACAGCCTGGGTGAGTTCCTGGCGCTGGCCGTGAGCTTTGAGGATCTGGGCATCAAGAACGGCAACCCCCGTGCGAAGCTGCTGGCCAAGACACTGGACGCGGCCACCGGCAAGTTGCTAGACAACAACAAGAACCCCTCGCCGAAAACCGGTCAGCTCGACAACCGCGGCAGCCAGTTTTATTTGGCGCTGTACTGGGCCCAAGAGCTGGCCGCACAAACCGAGGACGCCGAGCTGGCTGCCAAGTTCGCTTCGCTGGCTCAGCAATTGGCCGCTCAGGAAGCCACCATCGTGGCCGAACTCAATGCGGTGCAGGGCCAGCCGGCCGATATCGGTGGGTATTACAAGCCCGACACCAGCAAGCTGGCACAGGTGATGCGCCCAAGCGCCACCTTCAACGCTTTGTTGGCGAGCGTGGCCGCCTGAGTTTTCTGCGCCTATCGTCAGTGACAAACCCCTGTGGGCCAGGCTGGCCCTCAGGGGTTTTGTGTGTTGGGTTTGCGATGCTCAGCGCCAGAGCCCGGGGGCCTTGAGTTTCGAACCCGCCTTGATGCCTCGCTTGGCGAACCAGCCTTGGTTCATTTCCAGCACGTACCGCACAGGGGCCGAGGAGCAGTGCGAATCCAGTGTTTGTGGCTGCATATCCGCCAGATTGACGATGGATCCGTCGTCGGCGATGAACGCAGCCGTCAGCGGAATCAAGGTGTTTTTCATCCAGAAACACTGTTGACTTGGTTGTTCAAACACAAACAGCATGCCCTCGTGGTTGGGCATGTCGGTCCGAAACATCAGGCCCATGCTGCGCTGGTCGGGGGTGTTGGCCACCTGGGCCTGAATCAGGTGCATGCCAGCGGTCAAGGTGATGCGTGGCAGCTGCAGTTGCGGACGCTCGGCGCAGGCGCTGCCGGCCCAAGCCAGCGCCAAAGCACACAGCAAGATGGATCGTCGCCAAGGTGAAAAATGGACGCGTTTCATACGGGCTATTGTGTCTGATGCGTCGGCCTGGCAGTCGAGTTCCGGCTGTGATCGCCGGCGTGGTGTGCGCTGGCCTGTAAGACACAGGTACACAGCGCCAACCCAGAGGTACACGGCGGCGTGACTTTTTCGCATCGCAACCCCCGCCGCGCGACCGCTGGGCCCCCGGACATACCCTTGCCTCCCTTGGGTGCGGGCGCCTGTCGCTAGAATCAAATTCATGGCCAGCAACAAACCCATCAAGCCCCTGATCCAACCACCCGCCGGTGGCGATGCGTCGGTGGTGCTCGAGCGCCGCACACAAAAAGTCAAGCCGCCCCAGATGTACCAGGTGGTGCTGCTCAACGACGATTTCACCCCCATGGAATTTGTGGTGCAGGTGATCCAGGAGTTTTTCAGCAAAGACCGCGAAACCGCCACCCAGATCATGCTCAAGATCCATCTGGAAGGCAAAGGTGTGTGCGGTGTTTACACCCGTGACGTGGCCCTGACCAAGGTCGAATTGGTGTTGCAGACCGCCCGCCAAGCGGGGCATCCGCTGCAATGCCTGAGCGAACCGGTTGAATAAGGACAAACCAGCCTCAACTCTCTGACGTCTTCTTCCGATACCTCAACCAAGCGCCCGTTTTTTCACCGACTGCAAAGGAAGTGCCCCATGATTGCCCAGGAACTAGAAGTCAGCTTGCATATGGCCTTTGTCGAGGCCCGGCAACAACGGCACGAATTCATCACCGTCGAGCACCTGCTGCTTGCCTTGCTGGACAACCCCAGCGCCGCCGAGGTGCTGCGCGCCTGCTCGGCCAATATTGAGGATCTGCGCAAGTCGCTGACCCATTTCATCAAAGACAACACGCCGCAGGTGGCTGGCACCGACGATGTGGACACCCAGCCCACGCTGGGTTTTCAGCGCGTCATCCAGCGGGCCATCATGCATGTGCAGTCCACCGGCAATGGCAAAAAAGAGGTGACCGGTGCCAATGTGCTGGTGGCCATCTTTGGTGAAAAAGACTCGCACGCCGTTTATTACCTGCACCAGCAGGGAGTGACCCGGCTGGACGTGGTCAACTTCATCGCCCATGGCATTCGCAAGAGCGACCAGCCTGAAGCGCCCAAACCCGACAGCGCCGCCGAGAATGAAGAGCAGTCTTCCGGTGAGGGCAAAGGCAACGACAAGCAGTCGCCGCTGGAACAGTTCACCCTGAACCTCAATCAAGCGGCCAAAGACGGCAAGATCGATCCGTTGATCGGGCGCGAATTCGAAGTCGAGCGCACGGTGCAGATTTTGTGCCGCCGCCGCAAGAACAACCCCCTGCTGGTGGGCGAGGCCGGGGTGGGCAAAACGGCGATTGCCGAAGGTTTGGCTTGGCGCATCACCCAAGGCGAGGTGCCCGACATCTTGGCTGAAGCGGTGGTGTATTCGCTGGACATGGGCGCGCTGCTGGCCGGCACCAAATACCGTGGCGATTTTGAACAGCGTTTGAAGGCGGTGCTCAAGCAGCTCAAGGAAAAACCCAACGCGGTGCTCTTCATCGACGAGATCCACACCCTGATCGGTGCCGGTGCGGCCTCGGGTGGCACGCTGGACGCGTCGAACCTGCTCAAGCCGGCGCTCTCCAGCGGCCAGCTCAAGTGCATCGGCGCGACCACCTTCCAGGAATACCGCGGCATTTTCGAGAAGGACGCCGCGCTCTCGCGCCGCTTCCAGAAGGTCGATGTGGTCGAGCCTTCGGTGTCCGAGACGGTCGACATCCTCAAAGGCTTGAAGAGCCGTTTTGAAGAGCACCACAGCGTCAAATACGCCAACGCCGCGCTGCAAGCGGCGGCTGAGCTGTCGGCCAAGTACATCAACGACCGCCACCTGCCCGACAAGGCCATCGACGTGATCGATGAGGCCGGCGCGGCCCAACGCATCCTGACCGCGTCCAAGCGCAAGAAAACCATTGGCAAGGCCGAGATCGAAGAGATCGTGGCCAAGATCGCGCGCATCCCGCCCGCCAATGTGTCGAGCGATGACCGCAGCAAGCTGCAGACCCTGGAGCGCGATTTGAAGAGCGTGGTGTTCGGTCAGGACAAGGCGCTGGAAGTGCTGTCGTCGGCCGTCAAGATGGCGCGCTCGGGTCTGGGCAAGGCCGACAAGCCGATTGGCGCCTTCCTCTTCAGTGGCCCGACCGGCGTGGGCAAGACCGAAGCGGCCAAGCAGCTGGCCTACATCATGGGCATCGACCTGATCCGCTTCGACATGTCGGAGTACATGGAGCGCCATGCGGTGAGCCGACTGATTGGCGCACCTCCGGGCTATGTGGGCTTTGATCAAGGCGGCCTGCTGACCGAGGCGGTGACCAAAAAGCCGCATTGTGTGCTGCTGCTCGACGAGATCGAAAAGGCGCACCCGGACATCTTCAACGTGCTGCTGCAGGTCATGGACCATGGCACGCTGACCGACAACAACGGGCGCAAGGCCGATTTCCGCAACGTGATCATCATCATGACCACCAACGCGGGTGCCGAGACCATGAACAAGGCGACCATTGGCTTCACCAACCCGCGCGAAGCGGGCGATGAGATGGCCGATATCAAACGCCTGTTCACGCCTGAGTTCCGCAACCGGCTCGATTCCATCGTCAGCTTCCGCGCGCTCGATGAAAACATCATCCTTCGCGTGGTCGACAAGTTTCTGCTGCAGCTTGAACAGCAGCTGTCTGAGAAGAAAGTGGAGGTCACCTTCACCGACGATCTGCGCAAGCACCTCGCCAAGAAGGGCTTCGATCCACTCATGGGCGCCCGCCCGATGCAGCGCTTGATTCAGGACACCATTCGCAAGGCGCTGGCCGACGAGTTGTTGTTTGGCCGCCTGACCGAGGGTGGCCGCTTGACGGTGGACATCGAACACACCAAAGACGATGCGGGCAAAGAAAGCAGCGAGGTCAAGCTCGATATCCAGCCCCTGCCCAAAAAGGAGGGCAAGGCCAAGCCTGAGGAAACCACGGCGGCCGACTGAACATGTGCTGCCCAAGAAAAGGCCCGGCTCTGCCGGGCTTTTTCTTGCGTGTACCCACTCAGGGCGTTTGGTAGCGCTGTCGAATCGCTTCGATGCGAGCGCGGTTGACGCCGAAATCTTCGCGGCCCAGACGACTGGCGCTGCGCAGGTGAATCACCTGGGCGCTGGGGTCGAGCCAGAACTCCAGATCGTCGACAAAACCGAGCCAGCGGGTGCGGGCGGTGGCGCGCAGGTAGTCCGCTCTCGTGTCGTGCACTTGCACGCCGGGCGTGGCCTCCAGCGTCTGGCGCAAAGCCGCCATGGAGGCTTCGGCCCCACCAGGCAGCAGCGCCAGTGGTGCGATGTCGGCGTAAGCCCGCTGCGGGTGCTCAGGGTAGAGGCCGGCTTGGCTGGAGACGCTGTTGCGGGTGTTTGACGGTGGCTTCAGGCGAGCGTCGGTGACGCCGAGATCGGTCGGTGGTGAGCCTGCCAGCCAGCCCAACTGGCCAGCGAGCAAAGGACTGGCGACCAGCAAGGCGGCGAGCAAAAGGGTGAGTTTCATGGTGCGGCAGACAAAGGGTCGAAGGATCAGCGCTTGCGCCCACCGCCGAGCAGGCTGCCCAGCACACCACGCACGATCTGGCGGCCAAGTCCTGAGGCCACACTGCGCGCGGCGGTCTTGGCCATGGTTTGCACCAGGCCGTCGTGTTGGCCGCCGCGCGGTCCGGTGCGACCAAACAGCAGTTCGTTGAGCATGCCACCTGCGCCCGCATCGGCCGGTGCTGTGGCAGCTCCGGGCACCCGCGGCGTCCTGGGGGCGTCGCTGGGCGCCTCTGCGGCCGCAGCGCTGCGCCCGGCGTGGGCCATCAGCACCTCGTAGGCGCTCTCACGGTCCAGGGTGGTGTCGTACACACCGGCCACCAGCGATCCGGTGATCAAGGTCTGGCGCTGTTCCGGCGTGATGGGACCAATCTGGCTGCCCGGCGGCAGCACATAGACGCGCTCGGTCTCGCTTGGGCGGCCTTTGGCGTCCAAAAAACTCACCAACGCCTCGCCCACCGCCAGTTCGGTGATGGCCGCTTCGATGTCCAGGCCCGCTTTGGGGCGCATGGTCTCTGCCGTGGCCTTGACCGCTTTTTGGTCGCGCGGGGTGAAGGCGCGCAGCGCGTGCTGCACCCGGTTGCCCAACTGGCCGAGCACGCTGTCGGGAATGTCCAGCGGGTTTTGGGTGACGAAGTACACACCCACGCCCTTGGATCGCACCAGCCGCACCACCAGTTCGATGCGCTCGACCAGCACCTTGGGCGCTTCGTTGAACAGCAGGTGGGCCTCGTCAAAAAAGAACACCAGCTTGGGTTTCTCCGGGTCACCAATTTCGGGCAGGGTCTCGAACAGCTCGGACAGCATCCACAACAAAAAGGTGGCGTACAGGCGGGGAGAGTTGAGCAGTTTGTCGGCGGCCAGGATGTTGATCACGCCTTTGCCGTCGACGGTTTGCATGAAGTCGTTGATGTCGAGCATGGGCTCGCCAAAGAACTTGTCGCCGCCTTGTTGCTCAATCTGCAGCAGGCCGCGCTGGATGGCGCCCACGCTCGCCGCGCTGATGTTGCCGTACTCGGTGGTGAATTGTTTGGCGTTATCGCCCACATGCTGCAGCAGGGCGCGCAGGTCTTTCAGGTCGAGCAGCAGCAGGCCGTTGTCGTCGGCGATCTTAAAAATCAGGTTCAGCACCCCAGTCTGGGTGTCGTTCAAATTGAGCATGCGCGAGAGCAGCAGCGGCCCCATGTCGCTCACCGTGGCACGCACGGGGTGCCCTTGTTCGCCAAACACGTCCCACAGCGTGGTGGGGCACTCGGTGGGCTGGGGCAGCTCCAGGCCTCGCTCTGCCAAGATCTTGGCGATCTTGTCCGGGATGCGCCCGGTTTGCGAAATGCCGGTCAGGTCGCCTTTGACGTCGGCCATGAACACCGGCACGCCGCGCAGCGAGAACTGTTCGGCCAGGGTTTGCAATGTCACTGTTTTGCCGGTGCCGGTGGCGCCGGTGATCAAGCCGTGGCGGTTGGCCAGGCCAGGCAGCAGGTGGCACTGGGCGGCGGTGTTCTGGGCGATCAGCATCGGTTCGGCCATGGGGCGCTCCAATTAGTGTGATGACGGGGGAAAACGTAAAATCGCAGCCTTATTAAATCAAAACCGCATCAGAAAAAAGGACTCAACCATGGCTGGACACAGCAAATGGGCGAATATTCAACACCGCAAAGGCCGTCAGGACGAAAAGCGCGGCAAGATTTGGACCCGTGTCATTCGTGAGATCACGGTGGCCGCCCGCACCGGTGGCGGGGATCCGGCCATGAACCCACGCCTGCGGCTGGCCATTGAAAAGGCCAAGGCCGCCAATATGCCGGCCGACCGCGTCAAGTACAACGTGGACAAAGCCTCGGGCAACCTCGAAGGCCAGGCGCTGGAAGAGATTCGCTATGAGGGCTATGGCATTGGCGGCGCGGCGATCATCGTCGACACCATGACCGACAACCGCGTGCGCACCGTGGCTGAGGTGCGGCACGCGTTCAGCAAGTACGGTGGCAATCTGGGCACCGAGGGGTCGGTGGCCTTTCAGTTCAAGCACTGTGGCCAGCTGATTTTTGCCCCCGGCACGTCGGAAGACAAGGTGATGGAAGTGGCGCTGGAGGCCGGTGCCGAAGACGTCATCACCGGCGACGATGGCGCCATCGAGGTGCTGACCGCGTACCCCGATTTCGAAGCTGTGAAAAACGCGCTGGAGGCCGCCGGTCTCAAGCCTGAAGTGGCTGAGGTGACCATGCGGCCCGAGAACACCATCGAGCTCACAGGCGAAGACGCCGCCCGCATGCAGAAGCTGCTGGACATCATCGAAGACCTGGACGACGTTCAAGAGGTTTTTCATAACGCTGAGATCAACGAATGAAAGTCCTGGTGATTGGCGGCGGTGGCCGCGAACACGCGCTGGCCTGGAAGCTCAAGCAGTCGGCGGGTGTGGATCAGGTGTTTGTGGCGCCCGGCAACGCCGGCACGGCGCGCGATGCGCAGCTGATCAATGTGCCCATCACCGACAAAGTGGCGCTGCGCGAATGGGCGCAGGCCAATGGCGTGGCGCTCACCGTGGTGGGGCCCGAGGCGCCGCTGGCGGCGGGTGTGGTGGACGAGTTCCGTGCGCACGGCCTGGCGATCTTCGGGCCGACCCAGGCCGCCGCACAGCTGGAAAGCTCCAAAGCCTTTTCCAAGGTCTTTATGGCGCGCCATGGCATTCCCACCGCCGCTTTTGACACCTTCACCGATGCCGCCGCCGCCCACGCCTATGTGGACCGCGTGGGCGCACCGATTGTGGTGAAGGCCGATGGCTTGGCCGCTGGCAAAGGCGTGGTGGTGGCCATGACCCTGGCCGAGGCGCATGAAGCCATCGACTTCATGCTGCTGGACAACACGCTGGGTGTGAGCCACAACGCCGGCGGTGCCCGGGTGGTGATCGAAGAATTCCTCGACGGCGAAGAGGCGAGCTTCATCGTGCTGTGCGATGGTGAGCACGCGCTGCCCTTGGCCACCAGCCAGGACCACAAACGCCTGCTCGACGCCGACCAAGGTCCCAACACCGGTGGCATGGGCGCATATTCGCCGGCACCAGTGGTCACGCCTGCGGTGCATCAGCGCGCCATGGACGAGGTGATTTGGCCCACGCTGCGCGGCATGGCGGCCGACGGCATTCCCTACACCGGTTTTTTGTACGCTGGGCTCATGATCACCCGTGACGGCGCGGTCAAGACGCTCGAATTCAACTGCCGCATGGGCGACCCCGAAACCCAGCCCATCATGATGCGGCTGCAAAGCGATCTGGCCCAGGTGCTGTTGTCGGCCACCCGGGGTGAGCTTGACCAGCTGCAACTGCAGTGGGACGAGCGTGTGGCGCTGGGGGTGGTGCTGGCCGCCGCTGGCTACCCCATGCACCCGCGCAAGGGCGACGCCATCACCGGTCTGCCGGCCGATGCCGACGATGCGGTGGTGTTTCACGCCGGCACGGCCGATCAAGGCGGCACGGTGGTGACCGCCGGTGGCCGTGTGCTGTGCGCCACCGCGCTGGGCGCCACGGTGCGTGAAGCCCAGGCAAGGGCTTATGGCCTCGCCGACGCGGTGCAATTTGACGGTGTGCAATTCCGTCGCGACATCGGGTATCGTGCGCTGTGAGCACGCCCATCCCATCCGCCATGCCGGTGCAGTTCCAGGGCTCGCGCCTGGCCGCTTGGGTCTTGCGCGCCTGGGGGTGGCGTTGGGTCTATCACGGCTTCCCGGCGCGCCAAGGCGTGGCCATCGTCTACCCACACACCAGCAACTGGGACTTCCCGGTGGCGGTGTTGACCAAGTGGTCGATCGGCGTGCAGGTGCATTTCTGGGGCAAAGACAGCCTGTTTCGCATTCCCGTCTTCGGCCGCTGGCTGCGCTGGTTGGGGGGCGTGCCGCTGGACCGCAGCGCCCCCCGTGGCGCTGTGGGTGAGATGGTGGCCCAATTCGAGCGGGCTCGCCAGAGAGATGAGTTGTTTTGGTTGGCGTTGTCGCCCGAGGGCACCCGCAAGCGCACCGAGGGTTGGCGCAGTGGCTTTTACCAAGTGGCCCACAAAGCCCAGGTGCCTGTCATGCTGGTTAAGCTCGACGTGGCCAACAAATGCATCGATCTGAGTCATTGCATGCGCCTCACCGGCGATGTGCAGGCCGACCATGAGCGAATGGCCCAACACTTGATGGGTGCCAGCGGCTTCAAACCACAAGGTGCCAGCCCCATACGGCCATTGGCGCAGACCCCCATAACAACGCAGGAGGGCAGGGCATGACCCCGCAGACGGCAGAAGTCAAGACGTATTTACAGGGTTTGCAGCAACGCATCATGGACGCCGTGGCGAATCGCGACGGATCGCCGGTGACGGTGGACCCGTGGACCAAGCCTGCGGGCGAAAAACTGCAGGGCGAGGGCGTGACCCAAATTCTGGAAAACGGTCCGGTGTTTGAGCGCGCGGGCTGTGGGTTTTCGCATGTGAGCGGGCCGCAACTGCCGCCATCGGCCACCCAGCATCGGCCCGAGCTGGCCGGCGCGCCGTTTGAGGCCATGGGCGTGTCGCTGGTGTTTCACCCGCGCAACCCCTATGTGCCCACGGTGCACATGAACGTGCGCATGATCGCGGCCCATCCTGCAGGCGGCGAGAGTGTGTGCTGGTTCGGCGGCGGCATGGACCTGACGCCGTACTACGGTTTTGAAGAAGACGCGGTGCACTTTCACCGCAGCTGCCGCGACGCGTTGGCCCCGTTTGGCGATGACAAGTACCCGCGTTTCAAACAATGGTGCGACGAGTATTTCTATTTGGCCCATCGGCGCGAGCAGCGCGGTGTGGGTGGCGTGTTCTTCGACGACTTTGCTGAGCTCGGCTTCGAGCGGAGTTTTGCGATGCTGCGCGCGGTTGGCGACGCGTTTCTTGGCGCCTACCTGCCGATCGTGGAGCGCCGCGCGGGCATGGCCTACGGCGAGCGTGAGCGCGAACACCAGCTCTACCGCCGCGGGCGTTATGTCGAATTCAACCTCGTCTGGGACCGCGGCACGCATTTCGGCTTGCAATCGGGCGGCCGCACCGAATCGATCCTGCTGTCGATGCCGCCGCTGGTGAGCTGGTCCTACCAGCGCGCCATGCCGACCGATTCGCCCGAGGCGCGCCTGACCACCGACTTTTTGGTGCGCAAGGAGTGGCTGGTATGAGCGAGCGTCCTGTGCGCGTTGGCCTCTTCGGCGGCGCTTTTGACCCCCCGCACCGCGCGCACCGCTGGTTGGTCGAGGCCGCGTTGGAGCAACTGGAGCTCGACTACCTGCGTGTGGTGCCCACCGGTGACGCTTGGCACAAAAGCCGGGAGCTGAGCCCCGCTCGCCACCGTTTGGCCATGGCGCGCCATGCGTTTGCAGATCTCATGCTTGTGCAGGTGGATGACCAGGAAATCCGTCGCCAAGGGGCCAGTTACACCATCGACACGGTGGAACGCATCCGTGCTGAGTTTCCGGGTGCCACTTTGTTTCTGATGATCGGTATCGACCAGTGGCGGGCTTTTCCTTCCTGGCACCGATGGGAAACGCTGCTGGAGCTGGTGGTGCCTGTGGTGGCCTTGCGCCCTGAGACCGCACCGCCATGGCCCGAGCGCATGCGCTCGCGCCCACCCAAAGATCTGGACCCGCGCCTGCCCAAGCCCGTGTGGCTGCTGATGCCTTACCTGAACACCAGCTCCACCGATGTGCGCACCGCGATCAGCGAGCTGGGCGTCGGCAGCCCGCTGCCCGAACGAGAACTGCACCCGGCCGTGGCCGGCTATATTGCGACCCATTCACTTTATTCACCCATCGACAAACCATGACCACCGAAACCGCTGCCAAAAAAGACGTCCAAAAACTCCAGCGGGCCATCGTGGATGGTCTGGAAGACGTGAAAGCCCAAGACATTGTGGTGTTCAACACCGCCGACATCTCACCGCTGTTCGAGCGGGTGATTGTGGCCAGTGGCACCTCCAACCGCCAGACCAAGGCGCTCGCGTCCAGCGTGCGCGATGCGGTCAAAGACGCCGGCTTTGACAAGCCCCGCATTGAAGGCGAGGACAACGGCGAGTGGATCATCGTCGACTGTGGTGCGGCGGTGTGCCACATCATGCAGCCGGTCATCCGTCAGTACTACCGCTTGGAACAAATCTGGGGCGCCAAGCCGGTGCGCCTCAAGCACGGCGCAGACAAACCCGTGACCGAGGCCCCACCCGCCAAAAAAGCCGCCGCCAAAAAAGCGCCGGCCAAGAAGGGTGCCCAAGCCGCTGACGTGCCAGCGCGCTCCGGCGCGGCGGTGGTCAAGGCCGTGGCCAAGAGCGCAGCGGCCAAGTCGGCCGCCGCCAAAGCCCCGGCCCGCAAGACCGCTGCGGCCTCGCCCAAGGCGGCCGCCACCGCCAAGCCAGCCGCTAAGTCCGCAGCCAAGAAGCCGGCGGCCAAAAAGCCAGCTGCCAAGACCCCGATCAGCAAGCTGGTGGTGAACGCGCCGGCCAAGAAGGTGGCCGCCAAAAAAGCCGCCTCTAAGACTGCTGCCACATCCGTGGCCAAACCGGCGGCCAAAAAGCCCGCCGCCAAAGCACCGCGCAAGGGCGCATGAAGCTGGTGGTCGTCGCGGTGGGGCAACGCATGCCCGACTGGGCGCAGACCGCCTGCGACGACTACGCACGCCGCTTTCCGCCCGATCTGCGGCTGGAAGTCAAAACCGTCAAGACCGAGCCGCGTGGCAGCAAAACGGTTGAAACCCTGTGGGCTGCCGAGCGCGAACGCATCGAGGCGGCATGCCCCAAAGGCGCGCGCAAGGTGGTGCTTGACGAGCGCGGCACAGCGCTCACCACCAAAGCGCTGGCGCAGCAGTTGTCGCAGTGGCAGCAGGGCGGCGACGATGTGGCGCTCATCATCGGCGGGCCCGACGGGCTCGACCCGGCGCTGCGACAAAGCGTCCAGCAGCGCATTCGCTTGTCCGACCTGACCCTGCCCCACGCCATGGCCCGGGTGCTGCTGCTCGAGCAGCTCTACCGCGCCTGGTCGATCAACGCCAATCACCCGTATCACCGCGAATGAGCACCATCTACCTCGCCTCACAAAGTCCGCGCCGCCGCCAGTTGCTCGAACAGTGGGGCCTGCGCTGTGAGTTGCTGTTGCCCGACGCCGACGAAGACGCTGAGGCGCTGGAAGTGGTGTTGCCGGGTGAGGCACCGGCGACCTATGTGCAGCGGGTCACTGGTCTCAAGCTGGACGCCGCCGTGCAGCGGCTGCGCCGGCGTGGCCTGCCACTGGCGCCGGTGCTGTGCGCCGACACCACGGTGGCGCTGGGCCGCCGCATCTTGGGCAAACCGGCCGATGCGGCCGAGGCGCAGGCCATGCTGCAAAG
>Ga0169931_10007406_pt1 | contig 16267 bp, 13 predicted proteins | sample Kivu_15m_20L_FD_129675 | JGI IMG/M metagenome (GOLD analysis project Ga0169931, IMG submission 129675) | Freshwater microbial communities from Lake Kivu, Western Province, Rwanda to study Microbial Dark Matter (Phase II) - Kivu_15m_20L... | ecosystem: Environmental > Aquatic > Freshwater > Lake...
AATCCGAAACATACTTCAGGCGCTGCGGCGCCGCGACCGGGCGCCCGCCCGCCGGAGACTGACGCCCCAGATGTTTGCCCGCCTTGCAGCCGCTATTTTCGGCACCTCCAATGACCGCGCGCTTAAGCGCTATCAATCCCGCGTTCCCGCGATCAATGCGCTGGAACCCCGCATGCAGGCGCTTTCGGATGAGGCGCTGGCGGGGCAAACCGCGCTGTTCCGCGAAAGGCTGGCCAAGGGGGAGACCCTGGATGCGCTACTGCCGGAAGCCTTTGCGACCGTGCGGGAAGCGTCGCGCCGCGTGCTTGGGCTGCGCCATTTCGATGTGCAGATGATCGGCGGCATGGTGCTGCATGAAGGCAAGATCGCCGAGATGAAAACCGGCGAAGGCAAGACGCTGGTGGCGACCCTGCCCGTCTACCTGAACGCCCTGCCCGCCAAGGGCGTGCATGTGGTGACGGTGAATGACTATCTGGCGCAACGCGATGCGGAATGGATGGGGCGCATCTATCGCTTCCTGGGGCTGACCGTTGGCGTGATTGTGCATGGGCTGACGGATGACCAGCGCCAGGCGGCCTATGCCTGCGACATCACCTACGGCACCAATAATGAATACGGTTTCGATTATCTGCGCGACAATATGAAGTATCGGCTGGAAGATATGGTCCAGCGGGACTTCGCCTATGCCATTGTGGACGAGGTTGACAGCATCCTGGTGGATGAGGCGCGCACGCCGCTCATCATCAGTGGTCCGACCGACGACACTTCCGATCTTTACCGCCGCACCGATGAGGTGATGAAGGAGCTGGTGAAGGACAAGCAAACCTATGAGAAGGACGAAAAGCAACGCACCGTGAGCCTGACCGAATTAGGCGGCGAAAGGGTGGAGGAATTGCTGCGCCAATTCGGCCTGCTGACCGAAGGCAATATGTATGACACGGAAAACGTGTCACTCGTGCATCATGTGAACCAGGCCTTGCGGGCGCATACGCTATTCACACGCGATGTCGAATACATTGTCCGGCAGGATAAGATCATCATCATTGATGAATTCACCGGCCGCATGATGGAAGGTAGGCGCTATTCCGATGGCCTGCATCAGGCTTTGGAAGCCAAGGAACATGTGACGGTCCAGCCAGAGAATCAGACGCTCGCTTCCATCACCTTCCAGAACTATTTCCGGCTTTACCCGAAGCTTGCCGGCATGACCGGCACGGCAGCGACGGAAGCGGATGAATTCGCCGAAATCTACAAGCTGGATGTGGTGGAAATCCCGACCAATGTGCCCGTCGCGCGCCTGGACCAGGATGATGAGGTTTATCGCAACGCCGAAGAAAAATACGAAGCGGTGGCAAAACTGATTGAAGAAGCGCGCGGGCGCGGCCAGCCTTGCCTGGTGGGCACTACCAGCATCGAAAAATCCGAACTGATTTCAACGCTGCTGAAGAAGAAGAACATTCCGCATCAGGTGCTGAATGCGCGCTACCATGAACAGGAAGCGGAGATTGTGGCACAGGCGGGCCGCGCCGGTGCGGTGACGATTGCCACCAATATGGCGGGCCGCGGCACGGATATTCAATTGGGCGGCAATCTGGAAATGCTGGCACGCCAGGAAGCCAATGCCATTGAAGGCCCCGAATATGAAACGGCGCTGGCGCGCCACAAGACGGAAGTGGATGAGGCGCGACCCATCGTGCGCGCTGCCGGCGGGCTTTTCGTGATTGGCACGGAACGCCATGAAAGCCGGCGCATTGACAATCAGCTGCGTGGCCGTTCCGGCCGCCAGGGGGACCCGGGCGCTTCCCGCTTCTTCCTTTCCCTGGAAGATGATCTGATGCGCATCTTCGGGTCTGACCGTATGGGTGGGATGCTGCAAAAGCTTGGCCTGAAGGAAGGTGAGGCGATTGTCCATCCCTGGATCAACAAGGCCCTGGAACGCGCGCAGAAAAAGGTCGAAGCGCGGAACTTCGATATCCGCAAGAATCTGCTGAAATATGATGACGTGATGAATGACCAGCGCCGGGAAGTTTATTCCCAGCGCCGCGCCTTCATGATGGCGAATGAGGTTGCCGAGACCATCACGGAAATGCGTGAGGAAACCATCGCGGATCTCGTCGCGCGCGCCATTCCGGAAAACGCCTATCCCGAACAATGGGACCTGGAAAAGCTCGATCGTGACGTCAAGGAAATCCTGAACCTTGATCTGCCGGTTGCGGATTGGGCGCGCGAAGAAGGCATTGATGATGACGCGGTGCGCGAACGCCTGATGCAGGCAGCGGCGCAGGCCTATGCGTCCCGTGCGGCCAATGTGGGGCCGGAATTCATGCGCCAGATCGAAAAATCCCTGCTGCTGCAGATTTTCGATCAATCCTGGAAGGAACATTTGCTGTCGCTGGATCATTTGCGCCAGGGCATTGGGCTGCGCGCCTATGGCCAGCGTGATCCGCTGAATGAATACAAAAGCGAAGCCTTCCGCCTGTTCAATTCCATGCTGGAAAATCTGCGGGAACGCGTGACCAGCCTGCTGCTGCGCATTGAAATCCGCCCCGATGCGCCGCCGCCCGCGCCGGAAGGCATTGGCGTGTTCGACATGCGCCACCCTGACCCGACGCTCGCGGGGGCGGAGATGATGGAAGTGGATGGCCCACCCACGACGGCACCTATCGGCACCGCATCAGCACGTTCCCTACCGGAAGCGGTGGACCCGAATGATCCGACCACCTGGGCCCGCACGCCACGCAATGCGCCCTGCCCCTGCGGGAGCGGCAAGAAGTTCAAGGCCTGTCACGGGCGGGTCTGAACCCGTATGCGGGATTTGGCGCTCGTTGGTCTGTTTGTGGCCCTGTCTATCACACCCGCTGACGCGGCCTGGGAATACACCCGCTGGGGCATGAATGAAGGGCAGGCGGTAACCGCTTCGCGCCGCGCGGTACGCAGCCTGCCGGCCACCGAATGGCGCATGATGGATGCGCGGGTTGAATATCGCGCGCGTGGCACCTTCAGGGTGGCGGGGCAGCGCATGAATATCGCCTTCGGCTTTGATATCAAAACCGGCGGGCTGGCCTGCGTTTCAGGCCGCGGTACTGCGGCGCAGGGCGATCTTCTGCGCCAAAGATTGATCACACGCTTCGGGCCGCCGGAGTTTGATGATCAGGATCCGCGTAGTGGGGAACAGGACATCGGCTGGACCACACCGGACAAGATTGATCTGGTGATCACCTCGGCCGGCTTTACCCTGCTGCATTGCGCACCGGGCTACTGAGCAGTGCCATCAGCGGCGCGATGGAAGCCGAACTGTCCAGCGCCCAAAGTGCTGTGATCTGTCCTTCCACATCCGCAGTAGTGCCGCCGATCGCAGCATTGGTGCGGTATTTGGCGGCGAGTTCCGCGTCACTCAGCGGGCGTTCAGCACTGCCGCGTGGGTGTTCGACATAGGCCTGATGCGTGCTGCCATCAGCGAGCGTGATGGTCACACGCGCAGCCCCGCGCGGCAGGCTGGCATTGCATTCCGCCACCACTTTTGCGCGCAGTACGGCAAGGGTAGGGTCCTGCACCGCAGGCATTTCAAAATCCGCTACATTGGCGCGGCCAAGTAGCAGTGCAATCGCGGCGCAGTGATGAATACTGACGCGCGTGTCGCGTTCATTGCGCACTATACGATCCCCGCGCGCCAGCAACAACGCATCACCGGCAACCGCCACACTTTTGATTTGTGCGACCGCTTCGCCAAGCTGTTCGCGCAGCGCCAGGCAGGCATCAATCACCGCATGAAAAACGATCCCCGCCGCATAGGGCTTGTAGGTATTGCGCGCGATTTCCCACCGCTGGCCGAGCCCTTCCGTAATTTCAGCCAACACCGGCGCATCACCCATGGCGCGCCCCCAGCCTAAAGGCCCCTCAATAGCAAGCGGCGCGGCGCGATAGCCGCGGGCGGCAAAGCGCGCGGCCAGAATGCCATTCCGCGCTGCGTTGCCCACGCCGATATTCTTCGCAGCAGTTGCCAGGTTTTCGACGATGCTGCCTGATTGGCTGGCGGCGATCCCCAGCGCATGCGCGCTTTGTTCCACTGAGAACCGCATCAGCCGCGCCGCCGCCGCCGCTGCGCCAAAAACGCCGCAGCTTGCGGTAATGTGCCAACCCCGCGCGTAATGCCCCGGTGAGACAGCATTGCCGATGCGGCAGGCGATTTCTGCGCCCAATAGAAAGGCATGCAAAACCTCGGCCCCGCTCGCACCGGTTTCTTCACCAAGCGCAAAGGCCACCGGGGCGACCGGGGCGCTTGGGTGGATCACGGTATTCAGATGTGTGTCGTCATAATCGAGTAAGTTTGACGCGATGGCATTGACGAAGGCTGCTTCCATCACGCCAAGCCTATCGCGCTGCCCCAGCACCGTGGCGCATGGCTTGCCTGAAGCTTCGCGCATGATCTCAAGCGCCGTTATTACCGCAGGATCACGCGCGACCCCCAGGGCGCAGCCGATGTGATTGAGAATGGAACGTCGACCTTCATGCCGCAACGTTTCGGGTAAGGAATCGAAGCGCGATTCAGCGACAAAACGCCCCAGGATTTGCGTGGCCGATAATGCTTCACCCATGGGGCGCGTCCTTTGCTCTATTCAGCAATCTCACGCGCCATGACACGTGCCGGCGCTCCATCCGATCCGGTGATGGAAAGCGCACCGAAAATGAATTCCACGCGCTTGTCGGCAAGTGGGCGGGGGCCGCGCAAATGCTCACAGATCAGCACACCATCACGCAACAGGCGCTGATGCACAGGCCAGGTAAAGCCCTCGGCTGGGCGGCGATGTACGGGCAGGTCAGGTGTTGGGAAATCACAGGCCAGCAGCTTTACCTGCTTCGCCACAATCCAATCCGCTGCCGCCAGGCTCAGACACGGATGCGCATCATAGGCGGGCGTATTGATATGCGGCGACGAACCCGTATCCAGCGCGAGTATATCGCCCGGGCGCAGCAAGGGGCGCGCGGCTTCCAGATGTTCCGCTTCAATCAGGCTATTGGGTGGCAGATCGAAGCGCCAAACAACGCCAGGGCCATTCCAGCGTTCCAACGGTACTTGTTCCATGCTGGGCCCATCGCTGAAGAAGTGGCAGGGCGCATCCACATGCGTGCCAGTATGCACCACCATCTCGAAGCTTGTCACCGTCAACGGATCAGCCGGCAGGCAAAACAGCTTCTTGACCTTGGGCGGGCCGAAGGTCGGCACACGCGGCATCGCCTCATCTATCGGGTGCGTCAGGTCCAACCAGGGGCCGAGTGGTTTGGTTTCCGTCCGAGGAGGCAAGGGCATCCAACCACGCCAACCAAGCCCGCGTTCCTTTGCCTTGTCGCACATAGCGCTTTCCCTTCCTTAAACCGCCCGCAGCCAACCGCCATCCACATCCATCAGCGTACCTTGCACATAGCTGGCGCGGTCGCTGACCAGGAAGCTGACGACCTCAGCTATTTCCTCAGGCGTGGCGAAGCGTTTGATGCCGGCTTCGCGTGCCAGATCAGCGGCCGCCGCCGCATCATCCGCGCCCAATTCCTTGGCGCGCGTTTGAATGCGATGGGTCAGCCGATCCGTGTGGATATTGCCGGGATTGATGAGGTTGACGCGCACGCCATCCGCTACCCCGCGATCCGCGAGCGCCTTGGTGAGATTCATGAGCGCCGCATTGACCGAACCGCCAATGGTGAAATCCGCACTTGCCAGACGCCCGCCGATGCCGCCGATATTCACGACTGCGCCCTTCGCCTTGCATAAATGCGGCCAGGCAGCGCGCGCCAGCCGTACTGCGCCAAACAATTTCAACGCATAACCATCAGCCCAATCATCATCGGAAAGCGTCAGGAAATCGCCGCGCTTGGTCGCACCTGCGCTGTGGACTAGAATATCCAGGGCAGCGAAGCGCTGAATGGCAGCCTCTACCGCTGTTTTGGCGGCGGCATCGTCGCGCAAATCGCCGGGCACCACCACGCAATCCACGCCGCAATCGGCGGCGACCTTCTGCATATCGGCCTCACTGCGCGCCAGCAGCAAGAGCTTGGCGCCATCACGCGCGAGCGTGCGGGCAATCGCCGCACCAATGCCGCGGCTGGCACCACTCACCAAGGCAATCTTGCCAGAAAGGGGCTGGGTCATTCAGCGGTGATCCCAGCGTCGCGGATGACCTGACCATAGCGTGCGACATCATTGGCGATCAGCGTACCGAAACTTTCCGCTGTGCCGCCCACAACCTCTGCCCCGGAATCGAGCAGCTTTTGGCGCATCTCCGGCGCGGTGATGATACCGCCAATCACGGCGTTCAAGCGCTGCGCGGCGGCTGTCGGCATGCCGCGCGGGCCGACAATGCCGTACCATTCGGCAATCTGATAACCGGGGATGGCGGCTTCCGCGATAGTGGGCGCATCCGGCAGGAAGGGCAGACGCTGCGCGGCAGTCACGCCCAGCGCACGAATGCGCCCGCCGCGCACATGTGGCAGTGCGGATGTGGCATTGGCAAACATGATCGGCACATTGCCGGCTATCAAATCCGTCAGCGCCGGCCCACCGCCGCGATAGGGCACATGGGTCATCGTGAGCCCGGTCGCAAGGCGAAACATCTCCCCGCTGATATGCGTTGAAGTCCCGGTGCCGGAAGATGCGAAGGCGATTGGATTGGTTCGCCCCCAGGTAATCAGATCTTGCACGGTGCGTGGTGGCAGGTTGTTGGTGATGGATAGAATGTTGTGGACATTTGCCACATGGATCACTGGCGTGATATCGCGCATCGCATCGAAGGGGTGGTTTTTCACCAGATGCGCATTGGCGGCATGGGTGCTGATGATGAAGCCAAAGGCATGGCCATCTGCATCGGCGCGCACAATGGCTTCCGTGCCGATCAAGCCGGCCGCGCCGGCGCGATTTTCGATAATCACGTTTTGGCCCAGCGCTTCCTGCAAGGCCGGCGCAATCATGCGTGCGACAATATCCGTAGTGCCGGCGGGTGGCCAAGGCACAATGAAGCGGATGGGCCGTGTTGCTACCCAGGCGCCTTGCGCGCGCAGAATACTGGGTGTGGCGAGTAGCGCAGTACTGGCAGCCAGAAATGAACGTCTTTTCATGATGTTTCTTCCCCTCTCCTGCCTTCATGGTGGCCGGGTGCGCCGCATCTGTCCAGCACGGGCGCCGCTTTCCCTGGCGCGCAACAGGGGCAATACTCGGCGCCTGAAAGTAAGGGATGGAACGGTATGGCCAAGAATGGCGGATTGCTCTGCGTGATGAATGATATCGCGCCAGCCTGTGATCGGCGCGATTACGAAGCGTGGTATCAGCAGGATCACGTACCTGATCGGCTTGGCATTCCGGGGTTTCTCTCTGCCCGGCGCTATCGCCGCCTGAATGGCTCGCGTGCCGAGTTTCTCACCTTTTATGAAACTGCCACCCCGCAGGTGCTGTGCTCCGCGCCCTACCTCAAACGCTTGGCGGAGCCTACGGAGTGGACCACGCGCATCATGGCGCATTTCCGCACCATGTCGCGTAGCATTTGTCGCGTTGCCTTGGATGAGGGGCAGGCCGGCGCTGGTGGCCTGTTGGCGCTGATCGCCCATAGTGCGGCACCAATAGCAGCGCTTGAAACAAAATTGGCCACGGCACGCGAACAGCCCGGCGTGACGCGCGTACGCCTGTGGTGCGCTGATCCATCCGTGACCGTACCAAGCCCTGAGGAAAAACTGCGCCCAGGGGGCGATGGGTCCTTCGCCACTATTATCGTGGTTGAAGGTACGAATGCCGAGATGATCAATGCAGCGCTTGCTGCGCAGGGTGTATCGGACTCCGCCACTTTCTACAGCCTGATTTATGCCTCCCCGGAAAAATCTCAGAAGGAAACAGCAGCATGATCACGCGCGCCCTTGCGGAATTTATCGCTGCCATCAAGCCGGATGCGCTGCCGGTTGACGTTCGGCGTCAGGCGGCGCGGTTGGTGCTTGATGCGCTGGGCTGCGCCATGGCGGCCTGGACGGAAGATGCGGAAAAATCCCGCATCGCGCGCGATATCGCCGCACTCTATCCCGGCGCACCCGGCGCGCATGTCATGGGCGCCAAGGGGGCTGCGGTACAGCCCGCTTTCGCGGCGCTCGCCAATGGTATTCTGATCAATGCCGCCGATAATGATGACACGCACAAGCGCGCCTTGTTGCATGTGGGTTCCGTGATGGTGCCAACCGCGCTTGCCTTGGCCGAAGCGCGTGGCCTTTCGGGACGTGCGATGCTAGCGGCGCTGGTCGCGGGGTATGAAGTGGCGGTGCGCGTCGGCATGGCGGTGATGCCAACGCATTACCGATTCTGGCACTCCACCGCGACCAACGGGACTTTCGGCGCGGCGGCCGGTGCGGCGCATGCCATGGGCCTTGATGCAGATGGTGTGCAGCGCGCACTCGGCCTCGCGGGCACACAAGCTGCTGGGCTGAACACGTTTTTCGAGTCCGGCGACATGACGAAATCCTTCCACCCCGGCAAGGCCGCGCTGAATGGGATTCTCTCTGCCCAACTGGCAGCGCTTGGCGCCACCAGCCCGCCCGGCATTCTGGAACACCCAAAGGGCTATCTGGCGGCGTTTTCGCTGGAACCGAAAGCGGCCGCGCTGACGGCGGGGCTAGGGACGGAATGGGAGATTCTGCAAAACGGCTTCAAGTATTTCCCCTCCATCCTGGCCAGTCATTCACCGATTCAGGCGACCCTTGCCATCGTCGCGAAGCACAAGCCGGACCCGGAGCGGATTGTCTCCATCACCAATGAAACCTATGACACGGTGAAATCGCATTTTTCGAATAAGGATGTCACCACGCTGATGGGCGCGCGGGTTTCCGTGCCCTATTGCATCGCTGCCGCTGCGGTGGATGGGGAATTGACTCAGCGCCAATTCGCGCCCGGGCGCGTGAATGATGCGCTGATCCGCCAGGTACTGGCGCGCACTGAAGTGGTGCCGGATGCGGAATTGAATAAACTCTACCCCGCGAAATTCCCCGCGCGCGTGACCATCACCCTGGATGATGGCACGAAGCTGACGGAAACCGTGCTGCTGCCAAAAGGCGACCCTGGCGCGCCGCTTTCGGATGCGGAACTGGAAGCGAAATACTACGACAATGCCGAACCGCTTTTGGGTAAGGCGGGCGCTGCGGCACTACGGGACGCGATCTGGCGCCTGGATGATACGCCGGATGTGGCAGACCTCGTGCGCGCTATGCAGCCGACATAACGCCTATCCGTAACGTTTCAGAATATCGCGCATGGCCGGCGCCAGATCGGGTCTGGCCAGCGCGTAAGCCACCTGCGCTTCCAAAAAACCCGCCTTGTCGCCGCAATCAAAGCGGCGGCCTTCATAGCGTAGCCCATGGAAGGGCTGTGTGCCGATCAGCTTCGCCATGCTGTCGGTCAATTGCACTTCACCGCCTGCGCCCTTTTCCATGCGCGCCAAATGGCCGATCACTTCCGGCATCAGCACATAGCGGCCGATGATGGTCAGGTTGGACGGCGCCTTTTCAATCGGCGGCTTTTCCACCAGGCCCTTCACGGAAACCAGCCGCCCACGATCTTCCGCCACATCCAAAACGCCATAGCGGTTCACGCGGTCACGTGGCACTTCCTCAATCGCGACAACATTGCCGCCGGTTTCGCGATAGGCCTCGGCAAGCTGCGCCGTACAAGACACTTCGCATTGCATCAGATCATCGGGCAGCAGGATCGCGAAGGGATCATCAGCAATAAAGGCGCGTGCGCACCAAATGGCATGGCCAAGCCCCATTGGCACTTGTTGGCGCACGGAAAAGACCATGCCCGGCTGAATCGCTTCAGCCCGCAGCGCGGCCAATTCTTTTTCCTTGCCCCGTTCGGCCAGCGTCTTTTCCAGCTCATAGGCAATATCGAAATGATCCACGAGCATGGTCTTGCCGCGACCAGTGATCAGGCAAATTTGTTCAATGCCCGCAGCGCGCGCTTCTTCCACCGCGTATTGAATAAGTGGCTTGTCCACGATGGGCAGCATTTCCTTCGACATGGTCTTCGTGGCGGGCAGGAAACGCGTGCCAAGCCCGGCAACGGGCAGCACGGCTTTCTTGAGCGGCTTCAACGGCACGGGAGGCTTCCCCTGAATTGATCTTCTGCCAGCTTATGCCGCGAAAGCCGGGCATGATTAAGGCGGGGGCAGCGCCTAAAACACTGAAAAACGTTCTTCCAGGATCCGCCGCCGGGGCACGCCAAGCGCGGCCAAGCCCTCATGCGCGGCACGGATCATGGGGCCGGGGCCGCAGAGCAGGAAAACCCAACCTTCTTGCGCGGCGCGCGCCGCTTCGGCCTGGATCAAGGCGGGCGTCATCATGCCGGCAAAGCCCGCCCAGCCGGGTGGGGGTTCCTGCAACACATGGTGCAGATCAAGCCGCAAGCGCCCGGCAAGCGCGGCCAATTCCGCCGCCGCCATAATCTGCCCTTCATGCCGATTGCCATAAAGCAGGGTGATGGGGCGGGTTTCGCCACGCGCAGCAGCGTCCCGCAGCAGGGAAAGCATGGGCGCCAACCCCGCCCCGCCGGCCATCATGAAAATGCCGGGTTCCTGCCGACCTTCCAGACATAGCGCGCCATGCGGGCCATCCACAAAGGCGCGCGCGCCAAGTGGCAGCGTGCCGATCTGGCGCGTGAAATCGCCCACTTCCTTGATCAGAAAGCGCAGCGCCGTCCCATCCGCAGGCGCCGAGGCGATGGAGAATGGATGCTCGCGCACCGAAAACGCCGAGCAATTCAGCCGCAGCCAAGCGAATTGACCAGCGCGATAGGCAAGCCCCGCATGGCCATCGGGTTCCAATGTCAGCGACCACAGCCGATCCCCCACGCGCTCCAGCCCCGTAATGCGCCAAGGCAGGCGCGCCAATCGCCAGGGCCGCAGCAGATAAACCGCAACCAGACTGCCGAGCGCCAAGGCCAGCAGGAAGGCCCAATAGGCCATCAGCGCCGGCGCGCCCGAATAGCGCCCGACGGAGATGGCGTGATGCAGCGCCAAGCCCGCCAGTAGCGCCGCGCCAAACCCATGGCTGATCCGCCAGGTTTCATAGCGATAGGGCAGATCATCGCGCCTGATGGCGGTGAGTGTGAGCAAGCCCAAAAGCAACCAGGCCAAAGTGCCGGAAATGAGCGATGCCGCATCCAAGCCGAGCACCAGCGCGCCAGAAGGGTCATCCGGGCGATCAAAAGCCGCACCGCTGGGGCTGAGGTAAAACAGCGGATGCAGCAGCGCGGCGACTGTCAGGATTTGCGCGAAAATCTGATGCCAGCGCAGGCTGCGATCCATGCCGATGCCAGCGCTGATGATGCGAAAGCGGCCAGAGAGCAGAAATTCCAACAACAGCGCCGCGGTCGCCATCATGGCGATGGCGCTGGACGCCTCATCCAACCAAGGCCGCGCGGGGCCGATCAGCCACCAGCCAAGTGCGACCGGCAGCACGACCAGCAGGGCATAGGCGGCAAGGATCACAAGGGCGGGCAGGGTGGATCACCTTTCAGCACGCGAGAAGCCTATCATCGTTTGCACGGCAAGTCTTGGTTTTGACGCATACGCGGTTCGGGCCTTGAATACGGCTAGGTGAAGGAAGCCCTGCATGAAATTCCCCCTGCTTGGCCATTGCGCCATTCACTTAAGGTCACGCCATGAAAATTACCCCGCTATTTGATCCTGCTGATTTTCGCATCCCGCCCGGTATCACGCATCTTTGTGCGGCCGGAGAAACACCCTTTCTCCGCCAACACGACGCTGCCTTCGCGGCCTATGCCGCCCATAAATCGGATGGCCCGGCCGGGCGCCATCGGCAGGAAGCCATGATGGAAGCAGCCCGCACGCGTGCCGCGCAATTATTTCATGTCGCACCCGCCGATATCGGCTTTGTGTCTTCGGTGGCAGAGGGCGTTTCCATGGTGGTGGAAAGCCTTGATTGGCGCGCGGGCGATACGGTGCTGGTGGACCCCGATGAATATCCATCGGTTGTCGCGCCAATCACGCTGCAACGCCAACCGAAAGTGGCGCTCCGCTTTGCCAAGGCGGCTGATCCCGCAAACTTTGCCGCCGCGATTGATGGTTCAACGCGTATGGTTAGCGTCAGTGCGGTTTCCTTCCTGAATGCCGCGCGGCATGATTTGGTTACGCTACGCGCGGTGGCGGATAAGGTGGGCGCATTGCTGGTGGTAGATTTCACGCAAGGTGCGGGCTGGATGCCAATCCATGCCGAGGTTGCGGATTTTGCTTTCTCCGCCTGCTATAAATGGCTGCTGGGCTGCACCGGTGTTGCGCTAGCCTATTGGAATCCCGCGCGTCAGCCAGGCTGGGTGCCGAGTACGGCGGGGTGGCATTCCATCGCCTCCATGGGAAGGCCGGATTGGTCCGAAACGCCGGAGCTGCTGCCAGGTGGTGCGCGCTTCACGCGCGGCAATCCATCGCATCTTGGGCTTTATGTTTTGGACTCGGCACTGCGTTATCTGGAAGGCTTTGCGCCGGAGGCGATTGAAGCCCATGTGCAGCGCCTGACGGTGGGGCTGCTGGAACGCTTGCGCGACGCCGGCATTCCTTCCACCACGCCGCCCGATCCGCACTGGCATGGCGCGAGTGTTTGCGCTGAACACCCGAAAGCAGCTGCGATTGTAGAGGGCATGGCGCGGCGCGGTGTGCTGGTTTGGAATGGGCGCGGGCGCATTCGCATTTCCTTCCATGGCTATAATGGCAGTGATGATATGGACCGCGCCGCTGATGCCCTGATTGCCGAATGGCGCCTCGCGGGTGCAAACTAGAATGACCGACTGAAGGAGGAAGCGCCGATGCGCATGAAGGCCGCGATTTTGTTCGAACAGGGCCTGCCGCGCCCCTATGCCAAAACGCGCCCCTTGGTGGTGGAGGAGGTGGAGCTTGACCCGCCCGGCCCAGGCGAAATCCTGATCGAAGTCGCGGCAGCGGGGCTTTGCCATTCCGATCTTTCTACCATTGAAAACCAGCGTCCGCGCCCGCTGCCGATTGTGATCGGCCATGAAGGGGCGGGCATTGTGCGCGAATGCGGATCTGGCATTACTGATCTCAGGCCCGGTGATCACGTAATCACGGTATTCGCTTCATCCTGCGGGACGTGTCGTTACTGTGCGCGTGGCCGACCGAATATCTGCCCCAGCGGCAATGCCGCGCGCGCCGCAGGGTCACTTGTCAGTGGCGCGAAGCGCATCAAGCGCTTGGATGGCAATTATGTGAATCACAATAGCGGCCTGTCGCTATTTGCCCAATTCGCCGTGGTGGCGCGGCGTTCTGCGGTGAAGATTGACAAGGACATCCCGCTGGATGACGCGGCGATTTTCGGCTGCGCGGTCATGACCGGCGCCGGCGCCGTGATCAATACCGCGCGCTTGCAGCCGGGCGAGAATGTTGCCGTGGTGGGCCTGGGCGGTGTTGGCATGAATGCGCTTTTTGCCGCCGTGGCATCGGGCGCGGATCGCATCATTGCGGTGGATACCAACCCGAAGAAGCTGGAACAGGCCAAGGAATGGGGTGCCACCGATGTTTTCCTGGCCGGCAATGATGATTGCGCGGCGGCGGTGCGTGATGCGACCGATGGCGGTGTGGATACGGTCATTGAAACCGCCGGCACCATTCCCGCCATGCAGCTTGCCATCGCCATTACCGCGCGCGGCGGCAGCACCATCAGCGCTGGCCTGCCGAATGTGAATGCGTCAGTGTCTTATCTCCATGCGAATTTGGTGTCGGAGGAAAAGAGCATTCGCGGTTCCTATATGGGATCCTGCGTTGCTGAACGTGACATTCCGCGCCTGCTTTCGCTTTATCGGCGCGGCAAGATGCCGGTGAACAAGCTCAAAAGCGGTGTGGTGAAGCTGGAAGACATCAATGAAGGTTTTGATCGGCTATCTGACGGCACCGTACTGCGGCAGATGCTGAAGCCGAACGGGTAAGTTATTCAGATATTCCCATCCTTGGCGGGCAGACGGCTGAAAATCGCGGCTCGCCAGGAAATCGGCAAGGCGCCTGCGAAACGCGCCAGCATATAGGTTGGCCAGGGATAGGCGATGCGAGTCTTGCCGCGCGCCAGCCCCGCCAGCGTGCGCCGCGCGGCTTCATCGGCATCCATCAGAAACGGCATGGGGAATTTGTTACGATCCGTCATGGGCGTGCGGACATAGCCGGGGCAAATCGCATGCATCCGAATGCCGCGCGCGCGTTCTGTCGCATCCAGCGCTTCCGCCCAGCGCTGCACCGCGGCCTTTGTCGCGCAATAGGCCGGCGCACCCGGCGCGGCCACGAAAGCAGCGACGGATGCCACCACGGCAACCCGCCCGCGCAGCCCATCGGCGCCGGGGGTTTGCGCGGCCATGACCTCCAGCGCCGGCAGGGCGGTATTCAAAACGCCCGTGACATTGGTTTCAAAAAGCTGGCGGGTTTGGGCGGTGGGTTCCGTGGTGCCGCCCGTGCCAGCGGAAATACCCGCATTGGCGATCACCAGATCAAGCCGGCCGACGCCCGCGATCCAGCCCGCCATGGCTGCACCGTCGCAGACATCCAGCACAAAGGGCCGCACCTCTGCCCCCCGCGCGCGGCAGGCAGCGGCGGCCTCTTCCAGCCTGACGGCATCGCGTCCCGAAAGATGCAGCACCACGCCAGGCGCGGCGCAGGCTTCCGCCAGGGCACGCCCCAGGCCGGATGAGGCTCCGGTAATCAGCACATTTTGCCAAAACGCTTGCATAACATCTCCTCTGGCGCAAAAACCGCGCATGGCCAAGCTTGCATCCATGACCGGTTTCGCCCGTGCCGATGGCACCCTGCCCGATGGCGCTTCCTTCCTGTGGGAAGTGCGCAGCGTCAATGGGCGGGGGCTCGATCTGCGGCTGCGGCTGCCCAATGGGCTGGATGCGCTGGAACCTGTTCTGCGCGATGCGGCGGGCAAGGCGTTCAAGCGCGGCAATATCTCGGCCACCTTGAACATCAAGCGGGAGGAAAAGGCCGGTCCTCGCCTGACACCAGACCCTGCCGCCCTGGATCAGGCGCTGCGCTTGGCGCTGGATTTGGCTGCGCGTATCCCGGGCGCCCCGCCGCCGCGTGCCGAAGCACTGCTGACCCTGCCCGGCGTGCTGCGCGCTGAAACCACGGAACTGGACGAGGCCGCTGAGGAAGCGCGCCGTGCCGCGGTGGCCAAGGGTTTCGATACCGCGCTGAAGGCCCTTGCCAAGGCGCGCGCGGCAGAAGGCGCACGCTTGATCGAGATCCTGACCGTGCTGATTGATGAAATCGCGGCTTTGGTGGCGTTGGCCCGCGACGCGGCGGCGGATCAACCCGCGCAGCAAAAGGCGCGCTTGCTGGAAAGCCTGGCCGCCCTTTTGGAAGGTGAGCGCCGCGTGCCGGAAGAACGCCTCGCGGCGGAAGTGGCGCTACTCGCCGCCAAATCCGATGTGCGGGAGGAGATTGACCGGCTGAACGCGCATATCGCCGAAGCGCGCACGCTGCTCGCTTCCGGCGACGCGGTAGGACGGCGGCTGGAATTTTTGACGCAGGAATTCGTGCGCGAAGCCAATACGCTCTGCAGCAAATCCGCGAGTGTGGCGCTCACGCGCTTGGGGCTTGATCTGAAAGCCGCGATTGAGCGCCTGCGCGAACAGGCAGCGAATGTGGAGTAAGCGCCCATGACCCGTCGCGGCCTTTGTCTGGTGATTGCGGCACCACCTGGCGCGGGTAAGACCAGCGTTTCCCGGGCGTTGCTGGAAAGCGAAGCCGCACTCACGCTTTCCGTCAGTGTCACCACCCGCGCCGCGCGCCCTGGTGAACAGCATGGCGTGCATTATCATTTCCGTGACATGGCAGAATATCAGGCCATGATCGCGCGCGGTGATTTGCTGGAACACGCGATGTTTCTGGGCCGTGGCTATGGCACCCCGCGCGCCCCGGTTGAAGCAGCCTTGGCCGAAGGACGGGACGTGCTGTTCGATATTGAATGGCAGGGCCATCGGCAATTGAAGGCCAGCATGCCGGGCGATGTCACCAGCATTTTCCTGCTGCCACCCAGCATGGCGGAATTGGAACAGCGCTTGCGCAATCGTGGCCAGGATAGTGACGCGGAAATCACGAAGCGCATGGCCGCCGCGCGTGAAGAAATCACCCATTGGGATGAATTCGACCATGTGCTGATCAATCAGGATTTCGACGCGACCGTGGCAGCCGCGCGCGCCATATTGCACGCCGCACGCAGTACGCGCGCGCGC
>Ga0169931_10007409_pt1 | contig 16264 bp, 13 predicted proteins | sample Kivu_15m_20L_FD_129675 | JGI IMG/M metagenome (GOLD analysis project Ga0169931, IMG submission 129675) | Freshwater microbial communities from Lake Kivu, Western Province, Rwanda to study Microbial Dark Matter (Phase II) - Kivu_15m_20L... | ecosystem: Environmental > Aquatic > Freshwater > Lake...
ACCGATGCATAGATGTGCATTCGTTGATCCATCTCGGGAGCCACTACGAACATCTCTGGAGTCTGAAATTGGGCCGCAAGGGTTTGTCCGACATCAATTTTTTTGTCGATAACGATCCCATCGCAGGGGGCGACGATTTCCGTGTAGGTCAGATTTGCTTCGGAGTTGTCGAGTTGTGCACGGGCTTGCTCAACGTTGGTTTGCGAGACCTGCAATTCCGCCTCGCGCATCATGCGTTGGAATTTGAACTGATCGAGTTCCGCTTCGGAGATAAAGGCATCCGTGCTTCGGTTTAACTCACCTCCTCGTCGTTCGTCGTTGGTTGCTTGCTGAAGCATTGCGTTAGCTCGGGCGACCTCGGCTTCCCGCGTCTTGAGGATTGCCTTGTCCCGTTCAACACCTGATTTATACAGCCTGGGGTCGATTCGAGCCATCAATTGACCCTTGGTCACTTTGCTGTTGAAATCGACGAACAGTTCGTTGATCGGACCACTTACGGTGGCCCCAACGCTCACTCGTTTGACCGGTTCAACCTTGCCGGTAGAGTTAACCGATTGAATGATCTGGCCTTCTTCCACGGTTTGGGTGCGCCATTCGATTTTGTTCCGTGCCTCCCAATAAGCCATGAACGGCCGATAGGCAGCGGCCAAAAGGCCACCGAGGATCGCCAGCGCGAGGAAGATCTTAAGAAACGTTTTCATGCAATCGATCCGAGGAAGATAACCATAGCAACCCAATGCCCGTTCCGACAACTGCCACACTGGCTACGATCCAGAACCAGGGGAAGTGCTGATTGCCCTGGCCGAACCAGACCTCTAGCTCCTTCTCATCGAAACGTGTCAGCCAGAACATCAATCCATTGTGAATCGCGTGGGTGAAAATTCCAGGCCAAAGTCGGCCCGTTCGAACGGCGAGCAACCCTAGGGCTGAACCTAGGAGCAGTGTTGGAAAGAATCGCTCGATCGAAAGAACGCTTCCGCTGATCACATGAAAAATCCCGAAAATAAGGGAACTGAGCAAAATTGCCCAGACCGTCGACAAGCGATCGCGAAATGCTGACAAGACAAACCCTCGAAAAAAGAATTCTTCCGCCACAGCCGGGACCAAAGCCGAAGTCAGGAAGAACATCCAGAAGGGGATGGCTCGAATCTGTTGCTTTAATTGTTCGAGCGAGTCCGACCTCTCCAAAGATAGGGCGCCAAACCCTAGATCGCTCAGGATCTTAAACAACTCAAATGCGATCACCCATAATCCCACTCCCAATAAAACCGCTGCCGTCAACCAAGCGAGTTGGTTCAGGATCCCGAAACGCCCTTGCTTTGAACAACTTGTTGCACCGAAGCTGAGAAGGAATGTGTTTCGAAAACTAAGTCTTCGATACCAGGCGAATACGGCCGGCATCACCAAGAACATCATGATCAGCACGGCAGCGTTGCACCACATTCGCGGCACAATATCGGTAATCCATTGCCCAGTCAGATTGGTGACGATAAAGAAGATCGGAAAGAGGATCGCGAGGTAGATCGCGAGTTCCCCAAGATCGGGGATCACCCTGGCTTTGCGCGGCCGTTGAATCAAGTCAGACCATGTCTCCTGCGATCCTGCGGTCGCCGACTCAGCTCCAAACAACCGGGACGCAACCACTAGGGCTGCCGCAGCGTAGATCAATGTGGAGAATACAGCGGCAAAAGCGGGAAGTGGAGAAGGGCTTCCTGTCATGATGTCTCGCGACAAGAGCAGGATATTCACCAGTGGCACGACGCCGAGCCAGGTGGAGAATTCAATGTTCGGCATAAGAGTCACCAAGGCCGGAGCCATGGATACCAGCATCACCGGTATGAGATAAGCCTGTGCTTCCTTGAAGCTACGGGCGAAGGAACACATGGCCAGCAGGATCGCACTGAAGAATGCAGCGAAGATCACCAGCAACGGCAGGATCTGCAACAATGCCCAAATCGAGAATCCCTGCTCCCCGAGCAATGCTCGCCCCAACCCTCCGATCGAGAGAGTAATCCAGCTTGCGAATAGATTGGCCAGTGCAGTCAAGACAGCGACCGTAACGACTGCAGCGTACTTGCTGAGCAACAATACAAACCGCGGCGCAGGTGTAGCGATCATCGCCTCCATGGTACCTCGCTCTCGCTCACCCGCGGTCAAGTCGATGGCAGGGTAGACCGCACCGGTGATCGTCATCAGGATCAGAACCAAAGGCAACACTCCGGCGAGCGACGCGGTCGGATCAAATCGCCGCCCGATCGACGCTGCCTTCAATTGCACTGCAACTGGGAGCTTTGGTCCTCTGAGCAACGCGGACTGATAATCGTTAACCAATTGCATTGCTTTGCGAAATTCAAGCATCGCAGCTTCGCTTCGAAGATCGCCCTCTCGGAATTGCAAATCGAATTCGAAAACCGAAAACGATTCACCGTCTCTCGAACGCAAGCTTCGCTCTTTTGCACTGAGAACCGCCAAGTCGATCACTCCCTGTTCCAAGGATTCGCTGACGCTCGATTTTTCGGGCATAGCGAGTCGGAACAAGGCTTGCAGGTCATCCCGCTCCTGCGATTGAGGCTCGCGTTGGTCGGAGCCGGAGTTGGACGGTTCGCCCTTTGGCGACTGACTCCGGACAATATCAATCGATGGACGTGCGCCCGCGTTGATAGCTCGTTGTGTTTCCCTGATCGAGTTGTTCAAGACTTGCGCGGTTTCCTCATCGGAAACTCCGATGAGATATTCTTTGTTTTCGGAGATGCCTCGAACGCTTCCGACAATCAGCCGCTGCATCGCCATACTCAACAGGGGATATACCAGGATCGGCATCAGGAAAAGCGTGATGATTGTCCGACGATCCCGGAGACTCTCTCGGAGTTCCTTGAGGCACAATCGCCCGAGGCGACCGTTCGAAAAATATTCCTGCACTACGCGGCTCCTATCTTGTCGGAGCCGTTTGCGTTGAGTGAATCGCTTTGGATCAAGCCGATAAACATATCGACGAGATGCTCCTTGCCCGTTAGAGTTCGAAGGTCGGCAAGTGTCCCTTCATATCGGACTGTTCCATGGTGCAGGAGCCCAAAGCGATCGCAAACGCGTTCCGCTTCGTCGAGACGATGGGTCGATAGAAGAACCGACTTACCTCGCTTTTTAAGAAACTCGATAAATTCGAATACGGTCTGGCTTCCTACCACATCCAATCCGCGTGTGGGTTCGTCGAGCAACATCACGGGAGGGTCGTGCATCAAGCCACGCGCGAGGGTGACTCGCTGCTTCTGTCCTGTGCTGAGAGTGCTGCATCGCTGGTCGAGAAAATCGCGAATACCCAGCAATCCTGACAACTCCTCGAGGCGTTCCTTGGCTACCGAGACATCCACGGCGTAGAGGTCTGCAAAATACATGAGCATCTCTCGGACGCTCAGCCAAGGGTAAACGCCATCGTTGGTCGAAATCAGCCCCAGTTGTTTGCGGATCAATGACGCGTGTTGGTCGGTGCGCAACCCTCCGATTTCGACATAGCCCTCATCAGGCTCGAGGAGCCCCATCACCATGCGAAGGGTCGTGGTTTTGCCAGCACCATTGGGGCCCAGCAAGCCGTAGACCTCACCTTCCTTTACCTGGAACGAAATGCCGTCAACGGCCACCAGTGGCTTGCCTCGCACCACGAACTGCTTTCGGAGGGTGGTGGCAACGATCATGACTGGTGAACTTTCAATGAACAGACGAGACGCATCTTATTCTCGGGGGCGGTCAAGTTGCGTGTTTCGAACTGTCTGAGAAAAGTCGATTAAACCTTGTAATTTCGCGATTGCGGCTCCAGAGTCGATTGCAAAAGCCGCTCTTGCGACCCCATCGATCAAGGAATGCGTTTTCTCGCAGACCCAGAGTGCTGCGGCCACATTCGCGAGCACGATATCTCGAGCTGGTCCGCGATTGCCTGCCAAAATCCCCCGTATGACTTGAGCGCTCGATTCCGGGCCGTCGACCACTAAGTCCTCATTAAGAATGGGCTGAAGACCGAAGCTCTTCGGGCTCCACCGCATTTGTGTCGTCATTCCATGCTGTACATGCAGCACCTGCGTTTCCGCCGCCAAGGAAACCTCGTCCATTCCATCCTCACCGCGAACGACGATCGCAGATTGAACAGGGAGTTGTACCAGTGCTGCGGCGAGCTTGGTTTGCAAAGGCTCATTTCCGGTACCGATGACCTGATATTGTGCTCCAGCAGGATTGCATAATGGCCCCAAGTAATTGAACAGAGTCGGCACAGCAAGCTGTCTTCGAACGGCGGCGACATGCTTCATTGCTGGGTGGAGCATCGGCGCGAAGCAGAAACATAAACCTACCGAATCCAAACATTGCTCGACCTGTTCGCGTTCGGCCTCGATCGCAACTCCCAATGCGGATAACACATCGGCCGAGCCGGTTGCACTGGTAATGCGACGATTTCCATGTTTGGCTGTCGGCGCTCCCGCTGCGGCCGCAACAATCGCGGTTGCCGTCGATATGTTGAATGTCCGTCCTCCATCGCCGCCAGTGCCACAAGTATCCAAAAGTCCGGTTTGCTTGGTTCGGATGGGAGTCATCATCAGACGCATCCCAAGAGCAGCACCCACCAATTCCGACACCGACTCCCCTTTGGACCGCAGCGCCAGTAACAATCGGCCGATCTCATCGTCTCCAACTCGACCTGCCAGCATCCAAACAATAGCCTGCTCCATTTGGCTTGCGCCTAGATCTTGCCGGGACTCGGCGATGGCGATGAATTCCTCAAGCATGTTGCGGTCGTTCAGGGGTTCTTGTCTAGCAATCAACGCGTGTCTAACGTACAACAAAAGATGTTTCGAGAGTTGCACGGATCCCTTTTATTTGAGTGGATATGGCGAGAAAAGTCATTATTGATTGTGATCCAGGCATCGATGATGCGATCGGTTTGATCATGGCGCTGTTCGATCCGCGTCTAGAAGTGGTTGCCGTCACGACCTGTTCCGGTACCGTCGAAGCGGATCAGGCGTGCCAAAACGTATCTGCCTTACTCGATAAACTCGACCCACCTCGGTTGCCGCGATTGGGAGTAGGGATGGATCCTGACGATGCTCCGGTCAACGACGGCCGACTGCTTCATGGTCAAGATGGCCTTGGCAATGTTGGCCTAGTCCGCCCCCAACGCCAACACTTGATGAACAGTGACAAATTGATCATCGATCGCCTCAAGGCGGATCCCGAGGAGGTATCGATTCTGTGTATGGGACCCTTGACAGGAGTCGCACGCGCGTTTCATCGCGATCCCAGCGTCATCGGCTTGGTCGATCAACTGATCATCCTCGGCGGCGCTCCATTAGGTGTCGGCGATGTCACTGCAGCAGCAGAGTTCAACATGCATTTCGATCCGAGCAGCGCCTCGCATGTCATCCAATCGCCAACGACCAAAACCTTGATCCCGATCGATGTAACGAATCAAGTCACTTTTGATCTCAACATGTTAGCGCAGATTCCATCTAAGCATTCTCGCGTTGGGGAATTGCTCCATGCGATGTTGCCCCAATTGTTCCGCTCCTATCGACAGCATCGAGCTCAGGAAGCGATCCCGCTCCAAGGCGCTGTAGGAGTTGTCTATCTGACCGAGCCTGAGTTGTTTGGATGTGAAGCTCACGCGTTGGAGATCGAAGAGCTAGGCACCATCACGCGTGGTGCAACGATCGTGGACCGCCGTCCCTTCGCGACGGTATCTCGCGAACTGGAAGTCGCCAATCGCATCGAGAATGAAGCGGTTCGTGATGCGGTCTACAACTCTTTGAAATTCGCGGGCCAATGCACGGAATAGGATAGGCTCGATGGCTCGCTCTCGGATTGGACAACTGGCCCTCGAAGCTCCGCTCGGCGGTCCACAGTCCAACCTATTCCGAGCAATCCACCTGCAACAAAGAGTGCAAGTGGCTGTACGAGTCTTTCCACTTGCTCTTGGTTTGACTCCTGAGGCGAAAACGGAGTTCTCAAAGCATCTCGATCGACTCAAAGCGATACGAAACCAGCACTTGGTCCGCTGCTACGGGGGCGGTCTCGATGGCAGGGATGCTTATATCGTCTACGAAATGGTCGATGGCGAGTCCCTATCGGAGGCCCTGCAACGCCGAGAACGACTTCCCTGGGAATCCGTGCTGCAGATGGGACTCCAGTTGTGCGAGGCACTCAAGGCGATCCACGAACAAGGAATCATTCATGGCCGCATCCGGCCGGACAAGGTCCTGATTTGCGATGGCGGTGAGACTTTTAAGCTCAACGATTTGCGATTCGAATTCGCAAGCCATACGCCTCCCTCGCTCTCTCATCTGGCTACCATGCCCCCAGAGTCGTTCGCGGACAAGGCACGCCCCGAGGTTGCTTGGGACTTGTATTCGCTAGGCGCAACCATGTACTGGAGTTTGACCGGCAAACCACCCTTCCATGGCGAGTCCGCGTCGATCCTACGTCATGCGGTCACCGAAACTTCTCTGCCCGGAGTAGCGACCATGGTGTTTGATTGCCCAGTGTGGCTCTGCGCGATTGTCGAGCAGATGCTCCACCGCGATCCGTTGCGCAGACCCTATAGCGCTGCCGCTGCGGCTATGGCACTCCGCGAGGCGGAACGGCGTGCCCGTGAAGGAATCGGTGTCGTCGAGTATGCGGTCTCAGGTTTCAGTCCCTTGCAATTGAAGGCGGATCGAGCTGAAGCGGAAAAAGTCCTCGGAATCAAAAACAAGAAAGTGCGAAACCGCGATCCCGACGACGAAAATGCGGAACCAGCGACCTCATTTTGGGAACGCCCTGTAGTCTTAGTCGCAACCCTGGTCGCAATCATTGGAGTCATCACCTTCCTGCTTTGGCCCCTCAATGAATCCCAGATGCGTTCGCGTGCTGAATCCCTTCTGCGAACCGACAACGATGTCCGTTGGAACGACGCGAGGGATAAATATCTGCAGCCGATGCTGGAGAAATTTCCCAATGGTCAGCATGCCGATTGGGCCCAGGAACAACTCGACAAGATCGAAATGCATAACGGAGAAGAACGGATGCGACGCAATATGCGTATCGGAAGAGAACCGAGCAGTGAAGGGGAACGCAAATATGCCGAAGCCCTCCGGTTTGAGCGATTCGGCGATCGAGTTACCGCTCTCGATAAATACCAAGGGATTGTAAAACTACTCAAGGACGAGCCAAAAGAGCGTCCGTTTGTCAATCTCGCGAAAAGGCAGATCGAGATCCTCGAGTCGAACCCACCGAGCGTTGAAGAACTGAAACGCTTCCTTCAAGACAAGCTGTCCGAAGCCGACAAACTCTACAACGATGGCGATGTCCTTGGTGCCCGCAAAATCTGGGAGGGAATCGTCAGCCTCTACAATGGCAATCAGGAAATGACCTCCTTCGTAGAGAAGTCACAAACGCGACTCGAAGGAAACAAAAAGGAATCGACTCCCAACGAACCATGATACACCAGTCTTTCGCAGTCATCATCGTCTCCCTTTTCTCGTTGTATTCCGCCACAGCTGTTTGGGCTCTCTCGCCTGACGATGCAAATCCTTCACCACAGCAACGTACGCAGCAACGCACGCAGCGAGGAGCTAACGGTCAGAAAATCTTCAGGCGCCGAGTCGAACCTCAGTGGATCGGTGCAACGAACCGTTTCTGGTATCGCAATGACCTGCCCGACGAGGGATCCCGAGGAGCGATAAGCGATTGTTAGCCGATCGGTAGCACGCTATCGGAGCCAGAGTCGTCTGGAATCACTGCGATCATACGAATATCGACCGCGCGAACCATGGTCCGTATCCCTTTCTCGTCCTCGAGAATAATCATTCCATGCAACTCGTACGGCAGATGATTCTTCACCGCCGCTGAATGGGTGAATCCAAGAAAGCGAACTCGCGCAAACGTTTTTCCCCCCGCAAGGTGCACGTTGGTGAGAGTACTCTTCGACAAAATCCCTCTTACGGAGATCGCCTCAGGTTTGGAACGGAGCGATGAGATCCAAGCCAGAGCGCGGTAAAAAAGGGTGAGGAAGACGATCACCGATACCAGGACAATCGCTGCAGCACCGAACGCGGCTAGGGTTTCTGTGAAGAGACTCATCAGCGGAGCTATGGGAGGGATCATGAGCTAGGTAAATCCAACAAATTGCTTTTCGTTCGAGATTTCTCGGCTACTTTGTTCGTGGGGACTGGCAATCTATCCTTCGGCTCAGTTAAACTCCAGGAGTTGTTGACTTACCCGTCGTCTCTAATCCTCATCAAATAACACTGAACATCTCTACGTTTCCCAATGACAACTCGTTCGGAGAAAACCCATATCAGGCACCGCAACCAAACATACAGTACCACCAAGCCCCGTCCGATGGCGATGCAACCGGCCTGATCCCCTACAAGAATGCACCAGCACTCATCGCCTACTACCTCGGTCTTTTTTCGATGTTCCCATGCATCGGGCTGTTCCTGGGGATTCCCGCCTTCATTCTCGGCATCATGGGGCTGCGAAAGCGAGCCGCGAACCCAGCCGTCAAAGGGAGCGTACACGCTTGGATCGGAATCGTGATGGGTGGGATCTTTACCGTGGTTTGGGGGATCGCCTGGGTCTTATTCATCATCGGCGCCATCGCCTCCTCACAGCGTTAAGCGACAGGTTGCAATTGTGTCATTTTTCCGCGGATTGCCCGGCAATCCTGGATTTAGTTTGCTAATTCCAGTCAGTCGAGGGCTTCCCTTGGTTTGACAGTGTTGCACACGCATATTTTAATCAATGGTTGATCCTAGTCGCCCGCTAATGGTCTGTTGGGTAAATTCGCTCGGTTGAACGGATTCCCAATCCCGCCTCGTATTTTGGAGAATGATTCTGCAATGAGAAAGTTGCTCACCTACGCCGCTGTTGGATTGATCGCTTCGCTCGCGACCTCGAATGCCTTTGCTACAAAGGACTTCAGCGAAACTTGGGTCAAGGTTTATGTCGATCCGAGCGACAAGGAAGATTTCAAGAAGCTCGCCGGTGAAGCTAAGTGCAACGTCTGTCACATCGACGGCGAAGAAAAGAAAAAGCACAACCCCTACGGCGAGGCACTTGAAGATGCCGGCCTCTTGAAGAAGACTTTCCCACCAAAGCGATTCAAAGATGAGCCGGACAAGGTTCGCAAGGAAGTGGAAGAGATTCTTAAGAAAGTCGAAGGCGAGAAAGCCAACGGGCAAGACAAGACCTTCGGAGAACGGATCAAAGCCGGGATGTTGCCAGGCGGTGATGTCAAAGGCAAGTAACTTACTTCTCAACGAAAGAACCTCTCATGATGTTACGAATTGGTTGTGTACTTTTATTGGCATGCGTCACTGCATTGCCATCGCTGGCCCAGGATTCCGCCAAGACTGCCGACGAAACCGGGTTTGTCAGTCTGTTTGATGGCAAGTCGATGAACGGTTGGAAAGTCAACGAGAACCAGTCGAGTTGGGCAGTTAAGGATGGGTTGCTTGTTTGCCAAGGCGAACGCAGCCACATCTTCTACGTTGGGGACGACAAACCCTTCAAGAATTTTCACTTCAAAGCCGAAGTGATGACCGAACCCAACAGCAACGCTGGGATCTACTTTCACACCAAGTATCAGGAATCGGGATGGCCCAAGTATGGTTTCGAATGCCAAGTGAACTTGTCGTACAATTCCGACCCTCGAAAGACCAGCAGCCTCTACGCGGTCAAAGATGTTCTGGAACCAGCGGCCAAGGACAACGAATGGTATCTGCAGGAGATCATCGTTGTCGGCAAAAAGATCACTCTCAAGGTCAATGGCAAGACGCAAGTCGAGTACATCGAACCTGATGACCAGAAAGCTGGCAGCGATTTCACTCGCAAACTCGACGAAGGAACGTTTGCTCTCCAAGCCCACGACCCGGGAAGCAAGGTCTACTTCCGTAACATTCGTGTGAAGCGATTGGATTAGGGTATTGAGTTGTCGATGACACGGCTTGTTTCGCCGTTTTCGATCATTTCGCTGATGATGGCTACCTTGGTTTGGTGGCCATCTCTTTCTTTGGGACAAGAAGTTCGATCGATCGAGTGCCAAGTAACCTCGGGTTTAGATGGGATCTGGAAGGTCGGATTTCCAACGCGTCATCTCATCGAAATCAAGTCAGCCAAGCCTGTCTCGGGGTTGGTGTCGATACAGACGGTAGATGGCGATGGAGTACCGGTCGTTTATCAGGATCCTTCGTGGTCGTTTGACATTCAGGGTGCTAATGCTCCGGTGGTTTTGGAAGTCATCGCGAGACATGGGAGAGGTAACCGGCCAATCAAGATCCGGGTAGCGGATCAGGATCAAAAGACCCTCATCGAGCGAGCCATCACCGATGACGAACGAGGGCTAGCGATTCCATCAGATCAACCGTGGATTGTTGGTATCGGCCGGGAGGTGCGATTGAGTCAAATCGCGAAGCGATCGGTTGGAAACGCGTGGGGAGAGTTTTCGGTTTCTGAATTAACGAGCGCACGACAATTGCCGTCCATTGCAGAAGCGTATGCAGGCGCGGATGTTCTTTTCTTGTGCTCGAGCAGCCTTGAGATCAACACAGGCATTCAAGAGTCGCAGCGTAGAGCGATCTCATCTTGGACACAACGAGGCGGCCAACTCGTTTTGAGTTGGGGAGAACATGCGATGCCTTTGGCAAAGCATCCTGAGCTAGCCGCCATGATTCCCGGGGAATTTGTAGGGACGGCCTTTGAATGCGAATCCGGACCAGTGGAGTCGCTCATGGGCGCACAGCAACAATTGTCGCCGCTCACTTGCTCCCTCGTGAGGCTCAAGCACGGGAGAGTCGAAGTTGGAACCCTGACAAGCGACCGGATCAAGTTCCCTTTCATGGCAACCTGGGCTTATGGTATGGGAAGCGTCTTATGGATCGCGACTGAAATCGACTCGCCACAATTGTTGGCCTGGGAGTCCAGGGGACCGTTTGTAAAGTATCTGTTAAAGGATAGCTGGGAGAAGGCAGAGAAGGATGCCGACAGGCAAGTTTTCCGAAACTTTGATGAGTTATCTGGTCAGCTCAATGCTATGCTTGAAAACTTCCCGAATCTAAGGTTGGGAAATCTCGGTCAATTGGTGCTGATCGCCTGTCTGTTCGCCTTGATTATTGGTCCTTTCGACTACTTCGTGGTGTCGCGATGGTGGAAGCGACCTCGCTGGACATGGTGGACTCTCCTCGGAGCGTCGCTGGCAACTATGTTTGGCAGCGCTGTGCTTGCTCGATCTTGGAAGCCGAGTACGCCCACGATCAATGCTCTCGAAGTCATTGATTGGAACGATGAAACCGAGACTCTCTACGGGCGATCGTTCGTGCGATATTATGCAGGTCGACGCGGCGTCTATGACTTTCAAGCACACCATCGCTCGTTATCTTCGTCTCAAAGCGAAGGATCAAAGCCTCAGCCCAATCGGATCGACTGGCAGGGCCAACCCGGAAAAGGGCTAGGCGGATTTGACTCCAACGTCACCACTCAACTAGGTTTACCAACCTACGAAGTTACACTATCGGAGTCCACAACCTCCAGCGAATTGAGTGGCGTGGGTTTTCCTGCAGCCGGCACCAAAGCCTTGGTCGGTCATTGGACAGAAACAATCAAGATGGCGCCGGAAGGTAACAATCTATCGACGGTTTCCGGGAAAGACGACTTGCTCCAAGGAGCCTGCATCAATCCTTTGTCGGTGGACCTGATCGATGCAACTCTCTATTTCGCAGGTCGTGCCTACGCGATTCCGGCACGTATCAAACCAGGGGAGCAGATTCCCATCGCAGCAAACATCCCCAAGGACATCACTCGACGATTGCAGCGCCGCGCGTTTATCGCAGGCGAAGAACTGGGGGTTGCTTGGAATCCCAATGATATTACCAACATCAACCGACTCGCCGAGTTGCTAAGCTTCCATCGTTCCTCAGGCGGCTCGTCTTACACGGGACTCAACAACCGCTACTTGGCCAATCTGGAATGCTCCGATCTGTTAAAACTCGAGCGGGCTGTCATCTTTGGATTCGTCTCCGAACCTGTGAGCAATTGGACATCGCGGCGAGATCAAGTACCTGTGCAAGCCATCGGCGGTCGTCAGATAACTGCCGTACGGCTCAGCTTCAAAGTCAAGATAAATAACCCCTCGACTTCTCCCGAGCGTCTCTACCCGATTCCCGTCCGTCCCTGATGGATTTCCACCGTGATCAAAACGATCAAACTCACTAAGAAATACGACGACATGTATGCCATTCGGGATATCGATCTCGATTTAGGCCAGGGAGATCTATTCGGGTTCATCGGCCCCAACGGTGCAGGCAAGACGACTACCATGCGAATCATCGCAACGCTGCTCGAACCCACCGAGGGTGAGGCCTACGTTTGCGATTACTCAATCTACACGCATCCGAAAGAGATACGTCGTCTCGTTGGATATATGCCCGACTTCTTCGGTGTTTATGACGACATGACCGTCATCGAATACCTTGAGTTCTTCGCGGCTGCGTACAAGATCGGTCCACAACTCAGACGCAAGCGATGCAACGAGATGCTCGATATCGTCGACCTGGATTTCAAGCGAGACGCGTATGCAAACACCCTCTCCCGTGGACAAACACAGCGATTGGGATTAGCCCGAACCCTCCTGCATGATCCAGCCGTCCTGCTGCTCGACGAACCCCTCAGCGGCCTGGATCCGAGAGCTCGTATCGAAATGCGAGCTTTGATGCGACGACTCGGAGCGATGGGAAAGACCATTATTGTCAGCAGCCATATTTTGCCGGAACTGGCCGATGTCTGCAATAAAGTCGGGATTATCGATGCGGGCAAAATGATAGCCAGCAACGATGTCGCGACGATCATCAAGCAAGTACAACCGAATACCGTAGTTCTTATTCAACCCATTCAGGCAAATCAACTGGATGCAGCGGCGAAAGTCCTACAGGAACGGAACATCGTCGAAGCGGTACAAATCGCAAATGGCCTGATCCGAGTCACACTAAGCCCCGACGTGGTCGACTATTCGGCACTCGCAGGCGACTTGATTGAACGCGGAATACTCTTCAGCAAATTCGCTGCGGAAGAGATCAATCTGGAGTCCGCGTTCATGGCGTTCACCAAGGGTGCTGGCTCAAAGATCTAAGCCTATGCTTCTCAACGAGGAAAAACGCCACCGCGACGCTTCCGAATTGGTCCTCCTTCACGGACTTACTAGGCGTTGGCAAACATTCACACCCTTGCTTCCATCGCTCGAGTCGCGTTATTCACTGACGCTGTTGGATCTGCCCGGACACGGCCAGAGCGAACCGAACCCGGAAGGTTATCTCGTTCGAAACTACGCAGATGCGATGGTCGAATGGGTCGACCAATTCTCCGTCGATTCGTTTGCTCTCTACGGCCACTCCCTCGGGGCCATGGTCGCGTTGCAAATAGCAGCAGCACGCCCGACTCGAGTCTCGCGCGTCATCCTCGAGGATCCTCCCTTCGACACGATGGGCCAACGGATGGGGCAAACAATCTGGATGAGCCACTTCACGCAAGTTCATCACCTTCGCAACGACACGTCCTTCACAGCTTCAGATCGGTCCCGCCAAGTTGCGATGCTAGCCGATATCATTCTGACCGATCCAGTCACTGGCAAGTCTTATCGGATGGGCGATCAGCGCGATGCTTCCTCGCTTCGATTCATGGCAGCTTGCGTCATGATGATGCAGCCCAAAGTCATAGAACCGGTAGTTCAAGGACGATGGCTCGAGGGGTGGTCTTGGCACAAGGCGGCCGCTCAGGTGAAACAACCAACTCTTATCTTACAAGCTGACGAACACGCCGGAGGCATGCTTACGGCCAACGACACGGAACGCTTATGTGCATTGCTCGCCGATCCTGTTCCCGTACTTTTTAGGAATTCCGGCCACAATCTGCACTGGCTTCGTGCTCAGGACGTTTGCAATAGCGTCCACACTTTCTTAGATTCCTAGGGATCGCGAATGGATTCATGGACGTTGCATCCGTAATCCTTACCCCTCTCCATCGATTCTTCAAGGCAAACGATCATGAAGACCGCAACTGATACGCTATGCATAACCAACGGAACGTTGATCATTGGTGACGATTCGCCCCCGATCACTGACGGTTGCTTGATCGCGGAGAAAGGACGTATTACCTACGTCGGCAAAAGCCAGTTAGCACCCTCCCTCAGCCATTTGCCACCCGGACATGTGCTGCGCATCGACGCGCGTGGAGGAACGATCATGCCGGGTCTGGTAGAAGCTCATTTTCACGCTACCTATTTCAATGTCGCCGCTTTGGAAGATCTCGATATCAAGTACCCCGTTGAATATGTCACGCTCTTGGCTGCTGCGAATGCGAAGCTTGCACTCGAATGCGGATACACTGCGGCTCGAAGCGGTGGAAGCCTCTTCAATATCGACGTTTGGCTCAAGCAGGCAATCGAAAACGACATCACCCCTGGTCCTCGCCTCGCTGCGAGCGGTCGTGAAATCTGCGGCGTTGGCGGACTGATGGATTGGAACCCCGATTTCCGAAAAATCGGGATGGAAGGGCTCGTACTCCTGATCAACGGTGCTGACGAAGCCAGAGCCGCAGTGCGCAAACTGGTTAAGGATGGTGTGGAGTGGGTCAAAACCTATCCGACCGGCGACGCAGCTTCCCCCGATGTCAATGATCATCACACGCTGTGCATGACTTTTGAAGAAATGCACGCGGTCGTTGCAACTGCCCACAACCACGGTATGAAAGTCACCGGCCACTGCCGTGCCAACGAAGGGATCAAGAACGCGCTCCACGCAGGCTACGACACCATCGAACATGGCACCTTTATGGACCAAGAAGCTCTCGACTTACTCCTTGCTCGAAATGTTCCCGTGGTCCCTGCTCTCTTCTTTGAACTCATGAGTATCCAGCGAGGTCCTGAGTTCGGATTACCACCTCCCGTTATCGCTGGTCATCAAGAAACGCTTGACGGCGGTTGCGAAAGCGCCCTGATGATCTTGAGAGCCGGTGGCCGACTCGGAATGGGAGGTGATTACGGATTTGGTTGGAATCCCCACGGAGACTACGCCAAGGAACTCTCATTCTTTGTGAACTACGTTGGCTTCTCACCTATGGAAACGATCGGCTGCGCAACCAGAACCGGTGCGGAAATCATGGGCAGATCCGATGAGTTCGGAACCCTGCAAGTCGGGAAACTCGCGGATGTTTTGGTCGTCGACGGAGATGTTCTGGCTGATATCAGCATTCTGGAACACCGCGATCGATTCATAGCCATTCTACAGGGAGGCCTTATCAAAGCTGGACAACTGGCCCATTCACCCGCATCGGAGCACTTCCGAACTTCCGGTCGCTGAAGCATCAATGCAGCCAAAACGGGTACTTTTTTCGACTGCGCCGTACGCATTCAACTTGGGTAAGCTTTGGCGATTTTGACGAATCTGTTGATTGCCTAAGCGTTGACGGTCGATAAACCGGATGAAGGTATCCGTTCCGCGGGAACGATAGCATTTCGTCCATTGTCGAGAACTTGATGAATCGCGTCGCTGTAGCGGTCAAGAAGCCCATTCGATCCCTGGCTGTCCGTTCCCGGCTGCCAAGTGGGATCATGCCGTGCCCTGGCTGCGGAATGGCCAACGCGATTGCTCGTGTCGATGTGTTGTCATCCACGATCCTCTCGCGACGATGGCTGGCCCAATTCGTGCTATCTGTTTCACTGCTCGCATTGGCGAACGAAGGTACACTAGCACAGCAATCTCCTTTACCTACTCGTATTGTCCCTCTGCCTTCGGCGGATCTTCAGAATCCACAGAATGTCGATGTCAATCAATTGGCTCGCGAGGCGCTCGGTTCGATTCAGCAATCGCAACCTAATCGGCCGGGAGGCGAACGGGCGGGAAACGAACGATCTCAGGGGGGGCTGTTGACTCGCATGATTCAAGCCGAAGCGCCCGTATCCAACGGCTCCGGTCCAAATCTCATTCCGCTTGCTCAACCACAACAGAGTCCCGGTCAGATTCAATTGCAAGTACAAGACAACCTGGTTCATTTGACCAGTCGCGGTGCTACGGTCGGGGAAGTGCTCGCGATGATCTCGATCCAAATGGGGCTCAATGTGGTCACTGTCGAGGATCTCAATCAACGCGTGAATGTCACTCTCAACGGTGTCCTGCTCGAGGATGCACTCAACTCGATTCTGAGTGTCAACGGTCTCGTGTGGGCACGCCAAAACAACATCATTACCATCAGCACCGCT
>Ga0169931_10007410_pt1 | contig 16263 bp, 15 predicted proteins | sample Kivu_15m_20L_FD_129675 | JGI IMG/M metagenome (GOLD analysis project Ga0169931, IMG submission 129675) | Freshwater microbial communities from Lake Kivu, Western Province, Rwanda to study Microbial Dark Matter (Phase II) - Kivu_15m_20L... | ecosystem: Environmental > Aquatic > Freshwater > Lake...
CACAACGGGATCTTCATCGACGATCACGACCATTTGGGAAGAGTGGATGGGGGATCGATCCTTGACTTTTCCATCACTAAAAATGTGGTGATGCTATTTTTGGTCGTTGCATTTGTGCTTTATGTGACTCTTTCAGCAGCTAGTCATTACAAGAAAAACGGTGCCGTGGCTCCCAAAGGGGCAGCATCCTTTGTAGAGCCTATTGTCATTTTTGTTCGCGATGAAATTGCACACAAATCCATAGGGCCAAAGTACAAGAAATTTGTTCCCTACCTCTTGACCTTGTTTTTCTTTATTTGGACGGGAAATATATTGGGATTGCTTCCTGGTGCCGCTAATCTCACCGGTAATATTGCAGTGACCTTTACCCTAGCGATGATTACTTTTGTGATTGTCAATGTGAATGGAAATAAGGACTATTGGAAGCACGTGTTTGCCACTCCTGGTGTACCTGTGGCCTTATTGCCAATCATGGTTTTGGTCGAATTTATTGGCCTATTTACCAAGCCTTTTGCCTTGATGGTCCGTTTATTTGTGGCGATTACAGCGGGTCACATCGTGATCCTTTCCTTTATCGCTCTGGTCTTCATTTTTGAATCCTATTCGATTGGAGTCCTTTCTACGATCATGGTAACTTTCATCAACGTGATTGAGTTGCTTGTAGCCACGATTCAAGCTTATGTATTTACCCTATTCTCAGCGATGTACATTGGTAGTGCAGTAGCAGAACACCATCATGACGATCATCATTAACTTGTAATTTCTTTCTTCAATTTATAAAACCAATGTTTATGTTAACTTCTATCTTATTGACTGCTGGATTTGCACTTATGGGTGCTGGTATCGGTGCTGGACTTGTTGCGATTGGCGCAGGTCTTGGTGTGGGTCGTATTGGTGGCCAGGCTATGGAATCTATTGCTCGTCAGCCTGAGGCTGCTGGTAAGATCCAAACTGCCATGCTTATCATTGCAGCTTTGATTGAGGTGGTTGCCCTGTTTGCAGTAGTAATTTGCTTGCTTATTGCATTGAACGCAGGTGGCATCGCCTTCTTCTAAGACAAAATGAATAGGGATTGGCGCTAGGCCAATCCCTTTCTTTTGAACAAAAACGAAATTAATCCTCCCTACTATGGATCTAATCATACCTAGTGCCGGTCTGATTTTCTGGCAACTCCTTGGCTTTTTAGCCCTTTTGTTTATTCTAGTAAAATTTGCTTGGAAGCCGATGTTGGCCTCTTTGGCCGAACGTGAGGCGAGCATTGATGGCGCATTGAAGTCTGCTGAGCAAGCTAGAAATGAAATGGCCAACTTGAAGGCAGAAAATGAAAAACTACTGCAAGAAGCTAGACTAGAGCGAGATGTTATCTTGAAAAAAGCACAGGAGGCTTCTGCCAAAATGATTGAAGAAGCCAAATCCGAAGCAGCTAAACAAGGTGCGCAGTTGATTGAATCCGCAAAGGCAGTCATTGAAACAGAGAAGAAAGCAGCCTTAACCGAAGTAAAAAACCAGGTAGCAATGCTGACCCTAGAAGTGACTGAGAAGTTGCTCAGAAAGAAATTGTCCGACGATAAGGCTCAGGTGGAGTTAGTCGATCAATTTATCAAAGACCTTAAGCTTAACTAATCCGGCATGTCAAACCATCGCGTTGCCTCCAGATACGCCAAGTCCATCTTGGACCTTTCCATTGAGAAAGGACAGTTGGAAGGGGTGTTTGAAGATTTCAAAAACCTAGCCGCCATGGGTAAAACAACCCGTGAGCTAGGAAATGCGCTTGCCAATCCGGTGTTGGGCTCAGACAAAAAATTAAAGGTATTGAAAGCCTTGTTTACCAAAGCAGCAAGTCCACTTACCCTCTCTTTCTTTGAGATTGTCTCTCGAAAGAATAGAGAAAGTATCCTTTTGGATGTGGCACGTGAATTTGTGGCTCAGTACAACCTTTACAAGTCCATTCAAGTGGCTGAGGTGATTAGTTCTTCGGCTTTGAATACCGTTCAACGTTCCCAACTAATTGCCCTTGTGAAGCAGATTAGCGGAATGAAAGAAGTACAACTAGAAGAAAAAATCAATCCGGAGCTTATTGGAGGCTTTGTGCTGAATGTCAATGACAGACAGCTCGACGAATCCATTAGCAGCAAATTAAACGCCTTGCGTGTGCAATTTGCTCAAAACCATTACGAAAAACAGTTTTAACGAAAATACTCAACCGTATCCTATCATGGCAGAAGTAAGACCTGATGAAGTTTCGGCAATTTTGAGAGAACAACTCTCTGGAGCCAGAACTGAAGCCGAACTAGAAGAAGTGGGAACAGTCCTCCAAGTAGGGGATGGTGTAGCCCGTATCTATGGACTTTCAAAGGCTCAGGCCGGTGAATTGTTGGAGTTTGACAATGGCCTTAAAGCCATGGTTCTTAACCTCGAAGAAGACAATGTCGGTGCCGTACTTTTTGGAGACTCCAAGCAAATCAAAGAAGGTGATACTGTTAAGCGTACCAAGAAGATTGCTTCTATCCAAGCGGGTGAAGGCATGTTAGGTCGTGTAGTAGACACTTTGGGTAATCCTATCGATGGCAAAGGTCCAATCACTGGCAACTTGTACGAAATGCCTTTGGAGCGTAAAGCACCAGGGGTAATCTACCGTCAGCCAGTAACTGAGCCACTTCAAACCGGTATCAAGTCAATTGACGCCATGATCCCAATTGGACGTGGTCAGCGTGAATTGGTCATTGGCGACCGTCAAACAGGTAAAACTGCGGTGGTAATTGACGCCATCCTAAACCAACGTGAATTCTACGACAAAGGCGAACCAGTATACTGTATCTATGTAGCCATTGGACAAAAAGCATCTACTGTAGCAGGTGTAGTTGCCGCTCTTGAAAAAGGGGGAGCCCTTCCCTACACTGTAATCGTGGCTGCTCCTGCTTCTGATCCAGCTCCTATGCAATTCTTTGCGCCATTTACAGGTGCAGCGATTGGAGAATTCTTTAGAGATACCGGTCGTCCAGCCCTTGTAGTGTACGATGACCTTTCCAAGCAAGCAGTAGCCTACCGTGAAGTGTCCTTGCTCTTGAGAAGACCTCCAGGACGTGAAGCGTATCCAGGTGACGTATTCTACTTGCACTCTAGACTTTTGGAAAGAGCTGCAAAAATCAACCAGTCTGACGCGATTGCAAAGGAGATGAACGATCTTCCAGAATCCATTCGTCCTTTGGTAAAAGGTGGAGGTTCCTTGACGGCATTGCCAATCATCGAAACTCAGGCCAGCGACGTGTCTGCCTACATTCCTACCAACGTAATTTCCATCACGGATGGTCAAATATTCTTGGAAACCAACCTATTCAACTCCGGTATTCGTCCTGCGATCAACGTAGGTATCTCCGTATCTCGAGTAGGTGGTAACGCACAAATCAAATCCATGAAGAAGGTAGCAGGTACCTTGAAATTGGATCAAGCACAATTCCGTGAATTGGAAGCCTTTGCTAAGTTTGGTTCTGACCTAGATGCTTCGACCAAGCGTACGATCGAGCGTGGTCGTCGTAACCAGGAAATTTTGAAGCAAGCGCAGTATGCTCCGGTATCTGTAGCGCACCAAGTAGCGATTATCTATGCCTCTACAAAAGGTTTGATGGACACGGTTCCTGTAGAAAAGGCAAGAGCATTCGAAAAAGAATTTTACCTACTCTTGGACGCATCTTACCCAGAAGCAATCCAATTGATTTTAAAAGGTGATATCGATGGAGCAGGCAAAATTCTTGCTACAGCCGCTGCTGAACTAACACCTAAGTACGCGAAGTAAATTTCTATTTATTCCCTGTCGGCTTGCTGGCAGGGCTTGTTATACGCACAAAGCAATCTCTGATGGCTAATTTAAAGGAAGTAAAGCAACGAATAAATTCAGTTATCTCAACCCAGCAGATCACCAAAGCCATGAAAATGGTTTCGGCTGCCAAGTTGCGAAGAGCTCAGGATAAGATCGTTCAAATGCGTCCTTATTCACAGAAGTTGACTGCAATCCTAAACAATGTATCTGCTGCCTCTGAAGGGGACTCAGACATCGTGTTTGCAGCCAAGCGTGAAGTGAAGAAGGTATTGTTGATTCCTGTGACTTCAGACAAAGGCCTCTGCGGAGCTTTCAATACCAATATCCTAAAGGCCGCTAACCTTGCCATCAAGGAGCAATTTGAAGGTGCTGAGATTACGGTCCTTCCTCTTGGTAAAAAAGCGTACGAATACTACAAGAAATCCAATTACCAGGTGATTGACACCTATTTTGGGGTTTTCCAGAATTTGACATTTGAGGTAGTGAAGGAGGCGGCTTCGTTTGCCATGGATGGCTTTCTGGCAGCGGATTACGATCAAGTGGTCTTGGTGTTCAACGAGTTTAAAAATGTGGCTACTCAAGTGGTACGCGTAGAGCAGTTTTTGCCTATGGCCCCACAGGAGGGTGAGGCATCTACTACCGAAACAGATTACCTCTTGGAGCCATCTCGTACCTACATCATTGAAGAATTGGTACCTATTTCTTTGCGAATTCAGTTTTACAAGGCAGTGCTCGAATCCAATGCCTCTGAGCATGGTGCACGCATGACTGCAATGGATAAGGCCACCGAAAATGCTGGTGAATTGCTTAAAGAGTTGAAGTTGATGTACAACCGTACGCGTCAGGCAGCCATTACCAATGAAATCCTTGAAATTGTGGCGGGCGCAAATGCACTGGCAGGAAAGTAATTTCCACAAACAATAAAAAAACCACAGCTTGATCCAGGCTGTGGTTTTTTTTTAGGGTTAGGTGATTTTACATCCGTATTCTTCTACTGATCACTCGAGCCATGATGCTCAGCCCTTCGGCATTGGGGTGCACGCCATCTGGCAATAACTCAGGTCGATCCATTAAGGGGGTGTACAGGTCAATCACTTCTGCGCCTGACTTTTGAATGATCTCAAAAAGCATCAGGCGCTGCTCGTTATTCATCACCTCTGGGGTAATTCCAAAATTGACCCGGGTGACAGGCACCGGAAGGATCACGTATACTTTGCCATCCTTGGGCATGTGGTCCCGAAACTCGGCAATTAGGTCCAAGTAGTCTTGCACAAACTCATTCTTGTGGGCCCAGTTTTGGGGTTTGGAATCGTTGGTGCCCAACTTGATGAGCACCACGTCTGGACGAAAATCTTTTACCTGTTGGAATTGGGGTTCATTCCAATACGGAAAATCTCCTTTTTTCAAAAGTGTGCGTCCTCCCACTCCAAAATTCTTGACTTCGTAGGCATCCCCGAGAATTTTTCCTACCTGCAAGGGAAAGGATTCAGGATTTTCTCTGCCGGGACCCTGCGTAATGCTATTGCCAACAAAGGCAAGTTTGATCGGCTCCTGCGCTAGGGTAAGCAGCGGAAGGAATAGCATTGCAAGTAAGGATAGGTAGGTTTTCATGGGTTGGAGGGTTAGTTGAGAGATGTTCCCTGTTTGGGCTGATTAAATGTAGAAATTCTTGCCTAAAAATCCAGCATTCCTTGGGCGCTCTGACTCCTTGGCTTTAAATTTAGGCCATGAGGCTAATGCGACGGTTCTTCACTCTTTTTTCCTGGTTGTCCCTTGACGTGGTGATAGGGGCAATGGCTAGTCTCTATTTTTTCCAGGAACTGCTGCATGTATCTTTGGACTGGCATGCCTTTGTCTTGTTGGGACTGGCTGTGTGGACGATTTATACTCTAGACCATGTACTAGATGCTCGAAAAATTGCGAATACTTCCTCTTCGCGAAGGGCATTCCACCGAAAATACCAAGTAGCCCTTGGTGTGGGAATCCTTTTTGCTGTAGTTTCCGGACTTGCTGGGGCGTTGATCTGGATGGGATGGGGCAAGGAATTTCAACTGACTTTAATTTTGGCCTTGGCTATGTTTGGGTGCCGCTGGGCGATTCAAAAATTTGGGCCGGTCCTCTTGAAGGAGGTATCCATCGCCTTATTCTATGTAGTGGGTACGATTTGGCTCCCTCTGCTTCGTGCAGAAGCCGCAGACTTGACCTGGGCAGTACTGATTTTTGCGGCCTTATTTTTTGTATTGGCTTTGCTCAACCTCTGGATGCTCTCCTTTTTGGATCGAGAGGAAGATCGACAGGATGGGTTTCTTTCCATTGCTCAGGTATATCCTTCGCTTCAACTCATTCAATGGATTCGTAGCCTTTCTTTTTTAGGCATCTTTGCGACCCTAGCCGTGTTTATTTTGCTCCCCTCTTTTTACCGGCCTTTTTCTTGCTTGCTGCTTTTGTTGCTGTTGGTACATTACTTAACTTTTTTTCATACCCGGCTTTCTTCTGCACAAAAAAGGCAACGGATGGAACTCGCCTTTTGGATTCCATTGTTGCTCCTTTGGATTTAGGAATCTAGTTTATTCCCAGCCTTTGGGTCAAATCGCACAAACAAAGCCAACCAAATCGATCTACTTAATCGGAAACTGAGAGGCAAACTCAAAATCACTACCGCGGTAAGCATACCCAGAAGCAAAAACAAGGTGTAGTCCGGGCAGATAAGCAGCAGTGCCACCCAAGAAATCAAAAACAGGGCGGTATTGATTCCGTAACTCACAAACATGGATCCAAAATAAAATCCTGGTTCGGGATCGAAGGACTGCTTGCAATGCCACATGCTGCATGCATGTTAAATAAACTTCCCGGCCTCAAAATTTTTCCTGACTGAAAAAGATGTCCTGTTCTGCATTTTGGGCAGTGAAGACTGAGGATACTGGCGAGGCCACTTCGTTGGGACATGTGTTGGTGCGTTTACTTTTCTGCTTTGCGGATCACTTCTTGGATGAGGCGATCAAAATACTGCCCATTTCCTGGTCCAAACCAGTTCATCTCCCGCACCTCGTGAAATTGGGCATCGTACAACTCGTCAGGGGTGATGTATCCGATGTAACTTCCATTGAATACAGTGACCACTAATTCTAGACCTTTCTCTTTTGCCAGCGCATCCCATGACTCGTAAAAGACACCGGATAGTTCCCCACTACTGGAAATGAACAGGATATTACCTACTTGGGTAAGGTCTAGGTAGGCAGGAACTTCGCCAAGTAGGGATCGAAAGACCCAAGGGCGGATGCGCAGGTGGGTGGTCACGCGAAGTTGGGGCTCTCCCAATTGGATATCCACTCTTGCTAGTCGGAGCAAGGCTTCTCTTTGAATGGCAATTTTACTCGTATCCGCGTTGAGCCTGTTATCAATGGCTTGGGCATAAGCGTTCACCTCTTCGGGGGTATTGCCTTGTGTGAGTGGGCGGTGGCTTCCCACGGTACCTGCTGCAAATAGCGCAAAATCCACTTCATCCTCCTCCAAGTGCTGGGTGAGAAAGGCGGGGTAATCTCCTGAGAGCCCCATAAATTTGGAACTCAAGGCGGTGGCATGTGCCGAGTAGGTCAAGAAACTGGCTTTCTGTCCATCCTTTCGTTGAAAAAGTACCTGGCGCACGAATGGGTCAATGGCGCCTCCTTTGACGAAGCGATTGGAGACAAGATCTGGGACGCTTGTTTTTTTGTAGGAAAGGGTGACCGAATCTTGCCTGGCAAGTGCTGTTTGCAGTGCACGCACGGACCCTGCTACCAGTTGCGCAACTACCTCCTCATCGTAGCCACCAAAGGCAAGTGATCCTACCAGCCCTGGCATGTATCCTCCCATGCCGGAATGGGTGTGGGTAGCGGTGAAAATGAGTTGATCTATAGAGATCCCTGCTTCTTGAACCCCTGCGCGTACCTGATCGGCAAGTTGGGGATGGACAATCAGTAATTCGTAATTGAGCCAGGCGATGCTGGATTTTCCATTGCTTAGCGTCAAGGCCTTGACGTGGCTGGAGTCTTGGACAAAAGTATAGGGACCTCGAGGGGAATAGCCCACCAGTTCCGCGGGTTGGGCTGGGGTCACATTCACGGTAGCCCATCCTCCCATCCAATGTGCTCCGCTGCTGCTGCTCCAGGTGCTGCTGGCTAGTTCGGCAAAGGTACTTTTATAGAAATCTTGCTCCTCCAGGGGACTTCGGTCTACTGTGGTAAGCGTGGCTACGCCCAGGAGCAGGAGTCCTGCCACTACCCAAGCAAATACACGTAGCGTCCGAAGCATAGCAATTGGGAGAAAAGTTCGAATGAGGAGGTAATCTATTTAGTTAGTATTCAAAAGTGCCGTAAGGGCCTTGAATGGTTACTTTTTTGCCTTGGTGAGGCTCTACGCGTCCGATGATTTGGGCTTCTACCCCATAAGATTCTGCGATATCAATCACCTCTTCCGCATGCCGCTCGTCCAGGTAGACCTCCATGCGGTGGCCCATGTTGAAGACTTTGTACATTTCTTTCCAGTCGGTTCCGCTTTCTTCTTGGATGATGCGAAACAAAGGTGGAGTTTCAAACAAGTTGTCCTTGATGATGTGCACATCGTCCACAAAGTGTAAGACCTTGGTTTGGGCACCTCCGGAGCAATGCACCAGCCCGTGAATTTGCGGCCGCATGTAGTTCAACACATCCGCAAGGATGGGGGCATAGGTTCGGGTAGGAGAAAGTACCAATTTGCCCATGTTTACCGAAGTGCCAGGAGCGGGGTCTGTGAGTTGGTAATTCCCTGCATACACCAATTGGTCCGGAACAGCAGGATCAAAACTTTCTGGATAGCGGGATTTTAAAATCTTGTGAAACACATCGTGGCGTGCAGAGGTCAGTCCATTGCTACCCATTCCCCCATTGTATTCGCTCTCGTAGTTGGCCTGTCCAAAGGAAGATAATCCTACGATCACATCTCCTGCTTGGATGCGGTCGTTGGAGATGATGTCTTCTCTGCGCATGCGGCAGGTCACGGTACTATCTACGATGACGGTGCGTACCAAATCCCCCACATCGGCTGTTTCGCCACCTGTGAGGATCGCATGGACGCCGTGGTCGCGGAGCAATTGCAGAACTTCTTCAGTTCCTTCGATAATGGCCGAAATCACCTCCCCAGGAATCAAGTTTTTATTTCTTCCGATGGTGGATGACACGAGAATGTTGGTGGTGGCACCTACACAAAGCAGGTCATCCGTATTCATGATGATGGCATCCTGCGCAATCCCCTTCCATACGCTCAGGTCTCCCGTTTCCTTCCAGTAGAGGTAGGCCAAGGAGGACTTGGTGCCTGCACCATCTGCATGCATGATGTTGCAGTACTCCGGATCGTTGCCCAGGGTGTCTTCTACTATTTTGCAGAAGGCCTTGGGGAAAAGTCCCTTGTCCAATTTGGAGATGGCTTGGTGTACGTCTTCTTTGGATGCGGAAACTCCGCGCTGCAGGTAGCGCTCGTTCATGGAGGAGGAAGATTTTGGTTGGTCAAAGGTAACCAATTGCCAAATTGATTGATTGAAAAAGTTAAAATTTCTGGGTATTCAACTAACGCTTTTGGGGGGGATTGGATTTGAAATTGTTAAAAGACAAAAGCCAAGTTTCCCTGGCTTTTGTCTTTATTGAATTCGGTCAACTTATTTTTTTCCAACCAAAATCAGGTCTTCTTGGGGAGCGATCAGGTAAGTGGCCCCACTTTCGTTGACCACCGCCATTTCTTCTACAGAGATGGTTTTCTCCGTGCCATCTGCTTGCTTCCAGCAGTGGAACCCATCAAAGGCAAAGACCATCCCCTTCTTCAAGAGTTTCTGGGCTGCTGGGCGGGGCTGAGGCAATCGTGCACCTCCCAAATTTGGTCCCACATCATGGGCCACATAGCCCACGGGATGACCCGTACTCCAAGGCACATAAAGTGATCCATTGGCATCCATCAAGTCCCGCTGGGCACGGTCTACATCTTCACCCTTCACCCCAGGCTTCATGGCTGCAAGTGCAATTCGGCTGCCGGCTTTTCCATTTTCCCAGTACTGTTGAATTTCTTTGGGTGCGCTGGTCTCACCCTCCTTCAGCACATAGGCAAAGCGCTGGATGTCGCTCACCCATATCCCGTACAATTTGACCCCAAAGTCGGTTTGAATGACATCGCCTGGCTGAATCACCTTGTCGGTAGCATGGGAGTGGCCTCGGTCAGGACCGGAGTTGACGTTTGGATTTTGATCGGGATGCCAAGCATCGGTTACTCCGTATTCGGCCATTTTGGCTTTTAGGAATTTGGCAACTTCTGCATCGGTAGTTTTGCCAGGGATGATGCTGGCATAGGCCTCTTCTTGAAAATCAGCCGCCAACTGTGCGGCCTTCTTTAGAATTTCTACTTCCTCGGGGAGTTTGATGGAAAGCCATTCGTAGACCAACTCTTCGGAGGAAACGAGTTTGCTTGCGTCAGGTCCCATCAAAGCCACCAAATCTTGGTGCTGGCTATGGGTAAGTCCATCCGCCATCTCGTTGTTGGCAGAGGTATTGATGGCGATGGTAGGAAAGCCTTTTTCTTTGATAAAAGCCACTGCTTTGGCGACGGCAGATTCGCCTCGAGGGATGCGCTCCACTTTTTCATGAATGGCAAGGTCTTCCAGTGCCTTTGCTTCTCCTTCTGGGGAAAAGGCCAAAGAGTGGAAGCCCGTCTCGTCCGTGTAAAAAAGAAAGGCTGCCGTACCGCTGGCGTTTTCACCGCCCACATGGGTGGCGATGGGGTCGTTGTAGTTTTCTCTACAGATCACGAGCCAACTCGCAACCTCCGCATTTTTTAAGGCTTCAGGGAGCAATTGGTTGATTCGTTTTTTGCGGATTTCAGGCCAGGGATTTCCCCCCCAATAGGTGCTGGGATCGATTTTTTCTTGATTGGATTCAGCATTTGGGGAGGGGGCACAAGCCCAACTGAGGAGCAGGAGTCCGAGTAAAAGAAAAGTAGGTTTCATAAGTGTCTCCGATTTCTTTGGTAAATTACTCAGATTTTTGTGGAGTTGTGCGCAGGATTTTTTCTTCTTGGATTTTTTTCGGATGAAAAAAGGAAGCATAAAAATCTTTTATTTTGAACAAAACTATAGTTGAAGCGTGTTAACAGCACGTTGTAAACGCATTGACCCATTAAATGAAAATAGGAATTGTTTGTTACCCTACCTTTGGAGGTAGTGGAGTGGTCGCCACTGAATTAGGCAAAGGTCTCGCGAAAGTGGGTCATGAGGTTCATTTCATTACCTACAAGCAGCCCATGCGGCTCGATTTTTTTAGTGAAAACCTGTTCTACCACGAGGTAGACATCAAGAGTTATCCCTTGTTTGAATTTGCACCCTACGAGCTCGCCCTTGCTAGCAAAATGGTGAGCGTGGTGAAGTATGAAAAGTTGGATCTTCTCCACGTGCACTATGCTATCCCACATGCCTCTTCTGCTTACATGGCGAAGCAAATTTTGAAGACAGAGGGAATTTCCATTCCAGTAGTGACCACGCTGCATGGCACAGACATCACCTTGGTGGGGAAGGACCCAAGTTACGAACCGGTAGTTACCTTTTCCATCAATCAATCCGATGGGGTGACGGCGGTTTCTGAGGATTTGAAAAAAGAGACCTACGATTATTTTGACGTCAAGCGAGACATCGAGGTGATTCCGAATTTCATCGATTTGGAGCGATTCAAGAAACAACGCAAGGAGCATTTTAAGATGGCTATCTGCCCCAATGGGGAAATGCTTCTCGTGCATACTTCCAATTTCCGTAAGGTAAAGCGGGTGGAAGATGTCATTCAAGTCTTTTACAATGTCCGAAAAGAGATCCCTGCCAAGTTACTTTTAGTGGGGGATGGACCGGAGCGGGATCGCATGGAGCGCCTTTGCCGCACCCTTGGTACTTGTGAAGACATTCGGTTCTTGGGTAAACTAGAGGCTGTGGAGGAAGTTTTGTCTGTGGCTGATCTTTTCTTGATGCCTTCGGAAAAAGAAAGTTTTGGATTGGCTGCCTTGGAAGCCATGGCCTGCGAGGTGCCGGTCTTGTCCTCCAATGCGGGGGGGATACCCGAACTCAATTTGGATGGGGTAACCGGCTTTGCTTGCGAAGTGGGCGATGTAGAGACCATGACCAAAAAAGCATTATTTATTTTGGATGCCGCCAATTTGCCAGAATTTAAGGAGCGGGCCTTGGCTCGTGCCCAGGAGTTTGATATTCACCAGATCCTTCCCTTGTATGAGGACTATTACCGTAAAACCATTGCCTTGACCCAAGAGGCAGAAAAAAAGATGAGTTAAATCAGTAAAGTGAAAAAATTTTCAAAAAACGGAAACCCTTATTTTTGTAGGATAGTTAATACCTCTAGTACAGTACAATTTTTAAGAACTACCTAAACCACTAGTTATCATGAAAAAGATTGGGAGATTAGATCGACCTGACAATTTTGGTTCGGCTACCCTTTTTTCTAATCCAGTGCTTGAGCGAATTTCAAGAACACACATTTCCATTCCCATTTCCCTATTTTTGGCCATTTCTTCCGTTTCGTTTTATTTCGGGGTAGCAAGTACTACAATTCCTTTGGGCTTGGGCCTTGGTTTTTTCGCCTTGGGTATCTTGGCATTTACTTTTGTGGAGTACATGATGCACAAGCATTTTTTTCATATGGAGCCTGACACCCCACTCAAGGACAAGTTGCAGTACAACGTTCATGGGGTTCATCACGATTACCCCAAGGACAAGGACCGCCTGGCCATGCCGCCCTTTGTTAGTGCGGCTTATGCAGCAATCTTGTACTTGTTGTTTACGCTGTTGATGGGCGATTTTGCGCTTTATTTCTTACCTGGATTCTTGCTAGGGTATGCGGGGTATTTGGGAGTTCATTACGTGGTGCACGTCTACAATCCACCGAAGAATTTTTTCAAGGTCTTGTGGGTCAACCATGCCATCCATCATTACAAAGATCCAGATGCTGCTTTTGGGGTAAGTTCCCCGCTTTGGGATTACCTTTTGGGAACCCTTCCCAAAAAAGAATAAACAAACCTCCGAAAAGGAGGTTTTTTGTTTGGTTTCGGTTTGGGGACTGGAAAATCCGTTGAGGGTAGACATTCAGTCACCCACCACTAGTTTAGCGCATGAAGAAAGTTTCAATTATCGGTTTGGGTTGGCTCGGGGCGGCCGCTGGGTTGCTTTTGCAAAAGCAGGGCTATCGCGTGATTGGGTCTTCTACTCGTTCCGAAAAAGTGGAACTCCTCCGCGAAAAAGGCTTGGATGCCGTTCATTTTGCCCTAGACCCCGAACCCGAGGGGACAGATTATTCCCGACTTTTTGATTCGGAAATTTTGGTGGTGACGCTACCCCCTCGAAGTAGACAGGGAGATGGGGAAGCCTACCTGCAGCAACTCGCTTCCTTACGCGATTTGGTCGCAAACTCAGCAGTAAAGCAGGTCATCTTTATTTCCAGCACCGGCATCTACCCCAATGAAAATAGGGCAGTGCCTTATTCCGAGGAGGAGAAAATTTCCGAGAGTACTGAGGGCAATGCGATCTTGTACCGAGCGGAAGCCTTGATGGGTGCTTCGCCAACCTATGACTTGACGGTGTTGCGGATGGGGGGATTGATGGGCGAGGATCGGATTCCCGGAATTTATTTTGCGGGAAAGGAACAAGTGGTGGGGCATACGCGGGTCAATTTTATCCATCAGGTGGATGCGGCAGGAATGGTTGCTTGGGTAATCAAGCAGGGTCTCTGGAATCAAACCTTCAATGGGGTGGCTCCGAAGCATCCCTTACGGCGTGAGGTGTATCAGCACAATGCGAATGCTTTGGGAATTCCCTTGCCTGCTAGTTTCCAGGATGCTGCAGATGAAGAGGTAGGGAAGTTGATTAGTTCGGAGAAAATCGTCTCCACCGGATTTACCTTTGAATATGCTGACCCCTTGACCTTTCCCTACGCGCCAAGGCCCTAGAAATCCCTGCAATTTTCTTTGTGTGGCGATTGGGGACAGCGCTTTTTCTGACATCTTGTCATTTTTTTATACTTGGAATAGGCCTTGCAGGGGAAATGCAGATTCAATTTATACGTAACTAAACCGATGTAAGCTCATGCAGGAAAAAGGCACGATCTCGATCCATACCGAGAACATTTTCCCAATCATTAAAAAATTCCTCTATTCTGATCACGAGATTTTCCTTCGGGAATTGGTCTCCAATGCTGTCGATGCTACACAAAAAATCAAGCGCCTTGCGACATTAGGTCAGTATACTGGGGAACTTGGCGATCTCACGGTGGAGGTATCTTTTGATGAAAAAAAGAAGACCATCACCATCTCCGACAAGGGGCTCGGCATGACTGCTGAGGAAATCAAAAAATACATCAACCAGATTGCATTTTCTGGAGCCACGGAGTTTGTGGAGAAATTCAAAGATGCCAAAGATGCCAACGAGATTATTGGCAAGTTTGGTTTGGGGTTCTACTCCGCCTTTATGGTGGCCAAGAATGTGGAAATCCATACTTTATCCTACCAGGAAGGCTCTGAGCCAGCGATTTGGACTTGTGACGGAAGCACCGAGTTTGAGATCAAAAAAGGCAAACGCAAAAGCCGCGGTACGGACATCATTCTTCATGTCAACGAGGATTCAGAAGAGTTCTTGGACAAGTGGAAGTTGCAGGGCATCTTGGATAAGTACTGCAAATTTTTGCCAATTCCGATCAAGTTTGGGACTAAAACCGAATCGGTGGAAGATGGCGTAGACGACAAGGGAGAGAAGAAGTGGAAGTCCGTGGAGGTAGACAATATTTTGAATACCACTGCTCCGATCTGGACCAAATCTCCAAGCGACCTACAAGACGAGGATTACTTGGCCTTCTACAAAAGCCTGTATCCCATGAGTGAAGACCCCTTGTTTTGGATTCACTTGAATGTGGATTATCCATTCAACTTGACTGGGGTTCTTTATTTTCCTAAGGTCAAGAATGATTTTGAATTGCAACGCAACAAGATCAAACTTTTCAGTCGCCAGGTATTCATCACCGATGAGGTGAAGGACATTGTGCCTGAGTTTTTGATGCTGCTGCATGGGGTGATTGACTCCCCAGACATTCCGCTCAACGTATCCAGAAGTTTCTTGCAGGCGGATGGCAATGTGAAGAAGATCAACAACTACATCACCAAGAAGGTGGCTGATAAACTTTCTGAACTCTTCAAGAAAGACCGTAAAGTCTACGAAGAAAAGTGGAATGACATTGGCTTATTCGTGAAGTACGGCATGATCTCCGAGGAGAAATTTTACGAGAAAGGGAAGGAGTTTACGCTCCTTAAAAATACGAAGGACGCCTATTTCACCTTGGACGAGTACCGGGAGAAGGTGGCGCCTACCCAAACCGATAAAAATGAGCAGGTGATCTACCTGTATGCCACCGACCTCAAGAAGCAGGACAGTTTCATCGATTCGGCCTTGAATAAGGAGTACGATGTGTTGGTGCTTGATTCTCCAATTGACAGCCATTTCATTCAGCACATTGAGTCCAAGTTGGACAAGACCCAACTCAAGCGTGTGGATGCAGATGTGGTGGAGAAATTGATCCAGAAGGATGCTACCTATGCCAACCTACTGACCGAAGATCAGAGCAAGTCGGTGAAGGAAATCTTTGACAAGGCGATTCAGAACAAAACCTATACCGTAGAGGTGGAAGGCCTGAGTCCAGAGGAATTCCCAGTGACCATTACCATGGAAGAATGGATGCGTAGAATGAAGGAAATGGCCCAAACGGGTGGTGGACCGATGAGTTTCTACGGCAGCTTGCCGGATAGCTATAAGGTGGCAATCAATGGCAATCACCCACTTGTAGACAAGATCTTGAAAGTGGACTCCGAAGAGGCGCAGGTAACTCTTGCCAAGCAGGCCTTTGATCTGGCCTTGCTTTCTCAGGGCTTGCTAACAGGCAAGGACCTGACTGCCTTCGTGAAGCGCAGTGTGGAAATGATTTAATGACCTTTGGGGTTTCTCAAACCCCGAGTGCGTAGTTTTTAAAACCATTGAGACTTTAGGAATCTCAATGGTTTTTTTATTTAATCTAATTGAAGTAGAATAGTGAGATTTCTTTAAAAATAGTCTCTCAAAGACGGTGTTCCTATTTTTCTTTTTGAGTTTAAATAAATGTTCTCATTCAAAAGGCTTCACTGGACTAGTATCTTTTCACCTGCCTACCGCAGGCTCACCTACCGTATGGAGGTAGGTCTTACCGCCTTGGCGATAATAAAAAAATAATCTCGCAAAGACGCAGAGCCGCAAAGGTTGTATAACTTTACTTTGCGTCTTCCCTACTTTGCGAGAATAATAAAAAAGAAACGCTACTGTTGTCTAAGTAACCCCACTCTCCAGTTTTTTATTTCCCCTACTTCCTGTAATTTTGGGGCAC
>Ga0169931_10007411_pt1 | contig 16262 bp, 18 predicted proteins | sample Kivu_15m_20L_FD_129675 | JGI IMG/M metagenome (GOLD analysis project Ga0169931, IMG submission 129675) | Freshwater microbial communities from Lake Kivu, Western Province, Rwanda to study Microbial Dark Matter (Phase II) - Kivu_15m_20L... | ecosystem: Environmental > Aquatic > Freshwater > Lake...
ACGAGCGCCGCGGACGCACTGCTCGACTACGTCGAGGGGTTCACGCGCGCGACGCTCGCGCATCGGGGTTGACCGGAACTACAGCCTGTCCGCCGGGCCGCGCCGCCATTGACGGGCGGTCGCGTATGTGGCTGCCATCAAATTGATGTATCAGTGAAATATCAAGACCTACCCACGACGGAGGAGACGATGACGAGCAGCAATTCGCGCCGAGGCTTCGTTCGTACCGCAGCGGCAGGCGCTGGCGCCGCGGCCTTCGGTGCGCCAGCAATCGTGCGCGCCCAGCAGAAGATCCGGTGGCGCTGCCAGACGATGTGGAGCGCCGCCGAGCTCACTCACAAGGCCTTCGAGGAGTTCTGTCAGCGCCTGGCGGTCGCGACGGGCGGTCGTCTCGAAATCCAGCCGTTTGCCGCGGGCTCGGTGACCGGGGCGTTCGAGACCCTCGACGCGGTATCCGCCGGCGTACTCGACGCGCAGTCGTCGGCGCCGGTCTACTAAACGGGCAAGGATCCCGGGTTCGCCATGCTCGGCGACCTGAATTTCGCCTATCAGCATCCCTGGCAGGCCGAGGCCTGGTACAACCACCGTGGCGGCCTCCAGATGCTGCGCGAGGCCTACGCCCGGTTCAACGTCTACCCGGTCGGCGTCAGCTGGTGGGGCGTCGAGAAGCTAGTGTCCAAGCGGCCACTGAAGGGGCTCGACGACTTCAAGGGGATCAAGGTCCGTACGCCCCAAGGGATGTTCGCCGAGGTCATCACGAAGCTTGGCGCGTCGGTGGTCGTCGTACCTGGTGGCGAGGTCTACTCCGCGCTCGACAAGGGCGTCGTGGACGCCGCGGACTGGGCGACCGAGTCGATGAACAACCGCATGGGCTTCTTCGAGGTCGCCAAGCACTCCGTGCGGCTCGACCACTCCATGCCCGTGCAGGAGTTCGCGGTCAACATCCGACAGTGGAACGCGCTGCCGCCCGATCTGAAGCAGATCGTCACCAGCTGTGTGCGCGAGTGGAGCTGGGACCAGATCCAGCGGATCGCGGTTGCAGATGCCGGGGCGCTCACGGAGCTTCGCGGCAGGGGCGTCTCGGTGCACGAGTTCGACGATGCGCAGATGACGAGACTGCGCCAGATGGGGCGCCAGACCTGGGAAGACTGGTCCAAGAAGTCGCCGCTCGCCAAGCGCGCATACGATTCCCAGATGGCCTGGCTGCGGGAGCTTCGGCTGCTGCAGGCCTGATCGAGACGCCACCACCTCGAATGCTCGAGCGCTTCTGCCGTTCGGTTGACCGCCTCAACGAGGTGGTGGGCTGGTATCTGGGTCCGGTCATCATTGGCGTCACGCTCGCCGTCGTCTACGAAGTGGTGGCGCGCGGCGCCTTCGGCCGCGCGACGGTGTGGGCGAGCGAGCTGACGGTTTACGCGTCGGCCGCGCTGTACCTCCTCGCCGGCGGCTACGCGATGCTCCATCGGCGCCACGTGCGCATCGACTTCTTTCACGCGACGCGCTCCGAGCGGACCCGCAGGCGGATGGATGTGTTCGTGCTGCCGTTCCTCGCAATCTACGCGCTGACGCTGATCGTTGTCGGCGGGGAGTTCGCGTGGGCGTCGTTCCAGCTCGGCGAACGCACTGGCACACCCTGGAACCCGCCGATCTGGCCGGTGAAGGCAGCGATTCCGCTCGCCGGCGTGCTGCTGCTGCTGCAGGCGATCGTCAACTGGCTGCGCGACGCGGGGCTCGCGCCGCCGCTGCCGCGCGCCCAACAGCCATGAGCATCGAGCTCGTCTCGCTGCTGATGGTCGTGAGCTTCGTCGGGCTGCTCGTGCTGGGCCTGCCGCTGGCGTTCGCGGCCGGCGCGGTGGCGGTGCTGTTCGCGCTGCTGCTGTACGGGACGCCAGGCCTGACCCTGATCGTCAGCCGCGTGTTCACGCTGCTGGGCAACCATGTGCTCGTATCGGTGCCGCTGTTCGTGTTCATGGCCTGCCTGCTGGAACGTTCGGGCATCGCCGAGGACATTTTCCGCGCGGTCACTGCGTGGGCCGGCGGCGTACCCGGCGGCCTGTCGGTCGCCGTCGTGCTGACGGCAGCGGTGATGGCTGCGATGGTCGGGGTGCTCGGCGCCGAGGTGGTGACGCTCGGTATCGTCGCCCTGCCCGCGATGCTGGCGCGCGGCTACCGCAAAGACCTTGCACTCGGCTGCATCTGCGCCGGCGGCGGCCTCGCGACGCTGATCCCGCCGTCGGTGGTCTTCATCCTCTACGGCCTCACGGCCGGGGTGTCGATCGGCCAGCTGTACATGGCCGGGATCCTGCCCGGCCTGATGCTCGCAGCGCTGTACATCACCTACATCGTCGTCCGCGCGTGGCTGGACCCGAGCCTGGCACCTCCCCCGCCGGCCCACGAGCGCCCGGCCAGCTGGCGCGAGCGCTTCGAGCTGCTGGGCGGACTGGTACTGCCGATACTGGTGGCCTTCACGGTGCTCGGCTCGCTCTACCTCGGCTGGGCCACGCCGACAGAGGCCGGCGGGGTCGGCGTGGCCGGCGCAGCGCTCGCAGCCGCCGCCAAGCGCCGACTCACGTGGATCAACGTCCGCCATGCGGTCGAGGAGACCACGCGGACCACCGCGATGCTGTACTGGCTGTTCTTCGGGTCGTCGGCGCTGATCGGCGTCTACACGCTGGCCGGCGGCACGCAAATGATCCAGGGGATGCTCGCGGCCTTCCCGCTCGGTCCGATCGGCGTGCTGCTGCTGATCCAAGTGATCTGGATCGTGCTGGGCTGCTTTCTCGACTGGATCGGCATCCTGCTGCTGACCGCGCCGATCTTCGTGCCGGTGGCAACGAAGCTCGGCTTCGACCCGGTGTGGCTCGGCGTGCTCTTCTGCATGAACATGCAGATCTCCTACATCTCGCCCCCGTTCGGGCCGGCCGCCTTCTACCTGAAGGGCGTTGCCCCGGCGGACATCTCGGTGGGCGACATCTTCCGCTCGATCCTGCCGTACCTCGGCCTGCAGTTCATCGCCCTCGGGCTGCTGATCGCGTTCCCGCAGATCGCGCTGTGGCTGCCGTCGACGATGAACCGCTAGCCCGCCATGGAGTCCTTGTGATGCCGAAGACACTCACCGCCGAACAGGTGGATCGCTTCCACCGGGAAGGCTTCCTGTCACCGATCCGAGTCCTCGAGCCCGCGCAGGCACACCGGGTCCGCGATCAGCTCGAGACCTTCGAGCGCAGCACCGGCGGGCCGCTGCGCGGCGAATTGCGGCACAAGTCGCACCTGCTGTTCAGGTTCCTGTCCGACCTCGTACACCACGAACGGATCGTCGACGCGATCGAGGACCTGTACGGCCCGAATCTGCTGTGCTGGAACACGAACTTCTTCATCAAGGAAGCGAACACGCCCGCCTTCGTGTCCTGGCACCAGGACTCGACATACTGGGGTCTTTCCAAGCCGGACGTGGTGACGGCCTGGATCGCGCTCAGCCGCAGCGACGAGCCGAGCGGAGCGATGAGCGTGATTGCCGGAACTCACCAGATCGATCAGGTGCCCCACCGCGACACGTTCGACCAGAACAACCTGCTGACACGCGGCCAGGAGGTCGCCGTCGACGTCGACGAGTCCAGGGCGGTGCGGCTCGACCTCGAGCCCGGCGAAATGTCGCTGCACCACGTCCGGATCGTGCACGGCTCGCCGCCGAACCGCTCGAACGATCGCCGCATCGGCCTCGCGATCCGTTACATCCCGACCTCCGTGCGCCAGCTCGAAGGCGACGACAGCGCAACGCTGGTGCGCGGTGTCGACGCGTACAACACGTTCGAGCACGAGCCGATCCCGACCGGCGACATGCAGCCGGACATGGTCGCGCTGCACCGGCAGATCGCCGAGCGCAACGCCCGGATTCTCTACAAGGGCACCCGGATCAGCTCCTACAATGATCCGGCCGCGAAGGGCCTTTACCGCTGAACCGCGGGCGGAACCCGGAGTCCGGCACCGTCCCCGACGGGCGGGCGCCGTACGCCTGCCCGCACGACAGTCCGGGAATCGCTCCTGCGGAGCCCCCGTGTCAGGGCGTCGGGCTTCGGGCCCGGGGGCTGATTTCCGCGGCCCGTCGGTACGGGCTGCACCTGAGGAGTGATCGATGACCAAACCCGAGATCGCACAGAAGGCTCCCTTCCCCGTCGCTGTCGAGGCCGGCAAGCAGTATTGGTGGTGCGCTTGCGGCAAGAGCCTCAAGCAGCCGTTCTGCGACGGCTCGCACAAGGGGAGCGAGTTCAACCCGACGCCGTTCACGGCCACCGAGAGCGGCACCGTCTGGTTTTGCGGTTGCAAGCAGAGCGCCAACGGCGTGCGCTGCGACGGTTCGCACAAGGCGCTCTGACCGGGTCAGCGGCCAGGATCCTCGACGCGAGCGGCGTCGGCCCGCCGCTCGCGCCGTGCCAGCTTCTCGGCGAGGCTCGTGCCCACACCCGGGCGGCTCCAGGGGCACACCGCCACGCAGATCGCGCAGCCGTGGCTCTGGTTGAAGAACGGCAGGCAGCGGTCGAAGTCGACGTACCACTTCCACTCGCCGCGCACCAGCTGCTTGCGCGGGCCGATTGCCTCGGGCGGACAGGCGTCCTCGCAGACCCGGCAGTGGGTGCAGAACTCGTCGACCCCGAAGCGGCGCGGCGGCGTGGGCTCGAACGGTGCGTCGGTGAGCACCGCCGACAGGCGGAACGACGCGCCGAGTTCGGCGTTGATCAGCGAACCGTGCTTGCCCAGCTCGCCGAAACCGCAGGCCATCGCCGGCGGGATCAGCAGCACCTTGCCGGCCATCGGCCCGGTGACCGGCTCGGCCTCCCAGCCCTGCTGGCGCAACCAGCCGGCCAGCGCCTTGGCGGCGGCCGCCGCGCGACCGTACTGGCGCACGACCTCGGCGCCGGCGCTGGCCTGCGGCGCCGTGGTGATCGCGTCGTAGTCGTGCGCCACCCCGATCACCACGATGCGCGACTGCGCGACCCGCTGCCCCTCGTAGACCCAGGCCGGATCCATCCGCGCCACGCCCCACTGCTCGAAGTCGGCCTGCTGCGCCCAGTGGGCGAGCGCGGCGTTCCAGGCCTGCGGGCTGCGCTGCACCGCCTCGCCGTGCAGCGGCGCCAGCGGCGCGGCGAGCAGACGGGCCCGCGCCTCGCGGGCCCGCACAAGCTCCGGGTTGTCGGGGTCGACCTGATAGAACCAGCGCTGCAGCGGGCCGTGCGGGATCGTGTCGGGGTCGACGGCCCAGTACACCACGCGCGGTGCGCGCTGCTGGGTCTCGCCCAGGCCGTTGACCGCGTTGCCCGAGACCGGGGGCACCAGCGCCTGCTGCGCCGGATCGGGCCGGAACGGCCGCCACGGATTGGGTTTGCCCATGGCTGACAGCTTACACCAGGGCGCCCGGCGATGATCGACGGTCGCACCGCACCGCGCGCTGGCATCACGAGCACGCGCGGCTCGAGCCCGCGGGCATCCGCGTCCAGTCGGCCGCTGCCCGAAACGGCGCGCCGTCAGTTCAGCCGGATCGATGCATCGCGCACGATCCCGCCCATCCGCGCGTGGTCAGCCCGCAGGAGCGCCCGGAACTCGTCGAGCGTGAGCACACCGACGTCCATGCCGGCCTGCCTCAGTCGATCCGCGACCTCCGGGTGCCGCGCGGCCTTGCCGTACTCGGCGGCGAGCCGCTCGGCGACCGCGCGCGGCGTCCTGGCCGGCGCGAGGATCCCGAGCCATGACGTGACGCCATAGCCAGGCATCGTCTCCGCGATGCTCGGTACATCGGGCCGCGACTCGGAGCGCTTCGGGCCGGTCGTCGCGAGCAGGGTCACCGTCCCTGAGTCGACGAACGGTCGCAGCGCCGTCAGCGCACCCATCGCCAGCGGGATGTGCCCACCGCCGAGGTCGGCGACCGACTGCGCGGCGCCACGGTACGGTACGTGACCGAACTGCACGTTCGCGCTGCGGTTGAGCAGCTCGATGGCGATGTGGTGGGGCGACCCGAGCCCGGACGACCCGATCGCGTACTGGCCGGGCCTTGCACGCGCATTCGCGATCGCCTCGCCAAGGGTCTTCGCCGGGAAGCTGCGGTGCGCGGCCAGGTAGACCGGCACGTCGACGATCTTCGCGACCGGCTCGAAGTCGTCGAGCGCGCTGAACCCCATGTCGGTCATCAGGTGCGGGTTGATCGTCAGCACCGAATCGATCGTGGCGAGCAGCGTGTAGCCGTCTGGCTCGGCGCGTGCAACCTGACCGGCGCCGAGGTTGCCGCCCGCGCCGGTCCGGTTCTCGACGGTGATCGGCTGCCCGATCGACACGGCCACGCGCTCACTGGTGACGCGTGCCATGATGTCCGCCGCGCCGCCGGCCGCGAACGGGACGATCACGCGGATGCCGCGCGTCGGAAAGCCTTGTGCCACGGCGTGCGTAGCCGACAGCATCAGCGCACAGGCCAGCAGCACCGGCCCGATCGATCGGATCATGCGTCTCCTCCTTCGTGACCGGGCGTACAGGGCGGCGTCGGATCGGTGAGCCATCGCGTCGACCGGCGCGCCGATCCTAGGCACGGCTACGCACCGCGTCCAATTCGATCTCGGCTCGACGATCTCGAAGCATGCGCGCGGAATCGCCGCGGCCATCGACGCGATCGCGTCGACCGGCGCGATCGCATCGTTGCGTGCGGCGACCACGAGCGTCGGACACCGGATCGCCGTCAGCAGCGCCTGGCTGTCGGGGCGCGCGACGATCGCGCACTGCTGACGCGGGAATCGCTCGGCACCCACGTCCCGCGCCATCCGCCGCGCCTCGTCGACCAGCGCCGCATCGCCGACGCGATCGGGGTGGAACAGCATCGGCAGGCGCTGCTCGAGGACGTCCTCGTACCGCCCCTGCCGGACGAGCGCCGAATAGCGCTCGCGTCGCGCGACCTGCGCAGGACCGTCGGCGCTCGGAAGCGTTCCGATCAGCGCGATCGAGGGGATCGAATCGGAGCGGCCGGTGTCGGGCACGTGCACATCGGCGAGTGGCGACAGTGCCTCGACCTGGTGTCGCCAGACGCTCGCCGTGCACAGCTGGCTCGGCAGCAGCAGCACGGGTTCGCGTCGCGTCGTCGCACCGGCTGGCTCGCGATCGGTCCCGATCATTCCATCATCCCCGGCGGGCCCGGTGCGGCCCCGGCTGCCAAGCCCTGCCCGCCCTCCCGCGCCCGGCCCCCGGGTAGCGGCTGCGGCTCCAACCACGCGTGGCGGAGCATCGCCTCCTCGAGCGGTCCGGTGCTCAGGACACGCACGTCCCATCTCCGATCGCCACCACCACCGTGCCCTGCTTGCCGCCGACCTCGACCGCCCGGTGCGCATCGGCCGTGCGCTCGAGCGGGAAGCAGGCCGCGACCCGATGTTCGCGACGGCCAGTCCGCAACCAGCCGACGATGCCCTCCTGGGCAGCGCGCCGCGCACCAGCGGGCAGCGTCGCGAGGTAGAACGCGTGCAACCGGACGTTGCGCCTGAGCAGCGGGTAGAAGGGCAGCACCGGCTCCTCGTTCCCGCGCGATGCGTACGCGACGATCGTGCCGTTGGTCGCGAGCACGCGCGACATCACCGGCAGGTTGGGGCCGAAGTCGACGTCAACCGCCCGGTCGATGCCCGCCGCGCCAGCCGCCTCGAGCAGGCGTTCAACGAGTGCCGGGTCACCCGCCTCGAATGCACGGTGCGCACCTGCAGCGACCGCGATCTGCGCCTGCTCGGCGGAGCGCACCGTCGCCAGCACCTGCGCGCCCGCCCAGCGGGCGAGCTGCACTGCGTAGTGTCCGACCGCGCCGGCGCCGCCGGTCACGAGCACCGTGCGCCCCTCGAGCGATCCGTCCCCGAACAGCGCGCACCAGGCGGTCATGCACGGTATGCCGAGGCATGCCCCTTGCGCGAACGACAGATCGTCCGGCAAGGGCGCAACCAGGGACCCGTCGATGGCCACGTACTGCGCCGCCGTGCCGAAAGCCCGGCCGCGCTGCGCGTTGTACAGCCAGACGCGGCGCCCCCGCCAGGACGGGTCGGCTTCCGGACCTGTCGCCACGACGATGCCGGCGCCGTCGCTGTGTGGAATCACCAGCGGCGCCTCCATCGCATGGCCACGACCGGCCCGTCGATTGCAGTCCGCCGGGTTGACCGCGGAGGCATGCAGCCGCACGAGGAACTCGCCCTCGCCTGGCGCCGGCATCGGCTGATCGCCGGTCTCGAGCACCTCGTGCGCGGGCCCGTGGCGACGGTACCAGACGGCTCTCATCGCCGTGCCGGCGCAGGTCATTCCATCATCCTCGGCAGTGTCAGGCTGATCGCGGGGAAGGCGACGAGCAGTGCCAGGATCAGCACCTCGGCCATCAGGAACCAGGACACGCCCCGGAAGATCGTGTTCAGCGGCACCTGGTCGCCGACGATCGACTTCACGACAAAGCAGTGCAGGCCGACCGGTGGCGTGAGCATGCCGACTTCGACCAGCTTGACAACCAGCACCCCGATCCAGATCAGGTCCATCCCGGTCTGCTTGCACACCGGGATCAGGATCGGCAGCGTCAGCATCATCACGCCGATCGGATCGAGGAACATGCCAAGCAGCACGTACACCGCAACCAGCACGAGCACCAGCGCGAGCGGCCCGAGCTCGGCGGCATTGAAGGTCGCTGCGAGAAATCCCGGAACCCCGGTCAGCGCGAGGAAGCGGGTGAAGAGGACCGCTCCGATGATGATGAAGAAGATCGACGAGGTCGTCCGCAGCGACTCGGCAATCGCCGCGCGCACGGCGGACGCAGTGGCCGATACGCCCTGGCGGGCGCGCATCAGCCCGACGAGGAGCGCGGCGAGCGCTCCGACCGCCGCGGCTTCGGTGGCGGTGGCCGCGCCGCTGTAGATCGAGCCGACGACCGATGCGATCAGCACCGGCAGCGGCCACACGTCTGCCAGCAGCCGGATCTTCTCGCGCAGCGGCTCCTGCAGCCGCGGCGCCGGCGCGAGCGTCGGATCGGCCCGGACCCGGATCACGATCATCGCCGCATAGACGCCGGCGGTGAGCAGCCCCGGCAGGATCCCCGAGATCAGCAGCTTGTCGACTGCCACCTCGGCGTACCAGCCGTAGATCACGAAGGCCACCGACGGTGGAATCAGCGCGCCCAGGGTGCCGGCCGCGGCGACGACGCCCGTGGCGAGCCCCTTGTCATAGCCGATGCGCAGCATCTCGGGAATCGCGAGCCGCCCCATCGCGGCGGTGGTGGCCACGCTCGAGCCTGAGGCGGCAGCGAACGTCGCACAGGCGAAGTTGCTCGCGATCGCGAGCCCGCCGGGCAGGTTGCCGAACCAAACCCGCGCGGCTGAGTACAGCCCGTCAGTCAGCTTCAGGTGGTAGGCGAACGCGCCCATCAGCAGGAACATCGGCAGCGCCGACAGCACCCAGCTCGCCGAGAATTCGTACGGCAGCGTGCCGAGCGAGCCGAATGCCGCTGTCGGGCCGCGCAGGATCCAGATGCCGCCGATCGAGACGACCCCGAGCGCCACGCCAATCGGCACTCGTACGAACAGCGCAGCCAGCAGCACCGCGATGCCCAGCCCGCCGACGGCGATCGGCGTCACAGCCGCTCCAGGGTTTCGTCGGGCCGCTCCATCACGCGGCCCGTCACGGCGAATGCCAGGTCCGACAGGCTCTGCAGCGCCAGCCAGGCCGCCATGCCGGCGCCGCCCAAGACCGGGAACCAGCGGGTCGGCCAGACCGGAAAGTCGAAAACGCTCGAGTTCGTGCGCTCGCCGATCGCCGTCTGTGTCCAGGCCTCGTGCGCGCCGGTGTAGACCATCGCGCCGACGTACGCGCAGCCGAGCGCGGCGGCGAGACCGTCGAGCAGCGCCCGCTTGCGCGGCCCGAGCGTCTGCGTGGCGAACTCGACGATCAACTGCCCCCGATGCTGCTGCACCGCGACCAGCGGCAGGAACACGCAGGCGGGCATGTACCAGCCCGATACCATCTCGATCGTGCCGCCGAGGGAGCGGCCGAACAGCGCCTTGCCCGCGATATCGGCCCCGACATGCAGCATCATTGCCGCGATCGCGACGCCCGCGACCACCAGGCAGGCACGCGACAGCCCGCGCAGCGCCGCGGGCAGGCGTTCGACCAGCATGCCGCCGGGCCGCCGGTCAGTAGCGGACCTTGCTGAAGATCTCCCGGCGCAGCGCGTCCTCGTACTTCGCACGGTCGCCGCCGATCTCGGCGACGATCTTCTCCCACTTTGCGAGCATCCGGACGAAGGTCTCGACCAGTTGCTCGGGCTTGTCGATCCCCTTGGCGCGGGCATCCGAGATCGCACGCGCGATCTCGCCCTTGCGGTGGCCTTCGATGAAGCTTCTGAAATCATCGCTGGGGGCGGTGAACTTCACGTTTCGAGCCTGAGCCTCGGCGCGGATCCGGGACGATTCGGTGACATGGTTGAAGGTCGCCTCGGCCACGAGGAAGGGCAGCCGATCGACGAGCGCCTGGCGATGCTCGGGCCCGAGCGCCTTCCAGCTGTTGGCATTCGCCGCGAAGAACAGGCTCGAGTTGTACTGGCCCAGCGGCAGATCGACGACGTGTTTCGCGACATCCCAGAGGCTGTAGCTGCGCAGCCATACGCCGCCGGCGACCGCGCACTCGACCTGTCCGCGCTGCATCGCCTCGAAGACCTCGGCCGGTACCGTGCTGACCGGAACCGCGCCCGCTGCCCTCGCCATCAGGCCGAAGGCCGAGGCCGCCCGAACCGACTTGCCCTTCAGGTCGGCAAGCGAGTTGACGGGATTGCGGCACATCAGCTCGAACGGCGACACGCCGTTGTAGGCGATTGGGCGGACCCTGATCCGGGCGAAGTCGGCGTCGCACTGCGGACAGTTCAGCAGGATCGTCTCGTTGGTCGCGCCCGCCTGCGCCAGCGGATTGGCAGCGAGCATCGCGAGGTCCGTCAGCACCATCGTCGACTTGAGTTCGGTGGTGAAGAAGGTGTCGTAGATGAACGTCGCATCGACCAGCGCATCCCGCACCCCGGGCAGCGTCGCCCGCGCGCCGACCACCGCGCCGTCGAAGGTGCGCTCGATCTTCAGCCGGCCGCCGGTGGCCTGCTCGACCGAGTCGAAGTACTTGTTCAGCGCCGCCGCCTCCGGACTCCTGCTGGGCACGGCCGCCCCGTAGACGAACTTGCTCTGGGCCGCAGCCCCGACCGAGGCGGCCGCGAGCATCGCACCGGCGACGAACCGCGCGACGCTGCGGCGCAGGCGATGGATATCGTTCATGGTGTGTCTCCTGTGCATCGTGGCCCGGATCCGGGCAGCAAGGCCAGCCGCCCCCCGAACGCCCGGGGGCCCGACCCCAGTGGCATTGTTCCGGTTCCCGCTCACGCGACGCAACTTCGTAATTCGCATGGTGGCCATGCACTGCGTGGATGTCGGTTGCAGTGCTGCAGCCGGCTCGCTAGATTGCCATGGGTGCGGCCGCCGCCGGCACGGAGGAAAACGATGGGGCGATGGCAAGCGACGGGGTTCGGCTGCGACCTCGAATATGCCGATGTGCCGGACGAGCCGCTGCCGACGCGCGGCGTGCGCGTGCAGGTCGAGGCCTGCGGCGTCTGCCATACCGACGTGCACACATGGAAGGGCTGGTACGACCTCGGCGACGGCGAACGGCTCTCGATGGCCGGCCGCGTGAAGCCGCCGATCGTGCCTGGCCACGAGATCGCCGGCGTCGTGTCCGAAGTCGGGCCGCAAGTCCGCGACCTGGCTGTGGGCGACCGATGCGTCGTCTATCCATGGATCGGCTGCGGCCAATGCCTCCAGTGTGCGGCCGGGCGCGACCCGTACTGCCGTTCACCCAGGTACCTGGGCGTCGACGTCCCGGGCGGCTTCGCCGACCGGGTCACGGTACCCGACGCCCGTTACCTCGTGCCGACCGGCGGGCTCGATCTGCAGCAGGCCGCGCTGCTCGCCTGCTCTGGACTCACTGCCTATTCAGCGCTGCGAAAGTTCGCCGCGACTCTGGGTCCGGCCGACCCGCTGCTGATCGTGGGGGCTGGCGGGCTCGGGCTGACAGCGCTCAGCCTTGCACGCTTTCTGACCCCAGCGCCGGTGAGCGTGGTGGACATCGACGAGTCACGGCTCGCCGCAGCGCGGGCACTCGGAGCAGCGCACACCGTGCTGTCGCGGGGCCCGGCACCGGCGAAGGAAGCGCTCGTGAGGCTCGCGCCGGACGGATTCGCAGCCGCACTGGACTTCGTGGGCAGCACCGCATCCTTCGAGACCGCATTGCCGGTCCTGCGCAAGGGCGCGACACTCTCGATCGCCGGCCTGTTCGGCGGACGGGTGACGCTGCCGCTGCCGCTCCTGCCAGCGCGCGCGCTGACCATCTGCGGTGCCTATGTCGGGACCCTGCAGGAGCTGCGCGAGCTGGTCGACCATGCGCGAGGCGGCCGCTTCGAGCCGATCCCGATCTCGCCCAGACCCATGCGCGATGCGCAGCAGTGTCTGTGCGCGCTGCGCGACGGGCGCGGAGTCGGCCGCTACGTGCTGCGGCCCTGACCTGCCGACCGACCGCCTCTGATCGCGTCGGTCGACCGGAGCGCTGCGTTGTCCTCGAGGCCGCCCCCCCGGCGCCGACTCCGCGATGCATGACGCATGCCGCGCGGCGCATCGGCCTCGCCGTCAACCGCTGCGATCGTCACCAATGGTCGGCCGCAGCGGCAACGACCCCGCGGGCCCGGTTAACATCGGCGCGATCGACGCAGCCAACCGGGAATCGGGATGGAGCCCATGCGAGAGCTGAACCTGCAGGCGATCGACATGAACCTGCTCAGGGTGTTCGACACCGTCTACCGCGAACGGCACCTGACCCGCGCGGGCAAGTACCTGTGCCTGACGCAGCCGGCGATGAGCCACGCGCTGTCACGGCTGCGGGCGCTGTTCGGCGACGAACTGTTCGTGCGCACACCGCGGGGCATGGATCCGACCCCCGCGGCCGAGCAGCTCGCCGCCCCGGTGGCCGAGGCGATCGCAGCGGTCCAGCGCGTGCTGCAGTCGGTCAACCGGTTCGATCCGCGCAGCGTGCGGCTGACCTTCCGGCTCGGCGTCACCGACCACTCCTCGAGCGTCGTACTGCCGCCGCTGCTGCGACGGCTGCAGGCCGAGGCGCCCGGCGTTGACGTGCACGCGGTACACGTCAACGTGGAGTCGGCCCACGGGCTGCTCGACGAGGGTCAGCTGCACATGGCGATCGTCGCCTCCGGCGAGCATCCGGACCGGTTCGCGTCACGCCACGTGCTGCGCGAACCCCTGGTGTGTCTCGCGTCGTCGTCGAACGCCGCGGTCGGCGACCCGATGACACCCGAGCAATTCGCCGCGCTGCCGCACATCGTCGTCGCGCCGAGCCAGGCGCACCGCAGCCTCGTGGACCGGCTGCTGGCGGCCCGCAACCTGCACCGGCGAATCGTGCTGTCGATTCCGTTCCTGACGGCCGTGCCGAGACTGGTCGCCGGCTCGAACCTCGTCTGCACGATTCCGCGCAGCATCGCCGAAGACGCACGTTTCTTCGGCGATTTCAGGATCGCCCCGGTACCGCTCGACGATGCAGTGTTCGACTACTTCGCCGTCTGGCACCTGCGCGACGAAGCGGGCAGCGCCCACCGCTGGCTGCGCGAGGTCGTATTCGAGGCGGTGCCGGCGGCGCTGAGGGCGGCCACGTCGCCGTAGTGCGAGCCGTGCCGGCGGTCAGTCGTGCCGCCGCAGCGCAAGCGGATCCGGGCGGGCGCGACCGGCGGCGCGTCAGCGGACAGTGAACGCCTGCCCGTCGTGGACCGAGAGCGTCGCACCTGTGGTGAAGGAATTCGCTGGCGACGACAACAGCAGAACCGCGCCGTCGAGTGCATCGGGCGTCGGCAACCGCCGCCTGGGCCAGTCTCGGATCATCGCCTGGCCCGCCTCGGTCCGGAAGCTGTCGCGGGTCATGTCGGTTTCGACATACCCCGGATTGATTGCATTGACGTTGATGCCGTGCGGAGCCCACTCGTAGGCCATTGCCCGCGTCAGGTGTTCGAGCGCTGCCTTCGATGCGGCGTAGACGCCCAGGTTCATCGGTATCCGCTCGGCTGAAAGCGAGCAGACGTGGACGATCCGGCCGCCGGCACCGGCCGCGACGAGCCGGCGCGCGAACGCCTGCGCGGCGAAGAAGGCGCCCCTCGTGTTGATCCCGAAGATCCGGTCGAACTGCCGCGCTTCGATGTCGAGCAGCGAGCTGCGGCCGCCGACACCTGCATTGTTGACCAGCACCCAGAGCCCTCCGAGCCTTTGCTCGGCTTCGGCGAGAGCAGCGTCGAATGCCTGCTGATCCGACACGTCGAGCGCAAGCTCGAGTGCCTGCGCACCGCAGGCCCGGATTTCGGCCGCGGCCTCGGCCAGCGGCTCGGATCTGCGCCCGATCAGCCCGATCGATGCGCCCGCCCTGGCGAGCACGACGGCTGCTCGGCGGCCCAAACCCGAGCCGGCGCCGGTCACCACGGCGACTCGCCCGGAAAGGCCGAACTGGCGGACCAGCTCGGCGGTGTCGACTCGGATCATGGGTCGGTCTCGACTCGCTGTGGTGAGGGGCAACGCAGGTCAGTCGACGGGCTGCGAGTCGATCGTCATGTCTCTGGCGATCACCTCGATGATGACGCCGTCGGGCGCCTCGAGGTACAGACACGCGGCCCCGGGCCTCAGCGTGCGCGGACCGTAGGTGATCCGCGCGCCACGCTCGATGAGCAGCCGCGCGGCTTCTTCGAGATCGTCGACCGCGAGCCCGAAATGGTCGAGCCCATAGCGCGGTGAAGGGGCCGCCTGATTCAGCTTCCAGCCGAGGTTGGCTTCGAGCTTGCGGGCGTCGCTCAGGTACAGCGTCATGCCCTCGAGCTGCAGGTCGGTGCGCACACGACCGTCCGACTGGCGGGTCCGCAGGATGCTCGCGCCCAGTACCCGCTCGTACCAGCGCGCGGTCGCATCGATATCGGCGGTGTAAAGGTGGAGGTGATCGCAACGCAGCCTCATGTCGCCCGCTCCCATTCGACAACCGCCCGGCGGCGGCGTCCCTGGACGTCCCACTCCGCGATCAGGTCGAGGCGGTCGGGGCCGTGCCACACCGCGTCGCGCGCCTGTTCGTCGCCGATCCAGTTCGGCAGCAGGCTCGCCTCGATCCGATGCAGGAGCCGCGCTCCGTCGGCCCGCCAACGCCCGCAGTAGGTCACGTAGGCGTCGAAGGCGGCGCACTTCTCCTCGGGCCGGGCGCGAAGCCGGTCGGCAACCGTGAACGCCGGCACCCCGCGCCGCTGCATCGTGCCGCACATGTAGCCCTCGGGCGTGTAGAGGATGTATCCGACCGGATCGTCCCCGAGCGGAAAAGCGACCGGGTCTTCGTCGTACTGGATCCAGTACCGGCGCAGGCGCCAGACGCCGACGATCGGATGGGTACTGGGCGGAACGGCGCCGACCGGCGTCGCTGCGGATGACGGGTGCAACATGGTGCCCGCACCGTAGCATCGAGCACAAAAACGGGCCAATTCGATTTCCTGATGCAGAGGATGCGCGGGATCGATCGCGGTCCGCACATTCCCGGCGCGGATCGGCGCCATGCCGAGTATCGATTAGACCGGGCCGTCGCGTCGCCTCATCATCGCGCCCCAAGGAGACGCGATTGAGCTGGAAAAAAGAACTCGATGAGCTCGCCGATCGTCGCGCGCGGGCCGCCGCGCTCGGTGGGGCGGAGAAGGTCGCACGGCACAGGGCGGCGGGCAAGCTGACGGTCCGCGAGCGCATCGACGCGCTGCTCGACCCGGGATCGTTCCGCGAGATCGGCAGCGTTGCCGGCGACGCGGAGTACGATCGATCGGGGACGCTGCGGGCATTCACCCCGGCGAACCTCGTGATCGGGCGAGGGCGCATCGACGGCAGGCCGGTCGCCGTCGCCGGCGATGACTTCACCATCCGCGGCGGGGCCAACGACGGCGCGATCAAGGAAAAGCTGCTCTACGTCGAGACGATGGCCAACGAACTGCGGCTGCCGCTCGTGCGCCTCGTCGACGGCACGGGCGGCGGCGGCTCGGTCAGGAACATCGAGGCGCTCGGAGCCACGCACGTGCCGAACAACGCCGGGCGGCTGTGGCAGCTGGCTTTCGCGAACCTGTCTCAGGTCCCTGGCGTGGGGGTGGCGCTGGGGCCCACGGCTTGATCTGTTCGGGCCCG
>Ga0169931_10007412_pt1 | contig 16258 bp, 5 predicted proteins | sample Kivu_15m_20L_FD_129675 | JGI IMG/M metagenome (GOLD analysis project Ga0169931, IMG submission 129675) | Freshwater microbial communities from Lake Kivu, Western Province, Rwanda to study Microbial Dark Matter (Phase II) - Kivu_15m_20L... | ecosystem: Environmental > Aquatic > Freshwater > Lake ...
CTTCATTTTATTTCTTCAATTATAGGCTATGCTTGCGGATAACTTTGCGCAAGTCCCTTGAGTTTTGTAAGATTCCTAGTATCAAATTGGTTGCTGTCTAAGGCTGCTAGCTCCTAGCCGTTAAACTTCCTCGGCACATTGGTAACTATCGGGTTTGTATATTTCTCTAAATATCGAGGACTTTGCGCCTGTATGAGTGAGTCTTAATTCCACTTCTGCCGGGTTCCTAAGATAAATCGCTGGGGTTAGAAAGTTCCGTGTTGCAGAAGAAGTCATCTGGAAGACGCTTGGCGTAGATTTTAGCTTTTCGTTTGATGGGGGAGACTGGTTCTTAGAAGATATTGCGGGTCTATAACGCTACTCTCTTTTCTAACCTGATGGACATGTGATTAATAAATTTATTGATTTGCTTGAAATCATTCATTTATTTAAGCTATACTAGTCCAATTAAAAATCATATTTGTATACACTTAAATGCAAGAAGAGAAATAAACATATTATCACTTTTTCAACTATTTCGTTATTTTAATCCTCGACTCACCATACGATGATGACCTCTTCCTCTTTGGTATTTTGCCTTGCTGATTTGCATTTTTTCTTTATCATCGGACTGCTATGTATTCATGCGAATCACAAGCTGCTAATCGTCTTTCTAGTGCTCTTTAGAATCATGATAAAGACTTTGACCATGATATCTTCGCTCTTGCCTTCGTTTGGCTTCAGAATAGAACTACTTTTTTTTATTATTCGGTCTTAAGTACATTCTCAAATCTGTAAATTTTTTAGATCCGTTAAAGTATTGGGTCACGTCTCGATCTTTTTCCTTCTTTTATCGCTAAAAAAAATTATTGGACCTATTATGAATAGGAGTAAGCTTTTTCTTTTACTATTATTTCTACTACTATTTATTTTTAACTCGACTATTGTTTCTTTTATGAATCAATTTTATATCAGCGTTATCTAAGTTTATTAATGGAGTTTCTTCGTTAGATCCAAAGAAATTGTATTTTTTCTAGTTATTTGCACGCTTGAATGGCTATACACTACTATAGTCGAACTGAGGAGAGCTTAGGTCAGCACTGCTCTAATGTCCACTTCTGAGATGTTTTTTGAGAAGTAAATAGTATGTAGTAGTAATATGGTTATGCTTATTTGCTTAGACGCATCTCTCAGCATATTCTAAATCAAAGTTAAACTCTTGCATTTTGTTCAAAATAGCTTTGTCAACTGGAATTCGATGATAACCAACAATGATCCCACTATTTAATGGAATATCTGTTACTTGAGAGCACCACTCGTGAGCATAAATTTCTTTGATTCGATATCTTTTGCTCGGATTTACATTAAGTATTTTTTCAAGCAGATCTTTGAAAGAATCACTGACAAAATTTGGCAGAGAATACTCTCCTGATAGAATCTTTTTGTATAATTGTGATGTGTTGCTATCTTCAAAGGGCAGATAGCCACAGACCATGGCAAAAAGAATGACACCACAACTCCAGATATCTACCTATAATCCATTATATTTTTTGCTGGAAATCATCTAAGGAGCAGCGTAACAAGGTGATCCACAAGCAGTTTTTAGCATCTATCCAGCCTTGTATGTATTACTGAGTCCGAAGTCAACAATTTTGAGTCCACTTTTCCAATCAATCAATAGATTCTCGGGTTTAAGATCGCGATGAACTATATTAAGCTCGTGTAGATAAGCCACTCCACTTATTATGTTTTTGAAAAATCTGCAGGCTTCGACTTAATTGAGTTTAGTTTCTTTGACTATATAGTCAAAAAGCTATCCTTTTTAGACATACTCCATCACTAGAAAGAGATGCTTAGCTGTTTAAATTATCTAATTCAAAGAAATATTACCTAATAAAGTTGAATAATGCTTGGGTGACGAATTAGTTTAAGAATATGAATTTCCCTAGAAACTCTTTAGACATCTGCTACATCGATTATTTTTTATTTGACTAAGATTTTAATTGCCACTTTTTCTCCTGTAAGCGTATGAGTGGCTAGTTTTACTTTTCCAAATGTTCCTTCACCGATAGTTTTGCCAAGTAAATAATATCCAATTTTTCTCTCTTTTTAATGTTCCTCAGCCATAATTTTATAAGAATTACATACGTTAGAACGATAGCAACACTTAAAAACAATCAAAAATAAAAATTAGTTGTAACAAAACAAATTTATTTATCTATCTAAATAATATATATTTTTGATTAGAATAAGCGTACTTTAGATAGATATTAAATCTATTTGCTTGCTTAAATTTTAAATCGATTTCATTAGATTTGCATTTATATAATTTAACAACAATTACCGACATAGTCCAATGCAGCCTAATCTTACAAGTTTCACCATAAACAGATGGCAATACAAGCCCTATCTTGCCTTCTTCATCACTTCCATCGTCTTTATGATCCTTTTCTTAGTTTTCTTCTGGCTAAGCATAGAGAACTGCAACAGTTGCCTCTTCAACTCTTAGTTCACATCCAGCTGTACTCAAAACGGAATCGACTACTGCTGCAGTGTATACAGTACTAAAGGCCCATAACAGTGTGGAGTCATTTACAATAGCTGCATCCTCGATACTAGCAATTGCGCAGCTTACACTGTATGGTTCTGGATCTTTGCAGCTGGATACCTTATATCGCTGATTGGTCTCTCAGTTGCCAGCTGTAAATTTAACAGGCTTAAGTCAGCCATGATACTAAATGTTGTTCAACAAATGAACTATCCCAATAATCAGTTCGCCCAAGGAAACTATAGCCCCAACAATCAACAAGGAAACTATAACCCCAACAACAATTTCAACAATGGTTTCGGAAATGGGGCAGGGAACTATCCGCCTGCAAATAGAGCTGAGCAGCATTACCATGCTCCTCCTTATCAAGGCAACTAACATTCTATCAACAACATTAACCCTCGTCAACAGTGATACTCAATAACGTATCATCTAAAATTCTTTTTATCATCAAAATATTACGCAAAATAATTAAAACTGTAATATTGACTACAACATACTCTTTTAACTAAAATTTAGCATTAAGTCAAATAACTTTGCTATATACTTTTAGATTCGATAAATGGGTTTGAATTTAGGCCTATAGTAATTTCCTAGATAAATATCATTAAGTAAATCAATAAGTTGATTGTATCAAAATAGTGATCGAGCGATAGACTGATTCTTGTAGTATGAACTTCTATCTGTGGTTTTCTGAGAAGTTGATTTGCCTTACGTCTTGCCAATAGTCGAAAGATCAAGGCCTATTTTAGAATATGAATTAGATCTTTTATGATTTCTATCTTTCTCAACACTTATTTTTTGTAAAAAATGAGTTTGACTTCTACTATGTCTGTTTCTTTGCTATTTTTGTAAACGTTTCTGAATAGACCCAGGACGATTAGAAGGACTATCAAATGTCTTGCCCAAAACTACTAAAGATTTTGCTTTTTATAACTCTCTTTAGTACTTTTTAGTTTAGTTATCAGCATGCGTGACTTTTTAAGATACGTTCATAAGATTTTTGTTCATAATTTCGTTTTTGATTTCAATGTCAAATACTTTTTTCAGATGCTCTCGATAAGTGACTGGATTATAGATTCTTTAAATTTATTTTTTGTAAGCGATTATTTACTACTGTACATGCTGCAATCTATTTTTTCTGTTCTGTAAATTTGTTTTTTTAAGCTCATATTAACTCAATAAATCTTTGTGAGCTTCTCGTTACTCTTCCATCGTTAACTTAAGCTGTCTCTGCTATTATTTAATCGCTCGTAATCTTAAATCTATGCATAGTCATATGTATACCTTCTTTAAGAACTTTGTATCGTTTGCCATTCAAGACATCTCTATCTTTATTGCGGTTATCCCGTATTTAAATCTACAGTTATTGAACCTATTTCATAAGAATGATAAATTACTTCTATTTTTCTTTAGATTACTCATAACCCTTAAATCTCAAAAGATCGTTTCTGAGAAAGCTATTTGAACTTTTACGATAAAATTATTTCATCTAGGGTTGTATATGCTCGCTTGCGATAAAATCAGGTTTTATTATTATTCGTGGATAAGTTTTTTTGCCAGAATTGTCAAGTTACTTGATATCATTTGGTTTACATTAAGGTGATCTTGAAGATTCTTGAAAGTATTCTGAGACTATTTCAAGATTTGCTCAAGTTGTTCCACTTATCTTTTTAGTTAATCATTCAGCTACTTACCGAAAGTCGCCTCAAGACGTAGCAACTAGTAATGAGGCCGCTTTCTTTCTTACTATTCTCTCTTCGCCTTCATTTTTTGTTGCACCAGTTCTGCTAATTTAGCTTTTTCCATATTCGATAATTCCTTGAATTAAAATTATTGGATTAACAAAAATAACAAATAGAATATAATAGTCACTAATTAATCAAGTTAGCCATCCCTAATTGTTTCAAAGCAGGCATTATCTGCATTTTTAAGATTTTTTATAGTTTCGTACTGTCGCTTTGTCTATCCAAATTCATCATGACTTTTACTTTATTTGTTATTGTTTTTATATTATCATCATTAAAAACTGGAATCTTTACAGGTTATATGCCTTACATCACTACATTAAGATAAAGAATAGGACTTATATTTTTTTGCTAATTTTATCTACTAATAGAACTCTCTTTTCTTCTTCGACCTTACTGCATCCTAAAAATAGTTTTTTCGTAATCTGGAATATAAAGCTATTTTGATGGAGGCTGAGGTGATTTTTTGTTTAAATTAGGTTTAAAAGTCAGCTACATCTTCCATTTTTATTACTAAATCTCATCACTTAATCGATCAGTTCTTTGTTTGTTGAAATTCTTGCCCATTTAGTATAGCTATTGATTCCTATCTGTAGTTCTACTTCTCGCAGAATTAAGGTTAGATCTTTCTTCACTTAGCATGGAGGCATCTTCTTGTCTTTTTATTTCAATTTCTCTTTCTTTTCGTTTTTATTATATAAGTGCGTCTTTTCTCTTTTAATCTAGCATTAAAAGACTCACATGATTCAGCTATCTATCTTTTGGAATCGCAAACTATAGCTTATTTTATATCACAAGTTTTTAACTCTCCTATAGCATTCTGTTTCTATATTTTTCAGCATATTCATTCGAAGTTTTTGAAATCATAGGTCTAAAAGTATGTTCAGCTTATATTTAGTCATGAAGTAACTATGACTATCCAGATTTTAGTCGACACAAATAAAATTATTCGTACGTATTTCGAATATTTTTTGAATCTTTCTCTGTTAGCATCAAAACATTTTGTCTGAATGACATCTTTTTTCCTAAAAACGATAAATTTTTATCGATCTATGATAGTTTTTAAGAATCAGAAAACCAATGTTAATATATGCATTTGTTGACTGCTGTAACATTATGGCGTCCCATGATTGCATATACTATTTTCATTATGCTTATAGAAGATACTTATCCTAGTTGCTCACCCTGAAGCGTATCCCAGATCTCGTGCAAGAGACTTCTGGAATTGCTAGATCCTTAGTTCGGTATAAAATTCCTAAATATATTAAAAATTACATTTTAAGGAAAAACTGGTTCATTTATAAATAAGAAAAGATGAGTGGAAGACTGCATTTTTCAATTATTTTTATCATCTATTTCATCAGTTTGTTAATGTAGATCTCCTAATTTTTAGAAGTATCTTTCTTTTCATAGATATTTAAATCAATTCTTTTGCTTGTCTATTTGCAATTCTTAACTTCACAATAAGCTTTCGAAAGCTAAACTGAATTTTTTCGTGTCATTATCGAAGAAATTTACTAGCTGTGATTATAAGGTTAATTGATACTTATTTTATGGGAAACAATCTGAGATTTCATATCTTTACTTTCTGTTTAACTTTCTAAAAGATTTTTTTTCTAAGCTGAAGCCCCTCTAGACAAACCTTTAAATCTTTTACTTTTTGTTATTGATTAGCTTCTAGCGATCTCGAAATTTTATTATTTTTATAGTCTTTTTTTGTCTTTGTTTTTAGAGTCTTCATAGAGACGCTAGTAAACTTTATTGCTTTATGACCCTTCTATTAGTGGATTTTTTTTGTTTTGATTATTAGGCTGAAAAGTATTTTATTTGCAGCGATTGGTTTCAATCAAAAGGCGCATTTATTAGATTTTGCTGTTTTTTCTTTAATTGAAGGTGAGTTGGTCTTTGAAAAATGTGTTTATTGTTCTCTTTTATTTCTCTGAGCTATTAATCTGTGGCTTAAAAGTACATTATTTCTTTTCTTTCTACTCAAGCTATTGCTTTATCTTCTCTACTTTTTGTCCAGGATACCAGCCACTTTTGTTTTATTTATCTACAGCCAATCCTAGCTTTTTATCAAGTAGTTTTTAGTATAATTTTTTATGCGGACTTTTTCTTTAACAAATTTAATTTTTTTTCTTAATCAAACTATCTTTTTTATCTACCATATTATTAGTAATATTTTAGTTCTGTGAAAGACCTTTTGATCGTAATTTTTCAAGACTGACCTGCCTTATAACAGATTTAGGAAGATTTATCCTTTCACCGGTTGTAAGCTCGTTCATATTCATATTATCAAATTTAACAGTTAACTTTTATATTTCTAAGCTTATCATATATTTATACCTATGCTTAACCTGTTCTTTTAAAAAAGCAATTAGAAGCTGATTTTAGCCTCTGGCTAAGTATACATAAAAACCAGCAATAATCTCGATTCTCATTATTATGTGCTCGAAAGAATAGTAAATGGAGGTTCAGAGTATCTTTCTCAGTATTATTGGCCCAAAAACTTTCCACAAATTTTGTTTTATAAAACATGCTGGAAGTAACAGGAGACGATTACCTAGCATATACCTGTTGCAAAAAAACCAAAGTAAAAGAAAGGTATAATGGGAGGATTACTGAACAAAAAACAAAAAAATGAGATAAAACAAAATTAAAAATAACTAAAAGAATAAACTCAAATAGTCACCAAAACGTAAGAAGCACTTTACATACAATTGTAATCTTTTTCAGAGGTGAACGTTCCAAACAATCTTACAGATTTAATTCAATTCATGACACTGATATATTTGCTTGCTTCAAAAGTATACAAATAGTTTAATCAATGGCCAAAAATGATTCCAGTAATGACTGAATCAAAAAGATATAAATTTATAAAAAAAGGACATGATTTGAATATTTAGCTTGTAAGGCTTTTTGAGTATCTAACTAAAAATGAGAAAATACATTTTCTAAAAAACTGGTCATAAATAATAGCATAAAAAGTAGAAACAGCCTCTTGTGAATAAGAAAAACGAATAATTTTAGGCAACTTTTTGAAAGCCTAGCTTTAATAAAATCTCACAAAAGGCTTGAAATTGTATATAAGAAAAGGTCAATAGTACTCCTAGCAATCTGTAAAAATAATCAATCCTTAAAAGCTGATTATTTAAGAACTTCAGTACTAGTTCAAACCAGAAGAATACGAAATAACTTACTATCATCAAAGTCATGAAACAAGACAGGTAGTTCTATAACATTACTACCATCCGACTTTAATACTAGAAGCAGATAGAAATAATTTAATAATTCAGTATCTTAAACAATTTGTTAATGTCTGAGGTAATGATAGCTACATTTAAATATTTTTATTACTACCAAAAATTGATGAATAACATCTTTGATTTATTTTTATATATATATTCTTCAATAATTAATGCTCGAAGATCCGACTAATAATTATTGAAGACTCAATGGATTCTTGCATATTTGAGAAATTAAAAATAGGCAAAATCACTTATCTATTACCAAGCTAGCTTCAAGATTTCTAAAAATACTGCAACTAAAACATCGTTACTGTTGCAGATATCATCACAATCGGTCTAAATTTTTATCGGAAAAATCCTGAGCAAGCCTTTCAAATATTATCAATCGCAGAAAAAACAATCTAATCATCTAAAATCTACTAGAACTAAACATTTAACAAATTGAAAATCGACCTTTATTCTAATATGACTTTGATGCTACTGGAAAAAACAATTTGTAGCTGGTAAGAAGATCTTCAAGAAGGAAGCTTATAGGTTAAAAAATATCTGACGAAATGTTAAAAAGTCTAGAGTTAAATACCATTGAAAGTTATTCTTATTCGCGCGTTAATGCATTTTTATGATGGATAGCTGACTAAGGCTGAAAAATTTGTAGATAAAATTTAAGATGCCTTAAAAAGAATAACTTAACCTTAGCTATTACTAAGAACATAACTGCTGAAAGCTCAAATAAACTTAACTAACAAAAAATACGAAAAAGCTTTATCAATATATAAAAAATGTCTAGCGAAATATGGAGATATTTTTCCAATCAGAGCTCGAATAAACTTATCGTATTGCTTTTTTTATTTGAACAAATTTTAGTTTGCAAAATTGAGTTTTCAAAGAGTGCTAAAACTTGATCCTCAGAATGTATAGGCCATCGTTGGATTAGCTATACTTAACTAAAGGAACTAAAATTACTAGCAATACTTTTAGTTTCTAAACAAAGCCTATAACATCAATCCTGAATATCCTTTGCTTTTATTGCATCTGGCTGAACATTTCTTAATAAAAAAAGATACAGATAAAGTTTTAAAACTATGTAACAAAGGAATGAACACTCTACATAAGCTTCCGAAATTTATATACAATTGCTTCAAAATACCAAAAGACGATTATTCTGATCTCAAAGCGAGGTTTCATAATATATAAGGGCAAGTTTATCATATAAAAAATGATTTCAGTTCAGCCTTGTAGCATTATGCTTTTGCATACAAAAAAGGTTTACCTTATAACTAAATAGCTATTGCTCAGTGTGAAACTCATTTAAAAAACCATCCAAAAGCAATCGAGCTTCTTTAAGACCTCTATAGATTTTATAGCGGAAAGGACATTCGAATAATTTCTGATTCATATAATCTGGCTGCTTATCTTTAAAAAAGCCGATACAAACTGTCATAAAAATATCAGCAATCTGATTATTACTATACCGAAGCAATCAAATATGACAGAACTGATGCGGACTTAAAAATTCAATACAGTTATTTTTTGTCTAAAATCGATTAAAATAAAGCCCTAATTACCCTTTAGTAAGCTTAGAAGCTAAAATGTTTAACTGGTCAAAGACTTTCTTTAGAAATATTCAACAACTTAGGAGTTCTAATGCTAAAAAATAACAAAATTTAACAAGCTCTTGCAAAGTTTTAACAAGCTCTGTAGGTAGTAAAAACTGAAGAACTTCACTAAATAGATCGAAAAGGCATTTAAACAATCCTCAAATTCAATTACGGAATTTCACTTGAAAAACAAAAACTTAATCATCGTGCACTGCATGTTTATGATCAAATCATCAGCGAATTTCCTTAACATATCGATAGCCATATTAGAAAAAGTTACGTATTATACAAACTAGGGTAAATTTAAAATTGCATCAATAACTGTAACTAAGCACTTTAGTTATGTTCAAATGCATAGTTTTCAGACAAAAACAAGAAAGTAGACTCAGTTCTTGTTATGAAAGCTTACATTCAGTACATCACACAAAGATACTAGTAGTCAAAATAAACACTGAGTCAACTTCTGAACCCTAACAGCAAATATCCTTAAATACTTAGATATTGTTTATAGTACGAAAGTATAAAATCATAGAAAAATCCTCTAAACTGGTAAGAATTTTTGTAAAAAAGCAAAAATTATCTTATGGAAAGATGCTAACAAGACAAATACAGCGTATTCTAATATATGCTGTTGCTAATCGTTTTAATCTAGAAGAAATAAATAAAGTTTTCAGACGCACAGTTTTTCTTTTCATAGATTAAACAAAGATCTAAAGACTAACTTCCGATCATCATATACAATCTAGCAATTTTTTATTTTAAAGAAAGGTCTTATGAGGCCGCGCAAAGCACTCTCTTGAACTATGTTGATAAAGAATCCAAAGAAAATTGTCAGGAGCTATTTATGTTAGCCGATTACAAAAGAGGTCAAATCAAAGAACTTATTTCGAATGCCAAGAAAAATGTTATGTTAAATCCTGCTGAAATTAAATACAGGGTTTATTTAATATATGCTACATAGAAAAAAATACAATTCTAAATGAATATGAAAAGGTAGTGTACCAGAAATCAAATCAGAACGAACTGTACACAACTCAAAACATGCATAAACTTTCATTAATATTGCATCGCCAGAAGAAACTAAAACCTTTCAAAGGAAATGACTCTTCATAAGTAATAAAAACAAACGATATAGATATTAGTTTCTTTTGGAGATATATCGTAGCATGTTATAGAATCAACTTATTACAAAAATTAATTTTTCAATAAAAAATTACAAAGTCTTAAATAGCCAGAAAAAATAGATGAGACTAATTAAAAGTCACTGGAGTAGATGAAAAAAAAGTAGCAGCAAGCCAGAGCGGCAAAAGCATATTAACAATCAGCTCTGCTACAGCAAAGCTTTGAACAGCTGCGATTCCATTAAGCAAGCAATAAAAGAAATTCAGATTATTAGTTAGATAAGACGCCATCTCCTGCTAAGAAGAAATCCAACAATCGAGGAGGACTAACCAGAAAAATGCCAAAACTTGATAACTAAAGCCTAAACTAATCACCTAAAAAAGACTAAGAAGAATACTATTTTTCTCAAACCAAAAGCACAGATTTTGATCCTTAAATAAGTAGCAAAAAGCTGAAGAAAAACTTGACTGAAATAACCGAGCAGAATTAAGAAGATTTGAGCAAGTATCAGATTTCTCCCAAGATATAATCATGATTGAGATTTGCTTATATAATATTTTACTTTAATGATTAGAAAAAAGATCGGAAAATAAGCTCCAAAACCAACACAGACTAATGCTCAGTCAGTAGTAGCAGCGCAACCACCAGTTCCTGTTGTTGTTAAACAACCTGCGATAACAGTAAATGTAAAAAATACTGGACAGATGGATAAAGATAGAATCGCTTAGCTAGTTGCAAATAAAATAAGTACAAAATATTTTTATTTAGGATAAAATAAAAAGTAAAAATAAATAATTAGCAAAATATCGACTCAAGTCACTAATAATAATCGCAAAAAATTCAAATAATACTCAGGAAAATTTATAAATACACTAAAAATTACGACTTAGAATCATTCATACAAGCAGCGTCAGCATTAATAAAGTTTTTAGAAAACTTTGAGTCAGTATCGCTAAATTAATTTTAAAGAAACAGGCTATATCTGATAATCTATAAATTTTATCAATTCTCAATAGATAAAAAGGCTGATTATATTTATTTTCCATAATTTAAATCATATATTTTCGATGAGTCTGATTTCTCTACTCATTTTCAACCATAAAAACTCTACTTTATACTTCGAACACTGCTCTAAATCGAACAAAAATCAGCTCTAGTAAGATAAAAACATAATTACAAATAAAGCGAAAGCCCTTCGTTCGAGAGTCGGATAGAGAGATAAATTGATCAGTCAATATGGAGTTTGGTATGTTACAAAAACTAATGATTAGCTTATGTTTGCAGTCTGCGTCAATGGAGACTACCCATAGCGTATTGCTTTCGGGCTGGTAGATAAGATAGATAAAAATATTTATCAGTCGAGCGCAAGCTCTATTTAAAAAAAGATTAACTAAAATAAGAAGAATATCAACAACCTCTGCTAGCAATATAAAGATGGAAGCGTTGATAAATTGAGAAGCGCGATCAATTAAGCAGATGGTCTCAAGAGCGATTTGCACAAAACTATGAAAAAAATCATAGATAATGGTGAGAAACTTGATGTAATCAACGAAAAAGGAAAAAGTCTTAAAAGTACTTGTTTAGCTATATAGATTATGCGATGAATTTTGAAAAAACAGCAGTTTAAAATGAAAAGGTGCTTTTCTGGAATAAATGGAGAAAAATCATGATTATAGGAGCTGTTCTCATATTGGCTTTTGGAGCTCTTGGATTTATTTTCTATATGGGCGCTCATTGATTATTTTAATTGTTTAGTTTTACTTATTTTATGATTAAATATCTATGTCATACATTATTATTTTATTATTCAAAAAAATAGATTAATCTTAAAATAAAATCAAACTTCCTACAGCTAGCTGATTCTATTCGAAAGTCTTTTACCTACGATATCCTATCTCTTTTCTCTTTGCAAATGTTCTTTCAAGTACTCATCTTCTTAGCCAGAAATATCAAGCAATCCGCTAAGTTCCTCATGAATCTCTTTCTTTTTTGCTATTTTGTCATTAATTAGCTGCATTTTGTTGTTTATTTTGTGAATATCGTACATTTTTAATTTTTGAGTTTCTTAACGACTATTAGTTCCAATCGAATCAGAAATGTTCTATGAGTTTGTTGGAGGACCGTAGTTCGCTGCGTAATATTGAACCTCTTGTCTAGCCTATTAGACAATACTATTTAATTTAAAAATCCCTTCTCTATTGCTTTTGGCATTGGTATTAGCTCTTTTTCTTCCGTAGCCTTCAATTTTCTTAATTTTATACATCTCTGCATAACTTAATTCTTTTTTGAATACGTTATCTTGTTCAGAAACAGGCATGTATCCTGTGATTGCTTGATTTTGTCGTGGCAAAGGAGGTACATTTGTATTCTTTTTTGGTATAGGAATATTAGGTGTATTTACTTTATTTATGTTGTGAACTGACTGAGAATTATCTTTGTTAGTAGTTTTTTTGTCACTATAAATGTTAGCTTAGTAGTATTTTTATGTTTTTTTGCGATGAAGACTTGTGACATTTTGATTATAACTTAACTTCTATCTTAATTGAAGTTTTCTCTAAGATCTATTCTGCTTTCTTTAGTGAATTTATTATTTTATTTGCTATTACATTTTTCCGTTATTGGCTGTAAATTTAAATCGATAGCCTTGGGGAACAACTTTGAGCTCAGCATTAGTCTTAGGCCCTACTCTGTACTGAATATTGCATTTTCTCATTTTTTATTTAAATTTTCTGGGATTAGTTATTTACATAAACTCTAAAATCTTTAATAGTTCGTCAGATATATTTTCATTCTACCCGTTTGACTATTGTCTATTTTCTTTTATTCCTTATCCGTAAACAAAAATAGACAGTTTTCTTATCACTTCACAAAATTGTTCAAAAGACATTTACTTATAGCATTCAGCGTGTTTTTTGAAAATTTATATCAGAAAGTTTCGAGTCACTGATTAATTTATTTTGATGAGTTAGAAATCCTTGCAAAAAATCATAAATTTGTTGATAGTCATGACTGTGGTTTTATGCATGATCTGTTAAAAAGTCGGATCTTGACCTGAGGCGTAGGAAGCTTTACAATAATGTTCGTATATGATTTTAAGATAATCTTTGTATTTTCTTGAAAGTTGTTCTCTAGTGAATTATGTAGGACTAACTGTATTGTTTTAATCTTATAGCTAAGTTTCGTTTCTGTTTGTTTTAGATTTTATTATTTTTGGAGTATTTCCTGATTGGACTAAGGTATTCACTTCATCACCAAACTAATTCAAGTGCTACTGTACTTCTTTGATCCGTTACATTTATAAAACTTTTTATTTTTCAGGTAACACTTGAAATTTTGCTGGTTTAGGGCTAGATTTTGATTAATCATGAGCATTGACTTCTGAAGTCAAAGTTTGTGATTTATTTTCTTCAATTATGGGCTAGTTTTTGGCTTATGGCTGCTCTTAAAGATTTTCTTTTTCTTAACGTTAATCAGTCAACCATTTAAGAAAATCAATCGCTTACTGATAATTTAAAGCCAAATTTTGTAAATCTTACTGAGATACCTGATGAACTTAAACCAAATATTCTCGAATAAGCCCATCGAGGTCAGTTAGTGACTGTTCGTAATTCTATAAAATATTGATTTCTTGAAGAGAATTTTTAACCCAGTCCTTGACTTTTTATGACTCAAGATACTCTTCGTTGATCTGATTATGTTGAGCCCATAATTTTTAAAGTTTTTAATTGTTCTGAGCAACAACCGATGGCATTTTATAACTATAAACGATATATCAGACATGTATTATATCATATATAAGAGCTTCGTTAAGTCCTCTTCCCTGTAACTGCAAAAGCTTTTTGCAAATCTTTAACACCGTCTCCTTTGCTATCTTTTTTTCTAAGATAAAAAATATATATACGTTTGGTATGCAGTCTTATATAGCACATCGCCTGAGGAGTCATATTAATGAGCTAAGTATACCTTTGTCTGCTGTTTCTTTTATCGGCCGATAACTCCTCCTTGGATATTAGTCTTTGGGCGAATATTGTATTCTCCGACCCCTGGATTTTTCAATATTTTCTCTTGACTTGATTCTCGACTATTTTTGATTCTAAATCACTACAGATTTACATAAAACACCCTTCTCTATGTTTAGTTACATACATAGGCACATCTTTGTAATCTCCTGGCCCAGGAATATTATCTGAACTACGTCTTTAGCGATAACTTTGAGTAAAAACTCCTCCTTACGTTTTAAGAGTTGTAATTTAAACGTTGTAATCTGCAGGACCAGGTATTTTTTCTCTCATCTGCACGTTTCTTAAAGCTTTGGCGAATTTTATAGAAACGACTGTATTTCTTAAGTCCTTAAAACTGTAGGATCCAGGTCCAGGTTTCTTTTATTTTGCTCGATCCAGCATCTAACTGAATCTTAAAGTTTTATTAAAGGAATACATCTTTTTCGGAGAAACATTAGTTGATTCTATATTGTATTTTCCGACAGAAGGTATTAATAGTTTCTCTTTTTCATCCATAGGGGGATTTTAATTTCTACTAAAACTATTGCTGATGCTGTTTGATCTTTTATTTATATGATATGAAGCAGGTCCAGGCTTTTGCTATTATTTTTCTCTGGAGGTACTTCGCTAAAAAGAGTACTGTTTTGATGGAAATTCAATATCAGGATTGTATCTAAATATTTTTTATAATTACGCTCCGGGACCAGGTGCCTACGTAATGAATCTTATCTTCTTATTGCCTTTGAAAGAAATAAAACCTCTTTTCTTTATTAATATATTGTTTACTAGACTTGATTGATTGACATCGTATGCGCCAGGACCAGGTCCATCTCTATTACCTTTATAATTTTTTTGTGATTTAGTGAAGCTAACGCTGGGAGAAGTCCGTATTCTAGAAATCATTTTCCATTTATCAAGGGAACTTAGTTTGATTAAATATACTTCTATCCGTTATTCATATGTTTTAGTTGCTAATATTGAAAACCTATAATATTTGATAGGTTACTTTTATCTTGAGCTCTGATGAGACCTTGTGGCATCATGATCTTTTTACTATAACAGTTTATTATAAGCGATTGATTGTAGTGTAGTGTGTAAAATAAAATAAATAGTAAATGACATCAATCAAATAAATACAACCTCCACCTCTACTACCTTAGGCTAATAAAATTTTCTTCACTGATATTCAAACTACTAACGAGCCATCTAATCTTCGTAAATATGTGTAAAATCTTGAAAGCAAACTAGATTATGCTAAATGGAAACAAAAACTTGTGCTTTAATTCAACTATTTACCAATGAAAAGAATAGTGGACAAAGTGCAATATTAAAAAAAACTATATATTAAAAAGCTGCAAGCCTAAGAAGAGCAGTGTCGTCATATTTTATCAGGACCATAGTTGACAACTCAACTTGATTTTTGTAGATAATTTAGCAACAAATTACATGCTAAATTATCCGAATATTAGCTAAAAATAACCAATTAACAACTTAGACAGTCCATTCTTATGAAATAACTTCAATAAAAAAAATCCAGGCTCAAATAAATACTAAAGTAAAACATGCAGATTGTTCAGAGTCATCTTCAGCAAGCAGGTGTGACTGACAAACACGACATCATCACTATTATTAGATCACGAAGCATAAAAGCTAAATTGAATTCAACCTAACGCACCCTCGACACTAAACACAAGCTTTCTCAAAGAAAGCTTAGTATTCACAATCAATAAAGTCAATACGTTCCTATCAATAGAAATGTTCAGCTATTTAACTAATGCTTAGATAGACTAATCAACACAATTTTGTCTATGAAAACTACAGAGGACATCCAAGAAGGGATATATCTAGATATTATGAATAGGCAATAGAAAGCCACTACAGTCGACAAAAGAAGATATTCTCTAAGAAGTCGAATCGGAGATACTCTAATCTAAAAATATGGAGCAGAATCTACTGTTAAAAATAAAGGAAAAAATGATTTCTAGATGGATTGGGAGACTTTTAAGGAGCTGAA
>Ga0169931_10007413_pt1 | contig 16258 bp, 12 predicted proteins | sample Kivu_15m_20L_FD_129675 | JGI IMG/M metagenome (GOLD analysis project Ga0169931, IMG submission 129675) | Freshwater microbial communities from Lake Kivu, Western Province, Rwanda to study Microbial Dark Matter (Phase II) - Kivu_15m_20L... | ecosystem: Environmental > Aquatic > Freshwater > Lake...
GCACAAAATCTCCGTTAACGTTTTTTCCTCCGCCTCAGCTGGTGCGGTAGGCACAGTTCAAGCCAAAGCATTAACTTTAATAGCATCAGGTGCAGCGGCGGCATTTATTCGTTTTTGTATATTGTTTTTTAAGGTACTCATGGTCTCGTCGTTCCTCCTCGGCATGCTACTTTTCTGCCCGTCCGAACGGGTCCATCCGGGCGGGCTGAAGGAAAAGTAGAGATAATAATTATGAGCTAAAAATTTGATCTTTTATTTTACAATTAAAAGTTCCCCGGACACTAGTGTTTAAATATATAAATCCGGTGTGGATATTTGATTTGCACAGATCATTTACATTTGGTCATTTGCTAATTCACCCTATCTTTACAGCATGAATATCCTCCTACTTGGTTCCGGTGGACGCGAGAGCGCTTTCGCATCCAAAATGGCAGAAAGCCGACATCTATCACAACTGTACATCGCACCCGGTAATGCGGGAACATCTGCTTACGGTAAGAATGTAAATTTAAAGCTAACAGACTTCGAAGGAATTGCTGCTTTTGCCTTAAAAAATAATGTTGAGATGATTGTGGTCGGGCCGGAAGAGCCTCTGGTAAAAGGAATTCATGACTTTTTTCTGGAACGTAAGGACCTATCCCATATCCCCGTTATAGGCCCTCAAAAAGAAGGTGCACAATTGGAGGGTAGTAAGGATTTTTCGAAAGGGTTCATGATTAAACATGGTATTCCTACTGCGGCATTCAAATCCTTCACCAAAGCAAGTCTCGCAGATGGTTTGAAATACCTTGAAAATCATAAGCTACCCATTGTTCTAAAAGCTGATGGATTGGCTGCCGGTAAGGGAGTTTTGATCTGTGAAACTTTGGAAGATGCAAAAACAGAGCTAAGGGCTATGCTGGCTGATGCTAAATTTGGAGAAGCCAGCAATAAAGTGGTTATTGAAGAATTTTTAAGTGGAATTGAGCTTTCTGTTTTCGTGATTACCGATGGTAAATCTTATAAAATATTACCGGAAGCTAAAGATTATAAACGAATTGGTGAAGGTGATACCGGATTAAATACCGGTGGAATGGGTTCAGTTTCTCCCGTTCCATTTGCTGATGAAACCTTTATGCGCAAGGTTGAAGAACGGGTCATCATTCCGACGATTGAGGGCTTGAAAAAGGACAATATCCCCTATAAAGGATTTATATTTTTCGGACTGATGGCTGCAAGTTCGGCAGATGGGAAAGAGCCTTTTGTGATCGAGTACAATGTACGTATGGGTGATCCCGAAACCGAAAGTGTAATTCCAAGAATTGAAAGCGATCTTGTGGAGCTGTTTATGGGTGTGGCTGACGAAAATCTTTCTGAGAAAAAACTAAAAGTTTCTCCAAAATTTGCTGCAACTGTAATGATTGTTTCGGGTGGGTATCCTGGAGAATATCTAAAGGGGAAGGTACTTTCAGGGATAGAAAACCTAAGAAACTCTGTCGCTTTTCATGCCGGCACCGAACTCGAAAATGGTATCGTAAGGAGTACTGGTGGCCGAGTAATCGCAGTCACCTCATTGCAAGATAATTTGTTTGATGCAATCCAGAACGCAACCGCCGATGCCGGCAGAATTTATTTTGATGGCCGGTATTACCGTCCCGATATCGGAGCCGATTTACTGTAGAATTGCTCTACCTGCTCTTTGTAAATTTCAGACTACTTCAACCGTATAGAAATTTTACTTCTCCGGAGGAAATAATTCATTTAATTTATCCATTAAATCTGGTCCGCGAAGATCACGACCAATGATTTTTCCATTTGGATCAAGCAGGAAGTTTCTTGGAATACTACTAACCCGGTACAATGCTGCCGCTTCACTTCCCCAATATTTTAAATCTGAAACATGCTGCCAGTTCAGTTTATCTTCACGTATTGCTGCAAGCCAGCTCCTCTTATCCCGGTCGAGCGAAACACCAAAAACGGTGAACCCCTTTCCTTTAAACTGCTTGTATGCATTCACAACATTAGGATTTTCCTGACGACAAGGCCCGCACCAGGCGGCCCAGAAATCAAGCAGAACATATTTGCCTTTTAATGATGACAAGGGAATTTTCTGACCCAAGGTATCGGATAAGGCGAAGTCAGGAGCGATAGCACCCAAAGAAGTTTTCTTTTCAGAATCGATATAATCCTTCACCAGACTGCCGGTTGAGCTACTCTTAATCTCTGAATCTAAACTGCTCAGTAAACTGTCGGCTTCAAGGAAATTAAAACTGCTTCCGGCTATACTCGGAATCAATATTAAGGATATGAACGCTTTTGGATTATCTCTAACAAAAGATTTTTGAAATTCCACTAATTTCCGGTTAACATCCCGAAATGGAATCCGGTACAGGGAGGCAATGGAATCAGGAGAAATCCCAGATTGTGACTTTAGCTCGGCCTCATTCCCAATTTGGTTTAACTTTTCGAAATAGGGTACCTGCCCGGCGCTCAGACGTTGCATGTCCTCCTGCGCTTTTGAACCACTGATGATTGCTTCATTTACAGAATCTTTGATCTGAATAGAAATAACACCTTGATCGAGAATAAATTGTTTAGTCCTAAGTGGGTCTTTTTTATGATCTTGATCCAGGGATAAAAATACCGGAACAGGTTCGGTGAAGTCGCCCTTGAAATTAAACCTACCATTCACAACCTCAATTTTTTGAGTTATAGGCTTAGCATTGCTAAAAAAGGAACTTTGTGTAAAAAAAAGATTTTTGATCTCCGGGTTTGATACCGTGCCTGCAATGGAATAGAAAGGCTGCTGGGCAATACTAATCAGCGGACAAACAGAAAGTATTGAAAAATATAGGATGTATTTGAAAAATCTCATGTGCCGGAAAACATTAATCCTACAAAATTAGTACTTATTAAACGATAATTTCCTTTATAATTGAGTGTGAATTAAACCTTAAGCATCCATTGAATTAAGAAAGATAAATTATGACTGAGCCCATTACCAATTATCCGGAAAGTATCCGAAGCAAATTCGAGGAGCTATTCGGGCAGGAGGCACTGATTATCCGCTCACCGGGAAGGATCAACCTGATCGGCGAACACCTCGATTATAATTTGGGTTTCGTATTACCTGCTGCGATCAATAGGGCCATCTGGCTGGGAATCCAAAAAAGGGATGACCATGGGATTAGACTGCACTCCCTTGATTATGATGACGATTACCAGGGCAGGGTGGATGATTTATCTCCATCCGGCAAATTATGGCCCGATTATATACTTGGGGTTATTCAACAGATTCAAAAAAAATTTGCTTTAAACCATGGATTTAACATAGTATTTGGCGGGGATATCCCTCCTGGTGCAGGATTATCGTCTTCTGCAGCATTGGAATGCGCAACGGCATTTGCACTGAATGAATTATTCGAACTTGGTTTGGAAAGGATGGATTTGGTAAAAATCGGACAAGCTGCAGAAAATGAATTTGTGGGTGTAAAATGTGGCATTATGGATCAGTTTGCCAGTGTTTTTGGCAGGAAAGAACACCTTATTCGTCTGGATTGCCGGAATTTATCCTACGTTTATGTGCCATTTCTTGCCGAGGAAATCAAAATATTACTATTTGACACAAGAGTCAAGCATTCACTGGCAGACTCGGCTTATAATGAGCGGCGGGAGGAATGCGAAAAAGGGGTACAACTGATACAGAAATACCTGCCCGAAATTAAAAGTCTGAGGGATGCCAGCCAGGAAATGCTTGAGTCTTATGTAAAAAATGTAGATAAAACAGTATATAATCGATGTACCTATGTCGTTTCGGAAATTAAACGACTTTTAAATGGCTGTGAAGACCTCGAAAAAGGCGATCTGATCAGCTTTGGTAAACGAATGTTCGAAACCCATGCCGGTTTGAAAGATTTATATGAAGTTAGTTGTGACGAGCTTGATCTGCTGGTTAATCTGGTCAAAGACAATCCTGATGTAATTGGTGCCCGGATGATGGGTGGCGGTTTTGGAGGCTGTACGATCAATCTGGTCAAGGCGGAAGCAGTAGATAACCTCATGAAAAAAGTCAGCGATGCTTACTTATCCAAAACCGGAACCGGGATGCTGGTTTATGAGGTTGAAATTGAAGATGGAACGGGATATAGTAGCTAATAGCGAATTAACATAGAATTAATCACTGTATTTATACCCTGAATCACAAAGTATGGTGACGATTTTCAAAGATTTTTCCTGTGTATTCAAATACTTTTCAGAAGCAATGACATTCGCTGCAGCTGAATATCCCACATACAAACCCTGGTCTGAGGACAGTCTCTTTTTCATTTCCCTTACTTCCTCATCACATACGGTGATAAAATCATACACAAGTTTTTCATCCCAATGAGGCGGTATCAGTCCGTAGGCAGTACCCTGAATAATATGCTTTGGATCATCAACTTTTCCTGTCTTCAGAATCGCTGCCTTCTCTGGTTCAACAGCAATGCATTTGATGCCTGAATTGACCGATTTCAGGTATTTCGAAGTGCCAACGAATGTTCCTCCACTACCCACAGATGCAATAAATACATCAGCATCAGGTAAATCCCGGAGAATTTCCGGTCCGGTATGATTAAAATGTGCCTTAACACAGGAGGGATTATTGAATTGATCTGCATAGAATGCATTCCTGCTATGAGAAATATCTTTTGCTACTTCTACTGCACAGGTAATATCTGCACCGGTAACCATTCCTGGGCTTCCGTCGACCTGTTTAGTAAGTATAATCTCTGCTCCAAAAGCATTCAGGATCTTTCTGCGTTCGGGACTATTTCCTTCTGACATTACTGCAACGAATGGATTGCCAAACTGCCTGCAAACCAAGGCAAGTCCGGCCCCCATATTTCCGCTAGTCATTTCAACAACTGTTTGACCCTTTTTCAAACTCCCATTCTCATAGGCGTCCAGAATAATCTGATAGGCCGCGCGATCTTTTACACTTCCACCCGGCTGTAAATGCTCTGCCTTGGCATAGATCTTTCCGGACAAAGTAGCGCTGATCTTGTCAAGAAAAATTAACGGGGTGTTATGAATGAGGTTTAGGGTGCTCAAACTATACTATAACTAATCAAACTTCAAAAAATCCCCATCAACAAGTAGCAGCTTAACCCCATTTTCAGTCACAGAGCGATGTGAACTCAATTCATCCGATACGACATAAGTCCCGCCCTTTTCGAGTTTTACCAATTCACCGCTTTTCAACTCAGAAACAAATTCTCTCTCCAGGCAATGCACTACATGCCCCTTTTGACACCAATGGTCTGCCAGATAACCATTTGAATACTCAACTAGGCGAATCCGAAGTCCGGGGAACTGAACTGTTTGCCAATAAGACTTTCCAGTCTCCCCCTTATGCTCAGTTTTCTCAATAACTGACCAGTTGATGGTTTGAAAAGGGATCTGGCTCATTTTGGTAATCTGCCCCTTCTTAAATATATCTGTTCACCAAGTTCTCCAGATACTCCTGCTTTCCACTTTTAACCTCAGGTTCACCCATTTCAACGGCCAGGTCTCTCAGATCTTCCAGATTCAGTTTCCCTTTTTCAAAATCTTTACCCTTCCCCGAATCAAAAGAGGCATAACGATCCTGGCGAATCTTTTTATAATCCGAGTGTTTTAAAATTTGATCAGCAGCAATCAGGGCACGGGCGAAAGTGTCCATACCGCCAATATGGGCATAAAACAAATCGGCAGGATCAGTCGAGTTTCTACGAATCTTGGCATCAAAATTAATACCTCCGCCACCGAAACCACCGGCCTCCAGGATCACCAGCATCGCTTCGGTCAGTTCATTAATATTATTCGGAAACTGGTCGGTATCCCAGCCATTCTGATAGTCACCACGATTGGCATCAATTGATCCCAGTAAGCCTGCATCAGCACTTACCTGCAGCTCATGCTGGAAAGTATGACCGGCTAAGGTTGCATGATTGACTTCAATATTTAATTTAAAATCGGCCATCAGATCAAATTGACGAAGGAAACTGATTACTGTAGCTGCATCATAATCATACTGATGTTTGCTTGGCTCGCAAGGTTTTGGTTCAATGAAGAAAGTTCCTTTAAATCCATTCTTACGAGCATAATCTTTTGCCATATGCAGGAATCTGGCAAGATGCTCCTGTTCACGTTTCATATCTGTATTGAGCAGACTCATATACCCTTCGCGACCACCCCAGAATACATAATTTTCACCGTTTAGCGCAATGGTAGCGTCCAATGCGGCCTTTACTTGTGCTCCTGCATGGGTCAGTACGTGAAAATCAGGGTTAGTTGAGGCTCCGTTCATATAGCGGCGATGAGAGAAGAGATTAGCCGTGCCCCATAATAATTTCACCCCACTGGCTTGCTGCTTCTCTTTCGCATAAGCTGTCATTACATGTAAACGACGTTCATTTTCTAAAACATCATTACCATAATCTACCACATCCACATCATGAAAGCAGTAATAGGGTAAATTCATTTTGGTAATAAATTCAAAAGCTGCATCCATTTTATCCTTGGCACGTTCAACGGCATCGGCTTTTGCATCCCAGGCAAAAATATGGGTTGGCTCACCGAAAGGATCCGAACCATTACCAACAAATGAATGCCAATAGGCACATGCGAATCGAAGAGTTTCTTTCATTGTTTTTCCGCCGATGATTCGATTTTCATCATACCAGCGAAATGCCAGCGGATTATTAGATTCTGGGCCTTCATAGGGTATCTGCCCTATCCCTTTAAAAAATTCCTTATCTCCTGTTGTAATGTTTCCCATTCTCAAATTTTTATGTTTTCGAATTTATAGAATAAAATAATAATGAATGAAAAACAAAGCTGCTAATGTTTCGCGCTTGAAAATAAAATTGTAACCATGTGTATCCTGCACATGCCTTCGAAAGGCTAGGATCGGTATTATCGTTCCAGATAATAATTCAAAAAGCTCAATTTATTTACAAAAAACTATATTTATAAGCGGATTAATCATACCCCGGAACTCCAAATTAAAACCTCATGAAAAGCTATTTCTTAACTTGCCTAGGTCTGATAATTTTCATTCAACTTCATGCACAAAATCATGAAGAATCAAACTATGATGAGTCTAAAGTGCCTTACTATACCCTTCCGGATGCCCTTAAGTCAAGCACAAACAAAGCGATAAAAAATAAATTGAAATGGGAAAAAATCAGAAGGCCTGAAGTATTGACTTTATTCGAAGATAATATCTACGGACAAGTCCCTAAGTCTTTTGAAGATATTCGGTTTTCTGTCCTAAGCGAGGATAAAAACAGCATGAATGGCAAATCACATCGTAAAGAAGTGCTGATTGAGGTATTCAACAAGGATAAAAATGTCAGAATTAATTTGCTCCTTTTTATTCCAAAAAATGCATCAAAACCTGTTCCTGCATTTTTACTAATCAATAATCGCGGCAAGGAGAATACAGACCCCAGCCGTCAGATTATCAGTGAATTCTGGCCTGCTGAAGTACTCATTGAAGCAGGATATGCCATTGCTGCTTTTCATGTCAGCGATCTGGCTCCGGATAATAAAGATGAGTTCATGAACGGAGTCATGCAATTATACCCCGATCAGTTAAATGCAGACAATGGTATGCGTGCAATAGGTGCCTGGGGGTGGGGGGCCAGTCGGGTGATGGATTATTTCGAAACTGATCCTCAAATCGACACAAAGAAGATAGTACTCACCGGGCATTCGAGGGGTGGAAAAGCATCACTTTGGGCAGCAGCTCAGGATCAGCGCTTTGCTATTTGTGTAACTAATTGTTCAGGAAGTACAGGAGCAGCACTGGCCCGCAGGCAATTTGGCGAAAGAGTAAACAGAATTAATACTTCCTTCCCGCATTGGTTCAGCACAAATTATAAGAAATACAATGGTCATGAAGAACTTTTACCTGTCGATCAACATATGTTGATCTCATTAATCGCCCCACGACCGGTTTATGCAACCAATGCATCCGAAGACCTTTGGGCTGATCCAAAGGGTACTTTTTTATCGCTAAAAAACGCAGAAGAGGTATATGCTTTATATGGTTTAAAATCCATTTTGCCCCAGTCACCTCCGGAATTAAATACACCAATCATTGAATCTCCATTAGCGTATCATAACCGGGAAGGCAAGCATGATTTAACTGTGTACGACTGGAAACAGTTTATCAGGTTTGCAGATTATCATTTTGGGAGAGGGAAACAGGAATAATCCTCATTTATTGAGGCATATTGTTACGGCACTAAGCAACTTACCGGCCTCCACCCATCCTCAGTTTGGTGAGGGATATCCAAACTATTTGGAGTCGATCATCAAACTATCTAACTAAACTGAGTTCGATTCTCTCAATTCTGCAAAGGGCCGTACCAATAGAAAAAAATTGGCTAGGTTTTAGAAACAGCGTTCAGCTGAGGCCGAAACGCCTTGAAATTACATTCTTAATAAATCGAAAATCAATAAAATTCAAAAAGGTATTTAGAATACAAGGAAGATTAAAATAATACGCTTATCATTCATCAGGTAAGGCTGTAGTCTCATCTTGATTAGATTTTGGAAATCAATACCTGTGTGTTATGGGCCGGTTCAGCCCTTTGCTCCGGGGTAGTTCCGGCTTGAAATCGTGTTCTATTTCAAATGACCAGCAGCCGGAAGCTACCTCCTTCGGCAAGGTTTATTTTAGTCAGAACTGTATCTCATCGCCGCGGGCAGTCGAGTAATAGAAGCACAGACCCTGCTTAGCAAATCCGGGTGGCAGCTCTATCTTTTTTGCCCTAATGAATCTTAGGATAAGTATTGCATTTGCCAGCAAAAGATAGATCAACAGAGCAAAATATCTGTGCATCATGACGATTTTCGTCGCAGATCGGGATGAAGGAGTACTACGAAGCTAGCCTACAAATGCCTTATCAGCAATTCTTTCCAATCCTGATAAACATCCTCGTATTCTGTTGATTTGTTAGGCTGAATCATGCGAAGGGCTTTCAAATTTGCAAATGCATTTTCGGTGTTGAATTCTTTAACGCCAATTCCGGCACCAATTGCTGCTCCGATACTACCCTCATTGCTAAACAATTCTACAGGAACACCGCAAGCGTTGACAAATGCTTCAATAAATAGTTCACTTGAAAACATATTTGCTTTACCTGCACGAATGAGACCGGGTTTCATGCCGTTCTCCCGCATGATATCAAGCCCGTACCGAAAAGCAAAGGCGATACCTTCTTGAACAGCCCTAAAAATAGTTGCCCTGTCATGTAAGTTCAAGTCGATACGATGAAAATGAGCGCCTATATTTTTATTGTTCAGCATTCGCTCAGCTCCGTTTCCAAAAGGAAGGATTCTCAAACCATTACTACCTATTTTTATCAAGGAAGCCCCGGCATTTATGGTATCATAAGTAAATCCCGGTGCCATCACATCTCGGGTCCAGCGATTCAGAATTCCAGTACCATTGATGCAAAGCAATACCCCGATTCGTTTCTGTTCCTCTGTAAAATTTACATGGGCGAAACTGTTAATACGCGATTGCTGATCAAAAGTCAATTGGTCTGACACTCCATAGATTACCCCGGATGTACCACCATTGGCTGCTACCTCTCCCGGTTTTAATACATTTAAAGAAAGTGCATTATTAGGCTGATCGCCAGCCTTATAGGTTAGAGGAATGCCCGTTTTTAAAGAAAGCTTGGTGGCAATATCCTTCCTCAGGGCACCATGATCTGCAAAAACCGCCTTAATTTCAGGAAAAATATCCCTTGAAAAACCAAAATATGCTAATACGTCCTTTGAAAGTTCATTATTCTTAAAATCCCAAAAAACACCTTCAGATAAGGATGAAACACTAGTATCAATCTCCCCACTCAGTTTCATTCCGATGAAATCTCCGGGTAACATTATTTTATGGATTTTCTCGTAAACTTCCGGTTCATTTTGCTTGACCCAAGCTAATTTGGAAGCTGTGAAGTTTCCGGGAGAATTCAACAAATTGCCCAAACACTTTTGTTCACCAATTGCTTGAAATGCCAGATTTCCAATTTCTACCGCCCGGCTATCACACCAAATAATTGAATTTCGAAGTGCATTTCCTTGTTTATCAACAAGTACAAGTCCGTGCATTTGATAAGCTATACCTATCGCTCCAATATCCAAGGGATTGTAAAAACCGGAAGAATTTGCCTTGATGATTGCCTGCTGAACATTTTCCCACCATACTTCGGGCGATTGCTCGGCCCATCCGGGATTTGCTGCAATAATTGCAGTTTCAGTATCAGGATATTGTACCGTACACAGGCATTCCTGAGTTTGAGAGTCAATAACAGAAATTTTAACTGAAGAAGTGCCGAGGTCGATACCGAGTAGTAGCATGTGGGTTGTTAGTGGTTTTATCTGGTTGGTTAAACCGAATCATTTCAAATTTATCGTTAATTTCTTTACTCTTTGATCTTTGTTAATTAATCCTATTAATATTCAGGAAAGGTCCATTATGAGCAACTGATTTGACTGAAAAAACAAAATAAAACTTAAAAGCTACCACTTAATACTTACAACTCAAATAAGCTTTTGATACGTCTTCCACCATAAATCAGGCATTTCCCCTGAATTAGCGGTTTGATAATCTTCATATCGGCAAGGAACCAGGTGATGTCTTTTATTTTTGGATTTTGCTGCAGGGTAAGGTACCTGCATCCACCAGCGATCTGATTTTTTACTCTTGACAAATACTAGTTCATGAGAACCATCTTTGAGTCCGGCTCGATAGGTAATGTATTGTGATTTAGGCAGGAGAGGGAATTCCTTCTTACGGTTATAAAATCCATCCACAAAATACCAAATCATTTGAGCCAGCAGCATAGATGTCTGTCCGTTCAAATCAAACACAGGATTAAACTCATAAAATCCCAAGGAAGAAAGCTTATCATTCATACCGGCATACCTGGCTATTTGGCAGGCATTCTCGCCATAAAATCCATTTGGAGTTGCATTGGCATTACCCGGGGCATCTGAAGAACGAATCGCGGAAATATCAAAACTTATCATATTCGCATTGCGAATTATCGGTTCAGCAAGATTTATGTTACCAGAGAAGTCGCCTAAACGATGTACATCAAAATAAAGCTTATCCATCAATTTGAGGCTATCCTGATTGACAAAAAAGGTCTGATAACCGATATTGCTAAAATTAAAGAGGAAATTAGGCTCATGTAAAAATATCTTATTCAAATAAGAAATGGAGGTAGTCTCAACGGTATCGTCCCGGTTGTCATCCAAATCAAAATGCGAATCCACAACCAAAAGGTCAACTTTTTGTTCAAGTTCTTCATATGCCATGAATTGGGGATAAGTCAAGTCTTGACCACCACCAATTATAAGAGGAAAAATATTTTTTTTGATAAGTTCAGAAACAATCAGTTTCAAGGCAACATAAGTATCTGATACTTTATGACCGGCACGAATATTCCCAAGGTCAACAATACGAGAGTGATAATTGCCTTCATTCAATTCATAAAATTTTTTTCTGACGATGTCCGGAGCTAAGGCTGCTCCTGTATTATTGATGGCATTTCGATCTTCCAAAACACCTATCAGTGCAATATCATATGAACCTTCATCCAGATCGGGGAAATCCGAAAAATAAGAATCTATCTTGGCTCCTAGATGACTGGTGTAAAAACCATTGTCCGGACTAATTTCATTGAGGTTTAGCGGACTAAGAAAATCGGATAAAGACATAATAATTGGTTCTGTAATTTAATTGCTTTTTTGTCATTGAACAGCCCCCGATTAATTTTGCTTTAAAAAAATTCAAGAAGAATCAGATAATTGAGAACAGACTCAAAGCAAATATCAGTTTATTCAATTACTTTTGAAAGCATTTAAAAAAATTCATTCGAATGATTTTAGTTACCGGCGCTACCGGTTTTTTAGGTTCAGAATTAATCCGCCAATTGTTGCTGAGAGGAGAGAAAATCAGAGCACTTAAGCGTGATAGCTCTCAAATACCCTCAATTTTGGCAGATATCAAAGAAATTGAATGGTTTAATGCCGATATTCTTGATTATTTCGCTCTCAGCGAGGCTATGGATGGTGTAAGTCGTGTTTATCATTGTGCTGCACTCATATCTTTTCATGCGAAAGACAGGAAAAAAATGCTTCGGGTAAATGTGGAAGGTACTTCGAACCTACTCAATCTTGCAATGGAAAAAAATATTGAACGCTTTTTACATGTGAGTTCTATCGCAGCACTTGGTGAGAGTAAAAAAGGGAACCTGATTACCGAGAAAAATCAATGGCAAATAGGATCTGGTCAGAGTTTTTATTCGATCTCAAAATATAATAGCGAGATGGAGGTTTTCAGAGCAGCAGCAGAAGGTTTAAATGTAGTGATTGTTAACCCATCAATTATTATTGGGAAGAATGCTGGCAATAAAGGAAGTGGACAGTTGTTTGAATCCATTCGAAAGGGGCTGAATTATTTTCCAGGTGGTAGTTGCGGCTACGTGGATGTTACGGATGTTGCCAAAGCGATGATTCTTTTAATGGATAGTAAATTTTCATATGAACGGTTCATACTGAACTCAGAAAACCTCACTTATAAAGAGTTTTTTTCTAGGATAGCAAGGAAACTGGGAATGGAACCACCGAAAATTGCGTTAAAACCTTGGATGATGTACATGGCCTGGATTGGAGGCCGCTTGATGGCAATAATGACCGGGAAAAAAAATAATCTTAGTTCAGAAACCGTTCGCAGTGCATTCAAAAAGCAATCCTTTTCCAATGAAAAAATCAAAAAGGCATTAAATTTTGATTTTAAATCTGTTGATGAATCCATCAGCGAAATTTGCCTAAATCTTAAAAATTGTTAACCCACTGATTAATAAAAAATTGAAACAGTTTTATATCATTGATTTCGACAGCACCTTCACCCAAGTGGAAGCCTTGGATGAACTGGCTCGTATCTCCTTAAAGAATCATCCTAATAGAGAAAAAATTTATCAGAAAATTGAAGATCTCACCCATGCGGCCATGGAGGGTAAAATGTCCTTCCGTGAAAGCCTCTCTGGGAGAGTACAGCTATTAGAGGCTAACCGCGATCATTTAAAACAATTGGTCAGCCTTTTGAAAAAGCAAGTTTCCTCCTCATTTTCTCGTAATAAAACATTTTTCAAAAAACATTCCGATTCGGTTCTCATCGTCTCCGGTGGATTTAAAGAATTTATCACTCCGGTTGTCCTTCCTTATCATATCCCTAAAGAAAACATTTATGCCAACACATTTATTTTTGATGAAAGTGGTAAAATCATAGGATATGATGAGAATAACCCCCTTTCGAATGAGGGTGGAAAAGTGAAACTGTTAAAAGAGCTCGACCTCAAGGGAGATATTTATGGCATAGGCGACGGACATTCAGATTTCCAACTGAAGGAATTTGGGATGATAAAAAAATTTTATGCGTTTACAGAAAATATCGAGCGCAAAACCGTTGCTGAAAAAGCCGATCATGTCACTCCAAGTTTTGATGAATTTCTGTATGTCAATAATTTACCCCGGGCTATCTCCTATCCAAAAAACAGGATTCTTTGTTTGGTCATTGGGGACGTCCCTGACGTAGCGATTCAAACCTTAAAAAAAGATGGATTTTCAATCCGCCATAAAAAAACTTTCGAGGAAAAATATGTGCCGGATGTTGGGATGATGCTATTGGCGAACGGTGAAATCCTGGAAAGAGAAAAACTGGAACGTGCGGTCAAGTTAAAAACCATTGGATATCTTGGAAATAGTGAACCCAGACTTTCACATGGATTGTGTACGGATATGGGAATTGTCATATTTGATGATCGCAAAAACAGTCCGAAAAATTCGGATATAATCGCCAAAAGGATGATCAATTTTATCAATCATGGGCATACTTATGTGAGCGCAAATTTCCCAAACCTAAAACTTCCCCGAATTTTGGGAGCTCATCGTTTGATTCATATTCACAAAAATATGCCTGGTATAATGGCTCAAATCAACAAGGTATTTGCTGATCATCACATCAATATTGTGGGTCAGTATTTGATGACTAATCCAAGCATTGGCTATGTTATTACAGATGTGAGTGATGAATATGATAAAAAAGTATTGAAGGCTCTAAAGCAGATAGACCATACCATTAAATTCCGAATACTCTATTAAGCTTAAAGTTTTAAGCCAAAAACACAAATTAAGGCATCTAAATTAGCTTACAGCACGGTTTTTCAACAAAAATCACTAAATTGCTGGCCTGATTAAATTTTAATACCGTGTCCGATAAATTAGATATTTCCATCACCAAAACAGCCCAATCGCGTTTGGCTGACATAGATTTCGATAATTTACCTTTTGGAAAGACCTTTTCTGACCATATGTTCATTGCTGATTATAGTGATGGAAAATGGAAAGACTTCAGAATTGTGCCTTTTGGGGAGATTGGATTGAGCCCTGCAATTTCTTCATTGCATTACGGACAAGCATTTTTTGAAGGTATAAAGGCCTACAAGCATGCCGACGGAAAAGTGATCATCTTTCGTCCGGATAAAAATGCTGAACGTTTTAATCTTTCTGCACAGCGTTTGTGCATGCCTGAGCTTCCGGTTGATACTTTTTTAAAAAGTTTAGAAACATTAGTTGATCTGGACAGAGACTGGGTACCTTCAAAAGCAAATCATAGCCTTTATATCAGGCCTTTTATGTTTGCAACTGACCCTTTTTTAGGTGTCACACCCTCTGCCACTTATAGATATATGGTTTTAACAGGTCCGGTTGGTCCTTATTTTTCAAAAAATCTCAGAGTAAAAGTCGAAACTTATTATTCAAGAGCGTGCGATGGGGGATTTGGCTTTGCTAAAGCTGCTGGAAATTATGGTGGCTCCATGCTACCGGCTATGAAAGCTACTCAGGAAGGCTTTGATCAGCTGATCTGGACAGATTCCAAAGAACATGCCTATGTTGAGGAATTGGGTGCAGCGAATATTATGTTCATGATGGATGGAAAATTATTAACTCCATCTACACGGGATACCATTTTAAAAGGAGTAACCCGGGATACGGTCTTAACGCTTGCAAAAAAATGGAATATCGAGATTGAAGAACGCAGGATTTCAGTTGAAGAAATCATCAACGGAATTAAAGAAGGTCGTATCACGGATGCATTTGGTGTGGGAACAGCTGCGACCATAGCTCATATTGCTGAAATCGGATATGAGGGTGACCTTTACACCCTCCCTGACCCCGAAAAACGGGTTTTCTCAAATCGCGTACTCGAATCATTGAATGAATTAAGATATGGGCGATCTGTTGACGAGCATGGGTGGAATTTTTTGGTAGGGTCCGGGTCAAGCCCGGACTAATACCGGAGGCAAAAAAGCTGATAAATGATAATTTCAGGAATGAAATTGGGTAAAGGACGTATTACTATTATGTAATGTACGCGCTTGTCAGTTTGTACCTGGTTCGGATCTATTCATTCTTCGAATGCCACGTTTCCTTATCCGATCATCGCGCCTGTCTTCCCGATTGCTACGCTCAATTTCAATCTTCCTGAGCCTTGTTTTTATCTCGGTCTGAGTGGCAGCATCAAAACCAATGGTATTTAAAAGTGCCTCAGCAAATCCTTTCCATATCATATTAAAAAATGATGAACGATCTGGTCTGTAATAATTAAACACCTCTTTTCTAACACCCTGACCTTTCATCGGATTATCATCTTTAATAATTAAACTATTCGCAAAAATTGAAGCAATGCCTTTATTTCTGAGACGACTCGAGTTTTCGCTTCTCTCCAAAAGTTTAATTTTCAGATTATTGTAATAACAGGTCAGATTCCCCTTGACCCCATCTGTGCTTCCTCTGCCATTAAAAACCATCTGATTGATAAACCCCGATTTAACTTCAATCAGAGATAATGGCCGAATAGCCGAATTGAACATTTCCGCATCCAAATTCCCGAGTTTCCCTGAAAAATCGAATGTGCCCTTGGAGTCTTGTAAATTTAAATTCATGGCCATGTCCAAGCGACCACGGTTCATCAAAAGGGAAGTTAGTTCGACTTTACAAAATTTATTTTTAATCAGATTAATCGAATCATTCGTTACATTGCCCAGAACTCCATTGATTGCTCCGAATGAGAGTGTTCCCTTGCGCCTGGAGCTGGGGTTAAACTCTGAGTAATTGACCTGTAAATCCTTCAAAATCACAGAATCGATTGTAGTATCGAGCTTGAATCGCCGGA
>Ga0169931_10007414_pt1 | contig 16257 bp, 10 predicted proteins | sample Kivu_15m_20L_FD_129675 | JGI IMG/M metagenome (GOLD analysis project Ga0169931, IMG submission 129675) | Freshwater microbial communities from Lake Kivu, Western Province, Rwanda to study Microbial Dark Matter (Phase II) - Kivu_15m_20L... | ecosystem: Environmental > Aquatic > Freshwater > Lake...
AACCAGGCTTAGGTGTCCTGTTTTGCAGGGGCAACTCCATTTATATAGTTAACCCTTGTTAACTTAGTTAACAGATAAGCGGCAAACAATTTGCCATAAGCTCTTTCTTTTAACTATGGTTAGGAAAATACCTCGGTTTGTCCATAGTTAGGTTAAAAAAAACTTAATTCCTCTTGCTGGAGAACGGTTTGTGAAGCAATTGTTCTTTACAAATTTGATTTATAAGCTGAGCCTGAATTTTGAACACAGATCATACTTAAGTATTCGTATGGTAGAATTCCTCAATTTGTCACGGAGAAGCTTTATATAGCTTTTTTCATTCTTACCGGTAGATGTTTATATAATTTTACCCTTGTTAACTCAGTTAACAGATAAGAGGCGAGCAGTTTGCTATAGGCTCTTTTCTTTTAATGATTGGCCAGGAAAACTCCTCGATTTGTCACTAGCGAGATTAAAAAACTTAATTCCCCTTATCGGAGGAGGATGGCTTGTGAAGTAATTGTTTTTTACAAATTTGGTTTATAAGCAGGGCTGAATTTTGAACACAGATCATACTTAAGTATTCGTATGGTAGACTTCCTCAATTTGTCACATGGAGAAGCTTTATATAGCTTTTCTCATTCTCACCAGCAGATGTTTACGTAATTTTACCCCTGTTAACTCAGTTAACAGATAAGAAGCGAGCAGTTTGCTATAGGCTCTTTTCTTTTAATAATTGGCCAGGAAAACTCCTCGATTTGTCACATAGTGAGGTTAAAAAAATTTAATTCCTATTGCCCGGGCGGCTTGTGAAGTAATTGTTTTACAAATTTGATTTATAGGCAGGACTAAATTTTGAACACAGATCCTACTTAAGTATTCACATGGTAGACTTCCTCAATTTGTCACACGGAAAAGCTTTATATAGCTTTTCTCATTCTCACCAGCAGATGTTTATGTAATTTTACTCCCTGTTAACCCAGTTAACAGATAGAGCGTTTATTACTTTATAGTGCTTATTAGTTAAAGGTTATTTTTTGGCCCGTCTTTTTTAAAAAAATACACTGCAAATTGAATTGATCAGCAAGCTTTGGTGTGAGCAATCGCGCAGCTAAAAAGTAGGGCTGCTAAAGAAAATATATTATGAATCTTTTAAAGTTACGATAAAATTTGACATGGGTGTCCAAGCTTATCAATACTATTTGCGTTTTATGACGAGTATAAGCCAATAACTTTGCTAGTTGCCTTAAAATTCATATAAAAAAGGAGAGTTTGGCTAATCCGCTTTTTTAACCCCACCTAGCCCTAGTTTTTGCCAATAGCTTTAATTGCCACATCAACAGATTCTTTTTTCAAAATGGAGTTTTTTATAAGCTTTTTAGAATGATGGCTTTTGAATTATGGTAATTTTTTTGTTCAAATGTAAGTAGTTGTGCGGGTGGCACGGCATGTTGAAACAAAAGATGCTAAATACTGTTACCTAATATTAAGTGAAGCTGAAATTTCGTTAATTCAGCAAGATAAGCCCTTGATTTTATTAGCCTTATTCTGATACTGTCTTTATTATAGGTTTCATGCAAATTTTTCGTCAAATTACCGATAATGAATAAAAGCAAAAGCTTGACTTTTGTACCTTTTTCGGTACCATCTATTAATGATTAGAAAAGCACTTATTAAGGAGCTGGACGTACGATTCTTTGCACCGCGCAGGGAAGGGAACCGGTATGTCTTTGGCTCAAAAAACTTAAAAAAGAAGATAAAAAGGTTATTGGGGAAAATATTAAAACAGCTCAATTTAGTTGGCCACTCGGAATGCCTTTGGTTAGGAGTCTTGAAAAGGGGTTATGGGAAATTCGTTCTTGTTTAGAAGGCGAGCGTATTGCAAGAGTGCTCTTTTTTGTGTCGGAAAATACAATAGTTTTAGTACATGGATTTATTAAAAAAGCTCAAAAACACCTCAATCAGGGCTCGAGCTAGCTAGGAAACGTAAACGACAGTTTGAAACGTCCAATAGGGGGTAGTATGAAAAATAGACATTTAGGTTCATTATTTGATGAATTTTTAGAGGAGGAAGAGCTGCGGGTAGAGGTAGAAGCCATTGCTGTTAAGCGGGTGCTTGCTTACCAAGTTCAGCAACTTATGAAGAAAAAGCGTTTATCTAAAAGCGAAATGGCAGATAAAATGCATACCAGTCGCTCCTCCTTAAATCGCTTGCTTGATCCTGAAAACACCTCTGTTACTTTACAAACCTTAGCCCGAGCTGCGGCCGTGGTAGGTAAAAAATTAGATATTTCTTTACGAGATGCAGCTGCCTAATTATCAAGGCTTGCTTTAAAGTTCAAATAAAGAACTTTTCCTTACGTAATCCTTTGAAAAGCCACAGGAATTTACATTTTCTATACTCGTTTAAAATTAAGATCAAATCTTCCTAATAATTGCCGATAATGTTAGTTATGGGTAATTGCTTGTAAATAATAACCTTTTATTACATAATATACAAGATTAATGAGAGAAAACGCGTTCTTCTTTGTATTATACCTTAAGGATGTAATAAATAATGAAAATAATTTCTAATTACATTAAAAAAGTATTATACTTTAAATAAGTAATTAAATAGTGATATCAAAGATATGTACAACCAAAAGGTAATTGGCAAGACGGAAAAGGTAAGGTTACTGCAAGCTTTAATAGAACAAGGTCTACGCGTGTTTGGAACTGACAACGTTAAAGGTGTCTCTAGAGAACTTGGCATAGATCTAGCTTATTCCTTAAATATTATTTCCGCTCTAGCACGAGAGGAGTGGATCGTGCCCATTAAGAAAGGGGTATACAAACTGAGCCGCTCTACTGGGATATCACCTATTCATGAATTTGAAATTGCCATGGGTTTAGTAAAGCCTGCCATGATTAGCTATTACTCAGCTTTTTACCACCATGGCTTAACCGATCAAGTTCCAAGGTTGGTTTACATTAGTACTTTAAAGGAGGGCAGCATTGTTTTCCGTCAGGGAAGCCAAAACTCAAAATTCAATATAGAAGGAATAGAGTATAGGGTGATCCAACTAAAGAATGAAAAGTTCTTTGGCTCTGAAAAAGCCTGGCGAGGAGAAGGGTGCTTTTGGGTGTCTGATTTAGAGCGCACCTTAATAGAGGGTTTTGCAAGTCCTCAATATTGCGGTGGTTTTGGGGAAGTCATGTATGGCTTAGAAGAAGCGCTTCCTAAGCTTAATTTAGAAAAAGTGATCCAGTATGCCTTACAGTGGGATGTTGCGGTTGGGCGTAGGCTGGGGTGGGCCTTAGAAGAACTGAATGTAAAAGATGAGCAAATAGTAAAACTAGCCCAAAGCGAGCATCCAGGCTATCGCCGACTAGATGCCTCAAGTCCTGCGAAAGGACCTTATTCGAATAAATGGCGATTACAAATGAATTTATAAGGAATTAACATGTCTTTTAGAGATCGATTATTAAGGAAACAACAAGAAAGGAAGGCTTCTTGGAATATTATTGAGCTGGATTATGCTTTAAGCTGGGTGCTGGCCGCCATTGGCGAATATAAGCCCGCTAAAGAAACCCTGATCTTTAAGGGCGGAACTTGTCTTAAAAAATGTTATTTTGGAGAAAATTATCGTTTCAGTGAAGACTTGGATTTTACCGCAGATCCTGGGATCGAAGATGCTGTCATAGATCAAACTATAAATTTGATTACACAGGTAGCCAGCTCATTGTCAATAAATCAAGGCGGAGGAGTGATCTTTTCTTGGGAATCCTATGAAGAGAAAGAGCCTCATCCCTTTAATCAAAGAGCCTACACTTTGCGCGCTCGCTTTCCATGGCATAAGAATCCATATACCTATACAAAAATTAAGCTTGAAATAAGCCGTGATGAAGAGTTGGCTTATGCACCCAATGAAAGATCAATACTTCATGGATATGGTGAAAGTTTCTCGCAAACTATCAAAGCTTACGCTTTGGAAGAAATACTGGCAGAAAAATATCGGGGCATTTTACAAAATCAAGAACGCTTTAGGATTAAAGGTTGGATCAGATCCAGAGTTAGAGACTTTTACGATTTATGGCATATATTAAAGCAATTCAAAGATCAGATCAATTTTGAACATTTTTATCAAAACTTCACTCAAAAATGTCTGCAAAAAGGGATCACATTTGAAGATTCCCAGCAATTCTTTAATCAAAAAGAATATTTGGAAAGAGTTAAAAAGGATTGGGATCAGTTTTTGAATGGACTAACAACAACATTACCTTCTTTTGAAGAAACTATCATAGAGCTTGAAAAGTTAACAGAAGAGGTTTTTAAAAAATAATATGGCCAGAAAAGGAGTTACTAAAGGGGATGTTGCTACAAGTGCGGATGCATTAATTGCCAAAGGAGTTGTCCCCACAGCGGCGGGCATTAGGAAATGTTTAGGTCAAGGAAGCCTTACCACCATCCAAAAATATTTTAAGGACTGGAAATTAGAATCATTTAAAGATCATATGGATCGAAAAGAAAAACAACAGGCTAGTTTTCAGGTTTTGGCACAAGAAAGTAAAGTTGACGTTCAACCATTAAAAAGGCAAGTATTAGAATTGGAGCAGCAATGTAAAATACTCTCTCAAGAGCTTATCAAAAGGGAACAAGAAAACCTAAAGTTGAACCAAGAAAACGAAAAGTTAACTCAAAACTTAGAAGAGCTAACAAACACTTACAAAAATTTACTATTGAAATTTGAGAACCTCCAAACCAGTTATATAGAGTTAAAGAATGAACGAGAAAATGCTATTCAAATGGTATTAGGAGATAAAAACAAACACATTGAAAGTCTTAAAGCTGAAATTAAAGAAATGAATGAAGTACATTTAAATGCAATTATGGAATTAGGTCAAAAGAGCGACGAATTACTTATACAAGAAAAGGTTAAAACCATTAACTTGTCAGAGAAAGTAAAAGAGTTGCAACAGCATATCAAGATGATCGAAGAAAAGCTTGGAAAAGCGGAAGGGATTAATCTACCGCTTCAAAAAGAAATCAAGAAACAAAAAGCGATTATTGATAAATTTGTCACATGGGAACAATTAAAAGAATTTATACAATACCAAACAGAGAGCGAAAAAAATGGCTGAAAGGCTTAAGGCTTTAGTAACAGCTGATGTTGCCATTCCCGGTTTGGCAGATTTATCAATTAAAATAAACTTGGCAACTGAAAGCCGCCCATATTTCCCAGATTGTCAGATTGAAGCTACTAATGATATTGAAGCTGTGGGCTGCTGGCTTAAAAAGCACATAAGTAATCCAAACACCTTATCTAGCTATAAGCGTCAAGCAAAGTTGTTCTTAATGTGGTGTAGTTATGAAAAAGGAAAAACCATAGGACAGCTTAAAGCGCAAGATTTTGAAGCTTATTTTGAATTTCTAAGAAACCCACCCACTGCTTGGTGTACCACTAGAGCAATGCTTCGGCAAGGCCTGTGCTCAAGCTCCTGGAGACCTTTGGTAGGCGGATTAAGTAGTTCTGCCATCAGAATGGCATTTAGCATATTACAATCCTTAATGAATTATTTATCGAGTAGCCAATATATACGCTCAAATCCTCTAAATTTAATAAAGATTAGTAATGATTATTCAACATCTTTAGCGGATCAAAAATATCAAGTGTGGGCAAGGATGTTGGAAGATGACGAATGGCAAGCTGTGCAAGAAGCGCTAGAGGGTTTACCAGAGGAAAATCAGCAACAGTTAATTTATAAGTTAAGAGCTCAGTTTTTGTTTGCATTACTTTATTTCTTAGGCTTAAGAATACATGAAGTGGCGAACCATACTTGGAAAGCGTTCCAATTTAGGGAAGGGAAATGGTGGTTTTTTGTTAGAGGTAAAGGTGGGAAGTTAGGACATATTCCAGTCCATGAGCAATTATTAACTTTTGCGAAATTATATCGTATAACACTTAATAAAATGCCTTTGCCTGATTTAGAGGAAGATGAGCCACTTTTAATGTCATTTGAGCAAAAAGCTTTACAGACAAGACAGATTTTTAATATTGTGAAAAAAATAGGGAAACTAGCTTCGATTAAATTTAAAAGAGAACCCATAAAAGCTGCAAAGCTCAAAAAGCTATCGCCACATTGGCTGCGTCATCTATGTGCCAGCCATCAAGATAAAGCAGGGATCCATGCCACCATGATAAGAGAAAATTTAAGGCATAGCTCTAGCCAAACTACTCAAATTTATTTACATGCTGAAGAAAATCTTAGGCACGAGGCGATGCAAAAGATGGTTTTAAAAGTGAAGCTAAAATCTATTGCTAAGAGAATCATTACGAGCCAGACAATAATAAATATAAAGTTGAGGGAAGGACCAATTCATAAAGGTCTTGGATTTAGGAAATTATTGGAAGCATTGGAAGAAAGGTTTAGCCAATATCAGTGGCAACCTTACCAATTTAATAAAGAGAATAAAATTAAGGAAATAGAAAGCTCGATTATTCCTGTGTTAGCGATAGAATGGGGGTATGTATTTCATGATTTAAAAGAAGTACATCTCGCAGAGGTAAAGAAAATGATAGATTTAGAAGCAAGCGTGAGGTTATTTCAAGCGGAAATTAATATTTTGAACTTATAGTCTTGTAATTTATTTGATGGTTGTGATTGCAACCAAATTATAATAATACAACTCAAAAATAGGAATGAAGTACAATTTTAACAAACCAACAAACTAAATGTTTAAATGTAACTCTTGACAATATATTCCTTACGGCTCCTTTAGGAATGCTTTCTACAAGCTTTTGGGTTGATTATCATTGCATTGCTTTAGCTTAAAATAGAAAAACTAGTATTTTATAGTTATTATAGATAAAATTAATTAAATATTAATGCTATTTTTACTTACCAGATAGGGAGGATCTTATGCCAAAAGCAATAGCTGTGCTTGCTGGGTTTCCAGAAATTGATCTTAATTCAAGTGGATATGAAGGCTGGACAGGCTTTGATCCTTTGCCAGGGTGTACCGAAGATCTGAAAAACATGAGAAAGTTATTGACAGGGCAAAAATTTGATCAAGTTTTTGTACTTACAGGTAGAAATTTAGGTAGTGCTGAATACATATTAAAAGTTCTTGAATATCAAACTAGCTTATTAAAAGCTGGTGATCTATTTGTATTCTACTTTACTGGACATGGAGTTCAAGTATCTCATCCAGATAGGACCGAAAAGGATGGCTTTGACGATGCAATTTGTTGTTTCAATAGACCGCTTTTAGATCTTGAACTAGGCAACGTTTGGAAAAAAGTAAGCAGTGACGTTCGTATCGTTATGTTGAGCGATAGTTGCCATTCAGGTACAAACGCCGCAATTCTAAGTAAAATTGCAAGTATGCAGAAAGATTTTATGAATTCCTTTACTACAACCAGTGTTTCTTCAGCTTATCCTCGCATTACCTCTATTAATATTAAAGCAATGTTAATACATTATGGGGCCTGTGCAGATAGTGATACATCTGCAGCTTATGATACAGGCAGCCCATTTACTGATGCTATTTATGAATTATGCCAAGGAGGAAAATTTCCAAGTAATTACCCTGCTTTATGTCAAGCCATAATTAGAAAGACTCAAGAGAGAGGCTTGCCACAAATTGCACAATATAATGAGCTAGGTCCTACAAGTTCAGCAGCATTTAATGTATTTCGTAGCCAGAAGCCATTTACTATAGATTTTCCAAGAGAATTTTTGCATATCATGCACGAAGAAGGACATAGTCAGCCTTATGTTCCTTCTTATAGTAGCCTTGAAAAAGACAAAACGCTTAGAAATACTTCTAGGGAGGAACAAAGAGCTACTAAAGAGCCTTCAGGTACTAGCGAAGTACTATTGCGCGCAAAGTTATAAGGAATTTACCTGTCGAACTGTGGATTCGGTCGCCTTTTTAGTGAGGTAGGTATTTCCTTATGTGGTTCCTTTAATATAAGTGGCGGAAAATTTCTTTCGATGGCAGGTATTGTTGCATAAAATTGCCAATTTTGAAAAAATTAAGTTAAATGAACCAATGTGAAGGACAAGAAGTTTTTGGAAGAGACTGGGATAAAAGGGGGAATAAAGATAAGCAAAAAATGAAAGCACGGCTTTCTTGATTCTGTCGCATTTTTTCTCAAGTTAATAATTTTTGAAAGGCAGATTTTCCCTGGACAGACTTATGCGGCTAATGCGTAGAATTGTACAAAAAATTGGCTTGGCAGCATGATGTTTCAATTGTCCTTTCGAGCTTGAAAGAGTGATAATTTACATTGTAATTGCTTATGTGTGGTTAAACGAGAGGAAATATCATGTTACCAGATTTATTAGTATCGAATTTGAGTGAACAAGCTATCAAGCATATTATAAAAATTATTCAAGATGATAACCTTGAAGAATTAAAAGCCATAATTAAAAAAAACCCCACCCTTTTAACATTTAATGAAGATGAAACCATATTTATTCATGCTTCTAAATTAGGACGAATAGCTGTAATGCAATATCTAAGTGAAGAAGATCCTCAATTATTAGATTTATCTAATTCTCAATGCAGAACTGCTTTAAAAAAAGCAATACAAAATAAACAGCTAGACGCTATCCATTTAATCTTAGAAGAGAATTTCTTGTTTGTTAACACTGAAAAGCCAACGGGCTATATTGCTGAATTTTCAGAGCTTCTATATGAGCTTGCCTCTCTTATTGATGGGTATGCCCATGTTAGTATGGAATATACTTCGTCAATACAGCCAGAGGTGTCAACAATCCGAAATTTTTTAAATTTTACAACTTTAGTTGCGATTATAAAAACACAAAACGTTCTTATTGAATCTTTAAATCGGCAGAATAGCGCTTTAAATGAAGCTTCATTACAAAAAGATCTTAAAATAAACCAACTGGAAGAGCAAATAAAGAGGAGTATGAAAGGCCAAGAGCCTATCTTCAATAGTTCTGAAACAACCTCTTTACCAAACCAGAGTGTGAATGATCTAACTCCGCAATTTAAGAACCACAAACATACATACTTACAAATTAAAAATGAAGAAGAATCTTTGCTACCTTTTGAACCTCCGTCAATAGAACATCAGAATCTTCCAGAAACCTCTTTCTAAAGATAGAATTAATATATGTTTTTATGCATGCCATCTTACGTTCTTGATGTATGGATAGAAGGCCTTGATGTAAGTAACCAAGGTCAAAGTAATAACAATAAACACAAAAGGAAGATAGACGATTAAATTAATAATTATTTTTTACCAAACTTTCTAAACATAACGAAGGGTAGAGTTTTTAATCTGCCTTCGTATTAATGAAGACCATGTAAAAACGGGGTGTTATGCTGCTTTTGCAGTTAGACCCAATATTGTTAATGTAATACTTAGTCTAAAAAACGATTAAAAAAGTGCTTATTCCATTTTTTTTAATCTTCTTGAAATAGTCGTATAACAAGGAATGCCTTGATTTAAATTTAACCAATTAAACAAAGAGAGTTGGTTTTTAGGAAAGGTTTCACAAATTGAAAACTAGTCATTTTTGTTTTATGACCAAATTTTTTAAATTTTCTACGCCAATAATTTGCTCCGCTACATGCCTCCATGACAATAGTGCAAGGCGGTAGTTATAGAATAAATTCGATCAACTTGTTTCGAGCTAGCCTCTTGCTTAACATGGCTTTTCCTTCACTGTTGATACCATGTAACTGAAACACATTTTTTGCAAGATCAATGCCTAATAATGCAAGTTTTTCCATTAGGCCATCCAACTTTGTTAAATGGTTACAACTTTACCGTTCTGGCTTTTTAGAAGCCGCACTTAAAGATGGATGGATCTATCCCCTTGAAATACTCTTTTTGCCAAATCTATTGCTAATATGGTAGCATTCATATTAGATGTCTCTTCCTTTAAATGATTTCTGAAACGTCATTTTGGTGCTTTTAACGCTGTCTGTTAAGAAGGGCAACATCCATTCCATCAAGGCCATTTGCTACTATGTATTATCTTTGGTTTTAGATATTTATTATGTACAGTAGTTTAACAACTCAAAATACTAAAAAAAGCTTAGCACAACCAACCGAGCCAGCTGATCTCGAACTGCCAAATTCCCAATATGCTTATGATGATGAAGATATTAACAATCGCGTAAATGCTGAAATTTTTCAGCAAAGAAACGAGTCGGTTTATTCCTACGATACTGTATCGAAAACTTTTAGTGCTAGCATTACCAATCCAAATCAGCAAGTGACGAATTTTTTAATTAGCCTTAAAAAGCAATGGCAAATAATAATTGTCCCTGCAGTAAGTAATGCTTTAAGTGATATTGAAGCCGTGCTTCAACCTATTATTAAACAGATTGGGGTTTATGTTGAATGGGCAAAAATCCAACCCCAGGCAAATGATTTAATTGGTATTCGATTACTGTTTCCCTACAAATTGGATGCTTGGCATTGGAACTTAGGTGAAGTCAGTATGTTTTTAAATCGAAATAAAGCGGTAATTTCCTGTGTTGGAATATCACACGATCCATTTGGCAGTGGAAATATTGAATCAACTTTAAAAGAATGTCTTAAAAAATTACTTCGGACTATTACACATGAAAATAACATTGACCTGGATAAAACAAGCCAGTTTCAACTAGCCAGGCAAAAAAGAGGGGTATATTGTGGGATAGTAACAGCGCGCGATTTACTAAGGCGTATAGATGATTTGCCACTTGATGATGTTGAATATTGTACAACATACAACTATGAAATGGATGTTAGAAAAGAAGATCTTGATTTCTTTCGTAAACATTTAGGCTCAGAAGAATTTAAACATTTTTTTTTAAAACAAAAAAGAAATAACTTTGATCATTACGTTTCATTATCGCAACTACAGCTTCGTCGAGATCAAATTAGTGAAGTAGATAGGCTCGCAGTTAATCAATTGATTTTGGAAGTTAATGCACTAAAATTATCAGCAAATTTACTTCAGGAATTGATAAGTTTTTTTCGAAATATAAAAGGACTGGAATTTGGCAATTACTTTATAGAATTAAAAAATAATCTCATTCATTTTAAAGAAAGGTTACAAGCTGAACAGCTCGGATCTTATCAATCATTCTTGAAAAATTTATTTGGGGTAGCTTTGCAAGATAGGAATGAAACATTAATCAAACCGGAAATTGTAAATGCATTTTATAATTATATGATACATCAGGTCGTTTTAATGCAATCTAACCTACCTGCAACCTCTGTTAGTAATTCTACTATCCCACATGCTAAGCCTGCACTTTCAAGTATTACCAACCCACTCACAGTTCAAGACATAATAACTAACTCGACTACAAAGCCAAAATTATTCTTAATGGATCATTTATTAGCAGCGGGCTTTAGTGGAACTGTATATCAACTATTAGTATTTATTAATAGTTTTTTAACTAAAATAGTAAAAGATCCCAATGCTAATTTTTATGCGATGGTTGAAAAAAAGGGACATGGAAATCTTGATGATGTTAGTTTTGTCATAACAGATCCAAAAGATAATCCGTTAGAAGTTGAAGCACAGCAAGTTAAGTATTTTAAAGAGCCTATCAATATTAATGACTTTTTTAACCATGTGACTGCAAATTCCAGAGTCGATGCCGAGGAAAGCGAGGAACAGCCAGACGATGAATTAGCGACAGAAAGCAAAGCTAATAAAAATAAAAAAATGCATATAGGAAAATTCTTTCTTGGTTGGCTAAAATGGAAAAAAGAGTTTCCTAGCTTACCTGAAAATCAATTTCGCTGTACTTTATTCAGCAATACTTCTATAGATGAATTATTGAAAAGTTGTCTTGAATCAGGAAAAAATACTTTTAAACGTTCATTCATCGATCATCAAGATATTGTTAAGGTTTCATTAAGATTAAAAAATAAAGCTACACCGCCTTATGCTTTACCTTTTAATTTCTTTAAAGATAAATCTGGTCCCACTTCAAAAAAGATTTGGCAATTATTGCAAAAAGCCAATTATATAGACGAAGAAGGGCATTTTACAGAATTATTGGAATTCGATAGACCTAATTTTACTCTCGAACTAGGGAGACTACCAAGAGGCGTTACTGCTAATGCAGTTCTTGTCAAGCTAAAAGAAATAAACGAAGCACTTGATAAACAAAAATTTGATGTTTTTCAATTGTTATATGAGCAAGCATTTACATATTTGAATAGCAATTCGAGCAGCGCTGATTTTTTAGAAGCTGATCAAAATAAGCTTAAAACTGAAATAGGGAAGTTACAATTATTTCGATCATTTCTAACATCATTACAATTGCAAATTAATCAACCAAATTTAACGGATTTAGAAGTAAAAATTCTAGAAAATTTAAGCGTTATTTTAGGACAACAATCTGATCAAATATTTTTATGTTTATATTATGCCATCCATGAATGGTTTGTAAAGGTTTATCCTGATCAACAGGTGCCTAGCATTACAAAGAAAATGATGATTAGTTTTTTACAGACTGCCAAAGCGAAAAGTCAAGATCTCTTTTTATTGCAAGGTCAGACAATCGCGTGTTTATCGAGGATCTCCTATCAATCAAGAGGACAATATGTTCCAAGAGCTGAGTTACCTCTAATTTTAGAGACAATTAAGAAACCAGGGTTTATTCTTATTAGTGGTAGGAAAGGGCTAGGTAAATCAGGACTGATTAAACAAGCTTTAGAGCAACAACACTCTGCTCAATATTTAATGATCCCTGCAACAGATATTAATGATAATCAAACCTTAAGAGAAATGCTAAAAAGTGTGGTAAATCTTATTGGTACTATCCAAATAATAGTTATTGATAGCGCCGAATTAATATCACCTTTATCAAAAGAGACTGAAGAGCTCTTAAAATTTCTCGCAAGGCTTAAAAAAACGATTGTCTTTACCGTTACGCCTGGTTATTACGATAAGCCTCAAATAGAAACTTTATTTAAAGAGCCTTGTGAAATACTTAATATAGAATCCTTATCACAAGAAGCGGTAAGAAATACATATCCGCAATTGCAATCTTTCTTGAAAAGGAAGCCTATTGCGACTTTAGCTAAAATCCCGTTTCATTTAGCAAGTCTAATACGCCTTGCTGAAAGCACTAAACTTCAAAATTTTGGAAGTATTCCAGGAGCCGATAGCTCAGAACTTGAGTCTGAATTAATTAAATTAGACATTCAAGGAATAGTCTTAGGAAATTCAGCGGAACGACGTTTAGCATGGCATCAATTAGCATTTCGTATGGCATCAACTCCTAAGGGACTCGCTGAGGGTATAGAATACTCTAAAGTTTCAGTAGGTCTTGCTTTATTAAAACAAGATGGAATGGTGTATTGCAAAGGTAATCGATATTTTTTCAGCCATGATTTATATTTTGAACATGGATTAATGTCTTATTGGACGCAAAAGTGGGAAATTTTATATACTGAAGCAAAGACAAAACAATTTTGGACTGATCTACCCAATAGCTTGAGAATTTTTGTAACGCTAAATGCATTAGAGGATTGGTTAATACTACACCAGGCCAAACTTCAAGACGACATTTTGCTGCACATTAGTATCATCTCAAAAATGGAATATTTAAATTCTATTGTCGCTGCATCTATATTAACTCAGACAAAAGAATTAATTCAACGTTTGTTAGAAGAAACTAAAGATAAACTAAGCGGTGTTATTTATAAAATAGGTGAACATTATAATACAACATTAATCTTATTTTCTATTGTTGAAAACAAACCTGAATCTTTAAAACTATTACTTAATAATGGATTAAGCTCACATCATCCAAAAGCAGGTAGTTTAATTATTAATAATTCCACTCATACTGCTTATTATGAGCAAGAAGCAGAACAAGCAGAGAATTCTTCCAACTCTAATTCTGATGAAAATTCTGAATGTTCAGAAGATCATTATAATTTTAATGACAATTCTGATACTTCAGATAAAGATGATGATCAAGACACATCTTCAAATTATTTGAATGGTTCGAGTCCAGATCAAGATTTTTCAGGAAACCCAAACAAATATTGGTCAGCAGGTTTTGATAAAGAGCCAGGAGAATTTGACGATGAGGGTGACTGGTATGAAAATGAAAAATATCAAAAACCCCCTGATGATAGACTTTTATATCTCCATCAGGCGGCAATACATAAGAGTGTGGATTGCTTAATAGCATTATTGGACTGGTATGATATCGAAGGAACTGCAGTTGTTAACTTACAAAATGAATATAAAGAAACTCCATTACATCTCGCAGTGTTAAAAGGCTTAATAGAATCTACTAAAGTTTTATTAAGAAAAGGAGCTAGCGTAGATAGTTTTGATTATTGGTACGAATCTCCACTTCACAACGCTGCTTATACAGATAACATTGAAATTGCCAGAATACTCTTAGAGTATGGAGCAGATCCTAATGAAAAAAACGAATTTGGATTGACACCTGTACATATTGCTTTTGTTCATTTAAATTTCCCATTGGTAAAATTATTTTCCGAATATGGAGCAGATTTTACTCTTAAACCATTTGTTGAAATCAACCAAGATTGTCATATTCTTGATCTTTTAGATCAGGTTAGTGGCTATAAGGAAGGAGAAACTGAACAATTTGTATTGGAATTGATCCCGCTGCTTAATTATGGATATGACGATTCTGACTATAAATGGGGAGAAAAAGTTGAAAATTTTGATCCTGAGATCCGTACTGCACAGCTAGAGCTAGTCGAGCAACTGTTGGACTTTACCTCTGAGGTTCAAATTTCAGAATTTTTTCCTGGTTTTGATTACTATGATTTAGGAACTAAATTAGAATATACCATTGATCATGGTGACGTAGAAAAATTAGATGAGTTGACTGATTTTATATTAGATGATCCTGAAAATATTGCCGCCGTTTTAGATGCTGAGTCATTATCTCATCTCAAAGAAGAGTTATTAGACCAATGGTTTGAAGTTGCCACTGCAGAACAATATCAAAATTTAAAATGTTATGCAGAAAAATATGAAGATCAAGATTTCTTAAAACGCATTAAAGAGGATGAAGCGCTAATGGCTGAAGACGATAGCCATTACTTATCTACAGAAGAGTCTACTATAACAGCAAGTTCGTCAGAAGCATTAAGTAATTTAGTACTATGGACAGCTCAGATGAAGATTTCACATTTAGCTCCTTCTGCACCGCAATCAACTTCCAATGTTTTATCCGATTCACAAACTGTAAAGGACAAAAGGGCATTAAAGTAAAAAAATAAGTAGTGTTACTTTAATTAATATATGGGATAGATGTGAAATAACAAGAAATCCGCTACATTTTTAACACTTTTTTAATTATGAGAGCACAAAGCGATAATTCTTATACCTTGACAATCACAACATAACAACACAAATCATGGCAATTGCTAGATTAATGAGAGCCGAATTTTATTTCTAGAATTTACTATGAAAAGTAGTTGAATACAATAATACGTCACCCAATTTTCATGTTTTTCTCTAAATACTACTGCTATTTATACCAGGCCATCTAAATAAGACTTATAGCAAGATGTTGACAAGCGAAATTAATATCTATGACAAACTTGATGGAGCTTTAAAAATGCTCACGGGGGAAAGCCTTTTTTGCGTATTGATGAGCTTATTAAACTCATTCCAGCATAATTTGAGAATATTGTTTACTACACAAAATAATTTTAAATTCTCATTTTCTTTTGCAAATATAGCGGCTTCTCTAGAATCAAATATACTAACAATGGACGCTATTTTTTCTGAACCTAAACAGAAAAGATAGCCCCCTTTTGGTATCTCCATACTCTTGTTATGCATTTCACCTGCTATACGTTTGGCTCAACCTTTATTTGGAGAGGTAGAAGCATAAGTTAACATGAAATCAATTTTTCAAGCAGAGAATTGGTAATTTCCTCAGCACCACATAAACAAGTTATTTGTAAAAGATTTTCATCAATTTTGGAAGGCATGTGGTAATAACTTTTAAAAAAATCTAAGTTAGGGATAATTTCTTGTTTTTTTAATAGAAATACTACATAGTTTTAGGTGAAATTCCCCAAAAACAGCCTTTGGATTTACTTTGGTCAGAGTTAACCATTGGTTTATTATTTTTAATATTTGTATAATATAATTTTACAAAATATGATATATTAAACTATAGAGGTGGAGTTGCCCCTGCAAAACAGGACACCTAAGCCTGGTTAATTTCCCTTAAAAACTGTCTTGGAGACCGCATTTTAAGGCCCTTGTGAGGAGCACGTTCATTATAGTCCTCAAACCAAC
>Ga0169931_10007415_pt1 | contig 16256 bp, 11 predicted proteins | sample Kivu_15m_20L_FD_129675 | JGI IMG/M metagenome (GOLD analysis project Ga0169931, IMG submission 129675) | Freshwater microbial communities from Lake Kivu, Western Province, Rwanda to study Microbial Dark Matter (Phase II) - Kivu_15m_20L... | ecosystem: Environmental > Aquatic > Freshwater > Lake...
GTCTAAGCTTAGCTGTCTTAGGCTGAGTAGTCTAGTGAATAGTTTTGATTCAAATATGACATAACGATATTATAATCATTCGTAGGGGTCGTCTTATTTGGGGGATAACTGGTTATATAGGCCTAGAAGGCTTTTGTTGTCGGTGTTTTGGCGTGATTGCAGCTTGGATAGGTCCCAGTTTTACATAGAGTGCTATTTGATGCTGTCTAACTCGCTGTAGTCGATGTCTTGATTTTACTAGTCGAATTATATCCAGTCTTTGGAGTTGGTACGAGGTTAAGGTATGCGGTCTCCGGAGTAACGAAGACTGCTTCCTCCGCTTCCGATTAGCCCTTTTTTGTCTTTTTTCTAAAGCTATTGTCTGAGCGTTATATTTTACTAAGTGAGTATGGTAATCAATTCTTATTTAGTCGCTAGTAGTTTTCTCGCTTCGATCAAAAGTTCCTACAATTTGCTTTATTCTTTATTTTATTACTTGTATCTAGAAATGACTCCTAATGCTTTTTTCGGGTTACTTTCCTATCTCGCAGACTAAACTTCTCTAAGTTTATCTTCGTAATAGTCTTTAAGTTTCGTCATTTCCTATTCATATACAGCCTAGATATTTCTGATATCGACTATACAAGTTTGAGCTGCTAATCTAGCTCTAAAAACTTTAACAGCTTCTTGTAGTATTCTTTACAAGCAGTCTACTTTTTGGGCAAGAAAGGTCACTGTTTCCAATATGGCTGAGAGTTGTTCTTAGTGTTACGAGAAAACATGTTCAAAAAGAGGTTGAATCATCTAAATTGGATTTAAAATCTGTATTTTCTGTGCAGTACTAATCATCTACCTGAATCTCTGCTATCCCTATCTATACATAGAGTGCTATATCGACGGTTATTTTCTATGACCTCTCAACTGTTTGCTAAAAAGACCAACGCCTTCATTTTAGCTGTATAGTGGCTATTACTGCTACACTCTAAATAGTTTTTCTTGCCTATGTTTTTTGTTTTGTTTTTTCCGATGGTTTTTTTGTTAGCTGAGCTGTATGAGCTATAAATCTTTTTTGAACTATCTGTGGTAATGACTTATCGTGCTTTCTCTTAGTTTTCTTTGCGCTTTTCGTTTGTTTTATTAGTCCATCCACTATGATTTTCCGTATATTTTGCTTTTTAGGCTCTAGAATTAAGCGTAAAGTGCGGTTATTTATTCACCTTTCGAGTGCATTTAACAGAATTATAAATTTATAAACTAAAATACACTTATTTTGATTGATACATAGTTAATTTGCATGTAAAATGGTTTAAAATTGATGAGCACATATGTTCTTTTTTACATCATATATAAATTGATCCTTCCTTTAGCGCTAAATAAAGTATATTATGAACAAATACAACAAAAAATCAAATCCCTAGATGCTCGAGATGAGACCACTTGACGGATACTAAGCGTACTACAACTATGAATTGAAAGTAAACTACAGACCTGTTACTTCAGTCGATAACTAGTCTACTCCATAATCTATAATTCCCACATTCAATCACGATGAAAAAGACTATACTCCGAGCTTCATGATCCCTTCTTTCTATTCAACTAGGGATATCTAGCATAAATCCATCTTTTCTGCGAGGAGGAAAGAAGCTTTACACACTGTAGACTAGGATTAAATCGTAACATTTTGTATACTTAGTATGTCCCAAAACCAAAAAGTTTGAACATGTATTGCGCCGTTTGTAGAAGAAATTATTGGGATTATCTCGAACATATTAACAGCTAACAACATTGTCTATGTATCAAGCAATCGCCATTTACGAAGGAGATTTAAAGAATTGTGTATAAAGTAGGGAAAAATACAGCGATGATGACCCGAGCTAAAAAACGAAGAAATCAAAAAAATCAATATGATACGCAAAGATTCATCAAAGAGGCTTTGTATTCAGGCAAAGCTCTATGGAATAGCTAGAAAATCAAAAATATAAGGCCTTTGGAAACTCAAACTATTTGCGATTCCAAAAAAGAGATTTCTTACGATAAAGTGGAGTTCATAGATTGATTTTATGTTTGCATTATACTTTAATTTTATATCTTGATTGGCAGATTAATCAGTTGAGTCCGCATTATTGAATTGTTGCCTTGGTTTTGGGTCTTCCAGAATCAGATCCAAGCCCATGAAGTTTGTTGACCACATCTGACCCTTCGACGACTTCTCCGAACACAGTATGCTTGCCATCGAGCCATGGACAAGGCACAAAAGTGATGAAGAACTGCGAACCGTTGGTGTTAGGTCCTGCGTTAGCCATGGATAGAAGCATGGGTTTGTTATGTTTGAGTTTGAAATTCTAGTCAGCAAAAGTCCTTCCGTAGATGCTTTGACCTCCAGTGCCGTTGTGGTTGGTGAAATCACCACCTTGTGCCATGAAATTAGTGATGATTCTGTGGAAGTGTGATCCCTTGTATCCGAAACCTTTTTCATGCGTGCAGAGGGCACGGAAATTAGCTGCGGTTTTGGGGGTCACGTCGTCGTATAGCTTGAAGACAACTTTTTTAATTTCGTTGTTGCCGAAATCTATCTTGAAGAACACGTTTTTGAGTGCCATTACCTTAATTAAAATATCTACAATTATATACAATTTTTATTGAATTTTTATTTAAGATCGGTATTTTCATCTAATTCCCTTTTGCTAATTCAATTTACTGACTATTTGATAGCCATTTTTAAGTAGTTGATAATACAATAAATTTTAAATAAATGATAACCCTCGAGTCTCATTCCAAACAAATCAAACTCCTCAATGACTACATCGGAGCCCTTTAGAAGCAGATAAACACCTGCAAGGCCTAGAACTAAATGATGCAGCATGACCTCAAAAACCGGAAAAATTAGGATCAGACTGCCCTCAAGAACTAAAATGGTCAACTTAGGTATCAAATCTATAGACAAGAAGAACAGCTCAAAAACATGGCAGGGCTGGAAAAAGACTACCTTAAAATATGGGAACAGACACAAGCGGATAAGGAGACTGTCAAAAAATTACAAGATGAGATAGCCCAGGCTAAGAACATCGAAGTAGCCATGCAAGCTGCCTACAAAGAAATATAAAGTTAGCTGGATAAGAGGACTAAATACCTTGAGGAAGAAATCAGACTAAGAGACGTCAAAATTGAAGGATTATACAAAAATTTACATGATTAACGAACCTAGGGGGCTAACAATTTGAGGTCAGCCGAAACAAGGTAGACCCAGACTGTTTAAACACTAAGGAAATAAATCGAAGATCATATCTCGAAATACAACAAGGAGCTCTAGGTTCGAAATCAAAATGCTCGTCATATAAAGGACCTTGTGACTAGTCTCAACTAATCCAGAACCGAAAATATAAGGCTAAGACAACAACTGACAGACGTAACTAAACTCCAAGGAGCCAGTTCCCAACACTAGACCATCCTGAGTCAATAGCTAGAGGCTCTAGGAGCTCAATTGATTAAAACATAAAACGAACTGAGAGAGGTAATCAAGAGGTAAGACGAAGAAATCTAGCAAATATTAAAAGATAAGCAATACTTCAACGGAGTTATTTCTCAAAAAGATGGAGAGATCTAGGCACTAAATAAGCTTTTAAGAGATTTGTAGGAAAAACAAGCCGATTTAAAACAAAAACTAACGGAAAGATAGAAGGCACTTTCTTTATCTAACAACGAAATATAGATTTCAACCATAGATAATCAGAATTTGAATGCAGTCATAGCTCGTTTGAACTCATAAAAATAGCTACTTATCAATGGTCTCAAGACCAAAGAAGGAGAAGTGACTAGATTGAAAGAAAATATTGCTAGATTATAGAAAATGCAGGCGCAAACCGTCGAATCAAAGGACGCTTAGACAAAAGATCTATACATACGACTGAAAGACATGACCAGTGCAAAACAGAGATTAGATGAGTAGTTATAAGAAAAAGGCCTTTAAATAAACAAATTAAAAAGTTCTTTGGAACTATAGATCACTCTTATGAAGACATCGCAAGTTAATGACATTAGGAAGATCGAGGCAGAACATGAGAAATAGGTGACTGAGCTGAAACAGATCATGTAGAGGAAGATAAATGAGACAAAAGAGGAGGTTCAGATTAGACAGAGGGATATTGAGGAAATGAAGGGGTCGATCAAGTTGAAAGAGAGTAAACTTGTGGAAATTTAACAGGCTAAAGAAAGGGAACAGGAGAGATTGAATCAGGTCAATTAGAAGCTAAAGATGGAACTTAGACAGGTCAATAATCAGATCGAGCAGATGGAAGTCAATACAGCCCAGCAAATACAAGGCAAAGACACTCTTTCAAAATAATTACAACTCCTCAGGTAAGAACTAAAAAAAGTCAACGATCTGAACCGAATGCAAAATGAGATCATTAAAAGCCTCAACCAAGGTCTTTCACTCAAGCAAGAAGAGATAGACAGCATGTAGAGCACCAATTCTGCTCTACGCAAACAAGTAATCACAGCTTGCTAGAACTAAGATAAAAGCAGGAAGGAACTTATCGATACCAAGAAGGCTTTGACTATCAGTAGAGCTCAAACTTAGTTTACCAGATCGAGGACCAATCCTGCCCTCGCACAAGTTTCCAACCGAAAATCAGGCATGGCTAACAGCATGGTGAGTAATGGCAAAAAATCAGGGGCAAATGGTAGTGGGGTAAGATCGAGTAATGCACAGAATTCAATCAATAGTGCATAAATGAAAGTTTCGGGCTTGATAGATCTGAGCAAAAATTGATTTTATCTCATATCATTTCCTATTTTTCAAAATTTATAATCAATTTTTAATATAATAGTATCGATTAAAAACACATTTAATCCATCATTTTATTGTACTGTTTTGTCTTTTGATGTAAATGTGACATTTATCTTCAAAAATAAATCTAATTTTATTGTAATAAAAATGAATCATTTTGTATCATCGCACTGGAACCATGTCAGACTCACAGAAGAACTCTAAGAAACTTAAAATTTGTTTTCCGTCTAAGAAGAATAGTCTTCTGATTGTGTTTAATTAAAGCAAAGAACTTTTTCATCATCTACTCAAGATTCCTAACCTACAGATTTGATGAAACAAGGGCAGTCAATGGCTAGAGATGGAGATTACTAAGGAGCTCTTAAGAAATTAGTGGAGTGTTATAAAATGTGTAAAAGATCTGAAGGACTTTGCTATTGCATAGGCAAATGCTATCTAATGCTTCAAAGAACTTCATAAGCAGATTAAATGTTTAAAAAGGAGCTTGAAAATAATAATGACCATACTGAATCATTCTACGAACTTGCTAGACTTTCTTTTCTTAACAAAAATTTTACAAATGCTTTGAGCTATTGCAAGCAGGCCATAGTAGTAAATAGAAATCATAAAAAATCATTAAGAATGCTAGCAGAATTATACACAACTTTTGGATAAGATTAAAAAGGGGAGAAAATATGGAGACATTACATCGATATCTAGCCTTTTTAGTGGATTGGCTACTACGGATTAGCTTAAAGCTATACTAAAAAAAATTAATTAAAAATGGCCAAAAAGTTACTAATTAAAGCTAATTCTGTAGTTTTGTAAGGGAAATAGTTTTTGTATGACAAGCTAGCCTGGATCTGCATGCAGACATTCAAATTTGACTAAGCTTTATCTTTTCAATAGCTCGCTTTAGACTTTTGTTCACAAGGTACGATTTTTATAATAAATTTGGCTAAAATTTACTATAAAATGTAAAAATATCGTTAGTCTATGTAGGCATTAAACAAAATAAAACAAGTTCAATAACAAAATATGTAAGAATATTACGCTATTAAGTCAGCTATCATGTTCAGTTTAGGCAAAGTTAGCAAATCTGCTTAATGTTTGACACACATCGTTACATTTGTCAAATAGAATAGAGATACAGTCAGACTACATTTTTATTAGGGTTTGATTAATTACCATAACAAAGATTACCTGAAATCTTTTTCTCATTTCAAAACAGTAATTTCCTAGGTTTAATCTAATTTTTAATAATACTACTTGAAAAACAGTTACGTTCATCTGTCAAACTGTTTGATAAATGTAAATAAAAATCAATAAGCAGTCAAATATTTGAAACTAGGTCTTTAGTAATTCTAGTAAGACTATCTTTTGACCTACTCTCTAGCTAATGCTTTACGTCTGATCGAAGGCAAATAGCACTAAGCAATCTAGTGGTTTGAAAGAGCAATAAAAATTAACTCATCTCACGCTTATCTGTACTTGCAGTATGGACTTTTGTATCAAAAAATGAAGAAATATCAAAAATCTGATGAAATGCTTAATAATGCTTTGAAATTGAATTCAAATATGATTGATGCTTGCAAATATTTAGGGAAAAACTGTTTTTAGCAAGATAAAAATATATAAGGAATCGCATTTTATCAAAAAATAGTTGATTTTTACGAAAATAGAAAAGAATTCGGCTAAAAATACAATAGATGTATCTAGAAATTGGCAGATAAGTACTAAGAGATAGGAAAAACAAAAAAGAGTGCGATGCTAAGATAAAGAAGAGACAAATTTATAAAATTACATAAAAAATAGTAATGCTAAATATTATGCTAGTGCGGAAATATTTGCGGATATATCACAAATAAGCTCACTTAAGTTATTTCGTGATACGTGATTAATAAGATCTTAAGCTTCATACTTGTTTATTGAAAAATTAGAATATTAATCAAGCACAAGCATTCAATAGAATATTTTTTTCCTTTGCTGTTTGGCCCCCGAGATCACACTTCTAAGTACTTCACTATCGGCTCCACTACTCCTCGACTACTCTATATTGATCTGATCTTTCTTTTTGAACTATCCTTTCTTATGGTTATTCAAGTTGATCTTATGCAGATCTAAACTTTTAACTCCTTCTATATTGTCTTCATGCTTATTTATTATCTGAATTTCTTTCATGAATTAAGGTTAAATATGATTCTGGCCGCCTGGAGACTTCTTCCCAGTAGTTCGATTTGATGATTATTTATCTTCTTTGCTGCCTAATTTTTAATTTTATTTTCGCAGTTGCGCTGCCTAGCGTTTGTCTACCGAATATGAACGGACGGGCATGTCGACCAGGTTTAGTTTTTTTTACTATTATTTATCGAATTTTATCCACTTTTAAGGCTTCTAGTCCTTCTTATTATCTTTTAATCTGGACTCCGTTTCTAAATTTTTGTATGAAAAATCATCGTCTTTAACAGATCTTACCCCTTCTGATTGGTAAAGTGATTGAGCTCCTACACTCTTGTAAAACTCTTTTGTTTTGACAAAATGCTGGATATAATAGGGTTCGAGTGTATCTATGAAATCCCACAGGGCTTTTCCCTTGATGCCTGTGTTACTATTTTTCGTTATTTTTCCAAATTCAGGCTGAACATCGATCAGATAGTATCCTTACAGCTATTTTTATATAATTTGTTCTTAAAAAGTTGTATTGAGGATTTGAGTTGTATTTTTTGCTGATGAATAGTATATTCCTTTACCCCAGAAGGCTCCTTAAGACATTTAACCTTGGTAGATATCTCCGTTTTAGAAGATAATCCTTCCATATTTTTAAAGAATTCCTTAATGAAAATTGCCATAATACGCTTATTTGCTGTTAAAAATTACTCCCAGCCCTGAAGGTCTTCCTTCCTCATCCGTAAAAGCAAGACAATGCGTATCATGAGACAGGTATATCCTTTTTATATGTTTGATTTCCAAAAAACCCTAACGATTTACAATATACCTATTGATTGCATCTTTCAGTTAAGTGGAATGCACGAATGAGGGTGGTTAGGTCATGATGCCACTCTAGGCGTGAGTGATGACCATAAGTTTACCATCTTGATTGCTTTTGGAAGCCACCCACATCTTCTGGTAATTGTCGTAGGTTATTCTTTATCCTTAAATGTGATTTTGTGAAAAATAGCAGCATTTGGCTATCTTGTCAAGGAAACTAGCGACAGTCCATCCGCTTATTTTTCCCTAGGCAAAAGTAGCAACAATCCTCATACCCAGCGACGTGATGATATACGTCTTGCCATCAAGCAAATCTTCTACCCATCTTCCCACAACAAACGTCCCATTTTTCATAAGCATGATCCCCTATCCATGTTTCTGATTATTTTTAACAAATCCTTGAAAAATAAACTATTCTGATCGTATGGTTTAAATACTTGCTGGTGCGGCTTGTTAATTTAGTTATCTTTGTGGTCTATGGCGTTAGGAATATCCTTTCTTTTTGGGTTATTTTGGTCGATCGGTTAGTTATGGGGGGAGGGGTGGTTGGGTGCGTCCTGGACTTGGACGGCGGTGTTAGTATATGAAGGGGAGTGATTTGTTGTGGAATTTTTAGTAGTGTTAAGGCTGCTCACTTGAGTTTAGATTTGGGTTGTGGGGTATGTTCAGCTATGACTTGTGATATGTTTTAAGCATATCGGCTAACAGATTATAATATATTTCATATATGTAAATGTAAAAGACGAATGTCAAAGTGTGTTTTTGTTATGTTTTTTGTGTTTTTATAGTATTCAATCATTATGAATAGTGTTAGCGCTTGACCTCGTAGGCAAGCTAGTTGTTGTACTCCTTCTGGAAGTACAGCTTGCGGTATTCCCGCAAATAACCCGGTGGAAGGTTCAAATTAACTTCAGGAGACTACAAATTATTCTCCTATGCATGACAAATCTTCTCCTACATAATCAAATATTTACAGCTTACTTCTACCGGTCTGTTTTGTTGCCCCCGTTATGTTTCAATTTGATATGCAAATTCAGCGACACATCAGATCCATAAATCCTGCTACACTTGTCATAGGGACAGAGATAACTTTTTTATATCTAGCAGGCTAATCTTCTATTTTTCTTTCGATTTTTAAGCCGATTCAATCGATGCTGCTCATCCTGAAGCCCCTTCATCCATCTAAATATACATCTATTTATTTGACTAGCTAATGAAGATGACTCGTCCTGGTTTAGATGTCTTTGATCATACCGAAATGAATCTCGTTTTGCAGGTAAATTTTCCAGTACTAATCGAAGTAATTTACGTTGGGGTCGTATTATGGTGGTTATAGTTATTCGAGATTGCCCAAAGACAGCTACAGCTAGCTCGAGAGGTCTTAGGGAGTGGGCAGAGGGTGAGAGCAGATGCCTGCTATCTCTTTGGCCCTTTTGATTTTATCCCTGAGTTCTCGTGACAGTTAATCGAGTTTGAGCTAGCTCTGGCTGGGGGCCAGGCTTATTCTATTGAGCATGGTCAGTATATTATTATCACCTAACAAGCATACTCTTCCACATGTATAGTCATCATAACAACCGTAAGTAGCCTACAAAAGACATTACTAAATCAAAAAGTATAAAAAATAAATATTTACAGTTCTTCACATAGTTATGCCTTAGGTATGCATATCTAGCTGTTGATTTTATACATTTTATAGGTTTTTCTTATATATAACTACTATGGCTCACTCCAAAGAGTTCAATAAACAGTTCTGCTAGACCTTCCAAACATAACTATCTTACGATAAAATCGACAGCATATGGAAAAACTTCCGCTAGGCCGGCAACTCCATCGAGGGTCGTATAACCAAATTAGTAATCAATTTTTTAATCAGAACTTCAAAAAAGTCATGGGAAAATTCGGAACGACCAACTAGACTTTTCTCGATCGATTGTTTGACAGGTTTTATCTTAATAAAAACTCTGAGAAAAGTTAAAAAGAAGAGATCGAGTTGCAAGATTTTGTGCTGGGATTGACTGTGCTATCAAGATTGGTTTTTATTGAAAAAATCAGAGTAGTTTTCTATTTGACCGATCTAGACGAAGGTAAGCTTGAAATCATGTAGATGGCTGTTTGAGTCTAGAGTAGATATAAAACATGATCTAACGTATTTAGAGGATTTTTTGCAAATAAAATTCAACTGCGAGGGTCTAGAGGTACAATATAAATCATCTAGTTACAATTTGTTGTTCGAACTGGCTCACAAGAAAGCTCAGCGCAACTACCACTAAGTCCTGAATCTACTGAGTAGAAACAATAAGGAACTTAAACACGACTAAGGAGGTCTTATAACTTGTGATTAGTTCATGGACTCACTACAGATGAGCTACGATCTGTGCAAGTAGTAAAAGTTCATCCCTCTAAATCTTTCTCTGTTTTAAATCATCGTAAGTATGCATTTATCAAGGATAATGTGGTCAGTTAGCCTACAATAAGAATATCTTAAAGCAACAAAAAAACCTTCATTTAATTTAGGCAATAGCTCTGTGGCATTCTACAGCAAGGAAAAGGTTAAAAGTAATCAAAAAGACATATAGATAGCAAGCTGTGATAAAATACCCAGGAAAAGTATAGATAGTTAAAGATGGTCGGGTTGTGTAAAATTTAGCCAACAGCGAAAAACAAGTGGACAAGAAACCTGCCAAGAATGCAACGAAAAAAATCAATTTAGGAGGCGGAAGAGGCATCAATGACCTGAAATAATAGGGAAAAAATGCCTAACAAAGTCTATAGACTTATAGTAACAATATTTTAAAGCAGAGATGAAGGTACTTAGGATGATTGAGACCAAATAAGACCCCCGACTAAATGTCCACTTCGATCAGATGTTCCGCAAAAAATGATGCATGGAGCATAAAAGTTTTAATCTAATTTAGGATTATTTACAAGTATAATTATATATCTATGTCAGAAAACGAAACGAAATACCTCGAGGTGGAACTAACCAAAAAAGTAAAGATCAACCACGATTGCTACATCTTTTCTTTCAAGTTTGTGAATGAGAAAATGATCTTTGGGATAGGTCAGCATTTCAGAATCATACAGTTTTTGAAGACTCATTAGCATCCATAGGGAGAGGAACTGGTCAGGAAATATACACCCATCAATCCTTGCTCGCAAACTGTACTTTTGTATTAAGATAGGAAACTATTGATTTCCTGGTTAAAATTTATAGGCCCAATCAGCATCCACAGTTCCCTTAGGGAGGAAAATTCACTCCTTTTTTGGAAGCTCGTTAACCCGGTGACAAACTACTCATCTAGGGTCCTTTCGGTCATTTCGACTACAAACATGGCGGCTAAGTCCTTTTGCGTAACAAAATATACACTTAGACGGCTAGCCTTACAAATTTAAAAGATTTTTTTTCATCGCAGCTGGTAGCGGAATAACCCCTATTTTCCAGACCCTAAGATAACTCGCAACAGCAAAGTAACCAGTCAAGTTGATCCTGCTCTTTGCTAACAAAACCGACTAAGACATCGTTCTGCGTCAATAGTTATAGTCCTTCCCTGATCAAATAAAAGTCCATTACATTTTGGACAATCCTCCTCAAGGATGGAACCACTACAAAGGATACATAACATAATAAGTTCTCAAAGATATATGTCCTTTGGATGATCCTTAGACTTTGTATCTTCATTGCGGCCCTTTCCCTTTCAACAAACTGATAAGAGAGATATTTGGAAGCAAATACCCGCAATCGATCATACACAAGTTCTGATAGCTGAAACAATCATAAATATGCTGTTTTATGCTTTATTTTTGCAAACATGGGGGTTTATATACTTGGTGGAGCCAAGTGTGGGTTATCAGGAGTCCGGATAGTCAACATAGCATCTTGCCAACCTAGCCAATCACCATCTACAGTTACAATTATTATGCCGATTTTATCTACTAAAGCGAAAGAGAAAGTCCAGTTAGCACAGGGGAACTCACTGATGCTTTTCGTTCAAATGAAAATCCTTAGAAATCGTTATCTGAATCAATGCTGTCGTTGTGGTCCGAATCGACATCGCATTTTGTGAACTAATGCGCAAAATTAGACACGTCTTCTTAGTGGTTGATCAGTGGAACGAAGGGCGGTTTGATTGATTTTTTTAGAATTTCTTAAAAATTTACTTTTGCGAACCAGGGATGCTCTTTTAGGGTCGGTATGTGCTTGATGCGCTCTTCAGGTTGTTTTTAAAATAGTTTACTGAATAGATCTCTGAGATTTTTGCTCCAGTTCGGGTTCATTTCGGGTTGAGTATTGTTGATCAAGTTAGAAAGTTGACCTCTATTTTTACAGTAAAAAGGAGGCTGACCTGCGATAAGCTAGTACAAGATGGAGCCAAAACACCACCAATCGACAGCTCGTCCATGCCCTGCCTTATTAATGACCTAAGGAGCCAAGTACTACGGTGTTCCACAAATAGAAAAAGTGTCATAATCTCCTTCAATATTACTTTTACTTAATCCAAAGTCAGTCAGCTTGATGTATCCATCCTCGCATATCAGTATGTTCTCAGGCTTGAGACTGAATAGACGGTAGCTTACTCGCGATAAATAATATTTTTGGAATGCAAGTACTCCAAAGCCAGCAATACCTGAGCAGCGTAAAAACGAGCACTGTGTATATTGATGATTACTGCGCTTCAGACAATCTTTTGCGTTTGTATAGCAATCCAAAAAGTTATCCCCCTGGACAATACTATAACACTAGATACAATTTTCTATCATTTTGAAAAGCAGAGTCGATTTTGATCAAAAAGGGATGGTTGATCTAGGTTAGTATATTTCGTTCCATTATGATGCGATGAGCCTGTCCTTTTTTCTGGATAAATTTTTTGTTCATTGATTTTAGAGCGTAGAGACGTTTGTTGGCCTGTTTGCGAACGAGAGTAACTTTGGCGTAGGTGCCGCGACCTATGACTGAAAGCTTATCAAAATTGGCGAGAGGGGAGGGGTCTTACATTGGTAGTTATTTAAATATTAGAAAGTACTCTTTATCAACAATGCAAACTACGCTTTCATTTTACAAATTGTATCAAAATATTGTTACTTTTGACGATAACAGACTAACTATTTATTTCTGTTTGTAAAGATTAAATGTTTTTTTTTAATTATTTATTGATTATTCTACATAAAATATTGATTTAATTACACAGTGGTGTATATAGATTAATGTTCTCTTAGTAGTTTTCAACTATTCCCATCCAATTCTAACCCTGCCTTAACGACGACTAATGCCCTTACTTTTACTATTGCCAGAATAACTAGTGCCATCATGTTGGCATCTTCCCTCTTGGTATCGGCTCCATCCTTTCCTATATCTTCATGGGCATGGCGGCATCCATCTGCAACGTCTCGGGCAACTCCATGGGTATCTTCAAAGTTCTAATACTCATGATCATGCTCGACTATGATTTCACCTAAGGAACAGGACTCGCTCAGGCTATGGTAGTAGGAACTGCCCTACCTAACATATTTGCAATAGTCACCAAACAACATCCAAATGGCATCACATCACTTGTAAACTATAGACTACTCAATGTGATCATCCCTTGCACTCTTATCGGATCAACTCTTGGAGCTTTAATCAACTCCCTCACACCCACAATCGTTCAATTCGTTGCTCTTTTATTGGTGTTCGGGTACTTCACTAAAACTTTTTGGTAAAAATTGAAAAAATCAAGAAGCAAGAGTGATCTTCAAGATTCTTTACTATTAAGTTAGGGAAGGACGTAGGTACAGGGCCAACTGGCTTAGTAGGGTCAGGGAAGCTAATCGATTGTAAAGTAGTCATAAGGATAAAAACCACATTCTCTGAACGATATTCCATAGTAAAATGCTGAGAATCAATAGGATCCATAGAAGACAGTTTTGCTGAAATCGTAAAAATCATACCATTTATCTTAGATTGCACTCACAATAGGCGTATTCATAGTATTCGAGTTTCTATCTATACTCGTCCAGGGCAAATTTCCATTCTATCATATCGGAAAATGCTAAGTATGGTACGCTTTAGGTCTGGTCTTTCTCATAGCTCTTACTGTAGGTTACCTGCTCGTTCTTAAAAAATACATGAACAAAGTCTACAGCAAGTATAGACAATTCAACATCCCTCAAGAAATATAACTAGATGGCAAAAAAGCATTTCTAACTATCGCTATTGGTGGTCTCTCAGGTGGTTTGATTCAAGGTTTTATAGGTATGGGATGTGGTACATGTCTGATGATGGTCATGCTCATGTTTCCGATAGATTCTACCTCAGCCGCTGCCACCTCAGGCTACCAGATTCTATTCACAGGCATGGGATCTTTGCTTCAATTTTACCTCAATGGATCGGTGTAAATCTTTTCTGTTTTGTGGATAATGGGGGTTTGTTGTTTTTTGGGAGGCATTTTGACAATATTTTTAAGAATATACATGAGTAGATTATCTAAAAAACTGACAGATCAGATCATTTTCATAATAATAATATCGTTATGCATTATGAGTTCTCTACTAGCTACGTAAAGTGTGGTTAGAACGGTCATCAACAAGGGCTGGGATGAGGTGCTTTCGATTATCTTCAAATGCTGATATTCTATTGCTATTCTATCAAAACTATCAAAACTCTATATTTTAGTTATCAAAAGTATAAATATTTAGATACTTACGTGATTTTTGTAAACAATAATAAAATAAAATGCAAGCATAATCATGTCAAATTGACGATGATTGCCCATATCTCTACAGTTGCTAGTAAGGTTTCTGCAAACACAACCCTATCTTGCCCGTTAGTGTATGGACAGTCTTCGTCTATCTATTCATGGGCGTAGCTTGTTCGATAGTAAACATTTCAGGTAACTCAATAGGTCTCTTCAAAGTGCTAATCTTACTGATAATGCTAAACTACACTCTAGACTAAGGCACTGGCCTATCATAGGCCATGGTCGCAGGCACAGCCATCTCCAACTTCCTCTCCATCATATTCAAACCCCACCCAAATGGCATAACATCTCTGGTCAATTTCAAACTACTCACCGTGATGATTCCTTGTTCTGTTTTTGGAGCTACTTTTGGGGCTTTGATCCAATCTTTTACGCCAGCTATCGTGCAAGTTAGCATACTTATTTGTGTGTTTTCTTTTTTTATTTACAAGTTTGTTCTTAAATTCAAAAATGCAACGAAGGCTGCTAAAGTAGAGAAATCTTTGCTTGAAAAGTAAGGATAAAAAGAGTAATAACAGCAATAACGAAAATAATATGTAACTAACGAGTCAATAACACTTCCTTAATAGTAAGTAACAACACCCCTTTTATAGCCCAGTGATTAAATTTCTTAGAAAATTGCTATATTAAAGTACTAAAAATCATACCACTGGCCCTAACTCTTGCAAATCGCAATAGTTTTCATCACTTTTTAAACTCTATCTCTTCTTGTTCAAGGCAAACTATCGATTCTATAGGTCAATCGATGCTCAGTGTGGTTTTTCCTTGGTCTTGCAGGCCTCTGGGTAATCAAAATATTATATCTCTATTTTATCAAAAAATACATGAATCGTGCCTATGCTCGATATCGCAAACACAACATCCCACAATAGGTGTATCTGGATCATAAGAGGAGCTTTTTGAGAGTGGCTTTTGGTGCTCTAATTGCTGGTTTTATTCAAGGTTTGCTTGGTATGGGTGCAGGCATTTGTCTGATGATGGTTATGCTTAGTTTTCCTATAGATCCGACCTCAGCGGCTGCGACTTCGGGTTCGCAATACTTGTTCACGGGTGGAGCTTCACTCATGCAATACTACACAGATGGGAAAGTATAACTTTTTGAAAGTTTGTGGTGTATGGGCATCTGTTGCTTGTTGGGAGGCATAATGACTGTACTAGTAAGAAGATTTATGAGCAGATTGCCCAAATCTTTGGTGGATAGAATTATACTGGGTAACATAATAATGCTTTGTTCGATGAGCGCCATCCTTTCAGTGCCCAATATAGTAAGAACCATAATACGAGACGGTTGGTAATAAGTTCTCAAGATACATTTCAAATGCGCATGATAATATAGTATTTTTTGTACCATCACCATAACTAAAAAAATCAATAAAAAGAATACTTTACATAAAACACATATATCATTCAGTAGTCTTTGAGAATGTACTCTATTCTCTACTTCGACAACAATTATTTTTGCAAATATTATCTAAAAAACACCGTAGTTGTTGCATTTTAACTAGCACAGTACACTCTTACAGCCAACTATGCAAAAAAAGAAGGGATATGCCATACCACACATAATCCTAAATAGTACATACATCCTACTCCTGCAGCCACAGGTACGACTATTGTACTTTTATTTGATTTTGACAATGATATTGCATTTTTAAGTATTTTTTGTTTTAGAAGAAAAGTGTTGTATCCTGCCAGGCCGAAGGCTATGAGACTGCCCATGTGTTGTCGAGTAAGCAAGTAGGTGGGTTACTAGGTGGAGTTTACAAGCAAGTAGTGCGAGAATA